>Ga0068856_100003463_pt1 | contig 15954 bp, 10 predicted proteins | sample KBSCornC62_FD_66595 | JGI IMG/M metagenome (GOLD analysis project Ga0068856, IMG submission 66595) | Corn rhizosphere microbial communities from Kellogg Biological Station, Michigan, USA - KBS Corn C6-2 | ecosystem: Host-associated > Plants > Roots > Rhizosphere > Soil ...
GCCCAGCCTTAGTTTCTCCTTAATTCCTTTTGATGGCTCCGCGGGTGGTGGACGTCGACGTCAGAAGTGACGGCGGCGTTGCGCTCGTGCCGATTCTCGCGAGGCGGAAGTGTTGGAGTCTGCGATGGTTTCAAACGTCCCCGACGTTGCTTCCCTATTGCCGCGGCAAACCGACCGAAGGGGCCGCAGTGCGGATATCACGCTGCAGCTGCCGGCGCCGACGCAATCGCTGCAGCAGTGTCCGGACGGCCGGTGCCGATCGGCGTCGTTGCCGGTGCGGCCCATCCTGCGATGGTCGCCGGCGTTGGAGGTTCGGTACGGGCACCCGGCCCTGCGCCGGTGGGTCATCGGACATCACCTGGCCTTCGGTGCGTGGCGGCTGCTGATCGATGCGCTGGCCGGGCCTGCGGCCACGCGGTCGGCGGTCGGCGAGCAGGTGGCGACGCTGTTTCCGGTATACACCGCGGCGATGGTGTATTCCGGCAGTTGCACACTCGAGGAATATCGCGATGTCGTCCGGCCGTCGATGGCCGCGCACGATCCCGCATTCAGCGGGCGCTGGGCCCGCGAGTACGAATACGTCAATCACCTCATTCACGAGCGCCCGACCGAGGTGCGCGCACATCGCGATGCGGGCACGGCCATCAAGCTCAATCACGTGGCGCACCGCTTGGTCGGGCGACGTCTCGTGCCGGACGCGCCGTCGCTGTTCGCGGCGGCGGCGGCGCAGCGGGCGACCACCGACGCCCAGCGCGACAGCTTCGACGCCTACTTCCTCGTCCGGCGCGCGCCCGTCTGCCGAAGTGCATTCGTGAGCGCTCAGTTGGCGCGGCTCGTGCTCGCCGTGGCCGAGCTGCGCCACCTCGAGCTGGACCCCGTGCTGGAGTCCTACGTCCCCGGCGGTGTGTCGACCGTCTTCACCGACCACGCGCGCCACCTGGCGCAACTGCGCTGCGACTCGGCGCTGCCGAGCGACGCGCTTCATCCCTACTCACCCGTAGACCAGGAGGTTCCGGCATGAACACGCTGACCGGGCTGCCGTTGACCGAGCAGCTGTGCGACTACGTGCGCGGCCAGCTGCCACCCGCCGACGACGTCGACCTCGCGCTGATCGAGCAGACGGCGGCGCTGGGAGCGGTCGTGGAGATGCAGGTTCCCCCGGAACAGGTGGCCCTGCTCTCGATCCTCACCGCCTCGCTCGGCGCGCGGCTGGTCGTGGAGGTCGGCACCTTCACCGGGTTCTCGACCCTGGGGCTGGCCCGCGGGCTCGCTGCGGGCGGGAAGGTGATCACGATCGACATCAGCGAGGAGTGGACGGCGATCGCTGCCGAGCACTGGACCCGCGCCGGGGTGCGCGACCGCATCGATCTGCGGATCGGGCCGGCCCGTGAGCAGCTTGCGCTCCTTCCGCGCGACGCCGACATCGACGTCGCCTTCATCGACGCCGACAAGGTCGGCTATCTCGATTACTGGAATCTGATCGTCCCCCGGATGCGTCCGGGCGGGCTGATCCTCGTCGACAACGTCCTGTACGGCGGAGAGGCCGCCGACCCCGACGCGACCGGCAACGCCCGCGCAATCCGCATCTTCAACGACGCGGTCCGCCTCGACGACCGCGTCGAGGCAGTGCTCTTGCCCTTGTTCGACGGCCTCACGGTCGCTCGGCGCGCCAACGTCGGCTGATCAGACCGACGACTTCGTTCACCACAACGTCAAGCTGAAAGAGAGGCAGGCCGATGACCCAGCAGATGGAGTCCGTTACCACCGAGAACGGGGTCCTGGTCCGGCAGCGAGGGCCGGCGCAGAGCGAGACGGTGGTGCCTGCGGGCCGCACCGGCCCCGATCGCCGGACCGACCCGTCCGTGCTCATGGATCTCACATCCGGCGTGTACGCGTTCAAGGCGCTCGCGCTGGCGGTCGATCTCGAGCTGTTCACCGACCTCGCCGACGGCGCGGGTGTCACCGCCGAGGAGTTCGCCGCCAGGCACGGGGTCAACTACCGTCCGGCAGAGCTGCTGCTCGTTGCCTGCACCTCGCTCGGACTGCTGATGCGGGACGACGCAGGTGTCTACCGCAACACCGAGGTCTCGGAGACGCACCTCGTCGAGGGGCGCCCGTACTATTTCGGCGGCTGGGTGCGCGTCGTCGACCGGCACGAGTACGGCGCTTATCAGTCGCTGGAGCGTTCCTTCCGCGGCAACCACCCGACGACCTGGGACGTCGAGAAGCAGGAGTCGCTCTTCGACCCGTCGGACCCGGTCATGATGGACGCCTTCTGGGACGGCATGTACTCCTTGTCGGCGTACTCGGCCAACCAACTCAGCAGTCGCATCGACCTGAGCGACGCGACCGCGCTGCTCGACGTCGGCGGCGGCGGCGCCGCCTTCCCGATCGAGCTCTGCAAGGCCTTCCCGCACCTGCGGGCCTCGGTCTTCGACCTCGAGTTCGTCGGCCCGCTGACCGTCGCGCGGGTGGAGGCGGCCGGCCTCGGCGATCGCATCAGCTTCCTGGCCGGCGACTTTTTCGACGACGCGCTGCCGCGGGGCTACGACGTCATCATCCTCTCCAACATCCTGCACGACTGGAATCCGGACGACGTGCAGAAGATCCTGGCCACGTGCAGCGCGGCCCTGCCGACTGGGGGCCGGCTGCTCATCTCCGAGCAGTTCGTCAACGACGAGAAGACCGGGCCGGCGCAGGCGGCGCTGATGAGCCTGAACATGCTCGTCGAGACCTGGGGACGCAACTACACCGCCGCGGAGTACTCCGGGTGGGCGAGCAGTTACGGGCTGCACTCCGAGGGCGTGATCCCGGTGCCGGGATTCGGCTCCAACGGCGCGCTGGTTCTGCGGAAGCGCTGAGCGATGAGCCGGCCGCCCTCCCGGAAGCGAAGCTACACGCCGGAGCCTTGGCGGATCAAGACCGTCGAGGCAATCCGGCTCCTGCCGACGGACGAGCGCCTACGGGCGCTCGGGGCGGTCGGCTTCAACGTCAGCATGCTGAGATCTGACGACGTCTTCATCGACCTCTACACCGACTCCGGTACGAACGCCATGTCCGACCGGCAGTGGGCGGCGATGATGATCGGCGACGAGGCCTACTCCGGTGCGCGCAGCTTCTACCGCCTCGAGGAGGCGATCCAGAGGTACTACGGGTACCCGCACGTCATCCCGACGCACCAGGGCCGGGCGGCGGAGAACCTGATCTCGCGCCTCCTCATTCGGTCGGGCCAGCACGTCTTCGGCAACATGTACTTCACCACCACGCGGCTGCACCAGGAGCTGAACGGGGCGACGTTCCACGACGTCGTGATCCCCGAGGCGCACCAGTCGTCGTCCGACCATCCCTTCAAGGGGGATGTCGACATCGACCACCTGCGCAAGCTGATCGCCGAGTTCGGCGCCGAGGATGTCGCGTACCTGTCGATCGCGGCCACGGTCAACATGGCTGGTGGGCAACCGATCAGCCTGGCCAACCTGCGCGAAGTGCGCGCGGTAGCGGACGAGTTCGGGATCCCGATCATCCTCGACGCCGCGCGAGCGGTGGAGAACGCCTGGTTCATCCAGTCCCGCGAAGAGGGCATGGCCGGGCGGTCGGTCGCCGAGATTCTCTTCGAGATCTGTTCGTTGACCGACGGCGCGGTGATGTCGGCGAAGAAGGACAGCTACGCCAACATCGGCGGCTGGCTGGCCGTGCGCGACCCCGACCTCGCCGACCGGGCGCGCAACCTCGTCGTCGTCTACGAGGGCCTACACACCTACGGTGGCATGGCCGGCCGCGACATGGAGGCCGTCGCCCAGGGGATCGAGGAGTCCGTCGACGAGGCGAACATCACCGCGCGGATCGGTCAGGTGCACTACCTGGGCGGGCGGCTGCTCGACAGCGGGGTCCCCGTCACCACCCCCATCGGCGGTCACGGCGTGTACCTGGACGCAAACGCGATCCTGCCGCACGTACCCGAGGAGGAGTTCCGCGCGCAGACCCTCGCCGCGTTGCTGTACGCGCGTGCCGGTATCCGGGGCGCAGAGCGCGGCGCGGTGTCGGCCGGCCGGGACGCGAACGGTGCGAACCGCTTCCCGGAGCTGGAGCTGGTGCGGCTGACCATTCCGCGTCGCGCCTACACGCAGAGCCACATGGACTACGTGGCCGATGCGGTCATCGATCTGGTCGCCGACGCGCCCCGGTACCGGCGCGGGCTGGCGTTCACCTACGAGCCGGATGTGCTGCGCTTCTTCCAGGCGCGCTTCGAGCCTCTGCAGGCCGACGCGTTCGCCGGGCCGCTGACGACGACGCAGTAGGCGCCACCGCACGCGAGCAGCCCCGGCCACAGCTCGCGGCCCCCCACCTCGCCCGCCGCCCCGATCCTGGTGCGGCGGGCGAGGCGCGTGTGCACCCAGGGGCGGGTGGGCGTTTGGGCCGGCTGCCGGCCGAAGCGACCGGCTTCCGCACGGATGGCTGCCGGGGCGGGCGGGCTGCCCGGGGTGACCCGGCTGCCGGACGTCAGACCGGCGGGGTGCCCACCGCGGCCGGCGTGGCCGCCGACGCCGGCGGGCAGAACCCGGTCTGCACGAGCCGCGGGGGGCGCCGCCGGGTGACTAGTTGCGCCCGTCCCGGGATGAGCCGCAGGGGCTTGGCGCCGCCCAGGAACGCCCCCTCCTCCGGCGCGCAGGAGAACATGAGCGCGGGTGCGCCGAGCTCCCAGAGCTGGCGGATGACCGGGTCCATCATGGCCGCCCGGGCCGCGCCGACGGTGGAGCGGGCGACGATGAGGTACAGGCCGATGGCTGCGCCGTGGGTGGCGAGTTCCAGGAGGGGCAGCAGCGGGGCAGCGACACCGGTGTGGATGAGGTCGAGATCGTCGACGACCACGAACAGCTTCGGTCCGCTCCACCAGTCCTGCAGCGGAAGCTGCTCGGGCGTGATGTCCGGCCCGGGAATGCGCTCGAGCAGCGGCTCCATCGCGGTGGCGATCAGCTCGCTGAGCGCCATCCCCGAGACGGCGTAGCCGAGCTGGTACTCCGGAGCGACGGCGCCGTAGAGGTCGCGACGGGAGTCGACGATGATCAGCTGCGCCTCGTCGGGGCGGTACCGCCTGGTGATCGCCTCGCTGATCAGCCGCAGCGCACTGGTCTTCCCGGTCTCGCTGTCGCCGAACATCAGCAGGTTCGGGGTCTGGGCGAAGTCGAACCACACCGGCTCCAGGCACTCCTCGTCGACGCCGATCGCGACGCGCAGATCGCCGTCCGGCTCTGGGAGCTCGGTGTGGTCCAGTGCAGTGGGCAGCAGCCGGACGGCGCGGGCGGGCGGCCCGCTCCACGCGTCCCGAATCCGGCGCAGTGCCTCCGTCGCCGCCGGGGGGAAGCCTTCGGTGCCCTCCACCCCGTCGAGGCGCGGCAGGGCGGCGAGGAAGTGCTCGGCCGAGCGGGTGATGCCGCGCCCCGGTATGGCCGGGACGTTGGCCGCCATGCGCATGCCGACCTCGGATTCCACCGGATCACCGAGGTGCAGCTCGAATCGCGTGCCGAGCAGATCGCGCAGCCACGGCCGGATGTCCGACCACCGCGGTGCGCTGACGACGAGGTGGATCCCGTAGTTGAGCCCGTTCGTGGCCAGCTCGGTGAACGATGCCTCGAGCTGCTCGAACTCCTTGCGCAGAACCCCCCAGCCGTCCACGACGAGGAACACGTCGCCGTAGCCGTCGTCGGCCTCGGCCGGCAGCGTGCCCTGCCGCAGCATCTCGCGGAACGCCGCGATGGAGGCGACGCCGTTCGCGGCGAAGGCCTGCTCCCGCCGGACCAGAAGATTCTTGATCTCGGCGACGGTACGCCCGACCCGCTCGGGATCCATCCGCGTCGTCACGGTGCCGACGTGGGGCAGCTGGCTCAGCGGCGCCAGCGTGCCACCCCCGAAGTCGAGGCAGTAGAACTGCACCTCGCGGGGTGTATGGGTCAGCGCGAGCGCGGTGAGCAGCGTGCGCAGCAGCGTGCTCTTCCCGCTCTGCGGACCGCCCACGACGCCGACATGCCCCCCGCTGCCGGTGAGGTCGGCGATGAGCGGGTCGCGCCGCTGATCGGCCGGCCGATCGATGACGCCGACCGGGGCGGTCAGCGTGCCCTGCCCGGACCACTCCGGCGCAGCGAGGCCCCGTTCCGGGTCCACGGCGAGCGGCGGCAGCAGGCTGTCGAGCGGCGGCGCATCGGCGAGCGGAGGCAACCAGACGCGGTGCGCCTGCGGTCCCTCGTCGGCCAGCCGGTCGATCAGCACGTCCAACAGGGTGCTCGCCGTGGCGTCCTGCACCGCGGCCGCGCTCGCCGGCTCCGCGACGGTCGGCTCGAGGTCGGCCACGGGGTCCGGAGTCACGTTCGGAACGACGTCAACGGAGTACGGGACGAGCCGGCGCTGCACCTCCCGCTGCCGCAGCGCCGGCGTCTCGCGGTGGTACGGCGCCGACACGTACGCCGCCTTGAACCGGATGAGGCTCGTCGTGTCCGGGCGGAGGTAGCCATTGCCCGGCTCGGACGGGAGCTCGTAGGCGTACGGCACGCCGATGACGCTGCGGCTCTCCATCGCCGAAAAGGTCCGCAGGCCGATCCGGTATGAGAGGTGGGACTCCAGCGCGTTCATCCGTCCCTCGTCGATGCGCTGCGAGGCCAGGAGGAGATGGACGCCGAGACTTCGGCCGAGGCGGCCGATCATGACGAACAGATCGATGAACTCGCGCTTGCTGCTCAACAGCTCGCTGAACTCATCCACGACCACCATCAGGGTGGGGAGGGGGTCGAGCGGCGCCCCGGCGGCGCGGGCCTTGGCGTAGTCGCGCAGGGAGGCGTAGCCGGCGCGGCGCAGCAGTTCCTGCCGGCGGATCATCTCGCCTTGCAGGGCTTCCTGCATGCGATCGACCTGCGGCAGGTCGTCCGAAAGGTTGGTGATCGTGGCTGACGTGTGCGGGAGCCGCTCGAAGCCGATGAAGCTGGCCCCGCCCTTGAAGTCCACGAGGACGAAGTTCAACAGCTCCGAGGAGTGCCGCACCGCAAGGGCGATGATCAGCGTCCGCAGCAGCTCGCTCTTGCCGGAGCCGGTCGCACCGATCAGCAGCCCGTGCGGCCCCATGCCACCCTGAGCCGCCTCCTTGAGGTCGAGCTCGATGGGGGAGCCCCCCTCAGACACGCCGATGGGGATGCGCAGGAACTGGCGGTCGACGGCCTGGCTGCGCGCCTGATCAAGCTCGAACCCGGCGGGGTCACGCAACCCCATGAGCGAGACGAGGTCGAAGTTCTGCGACGTCGCGGTGCCGCTCTCCCGGGTGTCGGTCACCCGGTAGGGGGACAGCCCGCGCGCGAGCGTCCGCGCGGCGGCGACGGTGAGCTGATCGGGCCGGCCGAGCGGCTGTGCCTGGTCGCCTTGGCTGCGGCCGGTCGTGATCAATTCGATGCTGTCGGCCCGCGCGACGAGGCGCAACGTGGCGGTGTCGCGTCGCCAGCGAAGTGACTCCGAGACGTCGAGCACGGTGCAGTTGCGGATGCCTTCGCCGGCGATGCGGGCGGTCTCGGCGACCGGCGCACCGTCGAGGATGAGCAGGACGTACGGCTCCTCGGCGACCGTCGACGGGTCGTTGTCGATGAACCGGGGACGGCTGACGAAGGCGCTGCCGAGCAGCTGCTCGGCCTCGGCCAGGCTGTCCACGACGAGGCGTCGGCCACCGGCGCCGTCCGTCACCGACGGGTGCTGGGCATGGGGCAGCCATTTCACCCAATCCCACTCGGCCTGGCGCTCGAGCGTCGCGCAGACCACCACGTGGACGTCGTCCGGTGCGTGGAAGGTGACCAGCTGCGCCACGACGGCCCGGGCTAGGGCGCGGACGACGTCGTCGGCATCCTCGGCGTCGCCTGGACGCACGAGGACCCGGGCGAAGTCGCTCAGCCGCACGGAGAGGGGAAGCCCGGGGACGCTCTGGTGCGTGACGAGATAGCGGCGCAGGGCGAGCAGGCACAGCGGCTCGAGGTCCTCGACCGGGCGCAGGTGAGGAGGGACGAGCCGCACCGACAGCGGCTGCATCCCCGTGCCGATCCGGGTCTCCACGAAGTCCGGGTGGCTGGGGCGGCGCTCCCACATCCGCCGAGTGGCAGCGAGCGTCCAGAGTTGGTCGGGCGCCGGGTGGTTCCACTGGACGGCACGGGTCTGGGCCTCGGCGATCCGGCGAGCGGTACGTCGCATCTGGCCGAGGTACCGCAGGTAGTCCCGGCGCTCGCCGCCCAACTTGCGCTTACGTCCACTCGACCCGCGGGAGAGCTGGGCGATCATAGATCCGCCCATGGTCAGCACCGTCGCGCCGATGATGAGATAGCGCATCTGCGGCGATGCCGACGTGACGAAGAAGAGCATCATCATGGCCGACATCGCGACCATCGGCAGCATGGTGAAGACGCTCGACGCGTCCACCCCTCCGGCTTCGGGAAGGGTGGGGGGCTCTTGCAGCGAGACCTCCCCAGTGGGCAGCTCCGGTCCGGGTTGCCGGGCAGGTCGCCGGAACACGATCGTCGTCACTGGCGCGCGACCCCTTCTCGGTCGGACTGACCCCTCACAGGCGTGGGACGAGCATCAGTGTGCCGCGGCAACCACGTCGCAGACTTGGGCCCGTGGACTATTTTTGTTGCCCCCGCTGGCCGCTAGCATTGCGGCACTGAGCCTGCGTTGATCATGGCGCAGGAGTCGTGATCCGGTCGTCGCCTCGGTGCCGAGCGTCTGTTGCTTGCCGGCTCCGATGACGCACCGCACTGGCGCTCGCCCACGACACGGCCGCATGCGGGTGAGGGGAGGCGAGTTCGGTGGATGTTGCCTCGCGCGGTGGCGGGCGACCGAACCTTCCACCCGAGCCCGCTCCGCTCCCGACACCGTCAGGGACCGGGCGATGACAGCGGTGGACGACCAGATCGAAGCGCGTCTGGCCAACATCCGGCGCCAACTCTTCACGCCCGCGTCCGCTGCAGTGGGACCGTCGACCCAGGCGGATGACGCAGGCGAGTTGCCCGACGATGCGGCGGAGGTGTCCGCCGCTGACGAGTCCGGCCCGCAGGCGGGGCCGGCTTCGGCAGTGACGGCTGCGCTCGTGCCCCGGGTAGAACCGATCCGGGCCAGGTCCCGGCTGACCGCTGCTACGACGCCGGCTGTCGGCCGGCCGCCGGACGGACCGATGGTCGTATCCGAGCCGGTCACCGTGGCCGAGCCTGTCACTGGGGACGGCCCGGCGGACCTCCCAGAACCGGTCACTGTGGCTGGATCGGTGGACCTTGCCCAGCCGGTCACTGTCACCGGGGCGGAAGAGCCGGGCGGGGTGGTGGCACCCGCGCCGTCCGGCGCGACGGCGACCGGCGCTTCGGGGCGCCGCGCCGGCGCCGCCCGGCGTGCCCCGGCCGACATCGCCGCCATCCTGCGCGGGAAGTGGCCGGCCGAACCGCCACCGGGCGACGACAGCTCCTGACCCCGCCGCCGACGGGCAGGGGTAGCCGGCGACGCGCCTCTACATCGCCCGTGCTTCGACGTCCGCTGGCAGCAGCAGGCGCAGGTCGTCGATGCTGGCCGTGTCCAGGGCACTGAGCCGGCCGGCCTGCCGGGTGATCATGGAGTCGAGGGTCTGCCGGGCGAAGCGACCGTTGCCGAACTCCTTGCCCCGGTCGACGTTGTTGAAGTACTCAAGCAGCACTCCGCGGCACTCGAACGACAGCTCGTAGCCGGCGTCCTTGGCGTGGTGCTCGACGATGGTGAGCAACTCCTCCGGCTCGTAGTTCTCGAACCGGACGTAGCGCGAGAAGCGCGAGGCCAGCCCGGAATAGGCAGCGAAGAACTGCTGCATCTCTTCCTCATAACCGGCGACGATGACCACCACCTCGTCGCGGGCGTCCTCCATCAGCTTCAGGATGGTGTCGACCGCCTCACGGGCAAAGTCCGTACCGCCGCCGGCTGCCGGAGTGAGGGTGTAGGCCTCGTCGATGAACAGGACGCCTCCGCGCGCGCGGTCGAACGCATCCTTGGTCCGTCCCGCAGTCTGACCGACGTACTCGGCGACGAGATCCGCCTTGCTGACCTCGATGACCTGGCCGGTGTTGAGCACGCCCAACGCAGACAGCAGCCGTCCGTACAGCCGGGCGACGGTGGTCTTGCCAGTGCCGGGCGCGCCGACGAAGACGAGGTTGCGGCTCAATGATGGAACGGGGAGCCCCACCTCCATGCGCCGCCGGGCGGTGGCAAGGAGGTTGACCATGTTCGTGACCTCGGCCTTCACCGAGGTCAGGCCGATCATCGAGTGCAGCGTCGCCAGCAGCTCGTCCAGCTCGGACTTGCGGTCCGAACGCGCTTCGCTGCGCAGGGATCGTCCGGGCGGGCTGCCGATGTCCTCCGGCAGCAGCTTGGTGAGTTCGCTCGACTTGAGATCATTGCTCTCGGCAAGCCGTTGAGCCTGTCGGGCGATCGTCTCCTCGAACAACTTGCGGGCGGTGCGGGCGTTGCCGAAGTTCGCGTCGCGGGCGACGCCGGCGAAGTACGCCTCGAGCGCCTGGCGGGACCCGTACTCGAGCATGTAGTGGTGGCGCGTGCAGAGATCCTCGACGATCGTCACCAACTCCTCGTTGGTGTAGCTCTCGAATTCGATCGTCCGGGTGAAACGCGACGCCAGGCCGGGGTTGGAGCCGAGGAAGCCCTTCATCTCGTGGGAGTAGCCGGCCGCGATGACCACGATGTCGTCGCGGTGGTCCTCCATCATCTTCACGATGGTGTCGACGGCCTCCTGCCCGAAATCTGGACCGGAGCCGCTCTCCGCCGCCAGCGTGTACGCCTCGTCGATGAACAGCACGCCGCCGAGGGCCGCGGTGAACTTCTCCGTCGTCTTGACCGCGGTGCCGCCGACGATCGATGCGACGAGGTCCGCGCGGGAGACCTCGACGACGTGCCCCTCGCGCAGTACGCCGAGCGCGTGCAGGATGCGGGCGTAGAGCCGGGCGACCGTCGTCTTGCCCGTGCCCGGCGCGCCGGTGAAGACCAGGTGCCGGCTCAGCGGCGGGACGGGCAAGCCGGCCTCGGCCCGCCTCCGCGCGAGTTGCTGCAGGTTGACCAATGTGGAGACTTCGTGCTTGACGCCGGGCAGCCCAACCAGACCGTGCAGCTCCTCGAGCAGGGGGCCGAGCACGGGGTCGGTCGTCCCGCCGCCGGGCGTTGGCGGCGCGGGCGGCGTGGCGCCCGGCGCCGGCCCGTCGGGGGTGCTGGCCGGCGAAGCGGGCGCCTCCGGCGCCGGGCCGGGTGCGGACGCGCGACTGGTCGGCCGCGGCGGGTCGGCCTCGTCGGTCCGGTCGGGGCGGCCGTTGTCCGAACTCGCGACGCGGACGAGCTGCAGGCCGTCGGCGGTGGCGTGCAGGTGCAGGCCGGCGCCGCCGTTGTCGTGAACGGTGCAGTCGGCGACGCGGACCACGAGCGGCCCCCGCGCAGTGAGACCGTGACCGGCGTTCGCGTAGATCTCGCAATCGGTGACCGAGCCGCCGGCCCCGGTGGCGAGTACCAGCCCGGCGCCGCCGCCGCCGCGGATGCGGGTGCGGCTGAGGTCGATCTCCGCACCGCCGTCGACGGTGACGCCGTCGGCTCGCGCGTCGACGATCTCGCAGTCGGACAGGACGGGGCGGCCGTTGCGGCCAACGATCACGCCGGTCTCGCTCTCCCGTACGACGATCTTGCGCAGCACCGGATTGGCGCCGCCGTCGACGGCGACGCCGGCCGCGGCGACGCCGATCACCTGGCAATCCTCGAACAGGCCGGCGCCGGACTCCGATGCCGCGATTCCCGGGCCGGTGCCGCCGTCGATTACGGCCTGCCTAAACGTCGGTGTCGCCCCGCCGGTGACGTGGACCGCGCCGCGCCCGGCGTTCTGGATCGCGAGGCCGGCGAAGCTCCCAGCCGAGCTGCCCATCACCGCGACGCCTACACCGGCCGGCTGCTCGATAGCGCACCCCGCGAAGTCGGGGTTGCTCGACTCGGAGACGACGACCGCGTCTCCCGCCGCGGAGGTGATCCGGCACTCGCGGAAGGTGCCCGTCGAGCGACCGGTGATGTAGATGGCCGGGCCGCTCGACGCATCGACCGTCGTTGCCGTCACCTCGCCCCCGGCCGCCTCCTCGAGCATGATGCCGGCTGAGCCGGTGCGGGCGATCGTGCAGCCGTCGACGAGCGGGGCGGCCTGGCGGGCGATGAGAAGTCCGACATCGGAGGTGTCGCGGATCGTCGTCGCCGTGAGCCGGGTCGTTGCGGCGGTGTCTATCGCCACGGCCGGGCTGCCGATCTCGCTGACCTCGCAGTTGTCGATCGAGCCGCCGGCTCCCTCCGAAGCGCAGATGCCGTTGCCGCCGATCCGGCGCATCGTGCACCGCTGCAGCATCGCGTCGACCGGTCCGCGTAGCAGGACAGCCGTGCCCGTGATGTCGGCGAAGGTCGTGTCCTGGACGATCCCGCCTGATCGGTCGGTGAACAGCAGGCCGGGGCCGGCGGAGTTGCTCACCGCGGACCGGGTCATCGTGAGCCGAGCGGTGCCGCGCATGAATGCTGCTGCAGCCCCCGCCGACGCGACAGTGCACTGCACGACGGTCAACTCGCCGGTGCCAACGTCGAGCGTGGCCCGATCGCCGTCGGTGCTGTTGAGGGTCACGGCGATGAGAGTGACCTGCGTGGTCGCGACCGTCACTGCGCTGCCGGTTGGCGGGGCGATCACGACGGTGTCGGCGCCGGCCTCGCTCACGATGCGGCAGGGCCGGGTGACCACGAGCCGTTCGCGATAGGTGCCGGGCAGGACCGAGATGGTCGCCCCGGCCTCGGCGTGCTCGAGCGCCTCGCCGATGCTCCGGTAGGCGCCATCGGCCGTCGCCGACACGGTGAAGGTGCGACCGCCTGCGGCGCTGATCTCCAGGTTGCTCGTCACGTCGCTCAACGCGTCCGGGTCGGCTTCGCGATGTCACTCATGAGCATGGTGTCCTCGTCGAACGGGGGCATCTGGGCGATTGCATTCCGACCAGCGTGAGTGGCCGCGGCGCGGAATCTGCGCGTCGGGCCAGACCGGGTCGAGAGAGTGAATAGTGCTCCGGACGAGTCCGAACCGACCAGGGCGCACAGACCCGGAAATTGCGCTCTTCGGCGTCGCGCCATGAGGTGATCGCGGCCCTGTCAGGGCTCCGGGGGCAGGCATCTGGGCCTCTGGGCCTCAATACGGCAGGAGATCTTGTTCGCCTTGAACCGGCCAGCGCAGACTCCCGATTGTCGGTAGTAGCAGATCGCAAACGCTCGTTTCCGGAAGGGGAACAATGGCTGCAACGAGTTCGGTGAAGGTCACTCCCGCCGAGGTGTCCGCCCTCATCAAGACGGTTCAGGAATCGGTTGGTCAGCTCACCCAGCAGAGTGCGGCGGTGAGCGCGCAGGCCAACGCGACGACGGGTGCGTGGACCGGTGATGCCGGCAACACGTTCCGTCAGACGCTCGAGCACTGGTTGCAGGACGACCGCCAGGTCATCCAGGCGCTGGCCGAACTCGAGCAGGCGCTCGACGCGTTTCTCAAGCGCATCGTGTCCGCCGACGCGGAGGCTCAGCACCTCGCGGGCCGGTAGTACCCCGCGGTCCGGTAACCCAGGGCATCCGCCAAACCATCCGTTCGATCCGAACCCCAGGAGTCATTGGTGTCCAATCCGTTCTCTGTGAGTTACGGCCAACTCGGCGACGCGCTGGGCCAGCTTCAGGCCCAGACGCAGCAGCTCGAATCCATCGTGCAGAACGTGCAGCAGCGCGCTCAGAGCACGCTCGCCAGCTGGGACGGTCAGGCGAAGGACGCCTACGCCGCCGCCCAGCAGAAGTGGACCACTGCGATCAACGACATGGTGCAGCGCCTGAGCATGAAGGCGGCGGCCGGCTTCAGCGCGATGGAGCAGTACCAGTCGGCCGACGCCGCCTCGGCTGGCGGCTTCCAGGGCTGACGGCCGGCGGTTCGGAAGCCGCGGTCCGCGGCTTCCGAACCACGGTCTTCGGCTTTATCGATATGTGGAGGTAGGAAATGGCCGACAACTCCTCGGGATCGGGCGGCGGGGTCGCCGCGAACAACCCGTTGCCGACGCTGCACGCTCCGGTGCAAGTGCCGACCGGTCAGGTGCCGGACAACCAGCACGTGTCCACCGTCGGTGACGGGGTCGGTGCGGATACCAGCAGCATGCGCAAGTACGCGAGCAGCCTGCAGGCGGTGCGCGACAGCGCCGAGTCGGCCAAGCAGCAGCTGCTCGGCGTGTCGACGAAGCCGGGCGACTTCGGCACTGCCCGCGCGCTCAAGCAGGCCATCGATTCCACGGCCGACGGCAACTCGAGCAGCGGCGCCGATGGTGCGTACAAGGCGCTGCAGTCGATCCAGAAGACGCTCGACACGATCGCCGACGGCATTCGCGAGGCGGCGAAGCGGTTCGACGACGCAGACGACGCCGCGCAGCGTCTCGCCGGATCTGGTTCGTAGCGCGTGCCCGCCGGTAACGACACCCCGCTGTCGGAGTTGCCCCGCTGGACGGACGTCCAGAACGCCGTCATGGGCGGGATCGGCGGCACCTATGACGGCGTCAACCAGAACTACAACAGCGACCCGCAGGCCTTCGAGAATGCCGCCGCGGTCTTCGACTCGGCGCTGCAGGAAGCGCTGCAATTGCAGGCCGACCTGCGCTCCATCGCGAAGGCGCTGCGCGACAAGAATGTGTGGAAGGGGCAGGCGGCCGACCAGTTCGGCCAGCTCGCCGACCAGACCGACGAAACCTTACAGAAGGTCATCGGCGACCTCGGCAAGGTCCCGCCGCTCATCCGCTACGCACGCGATGCCCTGACCAACGCGGTGGCCGACCTGATCGCGCTGAACCAGTGGAGCGCGCAGGCCACCGAGTGGTGGTGGGAGAACGTCGATCTGCGCATGACCAAGAAGCCGCAGCTGCCCAACGGCGTTTGGACGCCGTCGCGGTACCCGGTCGTCGATCACATGGTGACCGAGCAGGCCCACCACATCGGCGCGATGCTCGATGACGCCTACCGCTACGTCAGCCGCGAGATGCCGCAGCTCGCCAGCGCCGCGATGACCATGCCGGCGTCCGTCCCGACGGCGGTTCCGCAGGTGAACCTCCCCGGGATCACCGGCGCCGGTCTCGACCCGTCCGCGATTCCCGGCGCGGGCGGCGGCAGCTTGCCCGGAGGCGGCAGCGCTCCGGATCTCAGCGGCCTCGGCGGTGCCCCTGGCGCCGGCGGCGGCGCGGGTGGCGGCAGCGCGCCGGACTTCAGCGGCCTTGGTGGTGCTGCGGGCGCCGGCAGTGGTTCGGGCTCCGCCAGCGTGTCAGACGTCGGTGGGGCAGGTGCGGACAGCGCCGCCGGCCGCGCGGCCGCCGCCGCCTTCACCCCGAACCTCCCGCCGGTCGGCTCGATCCCGGTGCCTGGTGCAGGCGGTGCAGCGGGCGGATCGGGGACGGGCCGGCTCTCCGGGCTGCCTTCGCCGCGGACGGCCAACTCGCCCGGCACCTCCCTCAACCTGCCGCAACCGGCCAGCTTCTCCGCGATCGGCGGCAAGGGGCGACCGGGCAGCTCGGCGACGGCCGGCGCGGGCGGCAAAGGCGGCTCCGTACCCGCCGCCCCGCCCCCGGATCTGCCGGTGCTGCGCAGCGGCGCTGTGCCCGGGCTCGGCCAGAAGTACGCGGACCTCGCCACCCAGGCCAGCACCGCGGCCGCCTCGGGCGGCCGGGGCGGCACCGGATTTCCGGGGCAGCTGCCGACCTCGGCCGGATCGCTCGCGGCTGAACGGCTCATCCCGCCGGCTATGCCTCGCAGCCCGGGGGCCGGCCTCGTCGGGCACCCGGATGCCGCCGGCGAGGGAGCGCGCGTAGGCGGCCGCCTGCCTTCCGTGCCGCATTCCGGCGTCGG
>Ga0068856_100003465_pt1 | contig 15945 bp, 10 predicted proteins | sample KBSCornC62_FD_66595 | JGI IMG/M metagenome (GOLD analysis project Ga0068856, IMG submission 66595) | Corn rhizosphere microbial communities from Kellogg Biological Station, Michigan, USA - KBS Corn C6-2 | ecosystem: Host-associated > Plants > Roots > Rhizosphere > Soil ...
CCTCGGACAACAAGTTTACCTGACATGACACAGAGGGTTATCGAGGCATGAGGATCGACTGGCGTTGAGCGCTCAATCTTTTCAGACGATTTTGAGTCGCTTTTGTCGTCGTTGGCTTGGGTGGAACCTGCGAGAGAGATGATGATGCCTAGCACTGCAGGGACGAGGGAAAACTTCATGTCAACTTAGAAACCGTCCCTTTCAGTGCCTGCCATTGTAAACGCGCGCATCGGCAATCGTATTCAGAAAATCTACTTTTCTTTGATAGGCAGCAAACATGAAGTCGGCCGCGTCAGGATCATTTGGATTCTTCTTGGCCTCAGTCCGTGTGGCCGCGATCGCGCGATCTACGACTGCGAGATTGCGCTGATATTCGGCCTGAAGGGCGGGCCGCATGTTGTCCGGGTCTTGCTTGATTGTCGAGTCAAGCTTGGCGATTGTCTGCAAGTACGCTCTTTCGCCTGGCAGCAGTTTCACTGGAGCCGGTTTTGGCGCAATTGATGTTGCCACCGTGGATTTATTTGAAACGCGACGCGGTGTGCTTGGGTTTCTGGGTGTCGGACCAATTGATGGCGCTGTCACAGCCACTTCAGGGTTTACACTTTCCTTCGGTTGAATTGTCGCCACTTGTGGGTTGGTATTTTCCGGCGCCTTAGTCGCGATAGTTTGATGTGCAGTCGGTGCAGAACTCCGCAACTTCATTAGACCGAAAATTACACCAAACGCCAACATCACCATCAAAGCGGCATACCCCAACGCACGCTGTGGTGCGAAGGAAAATAGATTTGAAAGTGAACTGAAGAAACCGGAGACGGCACTGGGTTGATGAACGATGGGACGAACAATCTGCAGACCTGCGACCGCCGCATCGACACGACGGCGCAGTCGCTCTGTAGGAACACTCTCTGAAAACTCAAGCGCGAAAGCTTCACCTAACAGCGCGTTCTCTTCTTCGAGCTCACGCGCTGCTCCCGCACAACTCGCGCAAGAGGCGAGGTGCGAAGTCGCATTTTCCATCAATGAAGCGGAAAGCTCCCCATCGAAATAACTCTGGAGCATTCCCTCGTCCAAACACTGTCTCATGCTCTGCCTCCGATCTTACCGTAGACCCTCGCAAATTCTTTCCGGCCGCGCGCCACCAAACTTCCTACGTTCGTCTCTTTTATGGACAACGTGGTGGCGATCTCCTTGTAGGAGAGTCCCTGCTGTTTTAGAAGCAGGCAGCTCCTCATAGGTTCCTTTATTTTGTCGAGTGCCCGGCGCGCCTCTTCAATTGCTATCTTGCGCTCGTAATCTTCTTCCGGGGCATCGACATAAAAGCCGGTCTCAACACTCTCCTTGTGATACTCGTTGTCGCGCACCATCGAACGGGTGTTGCCCCGAAGGGTGTTTCGCGCAACATTGAGAGTCACACGCAGAAGCCACGCTCGTAAAAGTTCTTCACCAGGCGTGGAGTCGAGATTGCGATAAAGTCTGAGAAATACTTCCTGCGTCACGTCTTCGGCCAGGGCAGAGTCGCGCACGACCGCCCTGGCGGTTCGAAAAACCGCGCGGTGATGGAGGGTAAACGCTTCATCGAAACTAAGCGGAGATACCGCTTCAGTCCCGAGTTCGTTAGGCATGGACTCGATCAAAGCTCTAGCTTGTCCGTTCATCAATCACCGCTCTCTCAACAGTGCTAACACCGCAAACTACTGACTTGTGACAACTTTTTAGGTGTCCAACAGTCCCAAGCCAGTCCGCTACAGCTTTTGTGCGGATTATTGTAGTCTCAAATGCGTTTTGCACCAATAAGAGAGCGAAATCTTTAGTAAGTGCCCAAAAAGCACACGATGTTTCGTTGAACGCGCATTTATTTTTGAAAGTTCTGCCAAAGTCGTACAACAGGCTGTCAGCCTGTTGTGCCTGAGGGCGAACCGGTCCGTTTTAGCCAGCAGACGACAGGCTAACAGCCTGTCGTACAACAAACGCAATGACTGAGGACTTGATGCATGACAGCCCCTTTCTGAAAGCCTGCCGGCTTGAACCTGTGCCATATACTCCGATCTGGCTAATGCGTCAGGCAGGACGATACATGAGGGAATATCGTGAAGTTCGAGCGAAAACCTCTTTCCTTGAACTCTGCAAGACGCCTTCACTCGCAGCTGAGGTTACAGTCACAGCGGCCGAGCGATTAGGGGTCGACGCCGCGATAATCTTTGCAGACATCCTGCTGATACTCGAACCGATGGGAATCGATTTGGAGTTCGCCCATGGTGAAGGTCCTGTGATTCACAATCCTGTCCGCAGCGGGACTGACGTAGACCGATTACGCGAAGTCGACCATGTAGAGGCACTTGATTATGTATTCGAAGCAATCAGCATTACTCGACGCGAACTGAAGCCAAACATCCCGCTGATCGGCTTTTCAGGTGCACCGTTTACCCTCGCCTCGTACATGACAGAGGGTGGTGGCTCAAAGAACTACATCCACACTAAGACCCTGATGTACTCGGACCCGGGCGCATGGCACGCAATGATGGCGATTCTCGCACGCGGTCTCAGTCGATATCTCAATGCTCAAATCGATGCTGGTGCTCAGGCAGTGCAGTTGTTTGATTCATGGGTCGGCTGTTTGAGTCCTGACGACTATCGAGAGTTTGTACTGCCGCACACTCGAGCAGTGACTGAAGGCATTAGGCCTGGCGTTCCAGTGATTCACTTTGGGACTGGCACTGCGGCATTGTTGGAGTTGATGAGTGAAGCTGGAGGCAATGTGATTGGTCTCGATTGGCGAGTGCGGTTGAATGAGGCGTGGAAAAGGATTGGGGGGAACAAAGCAATCATGGGAAATCTGGACCCCGTTCTATTGTTTTCTTCAGGGGACGTTCTTCGCCCTCGAGCTAAGCAAATTCTGGATGACGTTGCCGGAAAGCCCGGCCACATTTTCAATCTGGGACACGGCATTCTGCCCGAAACCCCGGTCGAAAACGTCATAGCTCTAGTCGAGATGGTTAAGGAAATGAGCTCAAAGTAGTGCTAGCGAGTGACAATCCTGAACTGTTTTCTAATCTCTACTTGGATGAAGTCAGCGCACGCTCTGCTCTGCGTCTCTGCGTTCTCTGTGTCTCTGCGTTTTAAGTTGATAGGAGGGCGACCCGAATTGAAACGCAGAGACGCAGAGGACGCAGAGGCGCAGAGGATGCTATGACTTCATCCAAGTTCGGTGCTTCTAAAAAGGAGTGATCGGGTGCGCCTAAAGGTAATTTCAGCCACGTTGATTGTGCTCTTCAGTTTTCCACTGGTGCTGCCGCAACAAAGGAAAAGCACTAAGAGCGATCCATGCTCAAAGGCTATGACCCAGGCGGGCCTCCAGTCATGCTACTGTGATCGCGCTCAAAAAGCTGATGCTCAACTCAATGACGTTTATCGGCAGCTGCTCAAGAAAAATGGCTCAGATACCTCGTTCATCGAAAAACTCAAAATTTCGCAGAGAGCTTGGCTGGCTTTTCGTGATGCACAATTGGAGGCACTCTACCCAGACCCAGATCCGAAAGCGGCGTACGGATCAGTGTTTACTATGTGCGAGTGTATGGCTCAGGAGGAGTTAACGATGGATCGTGTCAAACAGTTGAGACAGATGCTCCAGTCAGCAGAAGGGGATGTTTGCGCCCATTGAATTATCACAAGACTCAAAACCTAAGATTGCTTTTTGTTCGTGTTATTTCGTGTGAATTTCGTGGAACGCTCCTCTCGATGACATATAAGATCCACGAATTCACACGAATCAACTCGAACAAATCTCAATCAAACTGGAGTTTGACATCTGAAGTCTTCAATAACCCTAAGTGAGCAACCCGCAAACAACATACGAAGCAGTTCTGATTGTCTCGTTCGGTGGGCCAGAAGGAATCGACGACGTGATTCCCTTCCTCGAGAATGTATTGCGTGGTCGCAACGTTCCGCGTGAGCGCATGGTTCAAGTAGCGAGGCATTATGACTTCTTTGGCGGTGTCAGCCCGATTAATCAACAAAATAGAGATCTAATCGCTGCACTCAAAGGAGAATTAGACGAGAACGGTCCCAGGCTTCCAATCTACTGGGGCAATCGCAACTGGCACCCTCTTCTTGTAGACACTCTCCAACGAATGGCTGACGACGGAATCAAACGGTCGATTGCATTTATCACTTCCGCTTACAGCTCTTACTCGAGTTGCCGGCAGTATCGAGAGAACATTCGTGATGCGCAGGCGGTCGTAGGAAACCGCGCGCCCGAAGTCGATAAACTCCGCGGGTTCTATAACCATCCGTTGTTCATTGAAGCAAACGCAGACCAGGTTCGTTCCGCGCTATCACAGTTTGATGGAAATCCACATTTAGTTTTCACCGCGCATAGCATCCCTGAATCGATGGCGGTGAATTGTGAATACGTCGGGCAACTAACTGAATCTTCGCGACTCGTCGCCGAGACACTTGGTCAACAGAACTGGCAACTCGTTTATCAGAGCCGCAGTGGATCGCCAATGATACCGTGGTTGGGACCTGACGTTTGCGATCATTTACGCGAGCTGAAGGCAACAGGCGTCACAGATGTCGTGGTAGCGCCGATTGGGTTTATCTCAGATCACATGGAGGTCATTTATGATCTGGACGTGCAGGCGAAAAAGGTCGCAGACGGAATTGGCTTAAACATGGTTAGAGCAGCAACCGCGGGTACGCATCCGTTGTTTGTGAAGATGATTCGAGAACTGATACTTGAACGAACTGATGGGATTCCTGTTCGAACAGTCGGGCTGCACGGACCGAGTCACGATGTTTGTCCGGATGATTGTTGTGTTTGAATGTCCGACGAACTTTAGTTTGTCGCGGCAATAGTCTCTGGCCAAGAGATCTTCAAACGGCTCTGAACCAACGCGCGACAAACTAAAGTTCGTCGGACATTTTTATGAAACGAATTGCGATCATTGGTGGTGGAATTACGGGACTGGCCGCGACTAATCGTCTGATTGAACTCGCCGAGCAACAAAAGCAAGAGGTTGCACTCACGATCTTCGAGGCCAGTCCTCGCCTCGGCGGCACAATCCAAACAACACACCGCGATGGATTTCTTCTTGAACGCGGGCCTGACGCTTTCATCTCGGAAAAACCTGAAGCTGTCGCGTTAACAAGGCGGCTGGGAATCGAATCGCAAATCATTCAAACGAACGACCAGCATCGTCGTAGCTTTATCGTCAGGCACGGACGGCTGCGACCGGTTCCCGAAGGCTTTCAACTCCTCGCGCCCTCACGCATGTGGCCGTTTATAACGAGCGACATCTTTTCGTTCAGCGGAAAGCTGCGAATGGCTGCCGATCTTTTTTTGCCGCGCCGATCTGAAAACGGCAGCGACGATGAATCGCTCGCGAGTTTTGTTCGCCGCCGTCTCGGGAACGAAGCTCTTGAACGGATGGCGCAACCAATGGTGGGAGGAATTTACACCGCCGATCCCGAGGTTCTGAGCTTGCGCGCAACGTTGCCTCGTTTTCTGGATATGGAACAAAGCGATCGAAGTTTGATCATCGCGATGTGGCGGAGAGGACGCCGGATAAAGAATGAGACCGGAGTGAGCGGTGCTCGTTACAGTCTATTTCTTTCTTTCGACAAAGGAATGGAAGTGCTGGTTGATGCTTTGACGAACAGGATTGGTGGAACTGACTGTCATGTTCGCTTGAATACTAAAGTAACGAAACTCGAGCATCATCCAGGTGGCGAATGGTCAGTGACAACCGAGTCCGGAACCAATCTGGCCTTTGATGCGATTTGCTTAGCAGTACCTGCCTTCACTGTCGCGTCGCTTCTCAAAGAAGTATCGCCGTCGCTTAGTTCCTTTCTGAATCAAGTCAAGTTTGCCTCAACTGCAACAGTCAACATTGCATACAAACGAAGTGATATCAATCACGCCTTGAATGGGTTTGGATTCGTAGTTCCCTTTATCGAAAAGAGATCATTGATAGCTTGCACTTTCAGCAGCGTGAAATTTTCCGGGCGCGCACCTGACGGTTACGTCCTGCTTCGCGCTTTTGTTGGCGGGGCTTTGCAGCCGGAGCTGTTGGAATTGAATGACGATGAAATCGACAGACAAGTGCAGGCGGATCTTCGAGATTTGTTAGGCATCGTTGGTAAACCGTTATTCACGGAAGTATCTAGATGGAACAAATCGATGCCGCAGTATGAAGTGGGCCATCTTGAAAAGATTGCTAAGATCGAGCACGAATCGTCAAAAGTTGGAGGCCTCACATTGGCAGGCAATTCTTATCGCGGCGCTGGAATTCCGGACTGTATTAAGAGTGGAGAAGCGGCGGCGGAACAAATGTTCGATATGCTTTAGCTTGTCGTGACGCAACCAACCAAGCCCCACAAGATCAGAGGGTTTTCTTGATACACGGGGCTTGGTTGGTCCCGTCACGACAAGCTAAAGCATATCGGACACTTCCCCATGATATCCTTAGCCCCAACTGCGAAAGGAGTGAAACCTCCCATGTCGAACCCAGCGACTGATAGACATCGCATAGAAACTGAACAACTCCTGCGTCAGATGAACGACGAGTGGGTCAAAGCCCTTGTCCGCGGCGATGGTCAAACACTCGACCGCATAATGGCGGATGATTTTTATTTCGCTTATCCGCTGGAAGGTGACGACAAAACTCAGTTTATCGACGATGTAACTTCAGGAGTGATAAGGGTGGAGTACATAAACCGAGAAAATGTCACTGTGCGAATTTGGGGAGATACTTCCGTCCTCTCAGCTCACGACGCGGCAAAATGGTTTTACCAGGGAAGAGATTTTAGTGGTCACTACAAAATCGTTCATATCTACGCGCGCCGCGATGACAAGTGGCAGCTGGTAGCGATGCAAGCGTGCCCCGTTGTTTGATTTCGGGTTTAAGATTTGTCGTTACGGTCCAAAGCGATGACGGTACTCGTCTGAATAGATGAATCCGAAGATCATGTGCCGGTAATTGGCCGGATCGTTGGTTAGCGTCGTCACCCAGTTGTTATAGCCAATAGTGTCAGGATCTCGACGCAAATAACCGAAGTATTGCATGACCACAAACGCCCGCACGAAGAACTTATCGTCTACTGTTTGCAACTCGATTAGCTCGCGCAGTACCTGCGCCCGCGTTTTCTGATTCGTGTTCAGCGCATCAACCAACGCACTCTTGTTACTCAGGTTCACTTCGGCATTAGTCTCCAGCGCGTCTACATAGGCGCTGTTTGACAGCGCATCGTAGCGATTTTTGAACTCCTGCCGCTGAACAAACGCATCTGTGTATAACTGCTTGCTCAACGCTTCTGATTGTGGCGACTGGGGCCCACCGACCTGAGCCATGTCGGGCACAAACTCGGCGTAGCTGGGACGACGGTCCAGGCCGACCTCGTAGAACTTGTAAGCCCAGTAACCACGCACGCGGAACTCTTCCGATAGGAAAAACCCCGCCGAGACGTGCACCCGGTCGCAGTCCGGATTATCAAACTCACCAAACCCGCCGCTCGGACAATTCCCTAACGTTGCCGTCCAATTAGCGAGTCCAATCGTGTCAGGCAGCCGGCCCAGAAAATCGATGTACTGCTGAGTAACAAAGAAGGTCACGCCATCGACCGGGTTCTGCGATGCTGGCGACGCGTCGTTATCGACAATAGTGACAGTCGCCGAATTCGTTGTTCCAAGAAGAGCTCCCGTCGCCCCATTCAAATTCACAGTGAAAGTCTCATCACCTTCGACCAATGCATCATCCACGATCGGAACTATAAACGTCTTGCTGGTTTCGCCAATCGCGAATTGCACTCTGCCAACTGCGGTGGCGTAATCGCATCGCTCAGATGCTTTTCCGTTTGCGAGGGTGCAAGCCTGTAAGCCAGCTGCATCGGTCGTAGAGTACTGGACGGTAGCGACTCTTGAAGTGTCCCCTATGCGAGTGGCTGTTACGGTCGCAAATCCTGCCCCTTCATTCACGCTGAAAGAAGCATTATTCAGCTGCAATGTGGCGTCGTCATTGGCGATGGTCACAGTCTCATTGCCGTTTGAGAGGAAACTGATGTTTGAAGGATTACTTAAAGTGAGGCTGAACGTCTCGTCTGGCTCAATGGTTGTGTCTCCGCTTACCGGAACATTAATCGTTCCCGACGTTGCTCCGGCAGGTATCGTCAGCGTACCGGAAGTGGCAGTGTAGTCACTTCCCGCCGTGGCCGTCACATTAGAGGTCGCATAGTCCACCGTTATGCTTTGGACAGACGGATTGGAAAGAGTTACAGGGATGGAAAAGTTTGTGGTGCCGGAATCACCTTCAGCGAGGCGAATCGTAGATGACACAAACATTGAAGGTTTAGAGTCGTTGTCGCTAATCGTCACCGTCGTCGTGGTTGGCGTCGTGAGGATCGCTGAGCCTGTCGGGTTACTTAACGTAAGGGTGAACGTCTCGTTTCCGTTTTCGAACAGATTGTCGTTAATAATTGGGATCGAGACGAGCTTACTTATCTCGCCTGGTCCAAAGTTGATCGTGCCACTGGCAGCGGTGTAATCGGATCCTGCAGTTGCGGTGCCGTCACTCGTTGCATAATTAACGGAAGCACTGCCAGAAACATCACCGGTTCGCGAAACCTTTACTGACAAGCTCGGTGAGCCTTCAAACGTAAAATACTTATCAACCTCAAACTGGAGTCCGGTTGGAATTGGTGCTCCGTTCGACACCAACTCGGTCTGTAAGATAACGACCTGGCTGACTTCGTTCGAACCAAATCCCGACACCGTATTGAACGCGAGTCCGTTTACGCCCCAGCGCAGCAAACTCACTGGCAGATTAGAAATACCAGGTATGGTTATCGATCCTACAAGCAGAAAAGTATTTGAATCGAAGGCTTGTATCACGATGTTACTTCCGCTGGAGTACGCATAGAACACGCGATGGTTAGCAGCATCAACCGTCATGGTTGATGCGCCACCGACGCCATAAAATGTGCCGATTAGAGTCTGGTTCTCCGGATCTGCAACTCTACCAGAACCCGAATACACGAGACCGTTCGAGAACTCGAACGGATTGATGTATCCCGTCAAAAGATTGTTCGTAACTGAGGAAACAGTGACACCATTTGAATCAACCAGGAACTTCACTAACTCGAACCCGCTGGAGTAACTGTCATAGCCGTAGATAACCGACGGGCTGGCACCGAACTCGATCGGCAACACGGCATAAAATCCAGCTCCACCATCACCAACGTTGGGGCGTTGCACTCCATTGTCATAGATCACTACCCCTCCCAAGCAACACGCTTTACTTATCGCCAACGATTGCGGACTTCCAGGAACAACCTCCATGTCCGATGGAGGTTGAGAGCTGGTAGCGAATTGTAGCCCCGGTGTTTGCGTCACAATGTCAAAGCGGCGAGCAGAATTTGCGCCATCAAGATGTGCCCAAAGAGTTTGGCCATCGCTGGAAATGGCTAACTTATTTGGCTCGCTACCAATGAAAGTTGATGGTCCTACCACGCCAGTTTCAGGGATGATCTTCGTGATGCTGTTCCCGTTGGCGCCGGCACTACTCGGTACACTCGCGTAAATAGCCTGAGTGGCGTCGCTATAGACGATGTTGTTCGCTGGCAAATTCACCCGCCGGACAAAGGTTGGAATGTATGCTGGAGATGGTGACGGCGTTGGCGACGGCGTTGGCGTGGGAGACGCAACAGGCACAGTTGGATCCACCAAAGCAGTCTCGACTAAAAACACCTGTCGATTACTCGTACGAAAGGCGAGTCCGTTGCTTCCCCATCTAAGCAGACTTGTAGCTGCTCCACTTACACCCGAAATATTGACGAAGCCGAGAGGAAGAAACGTATTGAGGTCGTAAGCCACGAGCTGAATTGTCGAGTTCTGACTCGTTAGGAAGAAAGCGCGGTTGTTGGCGAAATCGATCGCCTGAATTGCGCCAAATCCCACTCCCGAAAAAGTTCCTATCAAATTCCCTGTGCTGGGATCGATCACTTGCCCGCTTGCGCCGTATAGACGATTGCCACCAAAGACCAATGATGCCCCGGGTGCAAACGACGCTGTACTGGCTACCGTCACGCCCGTACCGTCGACCGTCATAGTGGTAAGGCTGTTATAACTACTTCCGTAAAGAGTCGTTGGCGAAGCGAAAACGATGGAATTGCCGCCCGACGCGGTTTTCGTGCGCTGTGTACCACCATCAAAAATTGCCACGCCGGAGTCTGAAGAGTAGCCCCCCTGGCGCGCCACAGCGATCACCGACGGATTACCCGGAGAAACCGCGATATCACTGGCTGAGTACGGACCACTAAAGTTGTCTCGGCCAAGAGAAAACTGTGTCCCTGCAGTGTGCGAGAGAATGTTGTAACTACGTACTGACGCTGCACCATTCAATCCCACATAGAGCGTTGCCCCGTCGTCGGCCAGCGCCAACTGCGTTGGTTCACTTCCGACAAACACCTGGCTTGAGACCGAACCGATGGACGGGTCAATCTCCGCGACACTGTTACCGGTGCTGCCTTCGCTGCTCGGAACGCTCGCATAAAGTTTTTGTGTAGACTGGCTGTAAACGAGGTCGTTCGTACTCACCGCAATCTGCTTAATGAACGCCGCAGCTGGAGATGGCGATGGAGACGGAACCGGCGAAGGTGTCGGAGTAGGAGTCGGTATCGGCTCGGCCGATGGAATCAGAGCTGTCTGAATGATGAATAACTGGTTACCGGTAGTACGAAAAGCGAGTCCATTCGGCCCCCAGCGAACCAACGAAGTAGGAGATCCCGAAACGCCATTGATAGTAAGTGAGCCCAATAAGAGAAAGGTGTTAATGTCGAAAGCTTTGAGCGTTAACGTCCCACCTGATGGACCGGACGTCAAGTAGTACGCACGTCCATTCCCAGTGTCAGGTACAAAGGCTGTTGTGTTTGCATTAAAGAATGTGCCCAACAATGAACTCGTATCAGGATTGATAACTTGACCCGAAGAAGTGAAGATCAGGCCATTACTGAATTTGATGCGTCCAGCTCCCACCGAGCTTGTGGAGCTAACAGTCACACCTGACGCATCGATCGTCATGGTTGTGAGACCGCTGTACTGTCCAGTTCCATATAGTTTCGAAGCAGAAGCGGAAAAGGCAAGATAATCACTGCCGGCAGTATGTCCTGGTCCGACATTCGTTCGCTGAACGCCATTGTCGAATACTGCGACTCCTGCTTCGGGAGGACTCACTCCAGCGTAGTTTCTGGCGACTGCCAAGAGGTTAGGATTGGCCGGAGCCACAGCAAAATCACTGACAATATATCGACCGAAGAACGAGTCCTGACCTAGCGAAAATTGCAGGCCGGGAGTGTTGGTTGAAGTATCGAAGCGGCGAATTGCATTCGCCCCATCAATTGAAACATATAGATTCTGGCCATCATCGGAAAGTGCCAACTTGTTTGGCTCACTACCGATGAACGTCGAGCCGGTAATCAGACCGGTCGTTGGATCGATGGCCTTAATACTATTTCCGCCCGCGCCGACGCTGCTTGGAACGGTGGCATAGAGCTTTCCGGTGGAAGCGCTATAGACGAGATCGTTCGTCGTCAGCGGAATCTGCCTGATGAATTCTGTTGGCCCGTCGAAAGGGCTTAGCGGTACGGCTCGGACGTTCGTCCCGCTTCCCATGAGGGAGAACGGAGAGGCGATGAAATTGAAAACGCTAAGAAGTAATAGGAGAGCCAGGCTCCTCTTCACATAATAAATAGGGGGGATCATCATCAGTTTTTGTTTTAGTTACAGTGAGAACTCGTAACACTTGTCTAACAGGGAGAGCCTCGACGTATGAGTTATTTAAAGTTCAATATGAATGCAGAGCGACTCCAATGTGTGTTTGGGAATTGGAGTTTGGCAAGCAAAAGATACCAGATGCTGGTTCGGGGCGCTAGGTCCTCTATACGGAATCTTAAGTCTTCAATCTCTCTACCCAATCCGCATTCGTCTGCATCAAGGGTCTGAATGCTTCTTTTGGTACCGTGGTTTCAATATGCATGTTGTCATCGGTATTTATCGTTGCCCCAATGACTGCATCGCCAAGCCTCGATTCATCGCAAATGTACCAACCCCGCACATCGGCCTCGGTCTTAAGACCTACTCTTGACATCTCTTTTGCTATTCGTTCATCAGCAAGACGCTGCGATAGCAAGTCGAGGTTAAGCGGACTGTTGCTGCCCACTAGAATCAAATCCTTTCCCTTCCCCGCTCCTCCTACTCGGAAGACCATCACATGTGGAAAGACACTGTGATAGGTAGCCAATACTGATCTGAGACTCTCCGTAGAGAGCTGATAGATCTGCAACCACTGCACAAACACGCCTTGCTCGCTCAGTCGTTGTCGACTCATCTCGAAGAACTCGCGTGTAAATAAATTCGCAACGCCTGGCACCCACGGATGGCTCGGCTCGCTCACGATTACATCATAGCGAGTGGTCGTCACGCGCAAATGAGTCCGTGCATCGTCAATAATCAGTTTCGTTCGCGGATCGTTTAGTGGTTGATGATTCACGTGCTCAAAGAAGTGTGAACCCTTGATTGTGGCCGACTCCAGTTCTACACACGTTACTGATGCAATCGGCGATTGCAACATCGCGCCGACCGTGACACCTGTGGCAAAACCAATGATGAGGCCATTATTCAGTCGTGGTGCAAGTAGCATCGGCAGTTCGCCCAACATCACCTGAGTTGGCATGTCGCTGCTGCTGTCCGATGCATTAGTGCGTCCGTTGATAGCCATTGAAAAAGTTTCACCGTCTTTTCGAACCGACACCGTTGATGTTGGACCTTCCTCATACATAACGAGCCGGTGTGTAGGGGAGCCATTGTCTTGCGATGACTCGTCAGTGGTTGTCACGTCACGACGTGCCAGCATACGAACAAGTGTGTCGTAGGCGCCGACTGACAGATCCGCAACATTTACCGGCGGGGCGGCCACTACGAGAAGCATGATGAGGGCAAAGGTCAGACCGGCTGCGAGACTTCTGCGCAATCCAGGATCACCGATCGACTCAGGAGGCTGATACGCGCAGCCAGCCACGATTAGACATGTGGCCGATGCAACCATCAGGGTGAACTTTGTGCTTGTCCTGGGAATCAGGACAAAACCAGAGATGAATGCGCCGGCAATAGCGCCGATTGTGTTGACCGCATACGTACGACCAACTAGCCGCACGGCGCCATCTCCGCTGCTTGCCCAGCACAGGACCAAAGGCATAACCATTCCCATCAACAATGCCGGCAATAATATAAGCAGCGCTGCCGATAGAATCTGGAGCATTAAGAGAGACGGCCACGATGAAACCTTGAGTGCCAGCCCGAGTTTAATCAGCATCCATGGGATAAAGTTCACTACGAACAGACTGATAAACAAACTCGCCGCAGTCAGAACTTCGACCTTGAGAATTGTCGCTCGCAAGTTTACGGACTGATCTTTCCTTCCGATAATCCATGCTCCGAGTGCCAGTCCAATTAAGAAAAGCGCAACGACAATGCTGAATGCATAAGTACTTGAACCAATGATCATCGTAAGCATTCGTGTCCACGCCACTTGAGTACTAATCGTGACGAAGCCTGAGGCCAATGCACACATCGACCAGAACGTCTTTCCAGTTACTTCTCCTGAACTTTCAACCATATCTTCGACTGCGGCTTCAATCTCAGTTCTGCTGGTTCGGTGATCAGCAATTACCGCTGTCACACCAATGAGAGTGTTGATGACTGCCGCTATGAAAATTGTGCTGCGAACACCAAAAACTGGAAGGAGCACGAACCCTGCGACCACAGTGCCCAGAATCGCGCCCGCAAGGTTGCAGGCATAGAGTTTTGTTACTGAACGCGAATCGTGGCCTAGTGAACTAAGCAAAGCAGAGGACAGCACAGGTAACGTCGCGCCCATTAAGGTTGTTGGAAGAAGCAGTAACAAGCATGACAAGACAAACCGCCAGACACTGAATATAAAGAAGCCTGGCTGAAACTCTTGCCAGATGAGTACATATAAGTGGTCCACCCATCGAAAGAGTAACGGCACCAGGATCGCATAGATTGCAATGCCAATTTCCAACCAACCATAAGCACTCAGTGGCCGCTTGATTCGGCAACCCAAGCGTCCTGCGAGTGCGCTGCCAAGCGCGAGTCCTCCCATGAACGCGGCCAACACAGTGCTGACAGCGAGCGTCGTGGCCCCAAATACAAGTCCCAACATGCGCGCCCACAGTACTTCGTAAATCAATCCAGTTGCGCCAGAGAAGATAAAACAGAGACCGATCAGGATGATTGCTGCCTGCGAGTAAGCGAGAGAATGCTGCCGAGCCGCGGAATGTCCGACGAACTTTAGTTTGTCGCGGGGCGGTTCCACGATCTGTGTTTTATGGAGAGTCAAATGATCCAGGATCGGAATTCAATGTTGCCCGGAGAAATTATGGTTCTGGATCGCCAACGAACGACAAACTAAAGTTCGTCGGACATTCAAAGATAGATCACGTGGCTGGTGCGCCAGATATTCGCCGGAATTGATCCGGGCGCTGCCGCAGTCAAAAGAATGGCGTAGTCATGCTCGACCACGTCACGGCCCAAACTGTTTTTCAGTGCCGCCTCGATCTCCGGCGTGTCTTCGTCACCCAACGGTGACGCAAAGGCTAACCTTCGCAAACACCGATAAAGGTGTTCGATGCCAGAACCAAATGCGCCGATTTCGTTACCTAAGACCAGTCTGACTTCCGCTCGCTCATCAACGAAATGTTTCAGCAGGGACGCCGCCTGAACAACTCCCTTTTCGAATCGTTCGGGCAATGCTTCGTCCGGCTGATTTGGTAAGCGAGTGTCCAGAACGATCGTGATCCGGCGTTCGTCTTCCGAAGTGAACTCTCGCACCGTTAACTTTCGAACTCTCGCTGTAGCTTTCCAATCGATATGTCTCAAATCATCCTGGGGTTGATAATCCCGCATGGAAAAAAGATCGTGACCTGCGCCTCGACGAACTGAGGCCAGGCGCCCCGCATACATTGGAAGCAGATGTAACTCGTCACTAATCGCTTCGGGTTTCGGATAAACGACGATGTCCACATTCCGAGCACGCAATCGACGACGTCTGCGAAAGAACCCAAACGGAAAGCGAGTTGATAACTCAAAGCCGTCGATCAGCACATGACCACGGTTCGGAAACAGCTGCTCGACGCGCTGCTCGGCTGCTGCCCGATGTGGCACGTAACTAAAGTATGCCAACAATCTCTTGAGGTAACGCTTACTTCGCCCCGAACGCTCGCTGTTTGGTCCGCGTGCTTCGACGAGTATCGAAAAGGACGGCAGCACACGTTTAGTATTTCGAAGCGTTACGATCACGGGCGCAGCTTCACCGGCAAAGATGTGATCGGGAAACCGAGCCGACACAGTCAAGTCCCTGAGAGACGCTCTCGCCGTCATCCAACCAACGAATAAAGTTGAACAGAGGAGTGAGAACACCATGAACAAAAGATTGTTGCCGGTGTTCCAGGCTGCGAATCCGACCACGATGATAATGATGAAAAAGATGCCACCCCCGCTCGTCGGTTCAAACGGTATGTCCCAGTTCGCGACTTCCAATCTTGCCGAGCGCGCCAGTGGGGGCACAATGAATATTGTCAGGAGCGCGGCAATCACGAGTGAGAGTGCGGCTGCAGCGCCGGCGAGCGTGTTTTCGTTTTCGCGTCGCGCGAGCACAGTTACAACGGCCGAGAGTAAACCCGCAAGAACCAACAGGGTTCCTAAAGCGAGGCGCGTAACTGAAGTTGACTGGGGCTTCATGATGTCCGATATGCTTTAGCTTGTCGTGCGAATCCCAACACGATCTCTAGTATTTGTCAGTCCGCACCTAATTATGGCTAGTGTTGGGAATCGCACGACAAGCTAAAGCATATCGGACATCACAGCGGAACACTCAC
>Ga0068856_100003469_pt1 | contig 15937 bp, 13 predicted proteins | sample KBSCornC62_FD_66595 | JGI IMG/M metagenome (GOLD analysis project Ga0068856, IMG submission 66595) | Corn rhizosphere microbial communities from Kellogg Biological Station, Michigan, USA - KBS Corn C6-2 | ecosystem: Host-associated > Plants > Roots > Rhizosphere > Soil ...
GCGCAGCTGCGGAGCAGCAAGCGTGGGGGGACCCTATTCGCGCCGAAGGGCCGACCCGAGGCGCGAATTGCGCCCCCTCCGGGGGCAGCGCAGCTGCGGAGCAGCAAGCGTGGGGGGACCAACATACCGCACGCGTGCGCGCGGTCGCGCAGTCGATCAAGGACGCGGTGCGCGAGGCGACCGCGCTCTCGTGCTCGATCGGCATCGCCCGCAACAAGCTGCTCGCGAAGATCGCGTCGGACCTCGACAAGCCGGACGGCCTCACGCTGATTGGCGACGGGGATCTCGAACGGCGCATCTGGCCGCTGCCGGCACGAACGATCAACGGCATCGGACCGAAGACGGCGGCGCGGCTCGCGACGCTCGGCATCCGCACGATCGGCGAACTCGCGCACGCCGATCCGGCGTTTCTCGTGACGACGTTCGGCCGCGCGCACGGCGAATGGATGCACGAAGCGGCGCATGGACGGGACGACCGTCCGGTCGTCACGCATAGCGAGCCGCAATCGATCAGTCGCGAGACGACGTTCGATCGCGACCTGTCCGCGCGACACGATCGCGACCTGCTGTGGTCGATCTTCACCGAGCTTTGCGACGGCGTCGCGTCCGATCTCGCGCGGAAGGGCTACGTCGGCCGGACGATCGGCATCAAGTTGCGCTTCGACGATTTCAGGACCGTCACGCGCGATCGCACGATCGACGATGCGACGCAGGATGCGGCGTTGATTCGGCGCGTCGCGGCCGAATGCGTGAAGCGGGTCGCGCTTACGCGGCGGATCCGTCTCTTCGGCGTGCGCGTCGGCGGCCTCCTGCGCGCGGATGCGCTCGCGCCGGTCGCGCGCGAGCCCGAGCCGTCGACCGCGAATCTCTTCGACTAGCGACGGCGCTTGCGCGCCCGCGGCGTGCGCGTTGCGTCGTCCGCACGCATCTCGTCCTCGAGCCAGGCGCGAAACAGCGCGAGCTTCGGCGAACCTGCAATGCGCGGCGGGTAGACGAGGTAGTAGCGACGCGGCGCCGGCACGTCGATGTCGAAAAGACGCACCAGCAGCCCGTTCTTCAGATCGTTGCCGAGCAGCGACGCGCGAGCGAGCGCAACGCCCTGCCGTTCGACGGCCGCCTGGAGCATCAGCGCGGAATCGTTGAAGATAGGGCCGCGCGTCGGCTCCGGCCAGTCGAGGCCGACGGCGTCGAACCACGGCTTCCACCATTCGTCGTCGGAGCGAAGCAGCGTATGGCGCGCGAGATCGGCGGGCACGCGCGGCAGCCGGGGCGAAAGGCGCGGACTGCAGACCGGAAAGTACTTGTCGGACAGGATGTGCTCGGCGTGCACGTCCGGCCAGCCGCCGAAGCCGTAGCGAATCGCGATGTCGGTGTCGTCGCGGCGAAAGTCGACGAGCGCGTTGCTGGAGCGCACGTCGAGGTCGATGTCGCGGTGACGCGCGAGGAACTTCGCGAGCCGCGGCAAAAGCCACCGCGCGGCGAACGACGGCGTGACGCTCACGCGCAACTGCCGCGGATTGTTGCGCTCTCCCGCTTCGCGGACGGCGTCGGCGATGTCGGCAAGCGCCGCGCGCAGCCGCGCCGCGAGCCGCGCGCCGTCGTCGGTGACGCGAATGCCGCGGCCGGCGCGCTCGACGATCGGCACACCTACGATGTCTTCGAGCGCCTTGATCTGATGGCTGATCGCCCCGTGCGTGACGTTCAGCGTCTCGGCGGCTTTGGTCAGACTGCCGGTGCGAGCGGCTGCCTCGAATGCGCGAAGCGCCTGCATGCTGGGTATGGGTGCGGGCATCGGATTCGCTCGCCGAATCGTCAAAGACGCTCACATGTTAGCGGAAAACAAATCGATTGTCCCCGGCGACTCCCGCCTCTAGACTGGCCGCACGTGAACCATTCGACCGGAAACGACATCATGAGAACGCAATTGACAGCAGGATCGGCGGTGGAAAGCATCGTCACGCTCGCCGCGGCGGCAATGATGACGCTGGCCGCGTTCGCGACGATCGACGACGTCGTGCCCTCGAATGCGGCGGCGGCAACGCTCGCGGCATGCAAGGCAGGACCGGGGCCGACGGGATGACGCTACACTTCGCCGATGGCGCCGCGCACCGTCAAATGCCCGCAATGCAAGGCCGACGTGCCGTGGACGCCCGAGTCGAAATGGCGTCCGTTCTGCTCGGAGCGTTGCAAAACGGTCGACCTCGGCGCGTGGGCGAGCGAGCGCTACCGGATCGAGACGCACGAGGCACCGCAGGGCGGCGAAGCACCCAACGACGCGTCCGACACCGAACGCTAGCGGGCGCTCGACCCTTGTTTCAACCGACGCGGGTCGCTCACGCGGCAGGCCACGCATGGCGCCGCATCGCGACGCCATGCGCACCGTGCGCGATCGCGGCCTCGAGGTCATCCGCGCCGAGGCCGCCGAGCGCGTAGATCGGCACGCGCGTTCCTTCCGCGGCGATCGCGAGGCCGTCCCAGCCAAGCAGCGCCGCATCGGGATGCGTCGGCGTCGCGCGCACCGGCCCGAGCACGACGCAATCGACGTCGAGCGCAGACGCGCGCATCACGTCGTCACGCGTGTGGCACGACGCGCTGACGATGAGGTCGTGCGGACGTGTCGTCGCCGCCGCCAGCGCTTGCGAGGTCCAGTGCACGCCGGCGCAGCGGAGCCTGCGCGCGTCGCCGGCGCTGCCGTTCCAGAGCACGTGCGCGCCGAAGCGCGTGTTGAGCGCGACGACGCGGGCCGCGAATGCCTCGCGCCGCGGCCGGTCCCATGTCTTGTCGCGGACCTGCAGAAGCCGCAAGCCGCGCGCAAGCGCCCGTTCGGCGCGCGCGAGGAATGCCTCTTCGCCGATGTCTTCCGCGCAGGTGATCGCATAGACCGGCGGCAATGCGAGCGCACGCATGACGCGCGTGTTCGCGGGCAGCAGCGGGACGACGCGAACGTCGCGCGGATCCTGCCACGCGAACGCCTGGCCGTCGTGCCCGACGAAATCGCCGTCCCACGCGCGCACGCGAAAGAAATGCAGCTCGACGTGCGCATGCGGATAGACGAATTCCTGCACGAGCCATGGCGACGCCCGGGTGACGACGATCCCCAGCTCCTCGTGCAGCTCGCGTGCGAGCGCGGCGCGCGGCGTCTCGCCGGATTCGACCTTGCCACCCGGAAACTCCCAGTATCCGGCGTAGGCCTTCCCATGGGGTCGCTGCGCGAGCAGCACGCGACCGTCGGCCCGCTCGATGACGGCCGCCGCGACGGGACAATGCCCCCCCACGCTTGCGGCTTGCGCCGCTGCGCTGCCTCCGGAGGGGGCGCAGTTCGCGCCTCGGGGCGGCCCGTCGGCGCTCACGGGGTCACGCCCGCGAATCGAGGCCGAGGCCGCCGGCGTAATGGCGCGCGAACTGCCACGCGACGCGTCCGCTGCGCGAGCCGCGGGACAGCGCGAACTGCAGCGCTTCGCGCGTTCGCGCTTCGGCATCGTGCGGCGATGCGGGGCGCGCGACGCCGAAATGCGCGAGCCAGCGGTCGACGGTCGCGAGGTAATCGTCCTGCACGAACGGATAGAACGAGATCCAGAGCCCGAAGCGCTCGGACAGCGAGATCTTCTCCTCGACCGATTCGCCGGGATGCACCTCGTCGCCGACATGGCGCGTCTCCAGGTTCTCCGCGAAGTACTCGGGCAAAAGATGGCGCCGGTTCGACGTCGCGTAGATCAGCACGTTGCTCGCCGCCCCGGCGATCGATCCGTCGAGCATCACCTTGAGGGCCTTGTACCCCGCTTCGCCGGCATCGAACGTCAGGTCGTCGCAGAAGATCACGTAGCGGTAGGGCGCGTTCTCGACGCGTTCCGCGATGTCGGGCAGATCGGTAAGGTCGCTCTTGTCGACTTCGATGAGCCGCAAGCCTTCGGCTGCGTAGCGCCCGAGCATCGCCTTGACGAGCGACGACTTGCCGGTGCCGCGCGAGCCGGTCAAAAGGACGTTGTTGGCTGGAAGCTGCGCCACGAACTGGCGCGTATTGCGGTCGACGGCTTCCTTCTGCGCATCGATCGCCACCAGATCGTCGAGCGCGATCGCATGCGGATGGGGAACCGGCTGCAGGTAGCCGCGGCCATTGCGCTTGCGCCACCGCGCCGCGGTCGTGTTCGCCCAATCGGGGTCGGACGAAGGGACTGCAACGAGCGCCTCGACGCGCGCGAGCAGCGACTCGGCGCGCGCGAGCAGAGCGCGCAGGCCGTCATTGATTGCCGGTTCGCGCGTATCGTCGTTCACGACCGGTAGTCGGCGTTGATCGAGACGTAATCGTGCGAGAGGTCGCAGGTCCAGACGCTCGCGCGCGCACCGCCGCGACCAAGGTCGACGCGAATCGTGATCTCCGGCTGCTTCATCACCCGCTGGCCCTGTGCTTCCGTGTAACTTGCCGCACGGCCGCCCCGCTCGACGACGAGCACGTCGTCGAGCCAGAACGAGACGCGCTCGGGAACGAGATCGCGCGGGGCGCCGTTGCCGATCGCGCAAACGATGCGGCCGAGGTTCGGGTCCGAGGCGAAAAACGCCGTCTTGACGAGCGGCGAGTGCGCGATCGCGAACGCGATCCGCCGGCACTCGTCGACGTCGCGGCCGCCCTCGACGCGAATCGCGATGAATTTCGTCGCGCCCTCGCCGTCGCGGACGATCGCCTGCGCGAGATCGACGGCAACCTCCTCGAGTGCTTGCCGCACCGCGGCAAGACGCGGATCGGAACGATCGACGAGCGGTGCGATGCGCGCGCGACCGGTCGCGGCGATGACGAAGCTGTCGTTCGTCGACGTGTCGCCGTCGACCGTCGCGCCATTGAACGACACATCGGCGATCTCGCGCGTCAACGCGTCGAGCAGCGAGGCGGCAACCGGCGCGTCGGTGGCGACGAACGCGAGCATCGTCGCCATGTCGGGATGGATCATGCCGGCACCCTTCGCGATGCCGGTGACCGTGACGTCGACGCCGTCGATTGCGACGCGCCGCGATGCGCCCTTCGGCGCCGTGTCGGTCGTCATGATCGCGCGCGCCGCTGCGAACCAGCCGTCGCGCCGCTTTGCGTCACGCGCCTTCGGCAGCGCGTCGACGAGGCGATCGAGCGGAAGCGGTTCCATGATGACGCCGGTCGAATAGACGAGCGCCTGCTCGGGAGCACCGCGAGTGAGGCGGGCGGCTTCGGCGCACGACGCGCGCGCGCCGGCGAGTCCCGATTCGCCGGTGCCCGCGTTCGCATTGCCCGCATTGATGACGAGCGCACGAAAATCGAGGCGCCGCTCGCGCTGCGCAGCCAGGTGCGCGCGCGACACGATGACCGGCGCCGCGCAAAAGCGGTTCTGCGTGAACACGCCGGCCGCGACGCTGCCCGGATCGGCGACGACGAGCACGACGTCGTCACGATCCCAGTTCTTGATTCGCGCCGGCGCCGTCCCGAGCGCGATGCCGGGAACGGGCGACAGCGATTCAGCGGTCGGCGGCGAGTAATGGACCGGCATGGCTCAGGGGGCGCCCGTCGACGCCGCTCGCCTGAACGGATGGCGTAGCGAGCGGCTCGCAGGCGAGGCGGCCCGGAGCGAGGCGCGAGACAGTACTTGAAGGTACGGCGAGCGCCGAGCGAGGACACAACGAAGCATCTGAGTCGCGCAGCAGGCAGACGTCAGGCGAGCCTGCCATGACAGTGCTTATATTTTTTGCCGCTTCCGCACGGACACGGATCGTTGCGTCCGACCTTCTCGCCGGCCCGCACGAACGGCGGCGCGACCGCCACGGCAGTGTCGCCGCCTTCGCCGTTGTTGCCGGCGAGCGCCTGGTCGTAATCGGCGTGCTGGTACTGCACGTTGCTGACGGCGGGCTCCGGCTCGACGGCTTGCACGTCGGCCTCGGAGCGCACCTGCACGGTCAGTACGACACGCACGACGTCCTGCTTGATGCGGTCGAGCATGTCGGAGAAGAGCTCGAACGCCTCGCGTTTGTATTCCTGCTTCGGGTTCTTCTGCGCGTAGCCGCGCAGGTGAATGCCCTGGCGCAGGTGATCGAGCGACGCGAGATGCTCGCGCCAGTGATGGTCGAGCGTCTGCAGCATCAGGCTGCGCTCGAACTGACGCATGAGCTCGGTGCCGACCGCCGCCTGCTTCCCGTGCCATGCGTCGAGCGCGAGCTTGTCGATGCGTTCGCGAAGCGCCGCGTCGTCGAGGTCCGGCTCGGCCTTGAGCCATTCGCGAACCGGCACCGTCAGCTGGTATTCCGACGCGAGCGTCGACTCGAGTCCCGGGATGTCCCACTGCTCCTCGACCGACTCCGGCGGCACGTGCCGCTTGAACGTCGCGTCGACCTCGCCGCGGATCATGTTGCCGATCGTCTCGGCGACGTCCTCGCTTTCGAGGAGCTCGTTTCGTTGCTGGTAGATCACGCGCCGCTGGTCGTTTGCGACGTCGTCGTACTCGAGGAGCTGCTTGCGGATGTCGAAGTTGCGCGACTCGACGCGGTTCTGCGCCTTCGCGATCGAGCGGTTGACGATCGTGTGCTCGATCGGCTCGCCTTCCGGCATCTTGAGCCGCTGCATGATCCCGGACAGCCGCTCGCCGCCGAAGATGCGCAGGAGCGGATCCTCGAGCGACAGGTAGAAGCGCGACGAGCCCGGATCGCCCTGCCGTCCCGCACGCCCGCGGAGCTGGTTGTCGATGCGCCGCGATTCGTGCCGTTCCGTGCCGACGATATGCAGGCCGCCGGCCTTGACGACGGCGTCGTGGCGCTCCTGCCAATCGGCGCGCAACACGTCGATCTGCCTCTGCCGCTCTTCGGGCGCGATCGTTTCATCCTCGCGCATCTTCAGGATCTGCGGCTCGATGCTGCCGCCGAGCACGATGTCCGTGCCGCGGCCCGCCATGTTCGTCGCGATCGTGATGACACCGGCCTTGCCCGCCTGCGCGACGATCTCCGCCTCGCGCGCGTGCTGCTTCGCGTTCAGCACCTGGTGCGGCAGCCGCTCCTTGTCGAGATGCATCGACAGCATCTCGGAATTCTCGATCGACGTCGTTCCGACCAGCACCGGCTGTCCGCGCTGGTGGCAATCCTTGATGTCCGCGACGATCGCGGTGACCTTCTCGGCCAGCGTCCGGAAGACCAGGTCGTTCTCGTCCTTGCGGATCATCGGCAGGTGCGTCGGAATGACGACCGTCTCGAGGTGGTAGATCTGCTGGAACTCGAACGCCTCGGTATCGGCGGTGCCCGTCATGCCGGCGAGCTTGCCGTACATGCGGAAATAATTCTGGAACGTGATCGACGCCAGCGTCTGGTTCTCGCGCTGGATCGGCACGCCCTCCTTCGCCTCGACCGCCTGGTGCAGGCCGTCGGACCAGCGCCGTCCCGCCATCAGGCGCCCCGTGAACTCGTCGACGATGATCACTTCGCCGTTCTGCACGACGTAATGCTGGTCGCGGTGGAACAGCGCGTGTGCGCGCAACGCCGCGTAGAGGTGGTGGACGAGCGAGATGTTCTGCGCGTCGTAGAGGCTCGAGCCGGGAGCGGTCAGGCCCGACGCAGCGAGGAGCTGCTCGACCTTCTCGTGACCTTCCTCCGACAGCAGGACCTGATGCGCCTTCTCGTCGACCCAGTAGTCGCCGGGTCCCTTTTCCTCCTGCTGGCGCGTGAGCTTCGGCGGCAGCTCGTTCAGCCGGTAATACGTCTCGACGTTGTCGTCGGACTGGCCGGAGATGATGAGCGGCGTGCGCGCCTCGTCGATCAGGATCGAGTCGACCTCGTCGACGATCGCGTAGTTCAGGCCCCGCTGCACGCGCTCGCCCGTCGCGAACACCATGTTGTCGCGCAGGTAGTCGAAGCCGAACTCGTTGTTCGTGCCGTACGTGATGTCCGCCGCGTAGGCGACCTGCTTGTCGGCGTGCGGCATCTGCGACAGGTTGACGCCGACCGTCATGCCGAGGAAGCGGTAGATGCGGCCCATCCAGTCGGCGTCGCGCTGGGCGAGGTAATCGTTGACGGTGACGACGTGCACGCCCTTGCCGGCGAGCGCGTTCAGGTACGCGGGAAGCGTCGCGACGAGCGTCTTGCCTTCGCCGGTTCGCATTTCCGCGATCTTGCCGTTGTGCAGTGCAATGCCGCCGATGAGCTGCACGTCGAAGTGACGCATGTTGAGCGTGCGCTTGCCGGCCTCGCGGACGACGGCGAACGCATCCGGCAGCACCTCGTCGAGCGCCGCGCCGTCGGCGACGCGCTTGCGAAGCTCCTCGGTCTTGCCGCGCAGCGCCTCGTCGGACAGCGCCGAGATCGTCGGCTCGAGCGCGTTGATCGCGCGGACCTGCTGAGCGTATTGCTTGAGGAGCCGCTCGTTGCGGCTGCCGAAGATGCGGGTGAGGATATTGATCATCGCGAAGAGAGAAGCTTGGCGCGGGACGGGCAAAAAGCAAGGGGTGAGGACCGCCTCACCCCTCGTCCGGCCGCCGTTTCCGATGGGAAGCGAGAGCCCGTGGCTTGCCTTGCATCGCGACGGGCGACGCGATCCGGTGTGCGACCGGACGTGTACCGGGCGTGCGAGAAACCATGGCGAGACTTCCGCATACGACTCGTCCGGCCACCTGCACGTTCAATGGCGACGCCGGCTACGATAGTCCCGCCCGGTCGATCGGCGGCGATTCTAGCATGCGCATCGTCCCGTACGAAGCGGTGAAGCCGGCATCGTCCATCCGGCCGAGCGCCGGTTGCCGTGGCGTTCGTGCACGATAATCGCGCTCGCCTCCCATGACCCGCAAACCGCCGCATCTGCCGCTCGCCCGCGTGCTCGAAACGAACGCCGAGCTCGCAGGATGGACCGCGCGCCATCGCGAGGAGCTCGCGCTGACGCGACTCGTGCGCATGCATTTGCCGCGTGCGCTCGGCGAGCGCGTTCGCGTCAGCGACTCGCGCAACCACGTGCTGGAGCTCGCGGCCGCCGCTGGTGCGATCGCCGCGGCGCTGCGTCAGCGCGTGCCGGAGCTTCGCGCAGCGCTCGCCCGCGAAGGGCACGCGTTCGCGGAGATCCGCGTCCGCGTCGACGTGGCGGGATCGGTGGTGCCGCCGCAAGCGCGGCCAAAGCCGTCGTGGGACAGCCGAGCGGCAGCGCCGCTCTTCGACCTCGCCGACCGGCTGCCGCCGGGTCCGCTGCAGCAGGTGATCCGGCGGTGGTCGCGGCGCGCACGCGGGCGATAATCGCGCGTCCACCCCCGTCCCCGCGACCTTCGATGCCCGATCCCTCGCCGACGACGCGCAACGCGCCGTGTCCCTGCGGAAGCGGCAGACGGTTCAAGCATTGCTGCGGGCTTCAACCCACTACCCGCTATCGCGCGCTCGCGGCGCATCAGGCGGGCGCGCTCGGCCTGGCGGAGACGCTGTATCGGCAGGCGCTCGCCGAGAATGCGAGCGACGTCGACGCGCTGCACATGCTAGGCACAGTCGAGTACGAGCGGATGCGCTATCGCGAGGCGCTCGCGCACCTGTGGGACGCCGCCCAACGAACCGCATGGAGCGTGCCGGCGATCCGTCACAACCTCGGGCTCGTGCTCGGCAAGCTGCTGACGCGCGACGCGAATGCGCAACAGGCGGCGCTACTCGGCACGTGGGTCGCGCGCGACGAGGCGCGACGGCAGGCGCGGAGCGTCGACGAGCCGCTCGTGAGCGTCGTCATGCCGGCGTACAACCACGCGCGCTACGTCGGCGAGGCCATCGCGTCGGTCGCAGCGCAGACGTATCCGCACGTCGAGCTGATCGTCATCGACGACGGCTCGCGCGATGCGACGGCCGAGGTCGTCGAGCTTGCGCTCGCTGCGTTCGGCCGGCCGTCGCATTTCGTACGCCGCGACAATCGCGGCGCGGCGGCGACGCTGAACGAAGGCGCCACGCTCGCGAACGGACGCTACCTCGCGTTCCTCAATTCCGACGACTGCTACACGCCCGACCGGATCGAAACGCTGGTCGACGCGATCGCGCGCACCGCTTCGGCCTGGGGCTTCTCGCTCGTCTCGCACGCCTACGGCGACGCCGCGCCGCCCGCCGGCGCCGTCGACATCCAGCAGAAGCAGCGCAACTTCCTCGGCTCGGCGCCACCGAGCTTCACGTTCGTCGAGTTCAACGTCGCCGTGTCGAGCGGCAACCTGTTCGTCGCACGCGAATTCTTCGATTCGGTCGGCGGCTTTCGCGACCATCGCTACAACCACGACTGGGACTTCTGCCTGCGCGCCTGCGCGCGCGCGGAGCCGGTCGTCGTCGAGCGGCCGCTCTACCGGTACCGTCTGCACGGCAGCAATACGATCGCCGAATCGAAGGCGCGCGCGACGCAGGATGCCGATCGCGTCGTCGGCGACTTTCTCGCGAAGGCGCTGATCGACAACGACGCGACGAACGACCTGTCGCCGTGGTGGCCCGGCAATCGAACGCTTCTGCTGCGCCAGGTGCTCCGCGGCGGCCAGGGCGCCATCGTGCCCGTGTCGGCGTTGCGCGCGCTCGCCGACGAATTGCGCAGCGAACCGCCGCCGGTTGCCGATCACGCGTGCGTCGCCGGCCAAAGGACCGCGCTCGTCGTCCTCGGCATGCATCGGAGCGGGACCTCCGCGCTGGCCGGCGTGCTGAACCTCTGCGGCGCGCACCTGCCCGACAAGCTCAAGCCCCCGAAAATCGGCGTGAATCCGAAAGGGTTCTTCGAGCCCGAAGCGGTGCTCGATCTGAACGTGCGCCTGATGCGCCAGCTCGGCGGCGACTGGTGCCACGTCGACTTTGCCGTTCCGTCGGAAGGTGTGGTCGCCGACGAGTTCGTCGCCGACGCGTCCGCGACGATCGCGACCGAATATGAAGGCCAGCCGCTGATCGCGATCAAGGACCCGCGGATCTGCATGCTCGCGCCGCTTTGGCGCCGCGCGCTCGTCCTCGCCGGCTACCGGCCCGCGTTCGTCGTTCCGATCCGCAATCCGCTCGAGGTCGCGCAATCGCTGCATGCGCGCGGCGACATGTCGATCGCCGAGGGACTCGCGCTCTGGCGCACGTACATGCAGCGCGTCGTCGAATTCGCCGACACGCACGACGACGTCCTCTTGGTCCGCTACACGGAGCTTCTCGACGATTGGGAAAGCGTCGTCGAGCGCATTGCGCGCAAGCTCGACGTCGCGCTCGACGCGTCGCGCGGCGACGAAATCCGCCGCTTCCTCGAGAAGGACCTGCGCAACCAGTCGGCGGACGACGAAGCGCTCGCTGCGCGTCTTTCGGGCCCGCAGGGCGACGCCATACGTGCGCTCTACAACGCCTGCATCGCACGCTGCGATCGAGCAGCCGGCGCCGTGTCGATGGCGGAGTCACCGGAACGGCCCGTCGCGAGCGCGTGCTTCGTCCTGTGCATCGAGAACAACGCGATTCGCGAGCAGGCGCTGCTGCTGTGCCGCAGCATCCGGCGCTTCGCCGGGCGCCATGCGGATGCGCAGATCCTCGCGTACGCGCCCCGGCCGGGCCTCGGCATCGACGCGGCGACACGCCGCGCGCTCGCCGATCTCGGCGTCGAATACGTCGACGCGCCGCTCAACACGTCATGCCGCGAGTATCCCCCCGCCAACCGCGTCTTCGCAGGCGCGCACGCGGAGGCCCATTCCGACGCCGACTTCGTGATCGTCTGCGACAGCGACACGGTCTGGCTCGACGAGCCGGAGCTTCCGCACGATGCGGATGTCGCGGTGCGGGTCGTCGACTCGAAAGGCAGCGCGACGCGCGGACCGGGCGACCGCTTCGAGGACTATTGGGCGGACCTTGCAAACGGCGCCGGAATGCCGCTCGATCGCCTGCCGGACGTGACGACGACGATCGGCAACGAGCGCATCCGGGCCTCGTACAACGCCGGCTTCACGATCGTGCGCCGGCGTCTCGGCATCCTCGCGCGCTGCGCGTCGCTCTTCGCGATGACGATCGACGCCGGAATGCGCCCGTACCGCGACAGCGGCATCGAGATCGTCGCCTCGACCGGACGGGTCGGGCGCGCGGGCAGCGAATACTGGGGATCGAGCCAGGCGGCGCTGACGCTCGCGATCTGGTCGCTCACCGAGCGCGTCGCGCACTATCCCGATTCCTACAACGTACCGCTGCACCTCATTGCCTCGGAAGGCGAGATCGACCCGCGCTGGCTCGCGCGCTGGCCCGTGCATCTGCATTATCACTGGATGTTCGACGCGCGCCATCACGAGAACGCGATGGAGCTTCTCGCGCGGCTTCGCGTGCCCGCGGATCGCCGTGCATGGCTCGCCGAGCGGACGCCGTTTCGCGGCGACGCGGATTACGGACGCGCCGCCGCGAAGGTCAGCTCCCCGGAAGCGAATGAGCCTCGGGAAAAAACAGGTCTTTCCACGAGCCGGGCATCGTCCTGACGACGCCGATTTTCGCCTTGAACGCGGACGAACTTCATCACGTTCTCGGGCGCGAGCGTGAAGCGAAGCTGCGGATCGGCGAGCATCTCCGCGAGCTCGTCGGGCGGCGTACGGTCCCCGGTCGCCTCGACGCGAAGCTTGCCTCGCGCCATCGGCCCGCTGGACGATGCGTACATGCAGTCGGTGCTGCGCGTGGCGCGCGCATTCGAGGACGCGCTCGATCCGCGCAACCTCGACTTCGCGGCGTGCCTGCTGCGCTGTCTCGCGCGCATGCGCGAAGCCGCGAGCGATGCGTCTGCCGGCGAGCGCGTCGCGAGGAAGGCGGCCGCGACCGAAGCGCTCGACCGGTTCTGGCCGCGCTACAGCAGCGGCGCGAGCGCCGGCGCCAGCAGCCGCTCGGCCGCGAACCAGAGCAGGATCGCGAGCAGCATCAGCAACGTGAACTTGAGCGTGAGACCGATGAAGCGCAGGTAGCGCGGATCGCGCTTCACGAGCCACATCAGCACCGCCGCACCCATCGTGGCCAGCGCCGCGAACAGCAGCAGCCTGACCAGGATCATGGGGGAGGCGTCACGCCGCGCCGATCGCGGCCCAGTCCTTCCACGCCGACGGCAGGTCGTCGTCGGCGCGAAACGAGACGACCTCCCACGCGTCCTCGCGCGCAAGCAGCGCCCGCGCGAGCGCGTTGTTCAGCGCGTGCCCAGGCTTGTACGCGGTGTACTGGCCGATCAGCGGCCGCCCGAGCAGGTAGAGGTCGCCGATCGCGTCGAGGACCTTGTGCTTGACGAACTCGTTGTCGTAGCGCAGCCCCTCGCTGTTCAGCACGCGCGTCTCGTCGAGCACGATCGCGTTCTGAAGGCTCCCGCCGAGCGCGAGACCCGCTTCGCGCATCGCCTCGACGTCCTGCATGAATGCGAACGTCCGCGCGCGCGCCACTTCCTTGACGTACGAGTGCTCGGCGAAATCGACGACGACGTGGCGGCTCTCGGTGCCGAACACCGGATGCGGGAAATCGATCGTGAAGTCGAGCTTGAATCCGGCAAACGGATCGAAGCGCGCCCACTTGTCGCCGTCGCGCATTTCGACCGGCGCGCGCACGCGGAGGTAGTGCTTGGGCGCGTTCTGCTCCTCGATGCCGGCCGACTGCAGCAGGAACACGAACGGGCCGGCGCTGCCGTCCATGATCGGCAATTCGGGACCGGCGACGTCGATGTGCAGGTTGTCGATGCCGAGGCCGGCAAGCGCCGACATCAGGTGCTCGACCGTCGAGATCGACGCGCCTCCCAGCGCAAGCGTCGACGACAGCCGCGTATCGCCGACGTTCGCCGCCTGCGCGGGAATGGCAACCGGCGCAGCAAGATCGACGCGGTGAAAGACGATCCCGCTGTCGGCCGGCGCCGGCCGCAGCGTGAGCTCGACACGCGCACCGGTGTGCAGGCCCACGCCGGTCGTACGAATCATCGTCTTCAGCGTTCGCTGCCGCAGCATCGTTTCGGGGGCGCGAGGATAAGCGCGCCGCGCGGTGCGCGGTGCGCCGATTGATCGACCGATCATTTTAACATCCGCCGGTACGAAGCTTGCCCAAGCGAGCCTCTCCCCGCCTCGCGCAGGGAGAGGGTTTCGCGCCGCCTAGTCGGCCTGCTTGCGAAGGAAGGCCGGGATCTCCGACGGGTCGAACGCCGGCGACGGCGTCGCGACCGCATGCCGTCCGCGGCGCACGACCGCGGGCTGGTCGAGCTTGTCGTAGTCGATCGTCTCGACGTGCCGGCCCATGTTGTCGGTGCCCGTGCGCTCAACGACCGTCTCGATCATCTCGAGCTTCGGCGGCCTGCGCGTGGCGACCACCGCGCCGCCCAGACCCGTCGCGATCATCGTCACGCGCAGCCGATCCTCCATCCCCTCGTCGAGCACCGTGCCGACGATCACCATCGCGTCCTCGGCGGTGAACTCCTTGATGGTGTTCATCACCTCGTGGTACTCCTTCATCTTGAGGCTCGCCGACGCGGTGATGTTCACCAGCACGCCGCGCGCGCCGGCCAGGTTCACTTCCTCGAGCAGCGGGCTCCTGACGGCCGCCTGTGCGGCGTCGCGTGCCCGCGTGGCGCCATCCTCCACCGCCGAGCCCATCATCGCCATGCCGACTTCGCTCATCACGGTGCGCACGTCGGCGAAGTCGACGTTGACGAGGCCCGGATTGTTGATGACTTCGGCAATGCCGGAAACCGCGCCGTGCAGCACGTCGTTCGCCGCCGCGAACGCGTCCAGCATCGACACGTCCTCGCCGAGCACTTCCATCAGCTTGTCGTTCGGGATGACGATCAGCGAGTCGACCTTCTTCGTGAGCTCCTCGATGCCCGCGGCTGCAACGCGCTGCCGCTTGCCTTCGAACTTGAACGGGCGCGTGACGACGGCCACCGTGAGGATGCCGAGGCTCTTCGCGATGTCGGCAATGACCGGAGCGGCGCCGGTGCCCGTGCCGCCGCCCATGCCCGCGGTGATGAACAGCATGTCGGCGCCCTCGATCATGCTGGCGATCCGGTCGCGGTCCTCCATCGCCGCGTCGCGGCCGATCTCGGGACGCGCGCCGGCGCCAAGACCGCGCGTGAGCGTCGAGCCGAGCTGAAGCTGCGTGCGCGCGGTCGAGCGCTTGAGCGCCTGCGCGTCCGTATTCGCGCACATGAAGTCGACGCCCGAGAGTCCGCGCGTGATCATGTGCTCGACGGCGTTGCCGCCGCAGCCCCCGACGCCGATGACCTTGATGATCGCGCCTTCTTCCGGCGCTTCCTCGATGATTTCGAACATGGTGCTTCCTTTCTCCTGGCTGGGTTTCAGGTGTCGGAGGTCAGGCATCAGGTATCAGTTGACCGAAAGGCCAGCCGATACATCACACGCGATCCCCTTGTTGGTGTACTCCATTGCTGCGGTTCCCCTTCCATTTCCACTCGTGCCCGTCGTCGTTTTCTGTTCCCTGCTGCCTGTCCTCTGTTCCCTGATCAGAAATTGGCGCTGAACCATTGCCGCATCCGCTCGGCGATGCCGCCGATGCCCGCGACCTGCGCGCGCGCCGCCTGCCCGCGCAGGAACTGCTCGCGTCCCTCGAGCAGCAGGCCGACCGCCGTCGCGTAGCGCGGGCTGCGCACGATTTCAGCGAGGCCGCCCGCGTAGGTCGGCACGCCGACGCGCACCGGCAGGTGGAAGAGCTCCTCGCCGAGCTCGGTCATCCCTTGCAGCAGCGCCGAACCGCCGGTCAGCACGATGCCGGACGACAGGAGCTCCTCGAATCCGGAGCGGCGCAACTCGGCCTGCACGAGCGAGTAGAGCTCCTCGATGCGCGGCTCGATCACCTCGGCGAGCATCGGCTTGCTCAACTTGCGCGGACCGCGATCGCCGACGCCCGGCACTTCGATCACCTCGTTCCTGTCCGCGAGCTGCCGAAGCGCGCAGCCGTGGCGCACCTTGAGCTCCTCGGCCTCCTTCGTCGGCGTGCGCAGCGTCATCGCGATGTCGTTGGTGACCTGGTCGCCGGCGATCGG
>Ga0068856_100003474_pt1 | contig 15922 bp, 14 predicted proteins | sample KBSCornC62_FD_66595 | JGI IMG/M metagenome (GOLD analysis project Ga0068856, IMG submission 66595) | Corn rhizosphere microbial communities from Kellogg Biological Station, Michigan, USA - KBS Corn C6-2 | ecosystem: Host-associated > Plants > Roots > Rhizosphere > Soil ...
TGCATCTGCTAGTAATCGTCGGAATTGCCCTGCTGGTCTTCGGACCGAAAAAGCTTCCGGAACTCGGGAAAGGAATCGGAGAAGGTATCCGCGGCTTCAAAGCAGCCATTGACGATGAAGTGAAGCCGGCCAGCACAACAACGTCCACCATTGCCAACGAACAAAGCGTGACCAAAGGGTAATCGCATGCAAATCACATTCCATCAGATACCGAACCCGGTTGACCCGGAATTGCCGTCACGGGGGCAAACATCATTTGACAAACATGTTACACGAGTGAGGGATCCATTCTCCGTGACGCTGAATCAAACCTCTCACAAGCATTAAAGACGGTCTTCGCGAATGCGTTGCGTGGTTTTTGCGCGGCGAGCAGTACACAGCAGGGCATGTTCGAGCGAGTTGGAACTAGATTCCCAGGGACGCAGTTAAAACTGACGGGACCGAGCGCTCGAAGAGCTGACACCAGATAACTGACGACACGTTTTATGTAGGCCTCCTGATCTGCATGCAGAAATGCTGTCAGCGCCTTAGAGGTCGTTGTGTGTCTCAACAAACTTGGCCGTTACCAGCAATTGAAATCACAGAAAATTGGAGAACAAATAAATGAGCTACAACTTTGATCAGCAAGGAAAGAAGACTGCGCGAGTTCGGACCCTGTTCGTGGCCGCCCTCGTGCTCGTATGTGCCTTCGGCACAGTCAGCAATGCATCGGCGCAGAATCTCACGCCTCCGCAGACACCGGCAGAGATCACAGTGCCCGACGGAAACTCTTTGTACTTGATCGGCCACGCTTTCGGTAGCCAAGGCTATACTTGTCTGCCGACAAGCACAGGTGGCACCGCGTGGAACCCCAGCGCCCGGCCCGAGGCCACTCTCTTTTCGGATCTTTTCGGGCAGCAGTTCCAGATCATCACCCACTTCCAGAGCATTAACGTAGGCCCCAAGGCAGGCGTCACTCCTCCGCTTAGCGGGAACGCAACATGGCAGGGGTCCCTCGATAGCAGCAGGGTGTGGGCTGTGAAGGCAGCTGGAATCGACCCGGACCCCAGCATAGGGAGTTGCCCGAATACCGGTTCGATTCAATGCCTCAAGTTGCAGTCCGTAGGGAACAAAAAGGGTCCCACCGGCGGGAACCTCCTATTCAAAACCACCTTCATCCAACGCCTGAACACTAACGGCGGAGCGGTTCCTACAACCGCCTGCACCGTGGGTCAGACTCAGCTAGTGCCCTACACGGCCGACTACCTCTTCTACCGGGCGGACAATTAAGGGCTCCAGTCCGCTTTGGGTGAAGTGTCGGGTTGTGCACGCGAGGTTAAGCGTATCGGGGCTCTTCGCGTGCACGCCCACTGCGCTTGGAATTTGGTTGAGGGTTCTTTACGAGCCGCTAAGCCTGTTTTTAGTAGTACACCGAGTCTGCAGACAGAACCGCGGTCTGGATGACTTAGTGGAAAGCAGATGGATTTGACGGCGACGAGATTCGCCGAGTTCGAAGGATCAATGCACTTGCATTTTCGAAAACACAGATAGGAGAACTTGCAATGAATAGGAATCTGTATCGATCAAGAAAGAGCAGTATTTCTTCGCGGATATTCCGCATTCTGAAGTTGCAGCGCATCTGTGCAGGTCTTGCCCTGGTGGTTTCAATTTCTGGTACTGCGGCCGCCCAGTACCCTGGCGGCGGAGGCGGAACAAGTAACTACCCGGGAGGTACGCGTCCGAGCTACGGCTCAAAGGGCGCTGTAATCGGCGGTGTCGCTGCGGGCGCGGCCGTGGGTGCCGGCTTGCTTTATTGGAAGCTTCATAATCGGACCAAGCTGCAAGGTTGCGTAGCTGGCGAGGGAGACAAGCTTATCAGTGAAAAGACCGACCAGACCTACAACCTCACCAACATGCAACAACAGTCGCTGAAACCTGGAGAGCGCGTTGAACTGGTGGGCAAGAAGGCCAAGGGCTTTTTAGGCGAACCAACGTTCGAGGTCCACAAGATGAGTAAGGACCTGGGCCAATGCCCAGCAACAACGGCAGAGCAACGGTAATGCGGCAGGCCTTCATTGGCCTACCACCACGAGATAGGGCGGGACAATCGCCCTTTCCGTGCAAAGGAGGGACCAGTGATGGCAACGACTACCGTGACTTTCAACTCGACATTATGCCCGGCAGAAACCGGGTATCACGATATGGCTTTGGTTCATGCCTGCAAACATGGAAATGCTGCCGCGTTCGAAGAAAGGTATTCCCAAATAAACCAATTCCGGGGGAACTTACAATTCTTGACCTGGCGGTCTGCAATCCTGCCTGGGAGCTTGGGTTCACGTTAAGTTAGGAGCGTGTTCTAGAATCGGAATCGGCCAACCACGAAAGGCAGGGAAATCGAATGATTGGCAAGACACTGACGCTCTTCTTTTCACTTTGCCTCACGTTTTTGAATACCGGCGTAGGGCAAATAGTCTCCATCGGGGAATCGCACCGCATCCATTCCAGCCAGGTTAATGAGGATCGGGAATACAAGGTCTATCTCCCCGACAGCTACAAGTGGGCGCAGGACAGGCGCTATCCCGTTCTCTACGTCCTCGACGGCGACTCCCATTTTTTCCATACTGCTGCGGCGGTCGACTTTCTGAGCGGGCAAGGAGAGATTCCCGAGATGATCGTGGTCGCCATCGCCAGCACGGTTAGAGTGCGTGACTTCACTCAGACGGACTGGTCCAGTCACTGGATTGGAGGCGGTGGTGCGGGCAAATTCCGAGCTTTCCTCTCTAAGGAGCTGATCCCCAAAATCGATAGAAAGTACCGCACTCAAGATTTTCGAGCGCTCTTCGGTCATTCCGCAGGCGGCCAGTTTGCCCTGTATTGCCTGACATCGGATCCCACCCTGTTTCAGGCATACTTTGCGCTCAGCCCAAGCCTGGATTGGGATGACGAGCTGCCACTAAGGTCGCTGGAATCGTACTTTACCTCGACTCAAACGATGAAGACGTTCGTCTACGTCGGGCGTGGGGATCATTATGCTGGAGGGAAAGCTTTGGCGGATTTTAACAAGCTCGTCGAGATTCTTGGCAAGGCTCCGCAGAAAGTACGTTCGCGAATTCGAAGCTTTCCCGACGAAACCCACACCACCTTGCCGTTGCTTGGCCAGATCGATGCATTGCGGTCGCTATATTCGGGATGGCGGCTGCCGGACGCAACCCTCGACAAAGGCTTGGCCGCGGTGCAGGCGCATTACGACGATCTGTCGAAGATGCTCGGCCGGCAGGTTACCATCCCGGCGAACGTGATCAGTGATCTCGGCAATACGGCTCTCGAGCGGGGAAAGGTCAAGGAGGCGATCACACTATTCAAAAGCAATGTCGAAGCTAACCCAAACTCGGCCGACGCCTATGACAGCCTGGCCGATGCCTATCTTAAAGACAGGGAGTTTTTGGCGGCCAAGGGTGCGGAGGATCACAGCGTACAGCTCGCACGCCAGTGGGCGAACCCCAATCTCATACGCTTCGCGCAAAAGGCGAAGAAGCTTGAGCAGCAATTCCATGAACAAGAGATGGAAAAGAAGAAATCCGGTAAGAACCCGTAGTGGCTGGATGCCTGTTGTTCGGACCTGCCAACCGTCACAGAGCATCTGCTGAGCACTGAATTCCCTGCTTCACTCAGACAGCAAGTTTTCAACTACCTCCTAGACAGCCGTTGATAAATCTAATTTCGGTGTTATTTGCCTCCAAACCACCTTGCGCATTAACAGGCCTGGCCCGAACCGGGTTTCTGTGGTACCAATCGCCTCGAAGCCACATGCCAAATAAAAACTCTTTGCATGGGGATTTGCCACAACGTGCAGAGCTGTGCACTCTCGTTGTCGAGCGATTTTGGCGCAGTGTTCAATCAACAATCTTCCAATTCCACGACGTTGCATGCAGGGATCAACAAACAAAGCGTCCAGTTCGGTTTCTCCATCCGCCCTACGCTCCACGGCTGCAAACCCCACGATTGCCCCCCATCCATTCCGAAACGAACACTCCACCTCTGGCGCATGACGGACGATTCTTTAGATGTGATTCTCGCGCTGATGAAGCAATTGGAGTCTACGTTGCTCGGTCTGAAGCGGTCGGGGCTTTTTTGTTGGCCGTCCGCCTCTCTGGAGGGCTCGGGATTGCCTCAACAACTCTTGCGTCGACTCGATTAACTGGTGAGTTTTGCGCGCCGTCTCATAAGCCTGCGTAACAAGGCTCGGAGTTCTCATCTGAGGTGTTAACGACAGCAGCCATAATTTCCATTCTAAGAGATTGTAGTTTCTACTGTGCCCATTTTTGTGCCTACCAGCAATCCCGGCCACTTGCGACTGATTACGTTAAACGAGAGCTAACGAATTGAAGCATCGCAGCTTGCCGCATTTCATGGCAATCAGTCGCATTCTGTCTAAGTCCTTTGTTCGGGTACCGCTGGGAACTTAGGATCTGGCGGGTAAAACCGTGGGGGTTCGAGTCCCCCCTTTCGCACCAACCCTTGCAAGTCCTTCTCTTTCCAGTTTTCTCAGTGCGCCCAAAATTGGCTGACACGCCAACTTGCAAAGGAACGTTCAACACCTTCAGCAGGATCACGGGGCCTCTGCAGGCAGTCGCAACGAAATGCCAGGACACTCACGGCTCTCGACAACCCAGATTCACATGCAAGTCTCAACAGGTAGAATGCTGGACATCTACCGCAAAGCACATCCGCTTGCCAGCCCTTTGCTGTAGTGCTGGTTCTAAGCTGTGGAATTAACGTTCTCAGTGGAGTAGAGAACTTCGTCTTTAGGCCCCGGCTGCCAGGTCGGGGCATTTTTTGCGCGTTACGCCCGTACCGTTTCGGTCTGCTGTAGCAGATGCTAGAAGAAAACAAAACGCATGTGGGCCCAAGTAGTCATAATCGTCGTGCTGGTGTGGCTTCTGACTGCCATACTGCTGTACTACTCCAAGCGGTGAAAGAGCCGCGATCTTGTACACCCGAGGGAGCGATCACCTGCAGGATTTCTGCGGCGGGCGCAGGCACGAGGGGTGTTTAGCGGCGGATCAAACTCGTTGGATCGACTTCATAACCTTCATCCGCGATGGCTTTCTCGATAGTGCGGCGTAATGTCTGCTCATCCGCATCCTTTGCTAAGGCGCAGTGGCGCTGGATGACCTCTTCGCCACTTGCAATCCTAAGCAGCCAGCTTGACTTGCCACCATCCCACGAAAACTCCACACGATCCGCTCGCATGAACTTCCTCCACAGTACTTAGAAACATTTTAGTGCAACGCCATCTGCTGATGGCCGAACCCAATATCCCATGGCTTCGCTATTTTTTCGTCCTGGTCCTTGTTACGATCATGTGGCATGCGTGCTAGCGGCATCATCGCCTTGCTAACGACCGAAGCGCCATATGAACCGACAACCGGGCTTTCGCAATTAAGAAGATCATGAACGCAGTCGCCGTTAAAAAGGGTCACAGTCACGAGAAAGCAGCCGCCTTCCAGGAAATGGGAAGCTTTCGATGCGATCACTGCGGTGAGGTGTTCTCCATCTTTCAGCAGCCCTCAGTCGCTGATAAAAGGACTGCGGAAAAACAGGCATATTGGCTCGAAAAAGTTCTTGCCGAGGAACACGAGCGCGAGAAGAAGCATCCCGATTTCATCGAACTGCCAGACTATTGTTGAGAACCGCCGTGCCCACGAGCGAGACGCTTTGATCTGCCACGATAAGCGCGCTGGAAGCATTGTAGGACATCGGCTGTGCAGACCCTTGTGGCAGGTCCGCACAGCCACATTCCTACCTGGCGATTGTCAAGGTTCCTCCCGTTACCGTGTATATCGTCTTGGAGTACCGATAATGGACGTACTTGCAAGTCGTAGTCAGCGACACCGATCCCTGAAAACGAACTCCGGAAGCATCGGTCCCGTAAAATTCGGCATAAAGATTTCCACAGGTGCCCACCGGTTGGGTTGTCACCACTGCACAGACACCCTGGCCGAACTCGCCGCCATTCAACAGAACGAAGCCCAGCGCCTGCGTAGTCTGGTTTCCGCATGCCGTTCCGTAACCGGATTCCAAGAATTGATTTGCAGCGAGGCTGGTGTCGAATGAGATTCGAGTTGGGGTTGTGGCCGTACCGGAGCCTCCGGTTACACGATAACTAGTTGTAGTTTGAGCAAACGCGCCCAGAGACAGCAGCAGAGACAGCAGCAGAAACAGCAGGGGGAGGGCTTGTTTCTTCACTGATCTTTCCTTTCTTGTTTTCAAAGACCTTGGGTCAAGTTTCATCGCATCCCAAAACTCTCAGAGATACGACGACACTCAGAAGCAGTTTGGAGCGCAAAGGTTTACTCCAGACACTCACCTGCCCAGTTCTGGGCGAACACATCAGCTGAGCAATCGCGCGAAACTACTTGCCGCAAACGTCGCGAATGGGTGACCCGACCGGGATCGGTTAGTGGCAATTTTGAAGGGATACCTGCAGGTAACTAGCGGCTTGAGTTCCTTCGGGTTCGAGTACGACTTCGCACCGAAACCTGGCGGCAATTCACAGTCCGGTGCCTGAGCTACGTCGGGTTCAACGGTACAGTTGAATCCAACTGCGCACCAGATAATACTCGTTAATTGGCCGGTCGTCTTCGAGCACGGGCGCGCGCGGGGCCAAGGCCACGATCTTGTCGATTGCCACTTCCCGCGAGAGAAGGATGTCAAACTGTTTCATCAGGTCCTTCTCGGGGCCCCATTCCAGAAAATCCGAAGCAGCGGACGAAGGCAGTCGGGCCGCAAGTGTGGCAGCCGAAGTGGTGGGCATAGGTTCCATGCTGGCTAAAAAATGGATACCGAAGTCATCCACCGAGAAAAAAGCTCGCACATGCGGGAAGGAATCTCTCAGAGCTTTGGCGACCGACGCGGCCGTAGCGAAGTCTGCCTGCGAGGCCGGATACCACATTTGCAGGATTCCGCCGGCCGCCAAGTGTCGTTTCACGATCTCGTAAAATTCGCGTGAATAGAGCAAACTCGATCCCGGCGCGCTTGGAGGAGGAGGAGGATCGACAACCACGACATCGTACGCTTCATTGGAAGCATCCAGGAAGCGCCTGCCGTCATCCACGACAATTCTCGCCTGCTGGGACTTGAGCAGCGAGACTGCATCGGAATGAAAGTAGCCGAACAGGGTCGGCACACTGGGAATCAGGTCGACGGAGGTCGTCGGGATTCCCCAGGAGAGCATGGAACGGAAACTGGTTCCCATTCCAAAACAAATCACCAGACCTTTCTGCGCAGGGCGAGAGATCATGGCCAGCGGTAAGTGCGACATGTACTTGGTCACAGGCGTCGGCCAAGTCATGCCGGCTCCATTCACCAGCAATGCGCTCCCGAAACCCGATCCGGTTGCGATTACCGTCGCCGCATAATCCCGGCGAACCTCGCGCTTGGAAAATTTCCTTTCGTAATCGTGGCTGCTCGCATAGATCACTATGGCAGCTAGCGACATCAACGCGAGTTTGGTCCGCGCGTGTAAAGCGGAACTGCGATCTGGCACAAGTGTTGATCTCTTGCGGAAAGCGATCACCGCTGCGGCTACAAACAGAGGCAAGGCAAGGAGCGCCAATGCGCGTCGCTCGCCGACCTTGGGCAGGAGCCAGAAGCCTGCGGCTAGCGGACCGACAATCGAACCCATAAGATTGACAGCGTACCCCGTGCCCGCGCGTTGTGGGTCTCCGCCGGACCACGCATCCAGCAGCAGTGGGGTAAGAAATCCCGTCATGGCGCAAAACCATACGATCGAGGCGAGCCTGACTCCACCCAGTTCGAGACCGTGAAGGCGGAATGGCATGAGAGGATCGGCGCCAATCAGCGGAATGACCGCGGAGAGCGCCAGCGAACTCCATCGCGATGCGCTCTCGCCAATCTGGTGCGAAGTTATCCAGGACCGGTAGGCGCGAGAACCGATGCAGGTCGCGAGCAGATAAACCGCGAGAATTCCGGAGAAGGCATAGACCACGTTTCCCAGGTAAGGTGTGAGTTGCCGGATCCAGATAACTTCCATGCCCATGCTTACGAGTCCGCTGATGAATAAGAGAGCGAGAATGCTGCCTCGCGACATCCCGTCCATCGTGCCGTGATCGAAAGCCGGCATGACCGCATCGGCGCTCGTGCCGGCAGGGGCGACCAAAACACTGAGAATAACGGCGGACATCGCAAGAACTGCATTCAAAGCGCCTGCCACCAACAAGGTCCTGGTGAAACCCAGCAACTCGATCAGTACGAAGGCCGACGCCAGTGTGCCCACGGTGGCACCCAAAACGTTGGCAAGGTACAGATAGCTGAACGTTCTTTGCGAAACGGATTGCGGACTCTGCGCCCGGATCACCGCCATGAGCAGTGGAAACGTGGACCCCATGCACGCGCACCAGGGAATTAGCGTGACGCCAATCCACAGACCGGTCAGGATGTAGTAGGTGGAACTCTGCCAAACGCCAGCAGCGCTGCTCTGCAAGAGTGAACGCCCCAGCTTCAGTTCGTAAGGTACAGCAACGCATGAAACGCCAACCAGCAATTCTGCGACCCCATAAAGACGCAAAGCAAAAGCCGGCGCTGGATTTTTCCGCATCAGGAGTCCGGTAAGCCAGGCCCCCAGCCCGAGGCCAGCCATGAAAATCGACAGGACGATCGAGACCAGTGCCGCCGTAACCCCGAAACTAGCCATGGCGAGCCTTAGCCAGATGACCTCATAGACCAAGGCACAGAATCCGGAGACGACAAAAAAACTGAAGTACCAGCGCATGGAATACAGAGAAAGAGTTCGCTTTGATTTGGGAAGAATTCGAAAGTATCTCATGAAAGCGGTAGCCTGCGGGCCATCTGACGCTGCTGATTGTCACAAGCGTATTGCGCGCCAGACAAAATCCGGCGCTGGTGCTTGAGTTCAACTCAGCAATCGGCGGAACAGCGCGTGCCGCAGACGTCCGGAATGGGTGCGCTCCACAAACTCGAGTTCGCAGCGGCATTCGGGCTTCACCCAGACACACTCTTTCATTCTGTCGGCAGTAAGTCCGTGACCCGACCGGTTCGGTTCCGGCAAATTTATAAACGGACACTTCAAGGTAACGAACGGCTTGAGTTGGTTGAAAACCTGGTCTCGCAAATGAGGAGTAAATCCCGCTGCGACTCGTTTGACATAGTACAGATCCCCGCCACAATATTCTCCGACGATGATCGAGGAGAAATTTTTGCCGTGGGCCACGTAGCCTCCGATCACAAATTCGCTCTCGAGGTTGAAGCGATGTTTCTGCCAGGCATCGGATACTTTGCCGGGAAGATAAATCGATTCCTCACGCTTGGCGACAATGCCCTCCAGGCCTAGAGTCTTGACTTGTTTGATGAGCGCCGGCAGCTTTGTCCGAAACTGCGGACTAAGCCGCAGCGGGTCGGAAAAATGGGTGCCGATGGCATCGAGTATTTGCCTTCGCTGCACCAGCGGCAAGTCCAAAATGTCCCGTCCATTTCGATGGAGAATGTCGAAGACGTAATAAACAATCGGCCTCCTGCTGGTGCGGCGGTTCTGGAGTTCCTGGAAACTGGCTCGTCCTCTTTCATTCAACGCAACGATCTCCCCATCGAGAATGAGATCTCCCTGACGCAGGTTCTGCAGCGCGAAAGCAATGTGGCGGAATTGTGAACTGTAGTCCTGCCCGAGCTCGAGTACAGCATTGCGGAATTTCCATCGATCAAACCGATGGCACGGTATCCATCCTGCTTGATTCATAGAGCCAGTCGCGTCCCTGGGGCAGTGTCGCGACGCGCCTGCACTCCATGGGCTCGATGTAGCGCAGCCGCAGTTTTGGATGCAGAGAGACACGCTGGACCATAAGCAAGCTTCCGGTTGGGATAGATGCGGCTTGAACGAACAACGTGAGCCCGATACAAGCAATTCAGCCACACAAGTTAGGATTCTTCCAGCATCTGCCTCGGCAACTTAGCGCTGGCCTGCCGGCGGTCCACGGCCGCCAGTAGATGTTTTCCTGGCGCGGAACTCTTGCTAAAGTAATGCCCTGATGCTGGACTATCACGCGTTACTGCTGGGGGCGTTGGCAGAGGCGAATGCTGGGTTGCGTGAAGGTGGGCTGCCCATTGGTTCCGTACTCGCCGATCGCACTGGGCAGATCGTCGCACGAGGGCATAATCTGCGTGTGCAGAGTGGAGATCCCACGGCACACGCAGAGACAGTTTGCATTCGCAATGCGGGACGGCGGCGCGATTGGGCAGAGTTGACCTTGGTCAGCACTCTGAGTCCCTGCATCATGTGTACTGGCACCGTGCTGCTTTACCGCATTCCACTGGTGATCATTGGCGAAAACCGGAATTTCCTGGGAGCTGAAGATCTTTTCCGCGAGCGGGGCGTGCATTTGGTGGTTCTGGACGACGCGGACTGCATAGAGATGATGGCGCACTTTGTGCGGCAGCATCCGGACTTGTGGAATGAAGACATTGGCCGCTGAGGCAGCCTGGCGCGTCAGCGTGCGTCTGGATTCGACTGTGGCTTGGCTGACGGTAAGGCTTCGCTGGCAGGAAGAGTAAATTTCAAATCCCATTTGCACAACGGGCAGCGGGTCGCGAGCGAGTACACGATTCGGCCAAATGCCACGCATTTCATGTTGATGCAAGCTCTCATCCTGATTCCGTCTTGCGGCGAACGCGCGTTTCAGGAAAAACTAACACATCGCTGTAGATGGATCGAGCTTGTTTTCGCCTGGCATGGATCGATTTTTCTTCTGCGCAAAGCGCATTGGCAGTTCGCTTCGCAAACTCGCTGGGTCCCGAGTACCTCAAATTTCGTTGTAAGAGCAGTTAATTCACGACGAGTGCCACAACGGTACTGTGACCGGGCGCGTCGGGAACCCCGGGAGAGCTAGCGCTAACCGTGACGTGATAGCTCACGGGATTATTTGGGTGGCCTGTCCCGCCAGGATCTGTCGTGCTCACACCCGAGCAGGACGCAAACACTGAAATGAGCGCAATTGCGAAAGGCAGTGCACAGAGTGAGCGGGTCCTCGAGACTCTGCCAGATCTGATTGCCACGAGGGAAATGGCAAACGGCAGATATAGCCAGGTCGCGTATAAAACCCATCTGTGGGCCGCCGCGGCCGATAATAATGCTGCTCTGCTGGCGGGAGTGGAAATGCTCATCACCACGTTCACGGCAGAAGTGCCCGGGGTGACCGGAGTGGCCGGACTGAAGTTGCACGACGCGCCGGACGGAAGGCCTGCCGTGCACGCAAGGCTCACCGGAGCATCGAATGAGCTGCCCATTGGTTGGATCGTCAGGTTGTAGGCTCCCGTGCTTTGCCCCGCAGTAACGGTCTGGCTGGGGGTAGAAGAGGTGAGAACGAAATCCGCCGCAATGGTGAGGGCGAGGGTAATCGAATGGGCGGGGCTGCCTTCTGTATCGTGCGAGCTAAGTGCGATGTTGTAAGTACCTGGGGTTGCGTCGTTAGGAACGTTGATGGCGACTGTAAGATCCAACGTGCCGCCACTCGACACAGTGAGGGGATCGGTCGGGGTAATCGTGCACATCGCGGCCCGCAGCGCACTGGCATCGCATGTAACATTGAGCGTAAACAGAGGCGACGGTAACGGTGCTGGACGCCCTGCTGCCGGGAACTGCTCTGAGACTCGGCGCCGCCGACAAGGAGTAGTCACCCACATTCAAAATCAGTTCTTGCGTTTTAACTCGAGAAGCTGCGGTACCGGTAACCCACACTGTATAAGAACCCGCAGCGAACGTTGTCCCCCTGAGAGTCAACTCAGCCTCAGCAGGATACGAGCTCACGGAACTGGGATTGATGGTGCAAGTCCCGCTTTTGTAGCTGCTCGTACAAGTCAGGCCCACAGTGCCGCTGAAACCATCTTGCGCGATGACGGAAATCGAAGCCCCCGTGCCGGTCATCCCCGCTTTGATATTGAGTGTTGCCGGAACGGTCAAGTCGAAATGTGGGTTTGCAGTCACGTTTACCGTGAAGGAGACTGTCCGGGGCGAGGGCGCTCCCGCAGTATTGGCCTGGAGCGTCACGGAATAAGCGCCGGCCGCGGTAGAGGCCGGCACAGCCACGGACGCAGTCATATTCACCGGCGCGATGGATGTCGCGGTTACCGTCGCGCCGGGGCTCAGATTGCAGGTTGCGTTCGGAATTGCGCTGCTGCACGAAACCGTCACAGCCTGGTTGAACGATCCGGCCGCCGTAACCTGAAAATGTACCGCAGTGGACGTGGTACCCCGTGGAACTGTCACGCTGCTCGGCGACGGAGCGGTAATTCCAAAATCGACGACGTGCAGCGTCACCGGGAGCTTACGCGTGAGGTGGTTCGCATCAGAGCCTACCCCTTGGATGTTGAAGTTGTAATCGCCTGCAGGGCCACTCATGCTTACGGTGAAGGGCGTCCTGGCTGCGGGCGTCAGCGTCACTGGCGACGGAGCACAAACGCTGGGGGGAGCAGTTGATCCAGCGACACAACTCAGGGTAACAGAATTCGTGTATCCGTTGAGCGCTGTCATCGTCGCGTTGAAAGTTGCGGTTTGCCCAACGAAAACCGTCAATGGCGTGTTTGCGACCGCCAATTGAAAATCCGGGGTGATGACCAGGTTGAACTCCCAGATCCCACGGCCGTATGTGGAGGCCCGCAGTAATTGCTGTCCTCCGGAAGCAAAGATGCCAAGCGCGGTAACTGCGACATTGGGCAAGGATCCCGGCTGGCTGGTACCGGAGTCCGGGCCAAGTTCCGCCCAGTTCGGCGCGGACGTGGAACTTGCGAACACGCCGACATCGGTCGCCACATATACCTGCGACAAAGCCGGATACACCGCTACGGCATTAGCCGGGGAGTCCGGGAGATTGGCCGTGAAATCAATCCAGGTCGCACCGGCGCTCGTTGTCTTCCACACATGTCCGTTGCCGCCTGTGAATCCCATTACTGTGACGTATGCCGTCTTTCCTGTGGGATCTGAAGGATCCGCAGCTACGCTGGAAATGGGGAACTGATAGGGGTTGATGTTGCCCTGCGGCCCATTGTCGGTCACGTCGGAAAAACTGGAGGCGCCCGCCGAAGAATCTGTAGTGGCCCAAACGCGGCCGCCAGGCGTGTCCAAAGGTCCTTCGATGGGACCGAGTCCGCTGGTGGTCGCGTACACCACGCTGGAACCGCTGCTGCTCTGCGTCGGTCCTGCTGTAGCGAGCGCCCGCACTTGGTTGACCTCATTTCCCGTGCAGGTTCCCCATCCCAGCGTCTCAAAGTTAGGGCTCAGGGCGGTAAATGCGCCTCCGGTACGAGGACCTCGCCACACGCGGCATGTGCCAACGAGCATCGCGCTCGTCGAACCCGAGTCAAGAATGTACGGGAAATAAAATCCGCCATCGTCGCCGCCCACATCATTGCTGGTGGCAACAAAGCCAAACCTGCTGGTATTGCAATTGATTCCCTGCGTGCAGAGCTGAACCCCTAAACCCCCGGGCGGTATGTCGGGATTCGACGCGTACCAGTTTGAAGTCGAGAGTGGATCGATAGCAGTGTAGGCTCCGTCGCCACCGAGAACATTGATCCACGCGCTACTGGAGGTCGCGTGATTGGTAGCCGGGGATCCATTTCCTTGCGTGCCTCCGAATAGCGTGTTGGCATCGGTGGGATGCTGCGAGAAGGTGACGAACTGCGCCAGTGATCCCAGATTCTGATTGAGATCGTCAAACTGATGTACAGCGGAGCATGCTCCGTCATTAAATCCGGAAAATCCATTGAGAGCGCGATAAATCCCGCCGTCATTGGCGAAATAAAGCAATTCGTTCCCCGAGTCACTGCCGATGGAAGGAATCATGGCGGCCAGCGCATGCTGGCTGGGATGCACATGAGCCGGCACGCCGGCCGGAACGCAGCCGTAAGCGTGGGTCAGGTTCACGAACGGAGAAGAGGTGCAGGTGGGATTGCTGGAGTTGATCGCGCACTTGTAAATGTTTACGGCGCCTGCGTAGAGATCAGTCGCGGAACCGTTCGGAACAGCGAGTAATTCCAGGTTGTAGACCCCTTGCTCGACTCCGCATGCCGAGATGTCCCCACAGTTCGTGATACCAGCATCGGAAATCGCCGTCCACGATGCCCCGCCATTCAGGCTTTGCCAGATACCTTCATCCTGTGTGATGCCGTAGGCATCAACAGAAACGTACCAGGCATACATCTCGTTGCGTTCCGCAATGCTTGTTATCTCACCGCGATAAATGGGGCAGGCACGGCCATTGGAGGTGGACTGCGGCGGACAAGATGCGGTGTTAAGTACGACACCTCCAGGTTGTGCCGTGAGCCGCGTCCAATGCACGGCGTCAGGAGAAGAATAAAAGCCGTGGTACCGAACGGCCGCGAAAAACATGCCGTTGCCGGAGTTGGCTAAAGCGTTGTACGCAACCGAGGTGGCCGACGTCGCATCAGTTGCTCCTGCGGGATCAACCAAGGCGTTATAGGCCCAGGTTTGCCCTGCATTCAGGGACGTGTACAAGCCTTGCTTCGTGCCGGACGTAACCGCTCCGTCCCTTATGCCCTCCGTACTCGTGCCCATCGCAGAAACCACTGTCAGATTGTTGCGGGTGGCGAATGCCATACGTGTGCCACCCAGACCGGCGAAGGAGAGCGCTCCATTGTTTGCGCTGGATGCCAAAGTCCAACTGTTTCCGGCGTCCGTGGAACGCAAAATACCAAGTCCGAAGTATGAATCACCCGAGTTGTTGGCTTCGCCCGTGGCGGCGAGAATGACGGATCGTGATGGATCGGCGTTTCCGGGCTGGATCGCAATCGAGCCAATCGAGACCGTCGCCTGATTATCCGTCAATGGTGACCATGCGACGTTATCAGCCACGCTGTAGGCCGCGTTGGTAGATTTCCAGACTCCTCCCTGGGCGGCGCCGATGTAAACGGTATTGCCGGTCGGATCCGCAGTATCAATCGCCACAGCCGTGATTCGTCCCGCGACCTGACGGTAGTCCTGCGTGCCGTTGCCGCTCGCGTCAGAGGCCAGCGGTAACGGTCCGAGCGGAATCCATGATCCGGTGGACAGAGACGCGCCGTTGGGGGCGGCCGCCAGGCGAGCAGCCGCGCGCTGGGTGCGCATCTGCAGCTTCGATTGATATGCGCGTCGACGAAGTTCAGCGGACGATCGACCAGGCATCAGGCGACCGCGATTGAACCATTCGTCGCGCTGTTTGATGTAGTCTTTGTCCCGATCACGAGTCGGACTTTCAGGAACGCTTTGTGCGATTCCTTGCGCTTGCATCAAACCAACAAGCAGCAGCAAGGCCCCTAGCAGCGGACAAAAGCGACGCATGACGCTCACTGCACAGTATCGAAAGCGGCAGAAGACGAATCAATGTAAAACGGGAATCTCGGGCTCTGCCTGGCCCAAATCGGGAATTGTGGACGCAACACAGCATCACTCCGATGGACGCTACAATCTCTTCACGACTCGCGAATCTGACTGAATGGAGCCAACGATTTTGATAGCCCGCCCTCTTCCACAACTTCCGTTACTCGCGGTTTTGCTCCTGTTGCTGCTTAATCCAGTCTTGGCTCAGCAAAAGACTCCTGTGGAGCTTACCGTTGCAGCAGCAGCGGATTTGAGCTCTGCGCTGAAAGAGATCGGAAACAATTACGAGCACCGGACGGGGGTACGCCTCAAACTATCGTTCGGAGCGTCCGGAATGCTTACACAGGAAATTCAGAACGGCGCACCATTCGACGTTTTTTTATCGGCAGACATGGACTACCCTCGGCAGCTCATTGGCGCGGGCGCTGCGGACGCCAGCAGTCTAGGCCAATATGCGGTAGGCAAGTTAGTGTTGTGGGTACCGCATGACTCGCCGCTTGATCTGCAAAATCAGGGAATCAATGCCCTGCTTGATGC
>Ga0068856_100003476_pt1 | contig 15910 bp, 14 predicted proteins | sample KBSCornC62_FD_66595 | JGI IMG/M metagenome (GOLD analysis project Ga0068856, IMG submission 66595) | Corn rhizosphere microbial communities from Kellogg Biological Station, Michigan, USA - KBS Corn C6-2 | ecosystem: Host-associated > Plants > Roots > Rhizosphere > Soil ...
GGATTGTGGTGAAACAGGCGTTTGCGGATCATCATCCTTTCACAGCAAGCGATGTTGAGAGCCTGATTGCGAAAGCGCAGGCTGCAGGGGCGATGACCCTGATCACGACGGAGAAGGACGAAGTGCGGCTCGGGAAATTGATGTGCGGAATCCCTGATTCGCTCGAGCTGCAGACGGTTTCACTCACCCTCGAGATTGAAGACGAGACGGTGGTTGGTGATTGGCTGCTGAGCAGGCTGGATGCGAGCCGGTTGATGAGCGCGCTGTGAGAAAATTCTAGTTTGCAAACGCAGTCCAAGTATCGTTTGCTCGTGGTGCGACTTGGGGCCATGGGCGACATTCTGCATGCCATGCCGGCGGTAACAGCGCTGCGGAAGGCTCATCCGGAGTGGGTGATTGACTGGGTGGTCGAGCCGATGTGGAGTGCGCTGCTAACGGCTCGTGCGGGAATCGCGAGAGATACAGAGACTGACCGACCTCAGCAGCCTGTTGTGGACCGCGTGTATTTTGCCGCGATGCGGAAGTGGAAGCGCAAACTGCTTGCGCGGGAGACGCGGAGTGAATTCGGGGCACTTCGCAGAACGCTCAAACAGGAACAGTACGATGCTGTTGTGGATTTTCAGGGGGCGGTGAGATCCGCTCTGATCGGCCGGATGGCGCGAAGCCGGCGATATATTGGCGAAGCATGCCCGAGAGAGTGGGCTGCAAAGTTGCTGTTTACGGAACGGATTGCTACGCAGGGCGTGCACGTGATCGAGCAGGATCTGGACGTCGCCGCCGCGATCGCAGCAGACCAACTGGAACCGGTGCAGCCGATGCTCCCGTTCCATCTGGAAGCCGAGGAGTGGGCAGATCGGTTGATTGCAGATGATGCAAAAGCTTCTGTAGTGCTGATCAATCCTGGTGCGGGGTGGGGAGCGAAACGGTGGCCGGTGGATCGATATGCGGAGGTGGCTCGGGCCTTGCTGAATCACGGCTATCAGGTATTTGTGAATGCGGGTCCGGGCGAGGTGCTGCTGGCGCAAGAGGTAGTGAAGAGGACCGGCGGAGGAGCAGTTTCGTTGCTGTGTTCGATCGAGCAGTTGATCGCGATCACGCGGCGAGTAGGCGTGGCGATCGCAGGCGATACTGGCCCGCTGCACCTGGCATGCGCACTGGGAAGACCGGTCGTGGGGATCTACGGGCCGACAGATCCCGGCCGCAACGGCCCATTCGCAACTCGATTCAAGGTGTTTCGGAGTCCGGAGAGCCGGCGCGATCATGCACGCAGGGAAGAGCCCGAAGCTGGATTGCTGACGATCTCGCCGCAAGAGGTCATCGAGGCCGCTCTGGAGATGCTGCATTGTGAGGCGACGCAATGACGAATCAGTCGGGAGCGACCCAATCCGGTATGGAACGATGGCAGCGGATCGCGCGCCGGATACGCGTGCCGCTCGGGTTCATAACGGCGGCGCTGTACCTGTTCGAATTGTGGCGGAAGGCGCCGCATATGCCGGCGATTGTCTGGAGCCTGTTGCTGGTTCTGCCAGGGCTGTGGCTGCGCGGATATGCTTCGGGATACGTGAAGAAGAACCGCGAGCTTACGCAAACGGGACCCTATGCCTATACGCGGAATCCGTTGTACCTCGGATCGATTCTGATTGCGGCGGGGTTTGCTGTGGCGCTGTTGAGCTGGCCGTTTGCGGTGATGCTGGCAGCGATGTTCCTGATCATTTATGTCCCGGTGATTGCATCAGAGGAGCGGTTTCTGCGGGGTACGTTTCCGGATTTTGATGCGTATTGCCGGAGCGTGCCAAGGCTCGTTCCGAGGTTTTCCCCGGCTGCTCCGGTGACGGGACAAACGGAAGTTTCATCTGGTAAGTTCTCTCTGGACCTTTACTTAAGGCACCGCGAGTACAATGCAGCTATAGGGGCCGCCCTGCTCTATCTCAGCCTGCTCTTCCTCCGGCCGGCTTTGGGCCTTGTTGTACGCGTGCCGCATTAGTGGCGGGCAAGCCGGATACACGATTTCGGTGCTGAATGAGTCAAAGTCCAAGGAGCAGAGCCCAGCGGTGAGAAAGCGCATAGTTTCCAAGACAATTTTTTGCGCGCTTGCTCTTGCCTGTTTGGGCCAAAGTCAGCAGCTCGCCCCCGCTCCCCAGCAACTTCCACCTTTGCCTCCGCCTCGGCCCGGCTACAGCTTTCCGCAAAAGCAGACGCTCACATACACGGTGGACTGGCGTGTATTCTCGGCGGGCACCGCGGTGATCCGGTTTGAAGAGGCGGGCGATCGGGAGAAGTTGAGTGCTGATGCTAATACGATCGGGGCGATCAATCTGCTGTTTCACGCGAGCGACCACTTCCAGTCGGTCTTCGATCGTACGAAGGGGTGCACGTACGAATTTGACAAGCAGACGGTGGAGGGAAGGCGGCAGATCAACTCCACGCTGAAGATGGACTACGCGCAATCGAAATCGATTCTGGACGAGAAGAATCTCGTGAATGGTCAGTCGAAACACGTGGAGTCGCCGATTCCGGGGTGCATGACCGATCTGTTGACCGGAGTTTTCTATGCTTCATCCCAGCCGCTGGAAATCGGACACAACTTCGTCATGCCCGTCGTGGACGCGATGCATAACGTGCCAGTGACCATGAAGGTGGAAGCGCGCGAGGTGGTGAAGACCTCGCTTGGCACCTTCAAAACGATTCGTGTGCAGCCGACGGCGGATGCGGGAGTAGTTAAGAACCGCGGAAACATCTGGATCTGGTACACAGACGACGACCGGCACCTGCCGGTGCAGATGCGGGCCCGGCTCTTCTGGGGAACGATCACGTTCCGACTGGTGGGGAATGAGAACAAATGAAGCAGCCCGTAGCTCGTAGCCGGTAGCTAAAATGAAACAGCCGCTAGCTATTAGCTTCTAGCTGCTAGCTGCTCTTTTGTGACTTGAGCTAACATTCAAGCGCGTTCGATGTTTGCTCACTGCATCCTGAAGCGTTCACGCATCAAGCGCTGTAGGCGCGGCCAGTAGATCAGGTTGAAGGCGAGTTCCTTGTCAGGGAACATGAGGAGCGCGGCTTTCCTGGTGTCCGCCACCATCTCTGAGGCTTCTTCAACCGTCAGCGATGAGTCCTGGGCTATGACCTGCGTGACCATGTTGACCATGATCTGGAGGCGGCGAATCTTTCGGCTCTCTTCCTGAAGTTCCTGGGGCGACTGGGTAGGCTGCTGGTGTGGCGGCTCGGTTTGCGACGGGGAAGCTGGGACGGCGTCGCTGGGCAGGTCCCAGGGGTTTCGAGATAAACCCATGCGGCAATTCCTCCTGGTTATTGGATGAAATTGTCGTGCTTTCAGAGCATAGTAGCAGCGGATTTGTGTCGCAGGCTCAGTGAGGACCTGCTAAGGACTCTAGCGTGCCACTCGCAAGGGGGCAGATGCCGAGCTCTTCCAAGTGGTGACGCGGTTGTTTTGGAAGTACACGCGAGAGGCACCATAGCCGAACTCATTGTCGGAGAAGAGGGTTGGCGTGCCCTGGAGAGCGATGACGTCGCTTTTACTTGAGCCAACTCCGAAGGTATTCAGGCCGGGAGCAGACGGCGTCTCCGACCAGAGCTTTACCCGGATGGGAGCAGCGGGGTCTATCTTCCATCCTGCTACCTGGCCATTTTTGAAGTCGATCTCAGAGCTCGAGTAGAACATTTTCTCGCCGGTGGAGGATGTGGGATTTCCAAGGGCAGAGATAACCTCCGCCGGAGTCAGGCCCGTGGTGACGTAAGGCTTCGCTCCAATGGGATGTTGTCGAGGCTGCTGAGCAGGTTCGACCTTTTTGGCGGGGACATTGGGGGTTGGAGTTGATTCTGCCGGAACAGCCGCCTGGGACTGGGCCGGAGTTTGGGCAGGTGTTTGCTGCTGTGCCTGGGCGGTTGAACTGGAACCAAAGTGAACCGCGACATCGTGCTGCACTTCGAGCTTGAGCTGATCCCATGCTCGAGCGGTCATCGCATTGCTGGAGAGGAATGAGTCGCCAACGAGCCACAGAATTGCGACAAAGGCAACAGCGCCGATCGCGAAGCCCACTTTAAGCAAGATTCCGGGAAGGCGGGATTTTTCGCGGCGGCGGAGGATCCGTTTGACCTCTTCGGTCTCCTCGCCTTCAAAGTCGAAGTCGGAAGGAACAAACTGCCGCTCTGGAATCGGAGGCCTTTCGGAGTGTCGCGGCGGTTCCTGTTTTGGGTGTGTGAGTAGATAATCGTGGGCGCCGTTGATCTCTTTCAGTTTCTCTTCGGCATCTTTGCGGAGCCTCGGGTCATGCGCGAAGCGGTCCGGATGCCAAACCTTAACGAGGGTTCGGTAGGTGTTTTCGATCTCCTCGGGAATTGCATGGGTGCCCAGCCCCAGTGTTTGGAGTGAGGCGCAACGGTCGCACATGCCGCCGAAGGTATCGGCCACCATTCCACATGCGCAGAGGGATTTGCCAGCTTTGGTTGGATCGAAGACCATTGGGGTGATCCGAAGTCAGATGGTTTTGCTGGAATCGTAGCACCCGGCGGGGCTTTACGGATGAGTTCCGGCATTCTGCCCTGAACTTCGGTTACCGTTCCGCGGACTTACTTCTGTCTTAGCAAGTAACAGGCAGGGAATCGGATCGGTCTTATCTTGCAGTCTGAAGCACACTTACCTGCTGGAGACCGGATGGGCGGCTCGCACGGCAGGCGCGGAATCGTGCGGAGATCACGAAATCCGTAGAATAGGGTTGGATGGCTTTCACCGAACAGTACGACATCGCCGTAGTGGGCGCCGGGCACGCAGGTTGCGAGGCGGCGATGGCCGCTGCTCGGATGGGACTTAAAACTGCGCTGATCACCATGAATCTGGATCTGATTGCGCAGATGAGCTGCAATCCGGCGATCGGCGGCGTGGCCAAGGGGCACCTGGTGCGCGAAGTGGACGCGCTGGGCGGCATCATGGGCGAAGTTGCGGATGCGGTGGGGATTCAGTTCAGGCTGCTGAATACTTCACGTGGTCCGGCGGTGTGGAGTCCGCGGGCGCAATGCGACAAGCAGCTGTATCGCGTTAGGATGCGCGAGGTGCTCGAGGGGCAGGCGGGGCTGCATATACGGCAGGCGGAGGTGGTCGATCTGGTGATCGACGAGATCGACAGGGAACAGGGTGAGCCCATTGAACTGCCGCGCCCTGGGAGGCCGTTTCGACGGGTGCGGGGTTTGAAGCTGCGGGATGGTCGGCGGCTGATGGCTGGCGCAACTATCATCACCACCGGGACATTTCTAAATGGATTGATTCACTGCGGGGAGGAGCGCTATCCGGCGGGGCGGAGTGGGGAACCGGCTTCGGTTCTGCTGGGAGAGGCACTGCGGAGACTGGGACTGCGGACTTGCCGGTTGAAGACGGGAACGCCACCGCGGCTGGATGGACGGACGATCAACTGGGAGATGTTTGAGGAGCAGCCGGGCGATGCGGAGCCGACGCCCTTCAGCTTCAGGACGAAGAAGATTGTACAGCCGCAGGTGAGTTGCCACATTGCGTTCACTACGCCGGAAACGCTGCGACTGATTCGGGAGAATGTACACCGGTCGGCAATGTATTCGGGGCAGATTGAGGGGATCGGGCCGCGGTACTGTCCGTCGATCGAGGACAAGGTGGTGAAGTTCCCGGACAAGACGCAACACCAGTTCTTCCTCGAGCCGGAGGGACTGAATACGCACGAGGTGTACGTTAACGGGATGTCGACGTCACTGCCGATGGAAGTGCAGTGGCAAATTGTGCATTCGATTCCGGGACTGCATGAAGCGGAGATGCTGCGGCCGGGGTACGCGATTGAGTATGACAGCGTGGATGCGACGGAGCTGGATCGCAGCTTGCGCGTGAAGTGCATGGAAGGGCTGTATCTGGCGGGTCAGATCAATGGGACATCGGGATATGAAGAAGCGGCCTGCCAGGGAATTATGGCAGGGATCAATGCTGCGCTGTATCTGAAAGGCGAAGCGCCGTTTACGATGGACCGGACGGAAGGATACACGGGGATCCTGATCGACGACCTGATTTCGAAAGGGACGAATGAGCCGTACCGCATGTTTACTTCGCGCGCGGAATTTCGGCTGCACTTGCGGATTGATAATGCGGATCGCCGCTTGACTCCGTATGGGCGGAAGCTGGGATTGATCAATGACGAGGCGTGGGTGGAGTATGAGCAAAAGCAGGCGCGGATGCGGGCGCTAGCAGATCTACTGTCGACGCGGAAGGTTGATGGCGAAGCACTGCGCGCGGCGGGGCTTGGGGAGATTGGCGGCGCAGCGGGAATGACGTGGGCTCAATTGTTAAAGCGTCCGGAGGTGTCAATTGAGCCGGTGTTGAGTGCGCTACGTAATGAACTCGCTGGCGATGCGAAGCTGGCTGAGTTGGCGCATGTGGACGAGGACGCGGCAGTGCGGAGGGCAACTCTCCACAACGAGGCGCGCGCAGTGGAGACGGAGATCAAATTCGCCGGTTATCTGGAGCAGCAGAAGAAGGCAATCGAGAAACTGAAAGCGGCGGAGTCGGTTTCGATTCCCGAGTGGCTCGATTATGGCGTGATCAGCGGGTTGTCGCGAGAGATGCGGGAGAAGCTGGAGCGCGTGCGGCCGGGCACGATCGGGCAGGCGAGCCGAATCCCTGGGGTGACGCCGGCGGCGTTGTCGCTGGTGCATGTGTCGATTCGGGTGCAGGGGGCGGGGCGAGCGAAGATCGCGAGCTAAGCTCAGTGCAGCTTTGCTGCGCGGCTATTTGTCGGATTTGCCGAAGATTGGGATGTGGAATGGGAATTCGGCGTCGGATTTCTTCTTGCCTTTTCCGTTGTCTTCCTTGAGCACGGTGCGTTGTGAGTTGATGCAGAGCCATCCATTGTGCGCTCGCTCAAAGACATGCGTGAAGACGCCCTTTTCATTGACCTCGCCGGACGAGCCGCGATGGTGGAGCACGTAGGTGCCGTTAGCTACAGCGGTGTCGCCCAGCATTCGCACGGTGATGATCTTCTGCTCGAGGTGGAGCGATTTGTCTTCGGTGGCGATGATGAAGGCAAGCTGCTGATTTCGGGTGGTGATATCGCCGGAACCGGAGACGTCCAGGAACAAAGGCGAGAGCACATTTTCAAGACCGTACTGGTCGCGCCGATTGACGGCTGCATCCCAGGCGTCCTCGATCTTCTGGAACTGTGAGACATCGGGGGACGAGGTTGACGTGACCGGGGCATGAGCTGGAGCGCTGCCCGGGGCCTGTGCTAACGCGATGCAGGGAACCAGAACAGCAGCAAAACAGGCGGAAAAGCGAGTCATGAGCGTGCAAAAACTCCCAGATACGATGATATCTCTTGGACGCACGAAGGCAGGGAACGAGGGAACCAGGGAAAATCGAGCCGACGGGACAGGGATCGGCCGGGTTAGCAGCAGAAAGGACAGCGATGACGCGGCAACCCGCTCTGGATCAGATGAGGTTCTGGAGCCTGTCGGGCTGGTGTAGGGTGATCATCGAGTCTTCGATGGTGATCGATCCCTCTTTGCGGAATTGGCCCAATGTGCGGGTTACGGTCTCACGCGTTGTACATGCCATCGACGCCATCTCCTCGTGGGTGAGAAGAAGTGGGAACCGGTATCCGCCGTTCACATGTTCACCGATCTGGTGAGCGAGTTCGAGAAGGAGACGTCCGAGGCGGCCGGCGACGGTTTCCGCCAGCGCTATGCGGCATGCGTCCTGCAGGGCGAATCGGTACTCCTGACAGATGCACTGAACCGCGCGCATCTGAGCTTCGCGGTGGTTACGAAGAAAGGTGAGGAACCGTTCGCGTTCAACGGGGCGGAGTTGAGCGGAGGTCAGCGACTCTGCAGAGACTTCATAGACGCCGTGGGAGAGGGCTGCGTAGAGTCCGAGAACGGACCCGGGGCCGGCGACGCGAACGATCATCTGACGGTCCTGCGCGCGACCGGCCGTAAGCTTCAGATACCCGCCGCAAATCAGATAGAGGCAGCGGGCATCCTCGCCCTGAGTGAAGAGAGCCGCCTGCGGCGGGAGGCTGATGGTACTGGTGACGAGTTCGAGGTCGGCCAGAACCGCGCTGCCAAGAGAGCAGAACCATCCGGGCCGACGATTGGCGCATGCTGCACAGCCTACTGGAGACTGACGGCCAATGCTCTTTTGCCGCCGGGGTGTGGCCGTGATGATTCCCAAGTCCGCCATTTTCGTGCCTTCCATACAGTGTGCCGATGCTGCGGTTTCGTGGATGTGATGGGGCTCACGCTCGGTCTGTGAGCTAAAGCTATTCCGGCGTAGGGAATAACGGGCATTCTTATGAGGAAAGTTTCGGAGCCAATCAGGTAGTGATGGTGAAATTTCGTGGTGTTTCGATTGTGATGCGCGACGGAGAACTGCATGCTGCTGATGACTGACTGATTGGGCGCTGGTCTGATACGGGAAGATTCGGTTCCATGGATTCAGTAAAGCTGCTAACAGATGTATGTCTATGAAAACAAGACCTGCGAGGCAGAGGAGGCTTCCGCATGTACGTTCTCAGACCGATGCTGCTGAACGCGACGGGTGGAGGAAAGTCTCACTTCGGGACAGCCGCATTCCGGATGTGATGGATGTCACCGTAAGGTATGTTCCCAGCGGGTTACGATTTCGGCCATAAGGTGATGCTCCACACAGGCTCACGCGAGTAACAGCAAAGAATTAATTCGACTTGAAAGGTCCTGAAAAGGGACGTGAAGTCGAGAATTCAACCGAGCTGAAAAGCGGGTGCCGGGAGCTTCCCAAGGTGACCTTGATGCATAGAGAACGGGTATTTGCACGAAAGCAAGGCCAGACCGAGTCGGGGATCAAGCTGGGTCTGTTGGTCTGTGTGTTGCTGTTGTTCCCGGTGCTGGTGTGTTCGAGCGCGGCGGTTGCATCGCCAGCAAAAGGGGCCAGTCCGGCCGCGAAAAGCCAATCGGGCGCTGCTGCTCCAGGAGACTTCGTGGGGCAGGAGACATGCGCGACCTGCCATGAAGAAGCAGTGAAGGGGTTCGCTTCGAATCCTCACACGAAGCTGGCCGAGATGCACGGGAAGACCGGCGTCACATGCGAAGGCTGCCACGGAGCAGGAAAGGCTCACGTGGATGGTGGGGGCGATGTCACGAAAATCTTCAATCCCGCGAAGGCCTCGGCCAAAGAGAACGATAAGCGGTGCTTGAGCTGCCACCAGGGGCAGCATGCCAATTTCGAGCGCACCGCACATGGCGAAAACAATGTGAGCTGCATCAGCTGCCACAGCGTTCACCATAGCCAGACGCCAGAGAAGCTGTTGAAGGTCGAACAGCCGAAGCTCTGCTTCCAGTGCCATTCGGATACCAAATCGCAGTTCAATATGCCTTTCCATCACAAGGTGGAAGAGGGGCTGCTGAAGTGCACGGACTGCCACGACGCGCATGGCACGTTCAACCGCAAGAATCTGAGGGCCTCAGCGCAGATGGATGCCGTCTGCACGAAATGCCACAGCGAGACCGCGGGGCCATTTGTGTACGAGCACTTTGTGGTGAAGACAGAGGGCTGCACGGCCTGCCACTTCCCGCATGGCGGACCCAATCCGAGGCTGATCAATCGGGCGAGCGTGAACACGCTGTGCCTGCAGTGCCACTCGCCCTCGCCGAACTTTACAGCGAGTCAGCCGGCCGGTCCGGCGCACAATCAGGCGACACAATATCAGGCGTGCACGACTTGTCACGCAAGCATTCACGGATCGAACACGAGTCCGATTTTCTTCAACTCAACGGAGTAAGGGGCGAGCGATGACGAGACAGATTGAAAATGCGAACAGTCTGGTTAGGTCGTCGGCCGGGAGCAAATTCACCCGGTTGAACGCCCTGACCTCGGCGGTAATCCTGTTGATGGGCGGAGCACTGGCCGGCTTCGGACAACAGCCTCAGGCGGTTCAGTCGGAGACTGCTAAGCCAGCGGAGAAGAAGCCGGTTGCCGAAGCGAAAGAGAAGATGGCCGGCAACTACACGATGCATTCCAGTGTTGAGCTGGGCGGCGTGCTCACGCAAAGAGATGGCAGCAGTGCGATGTGGGCGACGATGGTGAATGAAGGCACGGGCATGCGCGTGCTGAACGAGTCGCTGGAACTGCGCACCACGAATCCTCGTAAGACACCATTCTTCGACAGGCTCTCGACTGCGAGTTTTGGCTATGGCGGAGAGCCGAATAATGTTTCGTACCTGAATGTTTCAAAGGGCAGGTTCTACGACTTCGCCGGGAACTTCAGGCGCGACCGGAACTATTTCGATTACAACCTGCTGGATAATTCGCTTCTTTCGACGGCTTCGGCAGCAACGCCGGCGCTGGTTCCGGAGCCGAGCTCATTGCACATCTTCAACACGGTGCGGCGGAATACAGATGCGCTATTCACATTGCTGCCGCTGTCGAGAGTGAGCTTCCGCGTGGGATACAACCACAACACGCATGAGGGGCCCACGTACTCGACGGTGCACGGTGGCGGAGATGTGGTGGTGTTCCAGTGGTTCAGAAATGCGCTTGATACGTATACCGGGGGCGTGGACTACAAGCTGGCGAAGCGGACCACGCTGAGCTATGACGAGTTTTTCGCACTGTACCGCGGCGATACGTCGTACGTGTTGGCGCCAACACCCTTTGCGCTGGCGAACGGAACGCCGACGTCCTTGGGCGTGAATACACTGGCAACAACCACGTGCGGAACCGGCGCAAACAAGACCGCTGAAGTGGTCAATGGGATAGCGAATCCGTTCTGCAGTCAGACGCTGGTACAGAGCCAGGGAGCACCTACCCGGACGCTTTTCCCGACGGAGCAGTTGCGATTCAGCTCACACTATTGGGACAAAGTAGCGTTCAACGGGCGACTGGCATATAGCGGTGGCGTGTCGAATGTAAATCACTTTAATGAGACCTTCGATGGACTGCTCGCGCGCACTGCATTGCGCCGGGAGATCGATACGGGCGGGTATCCGGATGGACGCCTCGCGCACAACAAGCGGAACAGCCTGAATGGAGACTTCAGTATCGAGGCGGAATTGACGAATTGGTTCTCGGTTTCGAATTCGTTCGATTACCGCTACTTCCGGACAGTCGGGAGTGACATTCTTGTTGCGGAGACGTGGGCGAACACAGCCACCACTCCGGGCGGTCCAACACCCGTGCCGTCGGCCAGTTTCAACGTCAACACGCCTGTTGAAAGACTGACCTATACAAAGGCGATCGAGCCGGGTGGAGACACGATCAATCAGAAGATCGAACGCAATACGGTGCTGGGCATCGTGACAGTTTCTCCGCAGGTCAGAATCTCCGGGGGATGGCGTTTCGACAATCGGCAGATCACGGATGACGACGAGGATCGCAGGTGGCACCAGAACGGGCTTGTGATCGGCACCGCGATCATACCCTCGCGAGCATTCCGGCTGAATGTGAATGTGGATACTCTGAACTGGAAGGCTGCGAATTCGGAGACGCCGACCAATACGTACACGCGTGCAGCTCCCGACAAGGTGTATCACGTGAGGGCGCGGGCAGTGACCACGCCTGCGAAGTGGGTGAACTTCGCAGTGACGGTGAACGACTTCGAGGGGAAGAATGATGATCCCCTGGTCAACCACAAGGAGCACAACCGAAATTTCAGTCTCGCTACACAGGTGATTGCGAACGAGCAGGTGAGTTTCGATTTCAACTACTCGCATGATGATGTCTTTTCGGAGACGGATCTTTGCTACATCTTTGTGGGAACTGCGACGTACCCATTGCCGGCAGGGGCACAGGGATCAGCGGGCACCTGTTTGCAGACGGCTGACAATCCTGGCGGAACGTTGCCAACACAGGCTGCAGCTTCGCAGCTGTATCTTGGGAACGGAACGTATAACGCACCGGCGAACTTCTTCTCGGGAGCATTTACGTATGCGCCATCAAAGTACTTCCGATTCAATGGTGGAGCCCGGGTTACGTCCAACAGCGGAACGGGTGAATTCCTGAATCCTCTGATGGTTCCGGGAGCATTGAATTCGAAGGTGGTGTCGCCGTTCAGCGATCTGGTTGTGAATATCGCGCCACAGTGGGCGTGGCACGGTAACTGGGTTCACCATGGGTATCAGGAGGCAGGCGGGCCTGGTCCGGCTGCACGGGATTTCCATGGCGATGTTGTGACTCTGGGTGTGAGGTATGCATTCTGAGTAACGCGAGTGGACCGGGCACAGCAGAGCATTACCGGTCCACCCGATTGCAGTAAACGGCGGAGCCGAGCATTGTCTGGGACGGAGCGCGGCGGCCAAAGAACAATGTCCCCTCTGCAGCGAACTTCCCCCGTGGCTTGGGGAGATCTCTGGGAGAGCAAGGGATGAGTCACGTGGTTCGCAACATGAGCGCGGCTTTGGTAGCAGTGATGCTGGCTGGGTCGATGAGCTTTGGGCAGTCTTCAACCGAAGCGTTGTACAAAGCGAAGTGCCAGATGTGTCATGGCGAGAAGGGCATGGCGGATTCGGGAGCAGGCAAATCGATGAAGGTAAAGCCAGTGACCGATCCGGATGTGAAGAAGATGAATGAGGCGCAGATGGTGGAAGCGGTCAACAACGGTATGGGCAAGATGCAGCCGTATAAGGGCAAGCTAACCGACGCGCAGATCAAGGACGTGGTAGAGCACTTTAGATCGTTTTTGAAGTGAAGAGTGGTACTAGAAGTAGTTGTGCGAAGTTGACGTTGGGGAGCAGTAGAAACAAGTAGTTGCCATTGAATAAGGGTCCGGCGCATTTTCTCGACATGAGAATGCGCCGGGTTTAGTCAGACAAGCATCGGTGAGTTGTCACACCCAGCTACTTTCGGCGAGTGTCGGTGTTTGAGTAAGTAGGTCCTCAGCAGTTTTGCAGTAGGGTTTTGGGCGTGGCCCCCAACGATCTGGCCATAATGCATTTTTGAAGGAGTCTTGCAATGAGGAAGACGATGCGATCGATGGCGGTGCTGGCTGCGACGGTGTGTCTGGCTGGTTCCATGGGCTTCGCGGAAACAGGTGAAGCGATCTACAAGGCAAATTGCCAGAGCTGTCACGGCAGCACAGGCACGCCTAGCGCGGGCATTGCCAAGATGATGAATGTGAAGGCGGCGTCGGAGTACAAGACGAGCGAGAAAGAGCAGATCGAGTCTGTGAAGAACGGCAAAGGCAAGATGAAGGCATTTGCCGGCAAGCTGACTGACGAGCAGATCAAGGACGTCGTTACCTATTTCCGGACTTTGAAGTAGTTCGCAAATCACTGACCCGCTTCATGTCTCGTTGTCGGAACGGGTCCCGGACGAGTGCCGGGTGGATGAAGCGGGTTTCTTTTGTCTTGGGGGACAACAATGACGCAACGATTCCGTGAGAACTGGGTGCGGCCAGCTCTGTTCTTCGGTAACAATCCAATCAGCCTGGCTGGCGGAGCGATTACAAGCGCTGCTGGTGTGACCATGATCGGTTACTGGCTGGTGGAACTGTTTGGCCGACCGAATGACAATCCCTATCTTGGCATCATTTTCTTTCTGATTCTGCCCGCGATTTTTGTGCTTGGGCTGCTACTGATACCGGTCGGTGTCTTTCTTCGGCGCAAGAAGCTGCAGCAGGCCGGGCAGATTCCGGCCGAATTCCCGAAGATCGATCTAAACGATCGGGTGTTCCGGCATGGGCTGGACATCGTGCTGATGGCGACGATTGTGAACCTACTGGTTGTGTCAATGGCGAGCTACCGGGGCGCAGCGTATATGGACTCGCCACAGTTCTGCGGGCAATCGTGCCATGTGATGCATCCGGAGTATTCGGCTTACAAGGTTTCGGCGCACTCGCATGTAGATTGCGTTGCGTGCCATATCGGTTCCGGCGCGGAGTCGTATTTCAAAGCCAAGGTGAACGGCACCAAGCAACTTATCGAAGTGTCGTTCAATCGTTATCCGAAGCCGATTCCTTCGCCAGTGATGAATTTGCGGCCGGCGCGCGAAATCTGCGAGGGGTGCCATACGCCGGCGAAGTTCGTTGGCGAGAAATTGCTGGTGAAGTCGAACTTTGCAGACGATGAGAAGAATACGGAGACGCAAAGTGTGGTGCTGCTGCACCTGGGCGGCATCGATTCTCTATCGCATTTGACCGGGATTCATGGCGTGCACCTGGGACACATCGAATATGTCTCGACTGATCCGACGCGGACGACGATTCCATGGGTGGAGCGGACGTATGCGGATGGATCCAAGACGGCGTTTGGAACCTCGAGCCTGAAGGACGCTGTGCCCCAGGGTGAGCGACGCGTGATGGATTGCATCGACTGCCACAACCGAGCAGCGCACACGATGCAAACGGCGGAGGATGCACTGAATCGGGCGATGGCGGAAGGCGCGATTAGTCCGGAGCTGCCGTGGGTTCACAAGAAGGCTCTCGAGCTGCTGAAGGCGGACTACAAGACGGAAGATGAAGCGCGGCAGAAGATTTCGGAGGGGCTCACGCAATTCTACCGTAACGAGCATCCAGAGGTTCTCGCGCAACATCCTGACCTGGTGAAGGCGGCTGGTGTTGGACTGGTGAATGTGTTCACGACGAACGTGTTCCCGGACATGAAAGTGACGTGGGGAACGCATCCGAATCACATTGGGCACATGAGCTACCCGGGATGCTTCCGCTGTCACGATGGAGACCACGTTGCGCAGAACGGCAAATCGTTGACGCAGGACTGCGCGGTCTGCCATAACCTGCTGGCGGTGGATGAGGCGAAGCCGAAGGTACTGTCGGACCTCGGAATCAGATAAGTGTGGTGCACCGTTGGGGAAGGGACGGCATGGTTGCCGTCCCTTGGTGTTTTCTGGGGATCGAGGCGGCATGGTAGGCTGGCTCTTCACGTCAGGAGAGCCTGGATCGGATGCATTCCACCAAGAATTTCAACTTCAATCTGATTGCGGCGGCACACGCCGACATGGTCGAGCATGGTTTTCAACCGGACTTCCCTCAGGGGACGGATACAGAGCTGGCGAAGATCGAGGCTCAGGCGGATTTGCCTGCCACGAAGGATGTGCAGGACCTGCGCGGATTGTTGTGGTCGTCGATTGATAACGATACTTCAAAGGACCTCGATCAGATCGAGTGGGCTGAGCAGCTGAAGGATGGGCGCATTCGAGTGCTCATCGGCGTTGCAGACGTGGACGTTCGGGTTCCGCGCGGAAGCTTGCTCGATAAGCATGCACAGTCGGAGACGACTTCGGTGTACACGGGAGTGAAGGTGTTTCCGATGCTGCCTCCGGAGTTGTCAGAGGGAATCACATCGCTGAATGAAAACGAAGATCGTATCGCCGACGTGATTGAGTATGCGGTTGATAGCTCGGGCGGAGTATCGGACGGCAAAGTGTATCGCGCGCTCGTGCGCAACCGAGCACAACTAGCGTATCCAAGCGTAGGTGCATGGCTGGAAGGGCGCGGGTCAGCTCCCGAAAAAGTGGCTGCCAATGCTGATCTTGCTTCTCAGGTGAAGCTGCAGGACAAAGCGGCGCAGAATATGCTGGGCAGCCGATTTCAGCACGGCGCACTGGATCTGGAGACAATTGAGACGCACCCGGTAGTGCGGGCTGAAGAGATTGTCGATATCGGTAGCCAGGAGAAGAATCGCGCGACGTCATTGATTGAGGAGTTCATGGTTGCCGCGAATGGTGTGGTTGCACGGACATTTGAGCAGGCGGGAGTGGCATCGATCCGTCGCATCGTCCGGACGCCGAAGCGCTGGGACCGGATTGTGGAGTTGGCGAATGGGATTGGGACGAGGCTTCCGGAGCAGCCGGACTCAAAGGCACTGAATGATTTTCTGCTGGCGCAGAAGCAGAAGGATCCGGATCACTTTCCGGATTTATCACTGGCAGTGGTGAAGCTGATGGGGCCAGGTGAGT
>Ga0068856_100003477_pt1 | contig 15907 bp, 8 predicted proteins | sample KBSCornC62_FD_66595 | JGI IMG/M metagenome (GOLD analysis project Ga0068856, IMG submission 66595) | Corn rhizosphere microbial communities from Kellogg Biological Station, Michigan, USA - KBS Corn C6-2 | ecosystem: Host-associated > Plants > Roots > Rhizosphere > Soil ...
GTTGCGGAGTCGGACGATTTTTACGACCTGTGTGATGAATTCGGAATCCTGGTCTGGAACGAATTTTGGCTGACCGGTGATACACAGTTGCCCGCTGATCGCGCGCTATATCGGGCCAATGTGGCCGATACGATCTTGCGCCTGCGGAATCACGCCAGTCTGGCGTATTACGTGTCCGCCAATGAACGCGACGCCAAGAGCATTATTCCGATCCGCGATTTGGTGGAGCAACTCGACGGCACGCGCGACTACCAGACCGGTTCCGAAACGGACGGCATCCACGACGGTAGTCCCTACGTCGCCGAAAACCCGATGTTTTATTATGAAGATTCCGCCTCGCCGCGCGGCAGTCGCATCAATGGTCTTTGCCCCGAATACGGCTGCCCGATTTTGCCGACGGTGGATTGCCTGCGCGAGATGATGCCGGAGAAAGATTTGTGGCCGATCAACAAAACCGTATGGGACTATCTCGATGGTGGTGGTTTTCACGGCATGACGAAAAATTTTGACCGATGCGTCCAACAATACGGCGTCAGCGCGAACATCGAGGACTACGCAATGAAAGCGCAGGCGTTCGGCGGTCTGGCTTGGCGCGCGATTTGGGAATGTTGGAATGCCAACAAGTTCGATTATGGCGACCGTTTTTCGACCGGACTTTTATTCTGGTATCACAATAGCCCTAACCGTCAGGTCTGCGGGCGCATGTGGGATTGGTCGCTGGAACCGACGGCGGCGCTTTACTTCACGCAGAAAGCACTGGAGCCGCTGCACGCGCAGTTCGACTTTCTGAAAAACACCGTGTCCGTGAACAACGAGCTGCCGAAAGAATTCAGCGGTCGCGTCACTGCCCGCGTGCTGAATTTCGATATGAAAGAGGTTCTCCGGCGAACGGCGGACGTGCATGTGGGGGCCGAGGCGCTGGCGACCAACGTTCTAGCCATCACATTTCCAGCCAATGTCACCCCCGTGCATTTCATCAAGCTGGAACTGGCTGATGCAAATGGACACCCGGTTTCGCAGAATTTTTATTGGCGGTCAGATAAAGCCTACCAACCAGGCCGCACCTGGACCGGCCCGCAATTCGCAGGCTTTGAAGACTTGGCGAAGTTGCCCAAGGTTAAGCTGGCCGGCGATGTGAAATGGAGCCGTTCCGGCAATGAAAATGTCTGCTCCGTCTCGGTGACAAATCCATCGTCGTCACTCGCCTTCATGACCTGGCTGCGTCTGCAGCACGTGGCGGATGCCAAGCCGGTGCGGCCGGCGTTTTATGATGACAACTTTTTTTCGTTGTTGCCGGGCGAGTCGCGCACGGTCAGGATTCGTTTCGCAAACCAAGCTGCGGACATCGGCCAGACCCAGCTTCTGGTGGATGGCTGGAACATCGAAAGGCAAAAGTTCGCCGGCCAGCCGGCAAATGACAGTTCTGGCAAAATTGAAAATCAAGGCGACCGATGAGTTTGAACATGACATGGCGCAACTGGTTCAAGGTCGGACCATGTGTGCCCGCCTTGCATCTCGCTTTGCTCGCTTTCGTTTCCAGCGCCCGGGCGTTCACGACGGCAGATGCCGACACGATATTCTCCTCGTATCACAAGGCGTTTTATTTCACAAACGATGACCGGGGATTTTATCGCGCCACGACCGACGGCGGGAAAACCTGGTTTTGGGAACGGGCTGAACAATTGGAAATGGTGCTGGATCATTATGAGCGGACGACGAATGCCGCCAGCCTCGCGATTTTTAGCAACGTCTTCAACGGCTTCGTAGCCGACCACGGCCGGTTTTGGGACCAGAATGAATTCAATGACGACATCATGTGGATGGTCATCGCCTGCGCGCGGGCGCATCAGTTGACGGGCCAAGCTGATTATCGCGACATCGCCAGGACAAATTTCGACATGTGTTATGCGCGAGCCTGGTCCACCAATCTGGGCGGCGGGCTGTGGTGGAGGACTTCCAATTTGTCCAAAAACGCCTGCGTGAACGGCCCGGCGGCGATCGCGGCGTTTCTGCTTTATCAGATTACCAGCGATACAAACTATCTCGCCAAGGCAAGGGCGATTTATGAATGGGAGCGCAATGTGTTGCTGGATCCGAAGACCGGTCGCATCGCCGACAGCATTGATTATCGCGGCGAAATCAATGCCCGGTCGTTCACCTACAACCAGGGCACCTTCATCGGCGCGGCAAATTTTCTGGGGCGCACCAACGATGCGCGGCTGGCGGCGGATTTTACGAAAGACGTCTTGTGTGAAAATGGAATCATGCCCGGATATAATCAAACCGGCGACGGCGGCGGGTTTAACGGCATCTGCGCCCGTTGGACGGCGCGCTTCATGAAAGAACGCGGGCTGCAGAAATCCTATCTGCGCTGGCTGCAAGCGAACGCCGATGCGGCTTGGAAAATGCGCCGGGCTGCCGATAATCTTTCATGGTCGCGCTGGTCACGACCCGCGCCGGACGGGCCGTTGAATTCCTGGGCTTGCAGCAGCTCGGTGGTTATCTTGCAAGTCGTGCTGCCCAGCCAGTAAGCGAAACTGTGTAAAAATAAAAATGAATCCGATCCAATCTTCAAACCTAGCCGGCGCATCGCCCGCCGGTGGTCGCGTCAATGGCCGGCTGTTTTTCTGGGCGCTGTCCTCGGCGCTGGCGGGATTTCTGTTTGGGTTTGATACCGTGGTCATTTCGGGTGCGGAACAAAAAATCCAAGCGCTGTGGGGACTTTCCGCCGGGCTGCACGGCATTGTGATGGCATCGGCGCTCTACGGCACGGTCGTCGGCTCGCTCATCGGCGGATGGCCGACAGATCGGTTTGGGCGTAAGACCACGCTGCTGTGGCTCGGTGTGCTTTATCTTGTGTCCGCCATCGGCACGGCCTTGGCAACGAACGTCACCGTTTTCATCATCGCCCGCGTGATTGGCGGTCTGGGGATCGGTATTTCGACTGTGGTCGCGCCGCTCTATATTTCCGAGATTGCGCCGCCCCGGTATCGCGGACGACTCGCCGGCATGTTCCAGTTCAACATCGTGTTCGGCATCGTCATCGCTTTTTTGTCCAACGCATTGCTCGCGGGCATTGGCGAAAATGCCTGGCGCTGGATGCTCGGCGTCGCGGCATTTCCCTCGCTGCTTTATACCGTTTTCTGTTTTGCCATTCCTGAAAGCCCGCGCTGGTTGTTGACCCGTAAGGGCGACCGCGCCGCCGGCATCGCTGTGCTGAAACGCATTCAGCCGGAGGCGCCGCCCGCGGAGATCGAAGCGCAAGCGGCGGAAATCATCGCGTCCGGCACGGAGCAGGGCACATCCGAAAAATTTTGGAACTGGCGTCTGCGCATTCCCATTTTGATGGCGTTTCTGGTCGCGTTCTTCAACCAGCTTTCCGGCATCAACGCCATCCTCTATTTCGCCCCGCGCATATTTGAACTGACCGGCCTCGGTGAAAAGGCGGCGCTGCTGCAATCCGTTGGCATCGGTGTGACCAATCTGATTTTTACCTTCGTCGGGTTGTGGCTGATTGACCGTTTGGGGCGGCGCACGCTCTTGTTCATCGGCTCCTTTGGCTACATCCTTTCGCTGGGGCTCGTGGCATGGGCGTTTTTCACGGAACATTTCAGCATTGTCCCGATCTGCATCTTTGCTTTTATCGCGGCGCACGCGGTGGGGCAGGGCGCGGTCATCTGGGTGTTGATCTCGGAAATTTTTCCCAACCGGCATCGCGCCGAGGGGCAGGCGCTCGGCAGTTTCACCCACTGGATTTTTGCCGCGCTGCTTACCACGTTTTTCCCGAAGATGGTCACGGCTTTTCCCCCGGGCTACGTCTTTCTCTTTTTCTGCGGCATGATGGTGCTGCAACTCATCTGGGTAAAGACGATGGTGATCGAGACGAAGGGCGTGCCGCTGGAGCAGATTCAAAAGCGGTTGGGTTACTGAGTCCGTTACACGAAGGCGGAATATCGTTTTCTGCGGGAATCGTGGATTCTGGGCTGATCACAATGCGGTCCAGCATCGCGCCAAGACACCAATAAGATTACTTTTTGTCTGGATGACGTTTGCCACGCTGGGGGCGAACGCTGCCACGCCCGATTTGCAGTCGCCCTATCTCGCAGTTGGTTTTGACCGTCATGCGCCGGAGTTTTCCTTTGTGCAGCCCGGCCTGAATATTTCATTTTCTGCCTGAAGTTTGACGCCCTGCCACTTCGAGACTACGTTGAAAATGCAGTCAGGTAAGCAAGCAGTGAAATCAAAAATAGACGGTGTCGGCACCCGGAATGGTCAGAACGGTGGGTGCAGTTAGGTTCGGGTGCCCGTCGCCGGTCGCGACGGAAATGAAAAATGCACGACCCATTAAGGAATGGCAAAGGCCGCTGACCTTCCTGGCGGAAGCTCCGCTGGGCTGGCTGATTCCACGCGGCGAAATCCATCATTTTGCCTCCGACTCTCCGGTCTGCGCGGGCGATCAATCGGCTGAATGGGCCTTTCTGGTCTTAAGCGGCAGTTGCGAAAAGCGGCGAACGTTGCCGGACGCTCCACCCGAAATCCTCCACACGTTCCAGCGGGGCGAGACGTTCGGCGGCTTTCTGAAACCGGACACTGTGATTGTCGCCGCCGAAGACAGCGCGGTGTTCTGTATCCGTCTGCACGACTTGGCGGACATTGCGCCCAAAGTCAACGGCTACGGCTTCACCGGTTCAAGTTCGCCGGAAGGGTTCGACACCACGCGGTTTACCCTGACCCTCAACGCGCCCAAAGGGAAAATCGTCACGCTCGCCTTTTTCTCTGATGCCTTGCCGGAAAAATTTCTGGTGGAAACCATCGCCCGTCGGCTGCACGCCGAGACGGATGCGTCCGTGCTCCTCGTCCAACTGGACATGTCCGGCGTCAAGGACGTGGACTGTGTTCTGGAACATGGCTGCATCCTGCCGGCGGAACTGCGTGAATTTGATTCCGGTGTCCGGCGGCTACGGATCGGGATTTCGCACGAGCCGCCTGCGCCGGACGTGTTGCCCGAGTTGTTCCGGCGGCTGCGGTGCCGGTTCGACTACGTGCTGGTGGATGTTCCGGCGGACAGCGTTCCCGCACAGGTGTTGCTGGAATGCTTGATGCAATCCCGCACCGTTTATTTCTTCCTGCGCCGCAATTCCGAGGATTTGTATCATCTGGATCTGCTGCTCCACGAATTGCGCCCGCTCTTGAAGGGGCTTGCGGCCGCCGAATTCAAATCTGTTCTTTGCCTCGCCGAAAACGAAACCGTCGCGGGCTTTGATACGCAAATGGAGAAATTGGGGGTTGCGTCGCAATTTTTCATCCGCCACTGCCCGCTGTCTGCCGACGCGTTGATTCCGCCCGGCCCAGCTCACGCGGACATCCGGCGGATTGCGCGCAGCATCGGCAATTGCCTTGTCGGCCTCGCGCTGTCTTCCGGCGCGGCGAAGGGTTTCTCGCACGTCGGCGTGTTGCAGGTGCTCGAGGAGAACGGCATCGAAGCGGACGTGGTCGCCGGCTCCAGCATGGGCGCCTATGTCGGCGCGCTTTGGGCTTACGGCTGTGACGGGGCGCAACTGGAAAAGCTGGCGCGGGACATGGAAGGCCGGTGGTCGTTGTGGAATATGATTGATCCCGTCTTCCCGCCCCGGCAGGGATTTTTGCGTGGCTACGGGGTGAAGCGGCGTCTCCAGCAAACCATCGGCGACGTGCAATTCTCTGATCTCGTGCGGCCCTTGCGCGTGCTGGCCGCGAACCTTGACACGCTGGGCCGCGTGGTGTTTTCCAGCGGCGAGGTGGCTACCGCTGTGCATACGAGTGTTGCCGTTCCGGGAATTTTTGTGCCGGTCCGTGTCGGCGAAGAATCGTTTGTGGATGGTGGCATTGTGGACCCGCTGCCGGTGGACGTGTTGCAGGAAATGGGCGTCCGCAAAATCATCGCGGTGAATGCCATGCCCTCATCCGAGCACATCCGCGCCTGCCTCCAGGTCCAGCGCGAACTCGGCCGGCAAACCACGACCCGTCGCGCGCTCAAACTGGCGAACCAGCTTTTGCCGTTCAACCGGCATGTAAATTATTTCGCGCAGGGGAACATTCTGGAAATTCTGATGAACAGCATCCACGGCGCGCAAATCCGCATGGCCGAGGCGAGTTGCCAGCGGGCGGATGTTGTGCTGCGTCCGGACGTTGGCCACGACAGCTGGCTGGATTTCCGCCATCCCCGTCAATACATCGCCGCCGGACGCGAGGCCGCCCTGCAGCAGCTCGATGAAATCAAGGCCCTGGTCCAGGAGAAAGGAACGCACTATGAATTCAAGCCGGCTCCAGAATCGCTGGTCGCAGTTGCCTGAAGCGGAAATCCGCCAGTTGCAAGCGGAGAAGCTGCGGCACTACCTGCGCACCGTTGTGCTCCCGTTTTCGCCGCACTACCGCGAACTGTTCCGCGTGAACCATCTGGACGCCGACGCCTTTCGCACGCTCGACGACTTGCAACGGCTGCCGCTCACAAAAAAGCCCGACCTGCTCTCGACGCCGGAAAATCCGCAGCGGTTCAAAGAATTCATTTTGTCTCCGGATCCGAAAGTTCTGGCACGACAGCCTCAAACCATCATACGCGCTATTCTGCACGGACGAAAACAAGTTGAAGCTGAATTGTCCGCCGAATTTCGTCCCATTTCCTTGTTTTTCACCACCGGCCGGGCGGCGGAGCCGCTGGCTTTTCTGCTCACGAAACACGATCTCCGCAACCTGGCTTCCGCCAGTCGGCGATTGATGGAAGTCTGCGGCGCACAGCCGGAATTTCGGATGATCAACGCATTTCCATTCGCGCCGCACCTCGCGTTTTGGTTTACGCATCAGTGCGGAATTTCCTTCGGCATCCTGACGGTCAGCACCGGTGGCGGCAAAGTCCTCGGCACCGAGGGGAATTTGCGCCTGATCAAAAAATTGAATCCCGACGTCATCGCCGGCGTCCCGACGTTTGTTTATCATCTCTTGCAGCAGGCCATCGAGGAAAAAGTCCGCTGCGAAAATCTTAAAACCATCGCGCTCGGCGGCGAGAAAACCAGCGACGGCCTGCGCCGCAAACTGCGCGACATGGCCGCCGAACTTGGCGCGCGCAGCGTGAACATTCTGTCCATCTACGGCTTCACCGAAGGCAAGCTCGCGTGGGCGGAATGTCCGTTCCCGCACGAAATGGAGTCAGGCGGCTATCATCTGTATCCCGACCTTTCGGTCATTGAGATTGTTGATCCGCAAACCGGACGCGCAGTTCCGTCCGGCCAGCCCGGCGAAATCGTTTTCACACCGCTCGACGCGCGCGGCACCGTGGTGCTGCGCTATCGCACCGGTGATTACATTGACGGCGGACTGGTGTATGAGCCGTGCCCGCACTGTGGACGGACCATGCCGCGTCTCATCGGAAGAATTTCCCGTGCCTCCGAAATCAAGGAGATGAACCTCGACAAACTCAAGGGCACGCTCGTGGATTTCAACCAGCTCGAACACGTCCTCGATGACGCCCCGCACATCGGCGCGTGGCAGTTGGAATTGCGCAAGGCAGGCGATGACCCGTTCAATCTCGATGAACTGGTGCTGCACGTCTCGAAGGCCGATGACACCGGCGATGCGCAACTTTCCCGCGAACTGCAAGACCGGTTTCACAGCCAGACCGAGGTGCATCCAAACCGGATCGTGTTTCACGACCCGGCGGAAATGCGCCAGTTGCAAGGCGTCGGCGTGGTGATGAAGGAACAAAAAATTGTGGACCATCGCCCGCGCGCGAATGGCGATGCGATTCATGTTGCGTCGGCCGAACCTAAACTGGAAAAAACTTATGAATCCTGAACGTTTGGTCGTCGTGGACGGCGTCCGCACACCGTTTTGCAAGGCGGGCACCGATCTCGCAGCCCTCGGCGCGGACGAACTGGGCCGCATCGCCGTCAGCGCGCTGCTGACGCGCACCGACATGGATCCTGCATTGATTGAGGAGGTGATTTTCGGCTGCGTGGCGCAGCCGGCGGAATCCGCAAACATCGCCCGCGTCATCGCCCTGCGTGCCGGCGTCCCGCAATCCGTTCCGGCCGTCACCGTCCACCGCAACTGCGCTTCCGGTTGCGAGGCCATCACCCAGGCGCAGGAAAAAATGCTGGCCGGACGCGGGAAGATTTTTGTTGTGGGTGGAACCGAAAGCATGTCGAACATCCCGCTGTTGTTCACTTCGTCCGCGGCGAAAAAGTTCGGCCAGCTCGCGCGTGCCAAAAGTGTTATGCAACGCGCCAAAGCCATCGCCGCGTTTCGGCCGGCGGATTTCAAGCCGCGCATCGGCTTGATGCTCGGCCTGACCGACCCGGTGTGCAATCTCAACATGGGCGAGACTGCCGAGGTGCTGGCGCGGGAATTTGACGTCAGCCGTGCGGTGCAGGATGCGTTCGCGTTGCAATCGCATCTTCGCGCCGCCGCCGCGCGCGACAAACTGGCCGAAGAAATCTGCCCGGTTTTTCGATCCGACGGAAAAGTCGTCACGCGGGACAACGGCATCCGCGAGGGCCAGTCGTTTGACGCGCTCGCAAAATTGAAACCCCAGTTTGATCGCCGCAACGGTTCCGTCACCGCTGGCAACGCCTCTCAGATCACGGACGGTGCGGTCGCCTTGCTCGTGATGAGCGAGTCGCGCGCGGCGGAGCTTGGCTACAAGCCGCTCGGTGCGCTGACCGGCTATGCTTACGCCGGCTGCGATCCGGCGCGGATGGGGCTTGGCCCGGTTTACGCCATCGCCCGCACTGAGACGCAAACCGGACTCACGCTGGCCGATGCGGACATCATTGAAATCAACGAAGCCTTCGCGGCGCAGGTGCTGGCGGTCATCAAATGCGCGGCTTCGGAAGAATTCGCGCACGATCAGCTTCATCGCCTCGCGCCGCTCGGCGAAATCCCAGCGGCAAAATTAAACGTCAACGGCGGTTCCATCGCGCTTGGCCATCCGGTTGGCGCGACGGGCGCGCGGCTGGTGCTGACGGCGCTGAAGGAATTGAAACGGCGCAATGCCAGACGCGCGTTGGTGTCGCTGTGCATCGGCGGCGGCCAAGGCGCGGCGCTCTGGCTGGAAAGGATGTGACTTATGAACGTGCTGCAACGAAAACCAGAAAAGACGGGCCAGCCGGAACCGCTTGAACCGGCGTCATCGCCTTCACCAGCGGTGGAAAAAACGGTTCGCCTGATCGCGCGTGACGACGGAATCTGCCTGGTCATGTTTGACCGGCCCGGTTCATCCGCGAATATTTTCGATCTCCGCACCTTGGACGAACTGGCGCAGGAACTGGAATTCATCGAGCGGCAGACGGAACTTAAAGGCGTCGTCTTCATCAGCAACAAACGCTCGGTCTTCATCGCGGGTGCCGATCTAAACGCGATGCTCAAGGTTGCCTCGCCCGACGATGCGCGCGTTCTGATCGAGCGCGGCCAGGCGGTGATGAACCGCATCGCGGCGCTGAAAATTCCGACGGTGGCGGCGGTTCACGGCGCGGCGGTCGGCGGCGGCTACGAACTTTGCCTCGCGTGCGATTACCGCATCGCCTCGCCCGATCACGCGACGAAAATCGGTTTGCCCGAAACGAAAATCGGCCTGCTGCCCGGCTGGGGCGGCTCGACGCGTCTGCCGCGTCTGATCGGATTGCCGAAGGCGTTGGATATCATTCTTGGCGGCAAAACTGTGCCGGCAAAATTGGCCTTGAAAGTCGGCATGGTGGATGAGATCGCGCCCGCCGAAAGTCTGGTTACGGCGGCGGCGCGGAAAATCAAACTGGGTAAACCGTGCCGCTCCGATCACTGGCTGCTGAATAGCCGGTTGGTGGCGGCGGTCGTTGCTCCACAAGTCAGGAAAATGCTTTTCAAAAAAACTCGTGGCCATTATCCCGCGGTGTTCAAAGCGCTGGAAGTCGTGACGCACGGCGTTTCGCGCACGGTTGAGATGTCTCTCGCGCTCGAGCGTGACGGCATCATCGAACTGATGCAGACCGACGTTTGTCGGAATTTGATCGGTGTCTTCTTTCTCCAAGAACGCGCGCGGAAAAAGACTTTTTCCGTCGCAGCTTCAGCCGCCGAGTCTAAACCGGTGGCGCACACCGCGGTCATCGGTGCCGGTGTCATGGGCGCGGGTATCACGCAATGGATCAGCGCGCGGAAACTGCCGGTCATCCTGCGTGACATCAACGTCGAGCAAGTGGCGAAGGGGATGGCGGGCATCGCCAAACTATATCGTGACGGTGTCAAACATCACACGTTTACGGCGCATGAAGCACGTGCTGGAATGGAACGCGTGCATCCGGCTCCGACGGAAGTCCCGTTGCATCACGCGGACATTGTCATCGAAGCGGCGGTGGAAAATCTGGAACTGAAGAAAAAAATTTTTCAGCGGCTGGACGAATTGGTTTCGCCCGACACCGTGCTCGCCACGAACACCTCGGCGCTGCCCATTTCGGAAATGGCCGCGAGCACGCGCCATCCCGAACGCGTCGTCGGCCTGCATTTTTTCAATCCGGTTTACCGGATGCAGCTTGTCGAAGTCATCGCCGCGCAACAGACATCGCCGGAAGTGTTGCAACGCGCGCTCAAGTTCGCGCAGCAGATAGGCAAGCTGCCGGTGGTCGTGAAGGACAGCCCCGGTTTTCTCGTGAACCGGATTCTGATCCCCTATTTGATCGAGGCCGGAAATCTTTTCGAGTCTGGCGCGAGGATTGAGGATCTCGACGATGTGATGCTCGATTTCGGAATGCCGATGGGGCCGCTGCGGTTGTTGGACGAAGTCGGCCTGGACGTGTCACTGCATGTCGCTGCCACGCTGGCCGTGCATTTCGGCGAGCGCATGAAAGTTCCCGGCTGCCTCGGCAAAATGACGAATGCCGGTCTGCTTGGACGCAAGAGCGGCGGCGGCTTTTATCTCCATGAAAAATCCAAGGACGCGAAGCCGAATCCGGGCGTTGCAAGTTATGTGCAGAGCCAGAAAGCGCGTGAGATCACGCGTGAGGAGCTTCAGGAGCGCATGGTTTTCCTCATGGTCAACGAGGCTGCGCGCTGTCTGGAGGAGCAAATTGTCACCGACCCGGCGGACGTGGATTTCGCCATGATCATGGGCACTGGATTCGCGCCGTTCCGAGGCGGGCCGTTGCGCTACACCGACACCGTTGGCGCAGCCAGGCTCGTGGGAGCGATGAATCATCTCGTCGCTTCCGGAACGGCGCACTTCGAGCCATGCAAATTATTGGCCGGCCTGGCGGTGAACGGCGGAAAATTTTATCCCAAAAACTGAAAAGGCGTTTATGAACACCATCCAACCACCGCCCGAGGAACAACGCCCGTTGATTGACACGTCGAGGATGTCCGCCGGTCAGCGCGCGGCGATGGAACTGACCGAGGCCGCCCGTGAATCCGACCATGCGCGGACGTTTGCCGGCGGCATCTTCATGGGCGAGTTCAATTTGTCCGCGGTGCATCCGTTCCCGGTCCAAAGCGTTGAGGACCGCAACCAGGGCGACGCGTTTCTCAAAAGGCTGGAAGCGTTGTTGCGGGACAAGGTCGATCCGGATGCGATCGATCGCACCGGCGAAATCCCGCAGCCAGTGATTGACGAACTTGCTCGACTTGGCGCGTTCGGCATCAAGGTTCCGGTGGAATACGGCGGTCTCGGCCTGTCGCAGACGAATTATTGCCGCGCCGCCATGCTGCTCGGCAGTTGGTGTGGCAATCTGACGGCCCTCATCTCGGCACATCAATCCATTGGCGTGCCGCAGCCGTTGATTCTCTTTGGCACCGAGGCGCAGAAACGAAAATACCTGCCGCGCGTCGCCACGGGCGAAATTTCAGCGTTTGCACTGACTGAAGTGAATGTCGGTTCCGATCCGGCGGCGATGGCCACGCGTGCCGAGCCGACGCCGGATGGAAAATATTTTATCCTCAACGGCGAAAAACTCTGGTGCACGAATGGCACGAAGGCTGGCGTGATCGTCGTCATGGCAAAAACGCCGCCGAAGGTCGTGAACGGAAAATCAAAGGAGCAAATCACCGCGTTCATCGTGGAGATGGACTGGCCGGGCGTCGAGGTCTTGCATCGCTGCCATTTCATGGGCTTGAAGGCGCTTTACAATGGCGTCATCCATTTCACCAACGTTCGCGTGCCGGCGGAAAATATTTTACTCGCGGAGGGGAAAGGTCTGCGCGTCGCGCTGACGACGCTGGACACGGGGCGGTTGACGCTGCCCGCCGCGTGTGTTGGCGCGGCGAAACGCTGCCTGAACATTTCGCGCGTCTGGGCCAACGAGCGCAAGCAGTGGGGCGCGCCCATCGGCAAACACGCGGCCATCGCGGATAAGGTGGCCCGGATGGCGGCGGAAATTTTCGCGATGGAATCAATGACTTTGCTCGCCGCCAGCCGCGTGGATCGCGACAAGCACGCGGATGTCCGGCTTGAGGCCGCACTGTGCAAACTGTGGGCGACCGAAGCGACGTGGCGAATTGTCAATGACGCCGTGCAGATCCGCGGCGGACGCGGCTACGAAACAGCGTCATCGCTCCAGGCGCGCGGTGAACCGGGCATCGCCCTGGAACGGATGCTGCGCGACTGCCGCATCAACACCATTTTCGAGGGTTCGAGCGAAATCATGCGGCTGTTCATCGCGCGCGAAATGCTCGACCCGCACCTCAAGGTCAGCGCGGCCGCGCTCAATTCGCAATTGCCGTGGAAGCAGCGCGTGGCGGCGGCGGCGAAAGCGGGAGTGTTTTACGCCGGCTGGTATCCAAAACAATGGCTGCCGTTTGCGGAAGGGTCTGGGGTCTGGGGTCTGGGGTCTGGGGTTTCAGTTCGGCACCTGCGTTATGTAGCGCGGACGAACCGTCGGCTGGCTCGGGTGATTTTTCACGCCATGTTGCGAAACGGTCCGAAGTTGGAGCGCCAGCAGCTGTTGCTCGGCCGCTTTGTGGACATCGGCGCGGAACTGTTTGCCATCACGGCCACCTGTCTGCGCGGCGCGCGGTTGCTCAATTCGCAGAACGCAAACTCTGGCGAACAAAATCTGCCGGGCCTGATTGACTATTTCTGCTCGGCAGCGCGGCTGCGGATTGAACAGCATTTTCACGATCTGCATCACAACTCCGACCCGGCAGGCTACCGGCTTGCTCAAAAACTGCTCGCGCAAAAGTTTGCAGAATTGGAAACCGGAATTGTGCAGGCGTAGGGCTGCGTTTGTTCGCACGGTTGCATTGCCCGCTGAAGGCGGACAAACTTTCGTTATGAAACACATTCTGGCCCTCGATCAAGGCACGACCAGTTCGCGCGCCATCGTGTTTGATCACGGCGGACGTATCGTCGCATCGGCGCAGCGTGAGTTCCGGCAAATTTTCCCGCAGCCGGGATGGGTGGAGCACGACCCTCAGGAAATTTGGACGACGCAACTAACCGTCGCCAGGCAGGCGTTGCGCAAAGCGCGCCTCACCGCCAAGGACATCGCCGCCATCGGCATCACGAACCAGCGCGAAACGACCGTCGTGTGGGATCGCGCCACCGGCAAGCCCGTTGGCAATGCCATCGTCTGGCAGGATCGCCGCACGTCGCCGGCGTGCGACCGGCTCAAGGCGCGCGGTCTCGCAACGCTGATTCGTCGCAAGACGGGGCTGGTGATTGACGCGTATTTCTCCGCCACCAAGCTGCAATGGATTTTGAATCACGTTCCCGGCGCGAAGAATCGCGCGCAGGCCGGAGAACTCGCCTTTGGCACGATTGACTCGTGGCTGGTGTGGATGCTCACCAAAGGACGCTGTCACGTCACCGATGCCAGCAACGCCTCGCGCACGATGCTGTTCAACATCCATACCGGTGCTTGGGACGATGAACTTCTGAAACTCTTCGGCGTGCCGCGCGTGATGTTGCCGGAGGTGCGGTCATCCAGCGAAGTGTATGGCGAAACCAGCTTGTTCGGCAGCGCGATTCCCAATGCGGGCATCGCGGGCGACCAGCAGGCGGCGTTGTTTGGCCAGGTCTGCACGCGGCCCGGCATGGTCAAGAACACTTATGGCACCGGCTGTTTCATGCTCATGCACACCGGCGGCAAACCCATCGCCTCGAAAAGTAATTTGGTCACCACCATTGCGTGGCGACTTGACGGCATGACGGAATACGCGCTGGAAGGCAGTATCTTCATCGCCGGCGCGGTCGTGCAATGGCTGCGCGACGGCCTTGGCATTATCAAATCGTCGAGCGAGATCGAGGCACTCGCGAAAACCGTGCCGGACAGCGGTGGCCTTTATCTCGTGCCCGCGTTTGCCGGACTGGGCGCGCCGCACTGGGACGCCTACGCGCGCGGACTCGTCATCGGCCTCACGCGTGGCACAACGCGGGCGCATCTCGCCCGCGCTGCGCTCGAAGGCATCGCGTATCAAACCGCTGATGTGCTGCACGCGATGGAAACCGATGCCGGCATCCGTCTCAAAGAACTCCGCGTGGACGGCGGCGCTTGCGTAAATGATCTGCTCATGCAATTCCAAGCCAACCTCCTCGGTGTGCCCGTCGTGCGTCCGCGCGTGGCGGAAACTACGGCGCTCGGCGCGGCGTATCTCGCCGGACTTGGCGTTGGCTTTTGGAAAGATCGTCGCGAAATCGCCGCGCATTGGGAAATGGACCACCACTTCCGTCCGGCGATGAAGCCGGCCATGCGCAAACAATTGAAGACCCGTTGGGCGCAGGCAGTGAGTCGGGCGAAGAACTGGAGTAACTCATAACCAGGCCGTTTATGAATCGCGCTGAAATGTTGCAACGGTTGCGGGACGAGCCAGGCGTCTGGGACGTGCTGGTGATCGGCGGCGGCGCGACCGGTCTGGCCACGGCGGTCGAGGCGGCGGCGCGAGGCTATCGAACGGCGCTGGTGGAGCAGGGGGATTTCGCGCAGGCCACTTCCAGCCGCAGCACCAAGCTCATCCACGGCGGCATCCGCTATCTCCAACAGGGCCGCCTCTCGCTGGTGCGCGAGTCGTTGCGCGAACGCGGTCATCTGCTTCGCAACGCGCCGCACCTCGTCCACAAACAGCCCTTCATCCTGCCGCTTTACGCGTGGTGGGAGCGACCGTTTTACGGCACGGGCCTGAAACTTTACGACCGGCTTGCGGGCGAACTCGGCATCGGTTGCTCCAAACATCTTTCACGGCAGGAAGTGCTCGCGCGGATGCCCGGACTGGCTCGTGACGGATTGCGAGGCGGAATTTTGTATCAAGATGGTCAGTTCGACGACGCGCGGCTGGCAATCACACTCGCGCGAACCGTCACCGATCTCGACGGCGTGGTCGCCAATTACGTCAAGCTCGTGGCGCTGTCGAAACAAGATGGCCGCATCTGTGGCGCGACGGTGTGCGACGTGGAAAGCGGCGAGGAATTTGAGGTGCGCGCCCATGCGGTGGTGAATGCCACGGGCGTGTTCAGCGATGAAGTCCGCCGGTTCGACGACGCAGCCGCACCGGAACTGCTCAAGTTGAGCCAGGGCGCGCACATCGTGTTGGATAAATCTTATTTGCCAGGCAATTGCGCCTTGATCATTCCACGCACGTCGGATGGCCGGGTATTTTTTGCGATTCCGTGGCATGACCGCCTTTTGCTCGGCACGACAGATATGCCGGTTTCGGAGGCCGTGTTGGAACCGCGTCCGTTGCGGATTGAAATTGAATTTCTACTGGCCAATGCCGCGCGTTATCTCGCCGAGCCGCCCAAGCCAGCGGATATTTTAAGCGCGTTCGCCGGTCTGCGTCCGCTGGTCAAAAGCGGCGCGGCGACAACTTCAAAAATGTCGCGCAGCCATGAGGTCGTGGTCGCGCCGTCGGGCCTGGTCAGCATCGTCGGCGGCAAATGGACGACCAGCCGGCTCATGGCGGAAGATACGGTGAATCACGC
>Ga0068856_100003479_pt1 | contig 15898 bp, 15 predicted proteins | sample KBSCornC62_FD_66595 | JGI IMG/M metagenome (GOLD analysis project Ga0068856, IMG submission 66595) | Corn rhizosphere microbial communities from Kellogg Biological Station, Michigan, USA - KBS Corn C6-2 | ecosystem: Host-associated > Plants > Roots > Rhizosphere > Soil ...
CTGAATCGCCCTGGCGGCTGGTCGAACGTTTCTTCGCTACCGGAGCCTTTGTTGTAGATTGTGGCGGAGGTGCTGGCCACCGGTATGCCAGTCTGGTAAGAACCGCGCCCCTCGAAATAAATGCGTTCAAATTCGTCTGGGCGACGGGCAAGGGTAAGTGCAGCCATGGGCGCCAGCATGTAGGCCGCTTCGCCGACTCCTGCCGCAAACTCCGGGTCCACGCCCTGGCTGAGCAACAGCCGTTCGGGGTCAAAAACCCGTGCCAGTTTGTATTCGGGAGACAGCATGGTGTCCCCCTGGTGATCTATTAGATCGAACAAGGGTACCGTTGTGGTGTCGGGGTATGCTTCGAGGTTATTCATAGCTAAATAAAAAATCGCCCAACCAGGAACGACTTACGGTGAGTATTATAGAATAATACCGTAAGCACGGCAACATATCCTTTCGAGTCGATCAGTTCTGGGCTTGAGTCAGGTGGGACGTTCTGTGTTTTTCCGGCGTATATAAAGCGTCTGCCCAAAATATGGTATAGTCCATCTTCATGACAAACGAACTACCCCCGAATCTGGTTCCACTTATTGAGTACACCGGCGCTCAAGGGCTCGCCGCAGAGATAAACGCCGCGCCGCAAACCTGGGACCGGTCCCGAAACACCGGACCGTACGGTACGTTTTACCGTGCTGCTATAGTTTCGCCTCTGGACGCCCGACTGTATGAGGAGATAGCCGCCGACTTTGACGAGGTTGAGCCCGATTTGCATGCCAGTATTTTGGCGGCGGCGCTGAGCGAGCTTGATGATGAGCTCGTTCTGGAGCACCGTGAGAAGGTTTTGCGTTTGACTGGGGTGCCGGATATGACGGCCGAAAACACTGGCGCTGAAGTAAATATTCGCAGTCAGCTCGATCGTGCTGCTGTGTTTGATCGTCTGCAGCGCCTGGGGCTTGTCAGCGGCTATACGTTTAACCAGGACTATTTCTTCGAACATGTAGTCGGCTCCGAAAACGAGCTCGAGGTTACATTTGATGAGCTGCTTGGCCTGGAGGGCAGTTTTGATTCTGCCGGAAGGTCCAAAGAACAGCTGGTGGCAGCATTTGCACAGTGGGCGGACGATCCTGAAGGTGGCAGAAAGATTTTGCGCGGGGAAGGCATGGCATTCCAGCACCGGGACCTGGCGATGGGTTTCGAGGTTGGGCGTCGCCGGGGCGAGGAGGTGGCTGAAGCTGCCGCTATCGCGAAAATCGACGATTATCTGGCTACTCGATCACATGAATTGGCAGCCGCGTATGTCGAGGAACTTTTGTTTGATCGGTCGGCCGCCGGTCTTGCTGCAGTTGATTACCTGAGCGCCAAGGGGCTGCGCGGTTTTCTCTTCGAAGCATCGGAGCAACTGCCTAAAGCCTACGGTCTCGCGTTGGCTGCTGCCGGCCGACTGGAAGAGGCGCAGGCGGTCGCAACCGGACCGCGCACCGGCTACGAAGACTATGCGTACATTAATCTTGAAATCGCCCGGTCGCAGCGCCAGAGCGGCAACGCGCAGGCTGCGGTTATCACGCTTGATAACCTGAGGGAAGTTGACCCGTTGCTGCACTTTGCCGACCGCGTGGATCCTGACCAATACATTGGCATGATGGGCGGTTCTCCGCTGGGCTTTATGAACGAGAGTATCGCCGAGGAGTATGCTCGCTGCCGAGCGTTTGAAAAGGCGCTCGATGCATACCAGCACTCCCGCCAGTACCCGGAACAAACCGAGCCGGCTCTGGCACGGACTGCTGTTGGACTGGAAGCCGCCGCCGAGTATTTTGACGCCATACTTTCGTTTGAGGCGAATGAGCACGACACCATGTTTATGGTGAGCCGATTGTCGGTTGCGCTCATGAACAGGCTTAATAGCGACCTTGGACTTGGCGAAGTGTTCATAGACAAATACCCGGAAATTGCCGCACGGGTGCCCGAGCTGACCGCGCGACTGCAAATGCTGCGTGCACAGAGGGACGGTGATTCACTGGCAACAAGAGTCATTGACCAGTCCCTACTAAGTCTCTTTACCGCCACCGGTAAACACGACGAAGCACTGGCTATTCTTGGACGGCAGGAAATTACCTCTGTACTTCCGATGCAGGCGTTCGGCAGCATCCTGACCGACATGGCACATCGTGGGCAGTACGAACGAGCAGTTCAACTGTATGATAGGTTTGCAGATCTCTACAAATGGCCGAACGAGATGGATATTCCACAGTTCAACATCGCGGCCATGGGGTGGTCGCTGGTGCGTGGACAGCGGGGAACGTTTGACCGCTTTTACAACTCCCTTCCCGAATATAAGCGTTCGCTCGCACTCTATGCCATGCTGCAACGGTTCGAGGGGCAAAATCTTCACATTGACGACAATCTGGCCGGACTGATAGTGCGCAGCGAATTCAACCAGGGTAGGATGGCCGAAAGCATTGCGGCAATCGGTCGGCTGGCGCTCGGCAAAGCAGCAGTTACTGCAAGCCACTCACACATAATTCGCTAAAATATGAGGCCTCTTTCCAGAGGGCGGCATGCAACTGTAAGGCTTAGTGTTGACAGTACACTAATGGGGGCGTAGTATGCTGCATAGTCTTCTAACAAAGTCGGCCCAGGGCAGGCAGGATGCCGGCTGCAAGGAGGGGATCATGAAAGATATTTACATTCCGGAATGTGTCGATGACTATGTGGCGGATGTGACCGAGCGGGTGTTCCCGGACGAACGAATTGCCGGCAACGATTTTTACCGACGGCTGATCGGTTGGGTCATGGATGAACGCACGCCGCTGCTCTACGGCCAGACGCACGAGGGTGAGCGCACAAATATGAGCATTAACTTCAACTGGCTGATGACGCGGGATTATACCGAGAGCCAAATGGGTGAGGAGCCGGCGGTGCGCTCGCTGTATGGTTTGCACGAAGCCACGCACATGACTCATCGGCTGCCAACGCGGCTAAGCGAAGTAACGCCGGGCGAATATGCCGAAGATTTTACGGCAAGCGAATATCGTGCCTCGAACGAAAGTGAGATCCAGGTGTATTACCGGGTTTCCGAACTGCGGGATGCGGTGTTTCCGGGTGCGTGCCTGGCGGTAGACATCATGAAGGCTCGCGGTGTTGGCCAGCAGCCGACGCACCTGCTGAACCAGGTTCGGGCTTTGCTGATAGAACACGACACGTTCGATTACATAGCCCAAGGCGATCCCTACGCGCAAAAGGAACTCGCAAGGTTGAAACAGTTTGCTGGCAATCGGGCCTGGGCACGAGAGCACTACGCCCACATTTACGATCGGTTTGCAGATCCGGCACTGCCGCAAAGCAGTGGACTGACCGATCCGGAATATGAACCGGTAATTGCCAGTTACGAGCCGCAATTAGCCCAGAATCGCTATGAAGCAAATGTTATACGCAACGTGCGCTTTGCGTTTGCCATGTGCGGGCTCGAGGTACCACTACTTATTAACTTTCAACAGGCCGTCGAAGCGGCTGCAACACTGGAGGGAAAACATGCACTCGTTTGAACCAAAACCCGACCACATAATGAGTGAGGTCTACAGCTACCCGTTTCCGGAGGTGCGTTCGCTGCTGGGCAGGGTTTCTCTGGACGCGCGGTTCATGCTTAACACGCTTCCGGTCGACGAGGCGGCACCGATGCTCGACTCGTACGGCTTTACTCCGCCACTCGAACTCACGGCTAACGCGGCTGGCGAACTGAATCTCGATGAGCTGCACGTGCCAGTCATTGGGCGCATCCGCAATGTTGTGGGCGAGCAAATACACGGACTGGATGGTTATGCCTACGCGTACCCAACGCATGGCTCCAGTCCGGCGATGTTTACGCTCTTGGCCGAGTGGCGAGCCAAAGGCGAACTGGATTCGATTGCCGTTCTGGAAGGTGAATACGAAGGCTACGCAGCATATGCCGATGCGCTCAATGTGCCGGTGGCGCGATACGGAAACTTTGACGAGGTTGAGCCACGGGGTGGCCAGGTGTGGTTTGTTTCGAACCCGAGCGCGCTCGATGGCAACTGGATCGACGACGACAGATGGCGGCGGTTCACCGAGGCCGGCCACCAAATCGTGTACGATGCCGCGTATGTGGGCCTGACCGAACCGCATGCGGTCGACGTCAGTTCACCGAGCATCAAGGCGGTGCTGACTTCGCCGTCGAAGACGTTTGGCGTATTCCGCTACCGCAACACCGGTGTTGCCTATACTCGTGAACCGGTGAAAGCCATGTACGGCACTAAATGGTTCAAGGACGTACCGGCGCTGCTCGACACGCTGGCGCTCTACGAAACTTACGGGCGTAGCGAATTACCCGAGGCGTATCGGGGTGTGCAGCGGCGCATTTGCGAAGCGCTGTCCGAGCTGGCGTGTGCCGACATTGAGCCAAGCCATGTGCTGCTGCTGGGCCATGCGCAGGAGCCGCTTGACGATGCGTTCGCGGCATACAAACGTGCCGGTGGCTACCGGTTCGGGCTGACGAAGCTGTTCGAAGACTACGAGGCAGCCGGGCTCTCCGGCTAGCATTGCTGCTCGCGCCGTTGCTGCTCGGCCAGGACTACTCCCGGTATGTCGGCGATGGTAATGCGTTGCTCCAAATACGCCTTGCGTGCCAAATCGTACTCTGCGAGCTCCATAAAATCGGGAGTCTCCTGCATGTAAATCGGTTTATCACTTTCCATGGCGTAGCCGATTTCAAAAGCCGTGCTGAGGCCAATGTAGCCGCCGGGGTTCAACACGTACAGGAAGTCGGCGCGGTCGATTGCTGCAAGAAACCGGTCTTCGACTTCCCGCAGCTCCAGGCCGCGCTCTGCTGGTAGTGGCCGAAAAGGTGAAGAAACGACCTGCAGGACCGGTGTCCAAAGCCAGCCGGTTGTTGGCTCCAGCACCATGACACCGTAGTCGCGGAACGCTTCTATGGCGCGATCAATTTCCGGCTTAAACTGAAAGCTGCCGGATATGGCTGTTTCGGGTGCGTGTTCCATGGTACTGGACAGGATACTGCGTTGAAATTGAGTCGGGCAAGCAGCGAGTACTGGCCCACGGCGCACAAATGCTTATGCTTGCATCCGTAAACGAGCAATAGTAGGGTAATACGACTGGGCCGTAAGCGGCCTTTATTTTTATTTGCATAAAGAACCAACATGTCCCACCCGGAACTGGTAAAACAAGCCATCGACGGCCTGCAGGATTACAAGCAGGCACTGATTGATATGCACGCGGATGTGGTGAGTCCAATAGATGTAGGCAACATTAGAGAACGACTTGTCGACGAGGGCTACATTACGCACTCTCCGCTGATAACCATACCGTACAGTGTGGAGCGCATCAGCGCCGCCGACAGACTGATAGACACGGTACCGTGGACTGATCCGTTTACGGTCGAGGGCATAAACGAGGCTCTTAAGAAAGCTATAAGACGCGAAAGTGGTGAGTCGGCCTGGAGGGTTGGGTTTCCAACTGCATTCTGGTCGACGGTGCTTGACGTGGCAGTCCGGTTTGACGATTATACGTCAAACGAAGCAGATTTTGGAGAAACGTATGCCAGGGGCAAAGCTATTGCCGAAGTAGCGCACGAGCTGGCGCACAGTGCTTTTGCCGGCGTCAGTTCGAGCCGGTTCTCCAAAGGTGATGGGCAGCGGGTACATGTCCAGGCGGGTCTGTGTATCAGCCAGGAACAACAATCGTCGCTGTTGAGTCCGGGCAGCGGGTTTGTGCCGAAATACCAGCCAATGTGGATAAACGAGGCGGTCGCCAATCATGCGGCAGCCGAGGTGCGGGCTGCCGTACACCCGCAGAGCATCCCGAAAGAACCGATTTTGTGGGAGGGCTGTTTAGCAAAATTCTACGGAGTGGATAGCTTAGAGCTGTCGCCCAGGTACCTCATCTATTCCGACGAATTCCCTGATGACCCTGGAACGCTTTCGGGGGCAGAAGGTGTGGGAATGGATATCCTGGCGGCCAAAATACCCAGCCTGCTCCCGGATGTAAAGGCGCTGACGTCTGGTCGACTGGCACTTTCGGCTTTCCATGACAAATTGCGCAACCAAATTGGCACTGAACTGCATGCAGACATCACCGAGCGTCGGCCATATGGCACATGGGGGAGTATCTTGGAGCAGATCAAGCGGCTTTAGGCTGCTGGAGGCAGCTCGAATATTCGGTGCCTGATGTACCGGGAGTGGCGTATTTCCTGTAAGATATTTTGCTTACGGCTTGTGCTATACGCTGTATAATTCGCAACATGCAAAGCCCGATACATGCCGAATACGAACAGCTGGGTTATGTGAGTGGACACAACGCACGGTTTGGGGGTTTGGCCGTGGCCGAAGCGCTCGCCCGACTGTCCGGTGATGTTCGCGACCGCAATATTGGTGGGCGGGCACTGGTAACCTTGACTGGAATGGGTCGGGCTGGCGGTATATGGGTGCGGCACCGTGATGACGAAACTCCGGTCGAAGGTGATGATGAAAGGTCGAGTGGCGCTCTGGATCCCGCTGACGCTGAGGTGCCGTTGGCTGGAGGCCACGGTGGGAGCGGGGACGACGACGAGCCTCGCACCGGTGGCAATCCCGAAGGCGATGACCACGAAAACGAAGATGATGGACACGCCGAGCGAGCCTTCGGGGCAAGCATAACAAAGGCCGACGCCATCCGCGCAAAGCTGGAAGCGCTGGCGCTGAGCCGTCAGGAGATCGCGCAGTTTTTGGCCGAACATGATAACGACCTGGACGATGTAACCTATACTGCCGCGCTCCGGCACATGACCAGGCAGGGCCTGGAAATACAACGTTTAAAACTGAGTGGTGAGCAGTGGGCCAGGGCGGAACAACTGCCTGCGGAAGGTCGTGCAGAGCACGCTGAGGCTGCCGATACGGTGGGGGTGGAACCGGAAGACGCGCGAAACGTACTTGCCGGTATCGCCATGGGCATTGAAGACTACGTGTTCGAGAGTGGTTTCCCCATTGGTCCCAGGCTGACGGCATTACTCCTGGGTAGCACCCGGGAGCGTGATATCGATGCAGTAATTGAACAGTTCAGGAACCGATCAGCTACGCTCGACGAGGAAATGAGGACGCTGGGTGAGGCTGGCAAACTCCCCCCGACAGACGCTGACGTAACAAGTATTCATGGACGCAACGTGGTGCGCCAGTACCATAAAGACGAACGGGCGCGCATCGACAGATTGGTGGATATTGCCAATGAACTGACCCGCTTGGCAATGTTCATTCACGGGCTGAATAACTGGCGTATGCAGCGCGAGGCCGAAGAATTTCATAACGAATAGCGCGTCCGAAAATAGGGCGCTCAAACCTTCCAATTATAAAATGTTTATGGTATAATATACTTATGTCAATTCCAGAAGCGTGTCCGGTAGACCCGATAGCGGCTCAGCGAGAGCTGTGGCGCCTGCACGGTGAGGCGCGAGCGACTATAAAAGATATGGTCGACCCTATGGCCGATGTGGTTGCATACCACGCCGTACTGATGGCCGGGCAAGCGGATTTCAACGAGCGGCTCGACGCAAATAAGCAGCCGATTGCGCACGGTATGCCGTTTGGCGGTGAGCTTGGTGCAGACCCGTATACGCTCCCGCCCTTTTTGTTTGGAGTGGGCGATAGTGCGCGCGCTACCACCCTGCCCGAAACTGATGCTGCGCGGCAGGCGTTGGTTGAGGCTTTTCTTGCCGACCGGACTCGTATCCTGGAAGCACATCAGGTAACGGGAATATCAATGGACAAAGATGCAACTCACCGGGCGTTGTTGGGTTTTCGGCTGCGTGAGCTTTATAAGTCGGGCACACAGATAGACCCTGCGAAGTGGAGCGCGTACGTAGACGGTGCGATGCGGCAGGTAGCGGGTGGCCACTACAGGCTGGAATTGGCCGGACAGCACCGGGCACGGGCAACCGAGACGTTGCTGGAAAACCCTAATTTTGTCGAGCTGGCGAACTCTCCGGTGGTCGGTCGGGTCGAAAGTTTTTCGTACCGGGCAAACAGAAGCCTTATTAAAAATCTCGCCAGCGGAGATAAAGTTAATACGCTCACCGGGTTTATACACCTGCCCGATAGCGAATATGGCAGCGAGTTTACTGGTGCGCTCCTAGAGAGTGCAGAAGTTATGATCGCGAGCGCCGGCGGCCTGACAACGCTTGCCAGTGAACTTGCTGCAGGGAACGAAGATGTTATTGCCACCTACATGGCCAGGGCCAGGAAATCAGAAGGCTGTACGCCGGCCGAAGCGCTGGTTGTGGCGACACAGGAAGGTGTAATCTCGGTCGTGCAGGCCATAGCATTGCTCACAAAGGAACGGGTACCTGGCTATGACGATCCCGTGCAGCTGGTGCGGGACATTGTCGACAAAGGGCTGGTGGAACGCCTGACGCGCGCGCTGCCGGTTGGAGTGATTGGGACGTTTACGCTCTCGGGGCTGTATTTTCCGGGTTTGTTGCAAAACGGCCCGGACGGTTTGACGCTTAACCCTGAAACCATGTCCGTTTTGAAGGAAATCAGAACGCGGGAAGCAATGATTCTGATGACAAAGCTTGTAATGTACAAGGACGTAGTTGAGGGCGATAGTGACATTGTCGACCCACTTACAATGGGCGTCTTCTGCCCGGCGACCGATATGGGCGGCGGTATCGCGGGCATGAGCCGCGGGCTTGCTGCTGGGTTGCAAGCCCGGCTCCACGCGTAGTCTGCGAAAGTATAAGAAATAGCACAGACGGTGCGGGCGAGTGTGCGCATAATGGTGCGTATGGTACGTGCAATCGTAACGAAATGGGATGACTCGTATGTGCTCCGGGTGCCGAAGCGCTATATTCAGGACAACCATCTGAAACCCGGTGATGTGGTGGCAATAGAGGAGCCACTGATTTTGCAGCAGAATGCGCTGGCGGCACTGATACGGCACGGCAAAGAGCATGGTCCGGTCCGTGTTATGGTGGACAAACAGCTGTGGCGGCGCACCCCTGAACATACGATGAAAGAGGCGGGCAATGGTCCTGCTCGACAGTGATGTAGTGCTTATCCTTCGCGATCCCAGGTGGGGAGAAAAACTGGCAAAGCGGCTGGATAACATCCGGCTGGCAACGTGCAACATGATTATGGTGGAAGTGCTGGGCATGCAAGGCCTGGATAAGACCGACGCATTCTATTTTGTAGAACTTTTTGAAACCATGAATAACCTGCCGTTCGACGAAGAAGTTGCCCGATGCGCTGTGGAGATCCGACGGAACTATGGCGTGCCACTGCCAAACGCCATTGTGGCCGCCACGGCAATGGTAAACGATGTGGCGCTTTGGACACACGATACGCAAAGCTTTAAGGGTATTCGCCGCTTACAGCTCATAGACCCGCTAGCCAGGTAGCCTGACTCGTTTATAATGGGAGCTACTATGCTGCGCTGTACTCCATTTTTGCTCTTCGACGGCAACTGTGCCGAGGCAATGACGTTTTACCACGACTGCCTCGGCGGTGATTTAACGTTATTCAAACTAGGCGATACACCAATGAAAGACATGTTTCCGCCCGAAAAGCACCGCCGCATCATAAACGCACACCTAAAAAGTGGTGAACTGGAAATCTCGGCCACCGACTGGATGGCCTCGCCGGACTTCGACCCGGTACAGGGCAATACATACGCTATTTTTGTTATCGGCGGTTCGCTCGAAGAGCTGCGGCCTGTGTTTAATAAACTGAAAGATGGCGAACACAATACGCGGCTGCAGGAGCTGCACGACATGCCATTCGGTGTGTACGGCCAGTTTTACGACAAATACGGTGTGCAATGGATTTTCAGGGGCGAAAAATCATAGTATCGTATTAGTATGGCTACAAACGATACGGCATCAGACAAACCCGAACCGCAGCAGATAGATGACATCATTGCCATGTTTGGCGACTGGCGCGGTCAAACACTGATCAAACTTCGAGCACTTATTCTTGCCGCTGACCCGGATGTGGTTGAAGCGGTGAAATGGAAAAAGCCTAGCCGGCCGGAAGGTGTGCCGGTGTGGGTGCATGACGGCAATGTGTGCATTGCAGAAGCGCTCAAAAACGCCGTACGTGTAACGTTCCCGAACGGTGCGTTCGTGCAGGATCCAAAGCGGCTTTTTAACGCGCGGCTGGATAGTAAGCTGGTTCGTGCCATAGATTTCTTTGAAAACGAGGCAGTGGACGAAGCCGCACTAAAGGCAATTGTAGCTGCGGCCGTCGCGGTTAATGCGGCCAAAACCAAGTAGTTGTGGCAGCGTAGGCTTCCCGAGTTATTGTCCGTGAAAACCGCTTGAACTCATTGTGCTGCTTGTCTGCTCGCGTTGCATATATTCGGCGTACCAGACAGGCCAATCTTTGTCTCTGTGTCCCAGGTTTTTCTCGAACTTGCCATGCGCTTTTTCGGCGCGCCGGAGCGCTTCCGCTAGGCGTTGCACTGAACTGTACTGTATCATTTTTGTCCTCCTTTTAGCGGCCGGGAAGGCGCTGAGTTACTTCCTGCACAAGCCAGCCGTTGCCGTCGGGATCACTGAACGAAGTGACCGAAAAATAACTTCGTCGATCGGGATCGGGGCCAGCCAGCCGGCCCGTGTTGCCGTAAATGCCGTCGTGAAATATTTCACCCATTGGCACACCCCGCCGGGTGAGTTCTGCGTGCGCCAGCTCTATGTCGTCGACCACTAGAACCATATCCCGGAACGAACCCGGCGTTGCAGTCGAAATTCCCTTGCCAAAAATGACCGAACACGACGAACCGGGAGGTGTGAACTGTACGACCCGGTAGTTATCGCCCTTTTTAATGTCGGCATCTTGCCGCCAACCCAGCTGTGCGTAAAAAGCTATCGACCGGTCGACATCGGAAACCGGTATAACCACGACCTCTAGTTTCATCTCCATTGCCAGCCCTCCGTTTTATGTACAGCAACAGTGTAGTCTTAACTCGTTCGCCACGCTGTCATAAAGCTCACGGTATACTGGTAGGATGACTACGCCAGAAGTTCCTGCAGGCAACGTGGACCCGAAATTTGATATCGAATACCGCCCGGAATCGGTCGTGCGGTTCGAAAAAGACCATCCGGAAGGGCCACAGGTGGGGTTTGTGTATGGTGAGGCGTGGAGCACGCAGCTGGTGATTATCGAGCACACCGCAGTGTCGCATCCACTGGCTCGACTGCCCGACGGAAGGTACAGAGGATTCGTCCTGACTGAACCGGAAAAGCTCATATACACACCCGAAGAGTGGGTGGCGTTTTACGACGGGGTAAAGGGTGGGGAATTTCAGGACATGTACGATGACCCGACAGGTGCCTGCCTGGGAGACAGCAAGGCTCCAAACGACCACTTTTTTGTATTTACGTCAGCTGGTTTCCGGGCGTTCCTGGACGCTATAACAGATGGTAAGTACGATCTGCTGCCCGCGCAGGAAGCAGACATTCTAGCCTATCTGACGCGGCCCAAGGGAACCGGGGCTGATGGCGCATCTACATAATCTTTTGCCAGTGCGTCTAAGAGATTGTAGAATATGCAGTTATGACAAAGCCGGGCAGAGAAGTTGTATTTGAAGACCAGTTATTTCGCGTAGAGCATCAGCCGGTGGATGGCAGGGCTATGCCGTATGTGTTTGTGACCAGGATTGGTGCCGTAACCATTCTGCCCATAATACAGCGGCCCGCCGAAACGCCACAGGCGTTGGTAATACAAAACAAGCGGTTGTACTATGGTACCTCGGTAGGGCTTCCTGGTGGCAATATCGATGGTGGGTTCGAGCGCCCGGAGCGTCCGGCGCTGACGGCCGAACGCGAGCTGCTCGAAGAAACCGGGTATGGATACTCGTGGCCCGGAGACCGCAACATTGATGTGTTTAGACTGCGCAACTTGAGCAATACCATTGACTACCCGCGCTTTTTTGCAGTCATGCGCGGCGTTGACTACGTTGGTGGCGAAGACAACAATCCGCACGAGATTGTAACGTGCCGGCCGATGCCACTCGACGAATATGTTGACCCGCTCTTCGAACTGGATCGCGGCGAAATGTACCCAGAGGTAAATGCCGCATTCGCACGTGCCGAAAGGCGACTGGGCAGGGAGGCGGCGATGAGCTGGCTGCTGGCCGAACGCGTTCCGCAGGCTGCTGACGTTCCACAGGCCTTTGCGCCGTGGCTGCTGCCCGCGGCCGCGTAGCTTGGGCGAGCATGTTCTTCCTGGATTGTTCGTAGGCGTTGAGTATGCACACCAAGTTTTTTATTTCGGAATGCCGGTGTTGTATACTTAAGCGTAAGAGGAACAGACACCAAAATGAGGCGGGTTTACTACAGGTATTCGTTACATAAAGGGGCGCGTAGGATACCAACACGGACATGGGTTGCCATGCAGACCGTGCCGAGGAGCGTCGCGTTTGTGCTGGTCGCTATTCTGGTTACCGTCTTCAGCTTGCACGCACCTTTGGGCAACCCAAAGCCAGTCGACGCATTCACATCAGTTCCTGGCCAAAATTATCAGATTTGTGACCTGCAATCGCAGTATCTCACCAGTCCGTGGACCTACAATGCGCTCGGGTCCGGAAGCCAAAGTTACACCGTCGCCCAGTACCAGGCGCTCACGGGCTACGGTACTACGTTGCCACCACTACCAAGTTATATCGCGAATCAGGCTTCCACAACCGAAGCAGCGGTCATCTTTGCTCCGGGCAGCACCGTGAGTAACCCGCCTTACGACTATCCGGAGACGCCGATCCTGCGATTCTATGAAGGGGGTGCATACGATAACCTGGCACAGGATACTATCAGCGGCGATGAATTCATCGGTGGGTCCGCCCCTGGTTTCCCCGAGCCCCAATTTGATAACCACAACAACGCGGGAGGCGTAAACGGCCAGAATGGCTCCCATTATTTTTCTGGCGGTGATAGCACACTGACTGCTACTGCGAATGCCGGGGACACTACGGTGAACGTGGCGGCGGCAATTCCCGGCTACATCAATTACATTACATTTGCAGACGGTTCCACCTACCAGATTGCATCGCAGGTTGGTACTACTATTACGCTATACAATCCGCTCTCCGCTACCCAAAGCTCGGGCAGCCCGGTCTGGGCCAACCAGGACTATCCACTTGCATATGTCGCGTCGGGCGCCTCGCAAGGCGGCACCACTCTCACGCTTGGAGCTTCGACCATACCGCTCGTGCAATGGGGCATGATTCATGTCGGGAGTGATGCGTACGAAATCAAAGCCATTTCGGGCAACCAGTCGAGCTACACCGTGACAGTACAGGGCCTAGACGTGGACGTGCCGGCCCACGAGCCGGTTTATTACAGCGACAATGCTGGTGACGTAACGGTGTCGTATCTGGATATTGCACACGATTCGCATAACACCACGGGTACTATTTACTCGGGCTCGGGTTGGACGATTACGCATAACAATATTCACGATGGTTACAAAAATACCAGCGGTGTGGATACACCCGGGCTTGGTGTGGCGCTCTACGCCGGTGCTGAAAATACCATCGAGTACAACTGCTTGGACAAGATGGGCGACTATGGCATTAACGCGTTTGGCGAAAACAACGTATTTAACTACAACGAAATTCGAAATTCCAATTACCTGCCCGACCCGGGCTGTGGCTGCTCCGGTGGCGGTAAGTGGTGGGGTACGCTTAATGCCGACATTATTGATAACGCGTTCGTAGACGACAGCCCGGGCGGCGGTGTGCCGATCTGGCTCGATAATGGCAACACGGGTACGGATATCACCGGCAATTATTTTTACATGAGTGCTGGTTCGGCGGTACATAGTGAAACGGGGTTCAACCTGCACATAACCAATAACTTGTTCCTCAACGATGGCTGGGGCAATGGTAGTGGCGGGTGTGGTGACAACTGTATCGGGGCAATCAATATGAATAGCTCTGGCGGATTCCATGTGCCGAACAGCCGGTACGATAACCAGGTGACGATCTCTGGTAACCAGTTCGTGAATGACTGGAGCGGCGTGAGCATCTGGCAGGCTGGTGGGCGGACCTGCGAAGACAGCGGCGAGGGCTGGCCCGATGACTCACCGTATTGTTCCGGCGGTTTCCCGAACACGGCCAACACGAACATAGGCGGCCAGTATTACTTCTCGCATAGCAATACCGGCGTCAATTATGGGTATACCACCCGCGTTTCGCAGCCTGCGACTACTGGGAGCACGACGGTGGAAGTTGGCGGCTCGATTGCAACAAACGACCAGATTAGCTTTGTGAACCCATCTACCGCAACCACTGCCGATACCACGAACGTCAGCACTTTCTCGGGGTCTGGAACGGTCAACGTGGATTCGACCACCGGATTCCCATCTTCTGGTCAACTGCTTGTGAATACCTCTGACGGCTATGCCGATCTGAACTATACGGGCAAGACGGCTACAACATTTACGGGCGTGTCACTTATGAGTGACCCGATTGTGGCTGGCACCGGCACTCTCTCCGGGCCCATAAAAGTTAATGACCCCGCATATTCACATACCACCAGTACGACGGATGTAACCACATTCAACGGATCTGGCACAATCAGTGCAGATACCACCGGGTTTCCGTCGTCGGGTCAATTACGAGTCGGCACGTCGGGGGCCTGGGGAGACGGCAACGGGAACTGGACGGGGGCGATCTTGTCGTACTCTGGCACGACCTCAAATTCATTCACGGGCGTTAGTTTTGTGCGCGGCACCGGCACTCTTTCCGGACCTGTCCGTGCCGTCCAGCCCTATAAAGTAACAGGCGAGACTTGTTACGCCAATGACTGCAAGCTGACTATTACGCCGGCGCTCGCAAACGATGTGACGGCAAGTACGCCCGTAACAAATGCGGGCACTTGCCAACTCTATGCGACGGCCGCCGCTTTGCCCTCAGGACCGCTTGCGCCAGACGGGGATTCGTATTGGGACGGTTGCCAGTGGGAATCGCGCCACATAGCCATTTCCGGCAATAATTTCATGCTCCAGCCGTCACTTATGAACGCGACCCCGGCCATTAACGGTGGTACGGTTGCTTGCACGACCGGCAATAACTGCGGTGTGAACTTTATGGCCGACCAATATAACTCCGGCGAAAACCCGTTTGTGTATCAAATCGGCGCCAACGCCATGATGAGTCAGTCGGCGCTTACCGGCTGTCCGTCTTGGGATCCTGGCTGTACAAGTAACCCTCTGACGAACCTTAACGCAATCTCAAGTCCACCTGGCGCCCCCGCAGGCAACGGCGAAGCTCCCTATGATAACGTGTGGTCAAACAACACCTACGAGGGTCCGTGGCAGTGGAACAACTACATCTTCGGTAACTGTGGCGGTGGCGGCGTGTTTATGCCCAGCGACCCGGTGACCGGGCACAGCCTGGATTCCAGTGTCTGCTGGAACGACTTTTCGCACTGGCAGTCCAACTGGGAGCAAGACACCAGTTCTACATATACACCGGTAGCGGTTACTATCACCAACCTGACCGATAACCAAACGGTTCATGGGGCCGGCCAATCAGTGACGGCATATGAGGACACGGTGCAGGGCAGTACCATTAGCAGCAGCAATCTGCAGGTCGGTGCGACGACCGATACGACCGTGACGCCACCTTCCGGCACACCCCATACATTCAGCCTAAACACGTTGAACTACCACGATGGTGCCTATAGCATCAAAGTTAATGCCACCGACAGTGGCAGTAAAACAGGCAGTGATACGATCCCGGTCGTCGTCGACAACGGCGACCTGAACGGTGACAAGCATGTCAATATATCCGATCTGGCCATTTTGGCAGCCCACTGGGGACAGACAGATAGTACCTACAGCCATGGCAATATTACCGGACAAAGTACTATCAACATCTCTGACTTGGCGGTCATGGCCGGCAACTGGCAGTT
>Ga0068856_100003481_pt1 | contig 15894 bp, 13 predicted proteins | sample KBSCornC62_FD_66595 | JGI IMG/M metagenome (GOLD analysis project Ga0068856, IMG submission 66595) | Corn rhizosphere microbial communities from Kellogg Biological Station, Michigan, USA - KBS Corn C6-2 | ecosystem: Host-associated > Plants > Roots > Rhizosphere > Soil ...
GCCAAGAATCGCATGGACTCTGGCGCCAGCGCGCCTTAGTTCTTTGACTACAGCCCCGCCAAGGAATCCTCCAGCGCCGGTGACCGCAATTTCGGAACCGCAAAGCGAAGAAATGGCCGGGTGCATGAGATCTGCCTTTCTAGACGCTAGCGCCGACGCTTCTAGACGGTTGCGGCCACGCCTTTTCGTTGGCTTTGAGAAGCGCTTCGGCGCGCGCTAGCGAGGCTTCATCGTTTATGTCAATCCAATGGGCGTGATGGCGGAAGCAAGCTACATGCTCTTCCTCCTGGATCAGGCCATTGACGAGCTGTGGGACGTCCGTACGAATAGCGGGAGAGATCCGCTCGATCGCTCGGCGATGCAAGACGTAGGTCCCACTGGAAATCGGAACAAGAATTTCAGGTTTTTCACAATACTGGGTGACGAGCTGTCCACTGGTTTCGAGGCGTCCGAATGGAATCCGAAATGGTTCCTCGTGGGTTGCGACAGTAAATGTCGCTCCGCATTCGAGATGGAAGTTCGCCAAAGCGTTCAAATCAAGGCTAGTTAGATTGTCAACATTTACGACAAGAACATTTTCTGTGTCCTCCGGCAATAAGGTCGCTGCCCCAATGGTTCCCAGGGGCTGGGCCTCAAGGAGTAAGTGAATGCGAGCAGGCAGGCTTTTTGTTAAGACGGGGGCTTTTTCCTTTATCCACTCTATGAGCTCGCTTTCCGCAGCATTGACGGCAATGAAAAGTTGCCGAAACCCGAACAATAGGAGAGTCTGGATGTTGCGTTCAATTAGGACAACTCCGAGCACGGTGCGTAAGGCTTTGTGTTTGCGGGAACCGCATGCGCGCATTCGCTCAGAGCGTCCCCCCGCCATCATCAAGGCTGGGCATTCCTGAAAGAACATGGGTCACAGTCCTCCAGCAGAGTAAACAGCAGGGGCGAAAGGGAAAGATTGTCGACTACACCGTTGGATCGGATCAGGTCGAGTACTTCGTCGCGAGAAAACCAACGCACGGACATTACTTCACTTCGATCGAATCCATTTTGTGTTTCCCTTATATCGGTTGCGAGGAAGATTTCAAAGCGCTGATTGCTGCTGCCATAAGAGGCATAGCAACCGAGCAGAGGCTTTAGGCAACCAGTCACATAACCGGTTTCCTCTTTAAACTCACGCGCAGCGGCCTGCTCCAGTGATTCTCCTTCCGCTACACCGCCAGATGGAATTGCCCAGACGAATTCGTCGACAAGAAAACGATACTGCCGAAGTAAGAGAATATCCGTGCCGCGCCGGGCGACGATACCCACCGCGGGACGACGAAAGGAGATGCTGTGATAGTCGAAAGACTTACCCTCCGAATCGATTACCTGCTGCCGCAAAACCGAGAAATACGGTGTGTCATGCGCTCTGGAGGACGACAGGATTTTCCATGGCCGTTCCGGCTTATCCGCCAATATTCACCTCCGGAACGACTCCAACGGAGTCTCGCGCAGCGTCCAACGCGGCCTGCGTTCCTATGGCGTCCGACCAGTTGCAGGCGACCAGTTCCTGACGGCCTGCTCTTACTGCGCTGAGAAAAGCTTCTGTCTCTACTAGAAAGATATCCTCCGATTGAGTTTCGGGCGCCGTTCCGTCGATGGTATTTTCCGTCATCCGCAAGTCCCAACCAGTAAGCGCAATAGTTCCTTCGGCTGCAAAAACCCGGGCTCCTATATCCTTCGCGTTTGCCTGGCATGAATAGAAGATAGAGCCGACGCTTCCGCACTCAAACCCGATGGAGCTTGCTGCCGCGAGAGGCGATTGGTCAGGGGCGACGCGCTGGAATGTTGTCCTGACGGATGATATCTCGCCCACGAGGAACCGGCAGAGATCGAACGCATGGGTCGCCTGTTCGTTATGGGGACCACCTGAAGCGGCTGGATCGAGCCACCAAGAGACTTGATATGTTTTGCCAACCCAGTACACAGAAATTCCGAGTACCGTACTGCGGCTGAGCAGGCAGCGTGCATGCCGAACCGAAGCGCGATACCGATTCATGTAGCCTACGCCGTGGATGACGGGCTGCTTGGCAAGCTCTCCCAGGACAGAAAACGAAGTAGCTAACGAGGCGCCGATTGGCTTCTCTACGAAAAAAGCTACCTTGGAACGCACTGCGATCAGCTCGAGTACTCCTCGATTTTTGGGGGGCGTGCAGACGAATACCGCATCTACGGCGGCATCGACGAAGGCTTCCGGAGTAGGCAGCACACAGCTTCCATAGGCGGCCGCAAGAGCCGCAGCACGATCAATTTGGATATCGCCGACTGCGACGATGTGAGCACCGAGTTGCGTCACGCACCGCGCCCGTTCCTTGCCCATGCGCCCACAGCCCAGAATGGCAACTCTCAAATCAGACATAAGCTTCGCTTGCTCGACGGTCCCAATACGAGTGCGAATAGGCGTGAAGATCACGGGCAAGGAGAGCCGCATGATGACTTGATCCTATCCAGGGATGTCTTACTAGAGCGCCGGTCAATGCGTCCTCGGTTCCTTCCACTACAGCCGCGGCGGCAACGCGGTCATATTCTGAGAAGCTTTCGGTCAGCACCGATATTTGCGGCGAAGGCTTAGTCTGCGTAGCGGCCGGGCACAGCTGACCGCCTTGCGCGTAGTAACAGCATTCTCGTACATCGCCGGAAGTTGACGCCGCGGAGAGAAATAGGGGCGTACCGCTCTCTCCCTGTATGCAGGCCTTCAGCAGCGGCACGACAGCATGCGGATACCAATCCGCGCTCCTGGCCCGCAGAGCGTTCCGGATTACCTGCTCGTTTCCCGACTGAAACGCGCTAAAGGAGGATGCCGCAATGGAAGACAACTGGCCGGCGCGGGATTGGGGTAACATTCGTTGTTCTCGGACCACTTCACTCCTTTCAAAGTGGAGCCGCAGGTACTTGAGTGGAAATCCGTTATAGGCCGATATTAAAGCAGGGGGTGGAAAGGCGCTGCGCCTCTCGGAGCGTAGCCAGGACGTGAGTAGGTTTCGTCCCTCGCAAAATACGTTATATAACCAACCTAGATGATTGACTCCGGTGTAATCGAACGTAACTCGGTCCAATCCGCTGCTAGTAAGAGAGCAAATGTTTTTGAGCGTAGTCAGCGGCAGTTCACATATCCCAACCAAAGCCAATTCCGGGCGCACTCTATGTGCTAAACGCACGAGCAGACTGCACGGCGACGAAAGTAAGATTATGAACGCCCGGGGAGCATAGGACGCAATATTCTGGAAAACAGACCTCAGTTCGGGCCAAGCGCGGTGAGCGGCCGATAGACCGCCCGGACCAATCCCTTCGTCTCCCGGGATGCCATGCGCCAACGGAAACGTTTCATCGAAATGACGTCCGTCGCGGTCACCCGGACGGATTTGGACGAGGACGACGTCGCTCCCCGGCAAGGCCCGATTCCATTGATCGCTGCCGAATTGCTCAATTTGCAAAGGACCTGTTCCAGCCAATATCGAGCAAGCTCTGGCGACAGCCGAAAGCCGTTCAGGATTCCGCCCCGCGAGCCGGATCGTCACGGAGCTTTGGGGCAGTATTGACGCCAGCGATTCGATCAGAACAGTCGTACTGACCGCACTACCACCAAGAACGGTTACAACGGTACGCCCATTGTTGCCTGCGAGAGGAAAACGCCACATCCTGTCAAGCAAACTTCTTCACCCGAATTCACAATCTGGACCATGGATAAAAGTGCATCACCCATCACCGAATAGCGGCTAGTCTCGTTCATCAGATCACGAAGTATCTCGAGATATAACTGACCCATTGATTGGGCAAAGCCTCCGATAACAAACACCCGTTCGAGTCCTGCGGCCATAATCGAGAAGAGCAGAGTACGGGCAAGTGGCCGCGTGCATTCGCGAATGACTCCGAGCGCCCATCGATCACCAGCCAATGCAGCGGGAACGATATGGTCCTCGTTCGATAAATCTTCTGCTGAGCCATTGAGCGCCGTACGGACGAGCGAGTTGGCAAATTTGGCAGGAGATCGCATCGCAGAAATACGGGCGGTCCGCTCAATGCCCCGCCCCGAAGCGATGGCGCCCAAGTGGCCTCTCGTACCACAATCACACAGCATGGCGTCCGGCCGGTCATCGACCACAACATGCCCAATCTCGCCGGCATAGGCAGGCTCGTCGAGAACTCGTGCCGGATGGAGACGATCGAACATCTTGCTGCCTATTCCGCTGCTGACGGTGACAACCAAAAAGCGATTGGCATCGCTTATCGCTCCGAAATACCAAGCGGCCGCGGAAACATCGTTCAGAAGATACACGCGGCGTCCCGTAAGCCGCTCGAGTTCAGCGGGAAGATTTCGGACGTTTGTTGACTTCCCAGCTACGGTTGGCGCTTGTAAAATGTGCTGGTGCCCCGTCACGGGGCCTGGGAACGCAACGACAATCGGGTCAAGAGATTGAAGAAGATGTCGGGTCTCGTATTCGTAATCCACCATCGAACCGATTACACCGCGCCAGATTTCCGTCTCACCCAGTCCATCCGCCACAGAGCGAATACGGTGCTTTTTCAAATGCCGCAAAGCACCGGATTCGCTTAAAATGGCGGCGCGGAGGTGCGTCCCACCAAGATCAAACGCAAGCGCTCGCGTAGCGTGGCTCCCTTCGCGGATGGTGTACGGGAAGCAATGCTTTGGAGGCCAGTTCATACATCGTGTCGAGTCCCCGCTGGATATCCTCTCTACCGATATCCTGAAGGAATACCGCAGCGCCCGCAGCGCTGGGGACAACAAGGTTCAGGACTCCCGCGCGATGCCGCCGTGCGTCCTGAATCGCAACGCAGAGCGTTTCCGCGGAAGGCATCTCACGGTCCCATACAGGGAGCTGTAAGTGGCGCAGCAGATTGAACAATCGATGCACCAGATCTCGCTCGCAAATTCCCTTGTTGGCGGCAATAGCGGTGGATAGTAACGAGTCAAGCGCAACCGATTCGCCATGAGTAATGCGGTATCCGGTGGCCGTCTCGATCGCAGGGCTGAAAGTGTGGCCGAAGTCGACCAAGCGCGCCAAACTGGACTCAAAAAGATTATGCGCCAACTCTTCCATCATCAGCAGTTCCGCTCGCAGAGCGATCTCGCGTGCCGCGGCCGGTGGAGCCTGGAAATGCGACTGGATTAATTGCACGCCGTATTGCTCGATCTGTTCGAGCAATTTTTCATCGCGGACCAGAGCTACTTTGATAATTTCAGCGAAGCCGCACGCAATCTCCGCTACCGGTAAGGTCCGCAGGAACGAGTAGTCGCTCACGGATGCCAGGGGGGGATAGAAGGAGCCGAGGATGTTCTTGCGGCCAAAAGCATTGATTCCATGTTTGATACCCACTGCGACATCGACCAGACCAACCAGAGTAGTGGGGACACGAAGATAGCCAATTCCGCGGCGGAATAAAGAGGCAGCCGTCCCGGCCAGATCCAGCGTGATGCCGCCGCCGACGGCCACCAGGATTCCATGTCTGCCCAGACCAGCGGCGCTCGCCGTTTCACAGATCCGCTCCACTTGCGGCCAAGTCTTGTCGGTCTCGCGCCCCATAACCACCACTTCGCCGTAGCTATGCAAATGGCGGCTGGCGTAACGGTGGATATCTTCGCCGTAAAGCATGGAAATCACATGATCCAGGACAAAAAGCACGGGGCGCTCCCCCAACACGTTTACAAGCGCTTTCTCCTCCAGATCAAATGCCGGACGGGTTGTGCGGCGGATCTCGTAAGAGATGGGCCGAGCCGTGTTGAGGCGAATGGCGTCTTCACCGCTTATTCCGAAGACGCCATCATCATCCTCAAGTGCTTGCGCAAACCGGCGCGCGCCAGCGAAATGCGCGGACGAATCGCACAGTACGATGTCGACGCCCTCGCGCCGCAGTATTTCCGCGCATAACTCTTCCTCCAAACGATCATTTACGTTAGCGCAGCGGATAATGCAGTGTCGAATCTTAAGTGTCCGCGCTAATTCCACAATGGCGCCAGGTTCGCAATTCTCAATTCGCTGCTCGACTAAACAATCGTTGGTCCGAATTGCAAGGCTTGCGGCCGACGGCGTTCGAGCGAGATCCAATACCAAAAAATTCGCCCATGACCGATCGGCCGTATGCGCCAGCGCAAGAGTGCCGGTCATGGTATGTACGGTATGCGGATAGCACGTTACCTGAAGGGGTCCGGATGAGCCTGTATCGTCCACCATGAAGACAAAAGAGCGAAGAAATACGCCCCCGTACTCTTTTGCGAGACCGCTAGCCAAATTCATGAGCTCGCAACGAAGAGAGATGCCGGACTCATCGGGCATCCTCCAGCGCTCGGAGACTTCAGCGCGCACGGACACAGACCAACAACCAGCTTCGATTTTTTCAGCGACAACCGCAGTCAGTTCTTGCATTACGAGATCTCATGTGCGTATCTGAATGACAAGGATTTCAACGGGCTGGTCCGAGTCGTTTATCAGTTCATGCCAGTCGTTCTGATGGGCAATTGCCAGGCTTCCCATTTCGAGACGGGCCTCGGTCGCATTCACGCGCACGAGTGGCGAACCGGCGGCTATGAAGTAAATCTCCTCATTCCCAACATGCTGATGCCGGCCGATGGCGCTGCCTGGCGGGATGATTGTGTAGTCGACAAAATCTACGGGTGCAGTGAAGTCCGTGCTTTCGAGCAAGCGTCGAAACGAAATTGGCCCAACCCCTTCGTGTTCGTTCGATCGCTCAATTGGACGAGTAGCCATCAGCGAAATGAATGATTTAAACGCGCCCATTTTTAGCCCGCCCGACGAGCCGCCGCGTAAGCATGTGCAAAAAAATTCGCTACGCAGAGCGCCACCGCCTCCACTTCCGCCCTCCGCATATCGGGCCGGATTGGAAGGCACATCAGTTCTGTGGCCAGACGTTCAGCCACTGGAAACTGGCCTCGTCGCCAGCCCCATTTGGCGAACGCGGGCTGCAGATGAATGGGTACGGGATAGCGAATGACGGCGTCAACACCGCGACTCTGCAGATAGCTTACGAGCCTGTCACGATACTGAGTTCGAATCTGCAGAAGGTGATAGACATGCTGCTCTCCGTCGTCCGTGCGTTGGAACACGACCGGCAGTTTGCTCAGCGCTTCACGATACCAGGATGCAACCTGCGCCCTCGCCCGGTTCCAGGCGTCGAGATATGCAATTTTCCAGGAGAGTATTTGGGCTTGAATAGCATCGAGTTTACTATTCAAACCCACGGCTACATGAACACCTTGTTCGATCTGGCCGAGCGCCCGAAGATACTCGATTCGCAATGCAAGTTCGGAGTCGTTCGTCACGATCGCTCCGGCATCTCCGGCGGCTGCCAGATTCTTGCTTGGATGAAAACTGAAGCAGCCCGCAACACCGAATCCCCCTACGTGCTTGCTGTGTATCGTCGCTCCGTGAGCCTGCGCCGCGTCTTCCACAATCGCCGCGTGGTGAGCGCCAGCTAGCGCCATTAGATCGACCATTGGGGTAGGCTTGCCGAACAGATGCACTGGCATTATTACTCGCGTTTGCGGCGTGATCGCCGACGGAACCTGACGAACATCCATAAGGAAGGATTGTTCATCAACGTCGACCAAAACAGGTTTTGCTCCCGCCATTTGGATGGCGGAAACGGTGGCATGAAAAGTATTTGCCTGCGTGATCACTTCGTCGTCTGATTTAAGTCCGAGAGCAAGCAATGCTATGGTAATTGCATCAGTGCCACTGTTAGTACCCCGGGCGAACGAACAACCGATGTAATCGGCAAAGGTTTGCTCAAATCTTTGCACCTCGGAAGTAAGAATGTATTTCCCCTCGAGGAGCATAGCTTTGATCTGAAGCATCAGCTGTTCCGTGTTCTCTCCAAACTGGGCGGGGTAGTTGTATCTTTGACTTAATTGATCAGACATAGCAGTCACGTTTCAGTGCACAGTCAGGAAAGGAATCCGATGGTATAGATTCAAACCTGTCTTTTGGTCAAAGCTACCGCAATAACCCAGTGCAATTCTGGTTAGGAAGGCCTCACATAGGCCGTTTTTGTAAATGCAGTGTCAAATAGAATAGGCGGACGTCGATATCCTTGTCAATGAAATTAATTAGGCGAAACTTCGGGTTTTTACGCCTATTCAGTCTTTCATCTGAACGTCTCGATTGACTCTTTGGATACCATAGCCTCGCGTCATTTTCCGGAATGTATAAAGTCGGCCAGCTACTGACGCCTGTTGGTTACAATTCTTCGACTTGTAACTAGAAGGGCTTGAAGGCTGTTCGTACTAGTACTTTACTGCCATTAATTAATGATCGCTGCTGGTACGCAGCCAATTTTACGGGGAGCACAAAGCGGCAAGAATTGGCCAATCACTTGCTAGGAGCGGATCGTATGTCGTTGCTGGCATTTGGGCATAAACATTAGCATACTTCACGGCCAGTAAATTAATCGGACAGACTGCCGAGCAGGGAGGACTTCGTCCATAATCCCGGTTTAAAAAAGCGAACAGACTCGTCTTGAAGCCGCACGTTACTTCTGGCGTGTTCTCAGTTGTATCTCACAAAGAAAAGATCGATCGATGCTGATCGAAAGATTGGAGCAACGCATAGGGGTGTGGTCCGACACAAGTTGCGCTTAACCCACCTCATTGGGAGCATACCGCCGCTTGGAAGCGCGTATTTTAACGTTTCAGAGCAATCCGTATACACTGTCCTGTATGAAATGGTTGAGCTGCCTTCTGGCCTTCTGCTGCCTAGCTTCAGCTCAAGTCAAAACGGACAAGGGCTGCCCGCCGCCCAGCGATTGGGCCGGCTTGAATGTCTTTGGCAGCGACGATGCGGAGATTCGTCCGCCCGGGCCGAATGAAAAACGCGTCGTGCTGCTGGGCGATGATATTCTCGCCAACGCGCAGTTTCAGGATCACGGCTATATCAATCGTGGAATCGCCGGGCAAACGACGCCGCAGATGCTGGTGCGGTTCCGCCAGGATGTAATTGCGCTCAATCCGAAGGTTGTCGTGATCGAAGGCGGATTGAACGATATTGGTGGCGTAGCGGGACCGGGAACCGAAGGCACGATTACTGAGAATCTCGCTTCTATGGCGGACCTGGCGAAGGTACATGGCATTCGCGTAGTGATTGCTTCGCTGTCGCCGGTGTGCGATTGCTTTACCAAACAGACCGGCCGCCGGTCCGTCGGAAGAATAGCAGCCATCAATCACGGGCTGCAGGATTTCGCCCGCAACCGGGGCGCCGTGTATCTCAATTACTATGCTGCTTTAGTCGAACCACGCACGCGCCAAATGAAGAAAGAATTCACGAGCGACGGATTTCTGCCCAATACCGCCGGATACGCGGTCATTCAGCCGTTGCTCGAAAAGGCGATCGCCGAAGCGCTGGCGAAAGCGCCGGAAGGAGAATCGAAATGATGGGTTCCAGAACTATTCTGCTGCTGGGCATGACTCTCGTTTTTGCGGCTGCTGCCTTAGCGGAGCTGCCGCCCGGGACGGGAAGAGAAGAAACGATTCGCACGTGCAGCCGATGCCATTCGCCGGAAATAGTGGCAACGGCGCACCAGACGAGAGATCAATGGCAGGTGACGATTTCGAAGATGGCGAATTTGGGCGCTGAGGCCAACGATAACGAATTCGAGGCCATTCTGGATTATCTGGCCAGCCATTTTGGGCCCGCCGCCGCCCAGCCAATAAACATCAACAAAGCGACGGCGGTCGAAATCGAGTGCGCGCTGGAAATCACACGATCGGAATCGAAAAAAATTGTGGCCTATCGGGAGCAGCACGGCGCATTCAAATCGATCGACAATCTCAGTCAGGTTCCCGGGCTCGATTTCAAGAAAGTATCTGAAAAGAAATCGCTGCTTTTGTTCTGAGGCCGGGAAAAGGAAAACATGCGCAAGGTCTGGTTAATGGCAGTTGCCGCGGCGGCGGCGTGTGTGGTGATTTGGGGAGCAGATTGGCCCAGCCAGGGAGGAAATCCGCAGCGCGACGGATGGGCGAAATATGAGAAAGCCTTTACGAAGGAGAATGTGCATGACTTGCAGCTTTTGTACACGTACCAAGCCGATAACCAAGCCATCGGCTCGAACGCACTGACCGCGCCGCTCATTAATGGCTTACTGATCACCTATCGCGGCTTCAAAGAGATGCTCGTTTTTGGCGGAAGCTCGAATATGGTGTATTCGGTCGATGCCGATTTGAACCGGCTGATCTGGAAAGTGCAGCTCTCGTCAAAGAGGCACGATGCCAATAAAGAAGCGCGTGGCTCCTGCTCGGGCGGAATGACAGCGGCTTTGGCGATGCCGGGCAGCAGCACGGCTTCGGGCCGCGCAGGCGGTTTTCGCCGCGTGCCTGTACCCCCGCCCGGAGCACCGGCGCCCAATCCGGCAATGACGCGGCCGCCCGCTCCACCGCCCAATCCGGGATTGCTCGCTACCGGCTTTGGCCGGCCTGGCGCGTTTCTGGCGGTGGGCAATGACGGCGACTTACACGTACTGAATACGTCTACCGGCGAGGATCGGGTTCCGCCCGTTCCGTTTGTGCCCGCGGGCGCCAATGTAAGCAGTCTGAATGTGAGTGACGAGACCGTGTATGCGGCTACTTCCGACAACTGCGGGGGCGCGCCGAATGCGATTTACGCCGCGGATCTATCGTCGGCAACGCCGAAGATTGCCTCATTTGTAACGAATGGCACCGGGACCAGCGGCACGCTCGGAACGGCGGTTGCGAAGGACGGTACCGTGTACGCGCAGATTGCTTCGGGACACGGAGACCTGGCTGGCGAATATAACGACACCGTCATCGCGCTAAGCTCCCGGACGCTCACTGCAAAGGATTACTTCACAGCGGCGGCCAAGCAAAAGTCAACCGGCAAGGGCGCGACTCCCATGATTTTCGATTGGAAAGGTAAAGAGCTGGTTGTGGCCGCCGGCGCGGATGGCAGCCTCTACCTGCTCGACGCGACATCGCTGGGCGGCCCGGATCATCATCAGCCACTTTCGAAAACCGATCCTATTGGGGCCGAATTTCGCGGCGGCTTTGCTTCCTGGGAAGATACGGCAACCGGCAAGCGTTGGGTGTATGCATCGCTCGGCGGAGCATCGTTGCCATCGGCAAAATTCCCGGCACAGAACGGCAAGGCTTCCGACGGTAGCATCGTGGCGTTCATCGTGGAGGAACGCGACGGACATCCCACATTAGTTCCCGCGTGGATCTCGGGAAATATCGCTGCGCCATCGCCGGTGGTAATCGCGAATGGGCTGGTATTCGTCCTGGCCGGCGGCGATAGCGACAAAAAGAATTCCCATGCAGTCCTGTATGCGCTGGATGGCGAAAGCGGCAAGCAACTGTACTCGAGCCAGTCGCTGGTGCAATCGTTTTCGCACAGCGATGGTCTGGCGATCGCGAACCGGCGGATTTACTTCACCACGCACGATAATGCCGTGTATTGTTTCGGCTTCTTGACCGACCAATTGCAATTAACCGGGAAATAAGGATAAAGACTCATGAACAAATTGCGCTCCCTCTGGATCGGCCTGGCATTCTGCAGATTGCTCTTCGGAGCCGACTGGTTGACGGACGGCGGCGATCAACAGCGGACCGGATGGCAAAGGGACGAGCACATTCTGAACAAAGACAATGTCAAAGACTTGAAGATTTTATGGAAGATCCAGCTCGACAATGCGCCGCGCGAGATGCACTCACTGTTTGCGCCGCTGATTGCGGAAAAGGTTCCGACGAGCAAAGGTCCGAAGCAAATCCTGCTTGAAGCCGGAGTTTCGGACAATCTATACGCCATCGATGTAGAGACAGGCACGCTGCTTTGGAAAAAGCATTTCGAATATCCGCCGATTACGGCCGGTCGCGGGCTGCGTCCCGGAGATCCGCTTTGTCCCGGCGGTCAGACAGCCACGCCGATTATCGGTCCGGCCGATGCTTCAGGAGCGCGGCGTGTTTACGCGCTGGCCGGCAATGGCGAGTTGCACACACTGAACTTGGCTGACGGAGAAGATGTGCAGGCGCCCTATCCTTTCGGATTTCCAAACGGTAAATCTTATGCACTGAACATGTGGCATGACATTCTCTTCACCACAACATCGCAAAGCTGCAATGGAAACCCCAATCAAATTTGGGCAGTGAAAGTAGACGACCCTGCTCACAAGGTGATGACCTATAACCCGAAGAGCGGCGGCCTTTGGGGACGGACCGGCGCCGCTATCGACTCGAACGGCGTGGCCTGGGCGCCCACCGGCGATGGGCACTACGATAAAGCCGCGCAGACGTACGGCAATGGGTTGGTGGGGGCAAAAGTAATTGATGGCCAACTGCACCTCTGGGACTACTACATGCCGTTGAACTGGTCCTGGCTGCAGAAGCGCGATCTGGATTTTCAAGTAACACCGGCTATTTTTTCGTTCAACGGCCGTGAGCTCATGACGACTGCCAGCAAGGAGTGTCGCGTTTATCTCTTAGGCACAACGGATACCGGCGGAGAGGATCACCAGACCCCCCTCTACCGCACTCCGCTGCTGTGCAATGAAGAAGTGAATTTTGCGGGCACGGGAATCTGGGGTTCCATGGCGACTTGGCTGGACGCGCAGAATAATCGCTGGGTGCTGACGCCGTTTTGGGGGCCTCCGCACTCTAAATTCAAAGCTCCAATCTCTTCCGGTCCGGTGGAGCACGGCGCGATCCTGGCGTTCCAGGTCAAAGAAAGCGCGGGGAAGTACAAATTAGATCCGGTCTGGATGTCGCGCGACATGAATCGTGCCGAGCCGCCGTTAGTCGCCAACGGTGTGGTGTATGCGTACGGCAGCGGAGAGAACACGGATCAAGCGTATGCGGATAAGGGACTGGCCGATCTGAGCCCGCTTCGTATCGCACAGTCGACACACGCCACGCTTTATGCGCTCGATGCGCTGACCGGCAAAGAGCTTTATTCGAGTGGAGACCAGATCAAATCGTTCAACCATTTCTCCGGCCTTTCGGTAGCAAATGGACGCGTCTACATTACGACTTACGACAGCACTCTTTATTGTTTTGGACTGAGCGGTACGCAATCTCGCTAAAAACGGCGCGCGATCTGGGTTTTGAAGAATATCTCACGATTCGCGGCAGTGAATTTAAGGCGTCTTTGTGGGCGCATAGCACCTGATCCTTCCCGAAGTCGGCGATCATGATGCCTTCCGGCGAGTGCGCCCTGCTATTCAGCAGCAAATGCCGATCTCATGAGCCAGCACGTAGCCGAGCAGCGTTCCCAAGCTGATCATCGGCTTGTGTAGCTTTTCCAGAGAACGGATACGGGACAAAAATACCGCTCCGCGGCTGCCGTGCTCCACGTCGAGGCTCGCAACCCCAAGAGCGTGTTGTGTAGTGCTCTGGCCCAATGGCTTCTCAACGATGTACATTACCAACGCGTGGGTGGATAGTTTTTGTGTCCATTCCACCTCGACACATAGCGACTCCAGCACCCACGCGGACTCTCGCTGCGCCTCAATCAAGACTTTCGATTTCACCGCAGCCTCGTTGATCAGGCGAACCGGAATCGTGCGGACAACGTTGCACTCCGGGAATGGGGGAGAATCAATAAGCCAAAAAAGAAAACCAGCGGTGTCTCGATGATCATGGCTCGCAGTCTGGGCACAGGCGCGGCAGAAACGGATTATCTATGACCGATCTCTTGTTTTCGCCTGAAGCTGCTTACGAAACAATCATTTACGGGCTCATGTGACTGGAGTATGATTTAGCGAATGCACCGTTTCGGACCGTTCGAGGTGGAGTTCGAAACCTCGGAGCTGCGAAAAAGCGGCAGTCGGGTGCGTATTCAAGAGCAGCCATTGCGCCTTCTTGAGATCCTGCTCGAGCAGCCCGGCGAGTTAGTCAGTCGCGAACGGCTGCGGGAGCGGCTCTGGCCTTCGGATACCTTTCGTTGACTTCGAACGGAGTCTTAATGCGGCCGTCGCAAAGCTCCGACAAGCTTTGCATGATGCGGCGGATCGGCCGGTTTATGTCGAAACCGTTGCGCGAAAAGGCTACCGGTTCATCGCGCCAATTACGCATGTGGCCGCTCAGACGGACGTCGAACCAGAGTCCGCGGCTGGGATGCCAGAGGGGGCTGCTCAAAACAGGCGGCGAGTAGCGCTGCTCGCCAGTACGGTAGTTGTGTGTGCCGGCGCAGTCGTCCTTGCGTGGGTAAAGTTCCGGCATCCGGAGGCGCGCGGAGATACCGCGTCTATGCGTTTCACGGCGGCAATGCCCGACGGAACACAAATGGCCGGCGCGCCCTACGTGCCGAATATGGCGATTTCACCCGATGGGCGGACGCTAGCGCTTGTAGTTTCATCACCCGGCGGCACCTCGTCCCTTTGGCTCCGTCCGCTTGGGTCCGAGGCCGCGCGGCATCTGGACGGAACAGAGGGAGCGTTGTTGCCCTTTTGGTCCCCGGACGGCCGGGAGGTCGGGTTCTTTGCCGATGGCCAGCTTAAACGTGTTGGAGCATCGGGCGGACCTGTTCGGGTATTGTGCGGTTCCATCGTGTTTGCGGGTGGAGCAAGCTGGGCGCCAGGAGGTGTAATCCTCTACTCCGCGGGCGGTCCGCTCTACACAGTCAACGTGGCTGGTGGTCCATGCAAGCAGTTGACGCGATTAGATCAACCCCGCGAGTTTCGCCACGTATGGCCCCAATTCCTGGCCGATGGGCGGCGGTTCATCTACTTCGCCGCGACGGCGGATATCACCAAGAACGCGACTTATCTTTCATCCCTCGACGGCGGTCACGGGGATCTGGTATTGACCAACAGAACGCGTGCTGCATTCGCTCCCCCGAACAACCTTCTGTTTGTACGTAACGGCATATTGTTCGCGCAGAAGTGGAACTTCGAACGTAATCGCGCCAGGGACGAAGCGGTTCCGTTAGCTGAGAATGTGAACGCTTTCACCATCGGACTGTCAGCCTTTTCGGTTTCGCAGAACGGTGTCCTGGTCTATCGAAGCGGTGCGAATCTAGAAAGACAGCTCGTGTGCTATGGCCGCGATGGCAAGCGTATCAGAGACATCGGAGGGAGTGGAGCCTACCTCCAATTCGCGCTCTCGCCGGACGAAAGGACAGCAGCGCTGACCGTTAGCGTCCCACCCGGACAAATAACAAATTTGAGGATCTGGCTGCTACGGCTGGACACGGCGATCCTATCCAGATACGACTTCGGCAATGTAGCCAATATGGATCCGGTTTGGTCGCCGGATTCGCGCCATATTGTCTTCGCATCGTTTGAAGTGAACGGCCTCAAGACTGAATTGCTGCAATGGACTATTGGAGAAGAAAGGCCCAAACTTCTGCTCGCCGACGGAAGGGCGAACAAGCCGGACGATTGGTCGAGCGACGGCCGGCTGCTTCTCTACCACCGCGAGCACGGCGCGGCAATGTTCATTCCGGTGGAACAGGGCGCCAAGCCGGTTGCAAGCGGCGATAGTGAGTTCCCGAAAGATCAGATTCATCTGTCGCCAGACGGTACTCGAGTCGCCTACAACGCAATCAGCGCAGGCCGGTCGGAGGTATTCGTCGCCGCATTTCCGTCCTTCACAGGAACCGTTCAGGTTTCCGCCGAGGGCGGTGTAACAGCCGCTTTGGAGTAATGACGGTAAGGAGTTGTTCTATCTTGCTCCAGATAGAAACCTGATGTCCGTCCAAATCAGGGCGGGCGCCACGATCGACGCGGCGGCTCCGAGGGCGCTATTCCGAACGTCCCTGGTAGGCGTGTTTTGGGCCAGCGAATATGCGGTATCGCGCGACCGGCGGAGGTTCTACTTTCTCGAACCCGTTCCGTCGCAGCAGGATAGTCTCCACGTAATTACACGATGGGACGGCGAGGGCACTT
>Ga0068856_100003482_pt1 | contig 15891 bp, 12 predicted proteins | sample KBSCornC62_FD_66595 | JGI IMG/M metagenome (GOLD analysis project Ga0068856, IMG submission 66595) | Corn rhizosphere microbial communities from Kellogg Biological Station, Michigan, USA - KBS Corn C6-2 | ecosystem: Host-associated > Plants > Roots > Rhizosphere > Soil ...
GAAACTGCTGGTAAAAGGAGGCCTAACAAGACCGGCGAGAGAATGGCGGAGGTCGCTGCCAGCACTAACATTAGACCTACGGCAATGCTCACGTCCCCCTTGGCAAGGTTCGTGAACGGCGGACCATACGGAGCGCCCGGACACGCCGCAACGATTAGTAAGCCGGCGGACACCATTGGACTTGCTTTGAAGACGATCAACAGCGCGACTGCCAGCGCGGGAACAATTGCATAGCTCGCGAGCAACGCGCGCATGATTAATCGCCAGTCCTTGGTGGCACCCAGCACGGCAGAGGGCGTCAATCCCAAGCCGAGAGTGAACATCATCTCGACCAATGTGATTGCGGCAAGGGCGTTGACAAGTGTGCCGCTCAAAATATGATCCCCCTGGTGAAACGCCCAAAGCAGAGCTGCCGAGCGGAGCGTTGTCACTTTCAGTCGTCTGCATGCTTGTTGTAGGCTAAACAGCTGGACCTTGTATACATTGCAGGCAATCAAATCGTAGGCAAGTTATGCCTGAACAACGACTGACAGAAATGCCAGTCATTGCAGATGAGTTCTTAGGAAGACGCCAGGCGTCTATGTGCGGAGCTAGCTATTGCTGCCAGCCTCCCCCAAGCGAGTTGTACACCTGAACTAACGCGAGTCGTTCGTTAAGGCGCGCTTGAGCGAGAACGAGTTGAGCATCGAAGTAGCGGGTATCGCTGTCGAGCACTTCCAAATAGCTGCTAACACCGCCGCGGTACCGGCTGTTCGCTAGCCTTGTAGCGTCCTGTGCGGAAGCGGTCAGGAGTTCCTGCTGTTGCCTGAATTCCTGCTGCTTGCGATAGGCAATTAGAGAGTCGGCTACCTCCCTAAATGCCTGTTGGATTGATTGCTGGTAAAAGAGAACTGCTTCTCGCTGTTGTGCTTCGGTCAATCTGACGTTCGAGCGAATCTTGCCCGCGGTGAATATAGGCTGGAGCAATTGGCCACCAAAGCTCCAGATGCCGGCAGGGCCGGTAAACAGGTTCGTCAGTGCGGCGCTCTGGTATCCAGCCGTTGCTGTCAGCGTAATCTGTGGGAAATACGCCGCTCTGGCCACGCCGATGCGAGCATTCGCCGCAATCAGTTGCTGCTCCGCTGACTGAATGTCAGGGCGTCTCCCCAATAGCGTTGAGGGTAGCCCGGCAGGAACGGAAGGGGGGACGAGTTGTTCGAGCAAGGGCTTGCCTCGTGTTATCGGCCCCGGGTTCCTGCCGAGCAGAATGCTGATGAAATTCTCTTGCTGTTCGGCTCGCCTCTCAATATCTGGAATGGAAGCAGCGGCAGCATAGACCAGTTGTTCGGATTGCCGCACATCCATTAAGGATGTGTTCCCTCCTTTTTCTCGGATTTGGACGAGTCGCAATGATTCCTTCCTTGAGCCTAGCGAGCGCGTGGAAATCTCCATCTCAGCGTCCAACTCAAGCAGCCGGAAGTATGCAGTGGCGACATCACTGACCAGGCTGGAAATTACCGCGCGATGCGCCCATTCGGTTGCGAGCAGATTCGCTCGGGCAGCTTCAGTGGCACGGCGAAACTTGCCCCAGAAGTCGAGTTCCCACGCCAGAGAGAGATTGGCCTGAATCGGACTGGTCTCAAATTCTGGTGTGACTCTGGTCCTAGGAAATCGCTCATTGAAACCGCTCAGGCCCGCGGCAATCGTTGGAAATTGATCCGCCCTTGTGATGCCGAGTGCCGCTTGCGCTTCCAGGATACGTTCAGCGGCAATCCGAAGATCGTAATTCTTAGTAAGAGCTTCCCGGATTAGCGCTTGCAACTGAGGATCTGCAAAAACTGTCCACCACTTCTCGTCGCCCACAGACGGGACGTTGGGTGGTTGGTCTGGACTTGCTCCCCGGTGCGTCTCCGGAATTGTCGTAGCCGGACGCTTATAATTTGGGCCGACGGCACAACCGCTCAATGCCACTAATGCCAGGCAGACGAGCAAGAACTTACTGATCACGCTAGTCCCCCTCCGAGGGGGCGACGATGGGTGTGTGAACTGGTAGCGCCTTCTTCTTGCGATGAGCAAGGCGTTCAACGACATCGAAACTCACTGGGATAAGGAATATCGCGAGAATTGAAGCAGCCAGCATGCCGCCAATTACGGCTGTTCCTAATACGCGACGCGATATAGCTCCCGCTCCGGCGGCCGCCCAGAGCGGTACGCAACCAAGGATGAACGCGAACGCAGTCATCAGAATCGGCCGCAGTCGCAGTTTGGCTCCTATTAGCGCTGCTTCTTCTGCAGACTTGCCCTTGTCGTACTCCATCTTGGCAAACTCGACAATAAGGATGGCGTTCTTCGCGGCAAGACCGATGAGCATGACCAGCCCGATTTGCGCATAGACATTGTTTTCGAGGCCACGTGCCCAAAGAAAAAGAAATGCGCCAAGTACCGCAATGGGCGTTCCCAAAAGTACGCTGAAGGGGAGGGACCAGCTCTCATACTGCGCAGCCAGAATCAGAAATACGAACAGCAGAGACATGGCGAAGATGACTGCCGGTGAGACACTTTCTTCCGCTTTTTTTTCTTGATAGGACATTCCCATGTAGTCGTAGCCCATCTCTGAGGGCATCGACGATGCGAAGGTTTCCTCTAAGGCCTTCATGGCCTGAGCTGAACTGTAACCTGGTGCCGCGCTGCCATTGATCTGAACACAACGATAGAGGTTGAATCTGAGAGTGAACTCGGGTCCTTCCTTTGATTTGATCGCGGTCAGGGCACTCAAAGGCACGGGCTGCGCGGCATCGTTGGTGACATAGAACTGGCCAAGGTTGTCTGCTCGCGTTCGATACTGTCCTTCGGCTTGAACGAACACCTGCCACTGACGTCCGAAACGATTGAAGTAATTGATCAGGAGACCGCCCATGAAGGTTTGAAGAGTTTTGTACACGTCCGAAAGCTGAACGCCTTGCGCAATTACTTTCGCACGGTCGACATCGACGAACACTTGTGGCACAGAAGGAAGGGCGGTTGTATAAATGCTCCCGAGTTCAGGACGCTTACGCGCAGCGGCCATGAACTTGCTCAGGTTCTGACTGAGGAACGCAGGGTCCTTGCCGGCACGATCCTCTAGCATGAATGTGAAGCCGCCTGATGCTCCTACGCCAGGAATCGCGGGCGGCGGGAATGAAAAGGCGATGCCCTCTGTAACTCCGGCAAGCTGCTGGTTCAGGCGCTTTTTGATTGCTTCGTATTGTTCTTCCGGTTTCTTGCGCTCTCCCCAGTCCTTCAAAGTGACCCAGAAGAAGGCACTGTAGGTGTTCTGGACCCCGCTTAACATGCTGTAGCCCATGACGGATGTGAGGGAGTGCACCCCGGGCGTTTTGACAATCATGTCTTCGATTCTTTTAGACGCATCACTCGTGCGCTGGAGAGATGCGGCATTTGGCAGTTGAAGCCCTGCGAATACATATCCCTGGTCCTCATCCGGAAGAAAGCTTTTCGGCAAACGCGATCCAAACCATCCTGCCAACAAAGCCATTCCGAGCAGGATCAGCATGCTCAATCCTGCCTTCCGAATCAGAGTCCCGCATAAGCTGACGTATGCATCGGTGCTACGTCCGAATATGCGATTGAACCAGCGAAAGAATTTCCCCAGCGGACCACGTGTCTCTTTTCGCGGACGCAGCATAAGCGCCGCAAGTGCAGGACTCAGGGACAGCGCGTTGAATGCAGAAAATATAACTGAGATAGCAATCGTGATCGCGAACTGTTGGTACAGCCGTCCAGTGATTCCTGGAATAAAAGCCGTGGGGACAAAGACTGCCGCCAGGATCAACGCGATGGCAATTACTGGACCGGAAACCTCTTCCATGGCCTTGAAAGCGGCATCCTTCGGAGTCATTCCATGCTCGATGTGATGTTCCACCGCCTCAACCACAACGATTGCATCGTCCACGACGAGGCCGATGGCAAGAACTAGTCCGAATAGTGAAAGCGTATTGACCGAGAAACCGAGTGCAGGGAAGACCACGAAGGTTCCGATAAGGGACACGGGGACGGCTAATAGCGGAATCAGTGTTGCGCGCCATCCTTGCAGGAAAATGTAAACGACGATGATCACCAGCACGATCGCTTCGAAAAGAGTCTTCTGAATCTCCCTCAGGCCTTCCGTTACCGCGAGGGTCGTATCAAGTGCAATGTCGTAATCGAGATCCTGAGGGAAGCGTTGTTTAGCTTCCTGCATTAGCTTGCGTACGCCGGCAGCAGCTTTAACTGCATTCGAGCCAGGAAGCTGATAGAGCGCAACCACTGCCGCGGGCTTACCGTTGAAGCGCCCAACCATGTTGTACGTTTGAGCCCCCAGTTCCATCCGTGCGACATCTTTCAGCCGCAGGATGGAACCATCGGGGTTGGCGCGCACGACAATCTGACCGAACTCCTCCGCCGAGGGCAAGCGACCTTGCGCCAAAACCGCATATGTGAAGTCTTGACCTTTCGGGACTGGCTCGCCGCCAATCTGGCCAGCGGGATTCACCGTGTTCTGGGTTTGAATGGCTTTCACAATCTCGGGTACGGTTACGCCCATCTTGGCCAGTTGGTCAGGCTTTACCCAGCACCGCATGGAGTACTGGCCGGCACCGAATACGGTAACGCTCGCGATTCCCGCAACCCGAGTTAACTGATCATTGAGGTTGATGTAGGAATAGTTTGCTAAGAAAATGTTGTCGTAAGTTCCTTTGGGCGAATACAGCGTGATGAGCATCAACGGCGCCATCGTTGACTTCTGCACCGTGACTCCGTAGTTGACGACGTCGGCGGGAAGCTGGGAGTTCGCCTGGTTGGTGCGCATCTGGGAGAGAATCTGGTCTGTGTTGGGGTCAGTCTTAATATCGAAATTAACCGTGAGCGTCATCTGCCCGTTATTGGCGTTGTTGGACAACATGTAGTTCATGTTGTCGACGCCGCTCATCTGTTGTTCGATGGGAGTTGCGACGGACTGCTCGACAGTTTGGGCATCCGCTCCGGGATAGGTCGCTTTCACTTGCGTTTCAGGAGGAGCAATGTTGGGAAATTGTGCCGTCGGCAGGCGCAGCATTGCAATGGCGCCAATCACAACCATCAGGATTGCGATGACCATGGCGACAATCGGGCGGCGAATAAAGAAATTGGCCATGGCTATTCGTTCTTCGCTGTCGGTTCAAAAGCTTTGGGGCGCACTGGCATGCCTTCCTTCGCTTTTTGGACACCTTCAACAATCACCTGCTCGCCGGCGCGAATTCCGTCTGTGATCATCCACATCTGTCCCACTCGCTCTCCGGTTTTCACCGGACGGATGCTTGCCTTGTTATCCGAGTTCACCACCACTACGCTATAGGTGCCCTGGGTCTCGATCACTGCGCGTTGCGGCACGAGCAGGGCGCCGCGCGCGGTGCCCGTAACAGCTCGAACCCTCCCAAACATTCCTGGGCGGAGGATGTCTCCCACGTTGTCGAACGCACCAGCCATACGAATGGTCCCTGTCTTAACATCCACTTGCCGGTCTGCGAGTACGACCCAGCCCTTCTTCGGATATACGCTGCCATCAGACAAAACAAGCTCCAGGACTTTGGCACCGCTAACGCCTCGCTTGCGCTCGGTCACCTCATTGATTCGCCTCGCAAAGCCTAAGTACTGTTGCTCACTAATCGCGAAGTACGCCTTGATTGGCTGGACTTGTGAGACCGTAGTGAGAATTGTCGTGGGGCCTACAAGATCTCCAATCTGTGCTTTGGCGAGGCCCGCCACCCCCGTAATGAGCGACCTGACCGTCGTAAAGCTCAGGTTCAGCTCGGCTTGGTTCACTTGTGCCTGTGCTGCTGCGACCACAGCTGTGGCGGCTTCATGAGCCTGAATATCGTTGTCCAGTTGCGCTTGAGGAATGGCGCGTTCTTTCGCCAGTGGTGTGTCGCGCTGAACGTCGAGCTTTGTTTTTCCAAGCTGTGCTTGCGCTTGAGCAAGTTGTCCTTTGACTTGCTCGAGAGCCGTCTCGAATGGCCGTCGGTCAATCTCGAACAATACCTCACCTTTACGAACGACCGTTCCTTCAGAGTAGTTCTGCCGCAGTAAGTACCCCGTTACTTGTGGCTGGATCTGAGCGTTGACGTACCCATCCAAGGTTGAAATACATTCTGTATAGAGGGGTACGTCTTCTTGGATAACTTGTGCAATCTCCACCTCGGGAACCGGAGCTGCGGCCCGCACTTCTTCCTTTCCGCAAGAGCAAAGTAGAGCCACTCCGCAGACCGACAACACGGCCAAGCAGCTCCTCATGCGATTCGCCGCATAGTAATGCGACACGAAAGTTCTTCTCGGAGCTACCCGAGAGCGACCGGAGCCGAATATGCGACGCATGCAACTCCTTTTACTTCATGGAAGGATGATTGACCCACTCCCCGCAAAGATTGGGCGAGCTAGCAATCTATGAAAGCGTAGATTTCAGAGCTATTGCGCAAAACTGCCAAAAATACCAGAGTGCTCGACTGCTCCACGGGAACGAGAGCGTCCGAACGGATGGAAAGATTTGGAAATGCGCTAAGAACTCTTTGTCGCAATCCTAGAACAAAAGGCTCAGATCCTAGGCCGCTTACCAGCATCCGGATGCCGTGCTCTAGAGTACAGTCTCGCCATGAAAAGCAGCCGAAAGCTAGGCTACGGGCCGGGCGAGAGCGGCTGGGGAAGAAGTGCTATCGCGGTGACCGAACCCAGAAGCAAGAAACACAGGATTATCGTCGCGGACGATCAGGAAGAAGTTCTGCAGATTGTTACCGCGACCCTCCGGGACGGTTATCAAATCGTAGGGCTTGCGGCAAATGGCAGAGATCTTCTGGACCTAGTACAGGCCCTGAAGCCGGACATCGTCGTCTTGGACATAAGCATGCCTTTGATCAACGGTATCGAGGTGGTTTTTCGACTCAGAACAGATGGGTGCTGCGCCAAGCTGGTATGTATTACTGTCCACGAAGACCGCGATTTCGTAGAAGCCGCATTTGCGGCAGGTGCACACGGTTATGTTCTCAAATCGCGTTTGGCGAGCGATCTAATTCCCGCGATAAAAAACGCCTTGGACAACGGCTTCTTTGTGTCACCAGGTGTGTAGCGGTATAGTGGCTCTCGCCCTGATCTACCTTGACGCTTCTACAAATTCTCGCCGCATCAAAAAAGCAAGACCAGCAAAAGCTGCCACTACTAACAGTTACAATCGAAATCCTCCTTCCTCTAGCATCCATTTGAAAGCACTGCAGTGATATCCGACTTGCGCGCCGCGGATTATCGTCATCGTGCCCGCTTAATGATTGCGGATGATCACACTCTTGTTGCTGAAGCGTGTAAGCGGCTTCTTGAACCTGAATTTGAGGTTCGCGCCATCGTTAAGAACGGACGTGAATTGATTGAGACTGCTCGAGAACTCAAGCCGGATGTCGTGATCGTCGATGTCGGCATGCCGCAACTAAATGGTTTGGACGCCGGGGAACAAGTCAGACAGATGCTGCCGTCCTGCAAATTGGTTTACCTCACCATGAATATGGCCCCGGACGTCGCCGCTGAAGCGTTCCGCCGAGGCGCATCAGGGTACGTGGTCAAGAGTGCAGCAGCGGAAGAGCTGACTATTGCGGTAAGAAAAGCACTTCGATCAGAGTCATACATTTCACCCCTGATTACCAAAGACACCGTCGACTTTTTGTTGTTGAATAGAGACGCTTTCAATGAGAAAAAGAGGCTGACAAGGCGTCAAAGCGAAATCCTCCAGCTTCTTGCTGAAGGCATGTCAATGAAAGAAATTGCCAATACTTTATACCTGAAGCCTGGCACAGTTGCGTTTCACAAATACAACCTAATGCAAAAGCTCGGGTTGAAGAATAATGCGGAACTCCTACAGTACTCACTTAAGCACCATCTGATTAGCTGAATGGTTCTGTCGTCATATCTTAATGTTTTCTCTTTGCGTAATCGCTGCTCTCGTACTGTTGGCATGCCTCGCGACCATGCTCTTTCTCGTTTATCGCGAGACGGCGGAAGACCTGCCGCCCTGCAAGAAACATCGTCGTTCAGTTCGCAAGGGACCGACGACTTTCCTCAACAGAAGTGACCAGTAGATTCTCAGATATTCACCTTCGCCTCTGCCGTTTCCTGCTAGCAATCCGCACAGTGGTGCTTTCATGTGCTTACAGGCACAGTGTTGTCATTGCCTTCTTGCGTCGATAATGTCAAAAGGGTTTAAGTGCAAGTCAGGCCGACCTGTTCAGCGCTATTTGTCCATCTGGGCAAGAGCCGGTGCTAAGGTGTCCTTCTCCTTGGTCGCCTCGATATGCTGTGTGGCGGTCCTCCTTGGTTTGCAGGCCGGTGCGCAATCGCCAGCTCCAAGTGCTGGCCTTTCCGAACCGTTGGAAAACCCCGGTATAGCTGTGGAAGTCGATGGTCGGCCGATCTTCTCTGTCTACGCGCAGGTTGGCGGTATCACACCCGAGGAACGCGCCGAGGCGATCTCAGAACGTATCATTTTGCTTAGCAAGAATAAGTCGATTTCGGTGGAGGCAATACATCCGGAGGAGCGAGGCACATGGACCGAGATCGTTGCTGGAAATGAACGCCTTTTAGCGATTACTGAGGCCGATGCTCGTGCGGCCGAAAAGAGGAGACCAGAGCTGGCCACGGAGTATACCGAGATTCTCCGGCAGGTTGTTCGGCGCTACAGAGAAGAACATACACTATCACATCTTCTACGCGGCACTGTCTACGCCGCGGTCACTGTCCTTCTGTTGACCGGCGCGCTCACACTGCTATTTTGGATTCGTCGCAGGCTGCGGCGCCGTCTGTATAGCCGGCTTGGTCATCCCAGCACAAAGCTACCGGCCGACGCACTGAAAGCCAAAATGAAGGCTTATCTCGGTAGGCCCTTCCTGTTCTTTGTCCGTATCGTGTTTTGGTTGGTAGTTGTGGCGTTGGTTCAGGTGTGCATCACTGTCGTAATGCGGTTCTTTCCAGCCACCCGATATTCCTCCTATCAGATAACAGGCTGGGTATTCTCGGGGCTGGCTGCGTTTGGCAAAGCTGTGGTCGGCTACATCCCGCACCTTATTTTGTTGATGTGTATCATTGTTGCAACATCATTCCTTATTCGCTTAAACGCCTACTTCTTTGGAGAAATCCGAGAACAGCGGCTTGCAATTCATGGCTTCTATCCAGATTGGGCAGCGCCAACCGCCAAGCTTGTTCGGGCTCTGATTTGTGCGGTGGCTGTAGTTATAGCATTCCCTTATTTGCCGGGATCTGAGAGTCCCGCTTTTAAGGGTATCTCGGTTTTCGTTGGCGTCCTGCTTTCCTTGGGTTCAAGTTCCGCAATGGCCCACGCCGTCGCGGGAACAATCTTGACATACATGAGAGCTTTCCAAGTTGGTGATTTTGTTCGAATTGGCACAGATTTGGGTGAAGTTGTTGAGAAAACGCTGTTAGTGACACGAATTAAGACGCAGAAAAGCGAGGTGATCACAATTCCCAATGGGACAGTGCTGGGAGGAGTAGTGGTGAATTACAGCGCCGAAGGTCGAAAGCGAGGCGTGATTTTTCACACTGTAGTGACTATCGGATATACCACGCCCTGGCGGCAGGTTCATGAGCTACTCATGTCAGCTGCCCTGGCAACGGAGGGCGTTTTGCACGATCCAGGTCCCTTCGTACTGCAGACGGGACTTAACGATTTCTATGTTTCTTATGAGCTGAACGCCTACACAGCTATTCCTGGACAGATGCAGACCGTTTATTCACGGCTGCATCAGAACATTCAAGACCGATTCAACGAAGCCCGAGTGGAAATAAACTCTCCCCACTACACCTGCCTGCGAAATGGGAATGAGACAACAATTCCAGAGAGTTATCGTCCGAGCACCTACAGGCGAATGCCCTTTGAAGTTCAACACGTCGAGGATACCGATCCCGGAGCTAGTATGCCGTACCGATATGAGGAGCACCGCCGCGAATAGCCAATGTCTTCACGCGGCTACCGAGCTCTGCGGGGACTTTCCTGCTGAAGCCCGAAGCAACCGCAGTGTATGCTGCGCAATCATCAATTCTTCGTTGGTTGGAAGTACCCACGCTGCTACTCGACTGTTTCTAGTGCTGATTCTGGGGCCGCCCGCAGCGTTGCCGACTTCATCTAGTTCAACGCCGAGCCACGCGGCATCTTGGCAGACACGCTCTCGAATTGCGGCCGAGTTTTCGCCGATACCGCCCGTGAAAACAATGGCATTTACTCCCCCTAAACTGGCGGACAGTGAACCCATTTCTCTCCGAATGCGGTACACGAAAAGATCGACTGCGAGCTTAGCGCGTGGTTCACTGCTGTTTAACAGCGTGCGCATGTCACTCGAGACTCCGGACACTCCGAGCAGCCCCGAGTCCTGATAGATCAGCTTCTCGATGCCTCGCGCATCCAAACTGAAATGATCCATTAGATAAAGGAGCACCCCAGGATCAAGCGACCCGCAACGTGTGCCCATCGGAAGCCCGTCGACTGCGGTGAATCCCATCGTTGTGGCGACACTTCGTCCGGCCTCGACAGCGGACATGCTGGCGCCGTTACCCAGATGCAAGATAATGCACTTGCCTGCTGCTGCCGATCGATCAAACTTTGGCAAGATCGACGAAATGTATTCATAAGAGAGCCCATGAAAACCGTAACGCCTCAGCCCGGCTGCATGCAGTTCGGCCGGAAGGCCGAACATTTGAGACAGCTCGGGAGCGGTCGTGTGGAATTCCGTGTCGAAGCAGGCAATTTGAGGGAGGTGCGGTACGCGTTCAAGTGCTAGAAAAATCGGAGAGAGATTGTAGGGCTGATGCAAAGGAGCAAGAGGGATGAGGTTTTCAAGTAGGCTCAGCACCTCGCGATCAACCACGACCGGGTGCTTGAACTTAACTCCACCGTGTACTACCCGGTGTCCAACCCCCAACAGATGGACTCCCGTCAACTCCGCCCGTAAGTAGGCCAGTAGGTACTCGGTTGCATTCGAATGGCCAAGTTTAACGCCAGGATCCCAGAACTTCTCGTCCTTTACGCCGGAGGATGATTTCGATATGAAGTGGGGGTGCGTATAAATCCCTTCGATCTGTCCTTGCAGACGCAACCGAAGGAAGTTTTCTTCCACGCCAAACAGGGCGAATTTGATGCTTGCCGACCCTGAGTTGAGCACACCAATTGCTTCAGGCGGCATGAGGGACCTCTTGTAGTCCGGCAAGGTGTCCGGTTCGTCGCGAATGAGCAATCAGTTTCATTACCCCTGTAGAGACGAGCCGTGTGCGCACGGTGTCAGCTCGACTGGTCAAAACGATGGGGACTCTGGTTCCGAGGACGATGCCCGCGCTTTCTGCGCCTGCGAGGTATTGCAACTGTTTTGCGAGTATGTTGCCAGCTTCGAGGTTCGGGACCAGCAGGATGTCAGCCTTACCTGCGACTGGAGAGACGATCTTCTTCACCTCGGCGGCCTCCTGGCTAATTGCATTGTCAAACGCAAGCGGACCGTCGAGAACAGCACCAGTGATTTGGCCTCGATCAGCCATTTTGCATAGCATCGCCGCATCCACCGTCGATTGCATTTCGGGGTTTACCGTTTCGACGGCGGCGAGAATGGCCAGCCTTGGCGTGTCAATACCGAGCACCGTTGCGAGGTCGATCGCGTTTTGTGCGATGTCCATTTTCTCTTTAGCGCTCGGTGAGATATTGATTGCAGCATCCGTTACCAGAAGCAACCGGGAATAGGCTGGAACATCCAGAACAAAAACATGACTGATGCGGCGGGCCGTCCTGAGTCCCGTTGCGGAAGGTACGACGGCACTCATTAATTCATCAGTATGGAGGCTCCCCTTCATTAAAGATTCCACTTCGCCCGCTCGAGCCATAGCCACTGCTTTCTGCGCAGACTCGTGGCTGTGATTCGTTGAGACGATGGGGTAAGGAGAGATGTCGACCTGCTCCGCGTCTGCAACTGCGTGGATCTTAAATTTAGGGCCGACCAAAACGGGTGTAATGAGGCCCTTTTTTGCAGCCTCGATAGGGCCTAGCAAGGAATCCCGATCACAGGGATGTGCGATGGCGCAGCTTATTGCTGGCAGCGCGTAACAGCGCCTCAATATTCTGCGGAAAGCATCATTTCGCCTGAGAATAACCTCGGGAGTAGCGATGTCGTCATACTTGATGCGAGAAGTCGGAGCTGCCACCGTTACCCGGCCCTTGACGACCGTTTCCTCGCCGCAGGTGAGAAGACATTCAAAAACAATGAGCTTGCCCTGGTCATGCTTCTCGCGTGCGATTACCGTGCCTCGGACGGCATCTCCAGCGGAAAGCTGGCCTGAAAAGACCAGCTCTTGAGCAACAATCGTGGTACCCGGGCCCGGCAAGCGGCGCTTCAAGAGCGCAGAGATTAGGGCTTCACCTGCGACAGCTTCGGCGACCTGCTCCCTTGAAGCACCATCCCCTGTTTCTACTTGAAAGCCGTCCGTTTCGCCGGAGACGAAGGCAAGCGCATCGACCTCCATCCGGGTAAGCCGGTGTGGAAACGTTACCGTGCTTCCAATGGAGATCTCGTCATAGGTGAGGTTGACCAAGCTATCCATGTTCCAAATTCCCTAGCCCAAAATGAAGGCAGACTTCATTTGACGCTAGGATGTCGCGGCAAACTAGTGAACTGTTAAAGCTTCCAGCAGAACTCAGGTACCAGCCGATCTGGATCCCGGTTCAGCGTTGGCGAACAGGCGATCGGGATGAAGGATTAGAATCTTCCCTCGACTTTTGACAAGTGCCCCGGCGCGTTGAAACTGGCTCATCGTGCGGCTAGCAGTGAACAGCGTGACATTAGCAGTATTGGCCAATTGTTCATTCGTGACGTCGACGCGCACTCCGCTCGAAGTTTTGTGGCCGATCCCTTCGGCCAAGCTGACGAGAACATTTGCAAGTCTTTCTCGGGCACTATGAGAGACGAGGCTGAGGTGAGTCGCCACATACCACATGAGATAGTCGCAGGCGACAGATAATACATTTTCGAGTAGGCGTGGATACGTCTTTACCAAGCTGCGGATGACATTGTTGTGCCAGACTAGCGCATGAGTATTTGCAGCCACTTCTGTACTCACCACGAAATTCGCGGCTTCGGTCAGGAGACTCGCTGCCCCAAAGATCTCTCCTGGTGCAAGCCAATGCAAGTAGATCTTCTTGCCGTCCGGAGCGAGAAAGAAGAATCTGGCGGAACCATGGATCAGCAAGTAAAGGCGGTCCGCAGGATCGCCTTGGTGGGTAACCGTGGTTTCCCGAGAGAAGTATCGGTAGGATCCAGCAGTGAGGATCGCGTGCCTTTCTGCTCTCAGCAAACCTCGAAAAAGCCTTACTTTGCTTTGCCCGTCCGCGATAAAGGCTATTTGCGAATGTAATTGCGCTCGCCCAACCTCGGGGGTAGCGGGAGTTGGAGATGCGGATTGGTTGTTCTCCTTGTGCTCTTCGACTCTAAGCTGGCCGCGCAACAAAGCACCTCTCTCAAGTTCTGGTCTTGAGGAGGAATGCTAGGAACTGAACTCACTTCTTCGCACTGTCAAAAGTGACAGGTCTCCTATTGGTCAGCCTCAGTGAGTCGTCCCAGGCGTCTGAAGTAGGCTGCGACTTATAAATACCTTGCTCTTCAGCGCAGAGTGGATCGCGGTCACAAGCTGGGAGGCAGCGTCGCTTTTTGCAACAAAAGCGGTCGCGCCTATCCGCAGTGCTTCGTAGACGATATCAGCATCAGTTTCCTGGGTTAAAAATACGACCCTCGCCCCTGGATTATGACTCAACATACGCCGGCATACTTCAATGCCGCTCATTCCCGGTAGGCCGATATCCAAGAGGACGACCTCCGGATCGAGTTGTTCTGCTTTCTTCAAAGCCTCGTATCCCGAACTCGCTTCCGCAATAATTTCAAGCCCTGGATCAATGCGAAGGATAAAATCAACGAATTTACGCCAATGAGCGGCATCGTCAACGACCAAAACTCGGATTCCCAAGATCAAAACACACTCCTCTCAGGCCTGCCACCAAAGCAATGCCTTTAGAAGCGTGTCAGAGACAGAATGTAGTGTCGTTGCCTAGGAGCAATGTAAACAGGAGCAGATTTCCAAACCTGTGGATACACAGGAGCCGCAAACAGCCAGAGAACGCTGCTGCTTCTTCTGTGCGTCGCTGCTCACAATCCAGCTACAGCCTTGTTCTGTAGTACGCGAACCACCACCCGTCGGTTTGCAGCTTCCGCTTGTTCGGTCTCGTTGTTGTTGATCTGATGGCTTTCGCCCATTGCACCGGGCGCGAGCATTCTGGTTAACGGAATCTGACCCTGCTGGAGCAAAACGTTGGTCACTCCGTCAGCGCGATCTTCGCTTAGTTGCTGGTTGAGTGCGGTGCTCCCGGACGATGAGGCAAATCCTTTCACTTCGACCATGTAGCCGTTGACCGTTCTTGCCTTTTCCGCGAGTGCCAGGAGTTGCGGCACGTACTTGTCCTCCACGTTCGTCTTACCGTTGGCGAAATACACAGTGACTTCATCCAAGATGTAGTAATCGTCTAATTGGCCAAAACGGGCGACTGCGGCGTCGATGGCCGCTCTGTGGGCCGCGAGTTGCTCGGCATGCTCCTGCTGTTTTGCCCCGTGCTGCTGGAGTTTCGCCTGTTGCTTCTCCAATTCTTCTCGGTTGTGCTCGGTCTGCATCTTGGTTTCGTGCATTCCGGCTTGCATTGATTGTGCACGTTCAAAATCATTCCCCTTGAAGGAGACAGAACTTGCGGTCATTTCGTCGGCGCTGCTATAAACTCCTTCCACGCTGACCTTCAGTCCGGGAATCAAAGCGGCCATGGACATTTCCTTTCGCCTCGCTTTGAGCATTCCCTGGACTTGTCCAACTTGAGTACTATCATTGAGCACCACCACGACTTTACGAGAATTTGTCGTCCGCAAGATCATAGTTTCGCCACTGCGGGCTTGTATAAAGCCCTCGACCTTTTCAGTTTCCGCATATGCGCTGATGTTCAGTGGCGGCATGCCAGTGAGGATCAGCATCGCGGCAGGATAGAGGATTCGAAAGAAATACTGTTTGTTCATTTGGTCTCCAAAATCAGGTGTGCCTTACTTAGCATCAGCCGAGACATGCGCTGCCTCCCAAGCTCGAACCTTGGCTCTAGCACTGTCAAATAATTTTTCGTAATTGGCTCTGCGGACTTTCTCCGTTGTTTGCCTGCTCAGAGCTCCCCACAGTGGGTCGTACTGGTAAAACACCCTAAGATAGGTCTGTTGATCGGCGGGCGCGACTTCATCCGTACCAAAGAGGAAGCGATCGGGGTATCGGTTGATGAGGTCGGCCGAGATTCGAATAGACTCGGGGCTGTCCACTATGTACTTTGCGACTTCACTCCAGGAGATATCGAAGTAGATATTGTTGAACGCCGAATCTGCGAGCATCTGCGCGAGAATTGCTGCTTGGTTCTTGATCGGCCGTACGATTCGGCCCACACCCATGTGCGCCCAAATGATCGTTGTGTTCGGATGTCGTTTGAACAGCGCTCTGGTCTCTTCCAAGTAAGCGGGTTCCCCACCTTCTTTCGGGAAAGGAACGTCGACATCGTTGTGGAGCAGGACCACGAGCCCAACCTCGGCGGCAAAGTCGAGGATATGGTCGAGCGCGGGGTCCTGAAGGCTTGCAACTCCGCCCGCAATCTTTGCAGACACGAATTCCTTGTGAATGCTGAATTCACCTATGCCGGAAAAAACACCCGGAAACGTCTCCAGCACCCTTCGAATGTGGTCTGCAGCATACATATCAGTCGGATTAAATCCGGTGATCATCGGGTCAAAATGGGCTTGCTCTTCTTTGGTC
>Ga0068856_100003486_pt1 | contig 15878 bp, 9 predicted proteins | sample KBSCornC62_FD_66595 | JGI IMG/M metagenome (GOLD analysis project Ga0068856, IMG submission 66595) | Corn rhizosphere microbial communities from Kellogg Biological Station, Michigan, USA - KBS Corn C6-2 | ecosystem: Host-associated > Plants > Roots > Rhizosphere > Soil ...
CCGGCTTACATCTTGAGCCAGCCCATCACGCTCCGCGACGCTATCCATACAAGCCTCACTTTCGACATCTTTAATCGTCATGCTGAAAAGATTGCCATGGCCAACGTCGCCCAGACCGTCAACTGCATTCACTCTCTGTTTTTGGCGCAAGGCGAGCATTTCGTGCGTACTCCCGTGTATTACGTCTTCGAGATGTATCGCGCGCACATGGGAGGGCGGCAGGTGTCCGTCGCCAACCCCGTAGCCGAGCTGAATGTGCCGGTGCTGGCCGGACAAGCGCGACTGCCGGGCCTCTCAGCATCGGCTTCGATTTCAGAGCGAAGGATGACGGTAACCCTCACCAATCCTTCTACACAGTCACCGCTTAAAACCAGGCTCCGTTTGGCGGGCGGTGCACGCCCGAAAGAAGCACGGGGAATGGTGATCACCCATGACGACATGCGGGCCAGCAATACCTTCGCCGGCCCGGAGGAAGTCAAGCCGGTTCCGCTTGCGGTCAGCACGAGCGCCGACGCGCTGGAATTAACTCTTGCGAAGCAGGCTGTGGCAATGATTCAATGTGACTTAAGCTAATCGCGTTTTCTTGTAATGCGCGGTGCGGGATCGTCGCGCAAAACCGAAGGCCATCGATCGATTCCGCGCGGGTACGGTAAGGAAATCGTTACCAAGCCCAGGCATATGCCTCCACCCGAGGATCAGCTCCAGCGCTCAAGACTCCAGTACTTGGGTCGATAACGATACCCGCACTTGAGCCTAAAGACCAGGCGGGCACGACTCGAAGTTTGTGGCCGCGCGCGATCAGAGCCTGGCGAGTAGATTCTGAGATTCGCGCCTCGACCGCCAAGTCCCCTGGATACATGGTGTGCGGAAAGGGAGAAGCCGGAAAGCTCCGGCTCGACCAGCGTGGAGCTTCGATGGCTTGTTGGATATTCATCCCAAAATCCACCATATTAATCAGCGTCTGCATGGTGCGCATTACTTGGTCATCTCCTCCCGGACTGCCAAGCACGGCGAAGGGCTCTCCATCCTTCAGTATGAGGGTACTTTGCAGCGTGCTGCGCGGCCTCTTGCCGGGCTCAAGAGCGTTCGCCTCGCCTTTCACCAAGGAGTAGTAGTCGCCCCGGCAATTGAGAATGAATCCCGTCCTTCCCATCACTACTCCTGTGCCGAATGAACTGTGGAGGCTGGGCTCAAAGCTCACCATATTCCGTTGTTCATCCACCACGGCAATGTAGCTGGTGTCTCCGTCGTGTTTTGCGCCACCACTCAGCACAGGCTGCACCGGCTGGTTTCCTGGAGAGTAGCTCTTCTCAAACTTCTCCGGAGTGCCCGCCCGAAGTTCGAGCGAAGCTTTTTCAGGATCAATCAGGCTGCGGCGTTCCCGCGCATATTCCTTGGAGAGCAACCCGTTATAGGGAATTCTTACGAAGTCCTGGTCGGCCAGATATTTTTCCCGGTCCGCCATCGCCAATTTGATGGCCTCAGCGTTGGTGTGTAGAAAGTCTGCTGAATTGTGCCCGAGAGCTCTTAGATCGAATCCTTCAAGCAGATTGAGTGCGATAAGTTCAGCAGGACCCTGGCTGGCAGAGGGGTTCTTGTAGATCCGAAACCCACGATAATCGATCGAGACTGGTGTCTCAATCTCCGCTGAATACTCAGCAAAATCCTCATAGCGAAACAATCCGCCGTTAGCCTCTGAGAAAGCCGCGAGTTCCCTCGCAATATCTCCTTTGTAGAAGCGGTCGCGAGCCGCCTTGAGCGCTGCGTGTCTTCCTTTGGCTTTGTTCGCCTTCTCTGCTTCAACCAGCTGTCTGAGGGTGTGCGCCAAATCGGGATTGCGGAAAATGTCCCCGGCCTTGGGTGCTTTCCCGCCCGGAAGGTAGATCTTGGCCGTGGTTGGGTATTTGCGGATCTTTTCGGTGCTCGAGATATCCTCGGCACTCGATTCGCCAAGCGGAAACCCTTTTTCTGCCAGATCGATTGCCGGTTGGAGCACTTGCTCGAAGCTCATCGTGCCCCACCGATCCAGCAAGACATACCAGGCGTCCACTACGCACGGCAGGCCACCGGACAAGAGTCCGTCGCTCTCCGGAATCTTGCCGCCATTGTTCTTTTCATACCACTCGATGGTAGCCAGCTTGGGAGCCCGGGGCTCAGCATTGACCGAGTACACTTTTTTCTCTTTTGCCGAATAGACGAGGACGACGGCATCGCTCCCCACACCGTTGTCGGCGAAGTCTGCCATCCCAAGCGCTGCCTGTCCGGCTACTGCGGCGTCGAAAGCATTCCCGCCGGCGGCGAGGATTCTGCGGGCTGCTTCGGTTGCCTGGGCCCGCATTGACGAGACGGCTGCTTGGCGCCCTCGAATTACGGGACGCATGGTTTGAGTTCCGAAGCTGTCGGTGCCTTGCGCCCGCCCTGCCTCGGCAAAGCCGAAAAACAGAAGCAGCAGCAACACCACCGAACTGGGGAGGTTTCGGCTAGCCATGCATGTCGTTCTTCTCATGATCGCAAAAGTATACTGCTCCGCTCGACTGCCAGGTCGCTCAAAGGCGCTGCCCGATTCAAGATTGACTGGAGACTGGCGGGGGGATAAAGTGCCTTGTTCCTTGGAGGCGCAGCGTGTCACGACTAGCTTTATTGGGAGGTCAGAAGGCGAAAACCAAGGCGTTCCCCCCTTGGCCCATGTACGACGAGCAGGAGCGTCGGGCATTGACAGAAGTGCTCGAAAGTAGGATCTGGTGGCGGACGCCAGGAACCAAGACTTTGGAGTTCGAGCGGGCCTTTGCCGCCTTTCATGGAGCCAGGCACGCTGTGGCGGTGACAAACGGTACTGCCGCGCTCGAAGTGATCATGGCTGCCCTTGGCGTCGGTCCGGGCGACGAAGTGATTGTCCCGGACTTCACTTTCGTTGCGACCGCAAGCGCCGTGCTGTTCGCCGGAGCGCTTCCGGTAATGGTGGATGTCCTGCCTGAGAATTTCTGCATTGATCCCGACCTAGTTGAAGCTGCCATTACGCCTCGAACGAAAGCCATCATCGCCGTCCATATGGGAGGGCATCCGGCCGATCTCGATCGCCTGAGCAAGATCGCGCGCGACCATGGCATCCCCCTCATTGAGGACAGTTCCCATGCCCACGCCAGCGAATGGCGCGGGCAACGAATTGGAACGTTGGGAGCCGCCGGTACGTTCAGCTTTCAAGCGAGCAAGCTGATAACTGCCGGCGAAGGCGGCATTATCATCACCAACGACGACCAAGTGGAACGATTAGCGCGTTCGGTGCACGATTGCGGACGCATGCCTGGCGAGTGGTTCTACAGCCACTATATTTACGGTTCCAATTATCGTCTCAGCGAGTGGCAGGGAGCCCTGCTCAACGTGCAACTCACACGGCTGAATGCGCAGACTGCACTTCGGCATAAAAACGCGCGCCTGCTCGATCGCCTTCTCGGAGACATAGATGGGATCACGCCACAGAAGCTGGACTCTCGATGCACGCGCAATGGGCAGTACGCCTACATCTTTCATGTTGATCGGAGTGGCTTTGCGGGTATCGCGATGGAAACATTCATTGCCGCGATGAATGCGGAAGGCATTCCTCATCAAGCGAGTTACCCTCCACTGCACGATCTCGACGTGTTTAAGAGTGGGGAGTACCGCAAAAGGCTTTGCGATAGCCAGGCACAAGGGCCGCATGCATTCCTGGAGGAAGGTTTTCCCCAGACGCAACGTGCCGCATGGCAGACGGTATGGATTCCGCAAACGGCGTTGCTCGGTGACGAGGAAGACATGCTCGAGATTGCAGCGGCTCTGAGGAAGATTCAAGAACATGCAAGAGACCTTGTTACGGCCTGAGTCCACGGGGAGGGACCCGGTTATGGGGAAGCAGACACGCTCGAATGCCTCCACAATTCATGTTGCTGCCTGCCTGTGGGGATGGCTCATTCTGTTTTTGTCACCCGCGGCAGCGCAAGAAATCCGGCTTTACATTTCTTCGCAGGCTGGCGACCGGCTCAAGCCTCAACCCGTGCTCCATTTTGAGCAGCGGCCGGACTCGAGGTCGACGACGTTTGCGATCGATGACAAGGTGACCTATCAAAGAATTGATGGTTTTGGGGCGTCGTTACTGGAAGCAGGCCTGATGTCTATCAACCGCTTGCCACCGGAGGAACAGGAGAATGTGTTCCGTGCCTTGTTTGATCCCAAGCAGGGCGCCGGGTTTTCCGCGATGAAGACGGTGATCGCTTCGACAGATTTCATGTCCGCCGGCCCGTTCTACAGCTACGACCCGGTACCCGGAGATGTCGAGATGGCGCACTTTTCAATTGCGCGCGACCTCGAACCGAATGGCCTGATTACGTTTATCAAGCGGGCTCGCCGATACGGCGACTTTGTGCTTCAGGCCCCGATGGATTATCCGCCCGATTGGATGCTGTTCGATCCAGACACGAACCAGAACGTGAACCCCAAATATTATGACGCTCTCTCGCGCTATTACCTCCGATATTTGCGGGAGTACGAGAAGAACGGAATCACAATCGACTATCTCAGCTTGTTTAATGAACCGGGCATTTACACCAAGATTCCCTACACTGCGATTCGCGACCTTCTTCGGGACCATCTTGGCCCTTTGCTGGCGCAATCAGGTGTGCGCACGAAAATCATGTTGAGCGAGGCCCCCGACCGTGACGATGCCTACAGGAACTATCCCGTAATCCTCGATGATCCGACCGCCCGCAAGTTCGTCTCGGTGGCGCCTTATCACGGATATGATTTCAAAGACTACTCCGACATTGCCAAGTTACATGAGAAGTACGCTGACATACCTCTGTGGATGACGGAAGTCTGTTACGCCTACGAGGCGGGAACTCCCAAATCCATGTCTCTCCCGCGTTATGACTTTGAGGATGGCGACTTCTGGGGCAAGCAGATCTTCGATGATCTCGAGAATTTCGCGTCTGCCTGGATTTACTGGAACATGGTCTTAGACGAGCGCGGCGGACCCTGGTCGGTCTCTTATGTCCACGGCAATCCTGACCCAAATGTCCAGCACCCAGTCGTTATTATCGATCGGGAGACGAAGAAGGTCACCTACACCGGGCTCTATTACTACTTGGCGCACTTCAGCAAGTTCGTACGTCCGGGAGCGGTTCGAGTCGGGACCTCGGGTTCGCAACCGGGCGTGCGCGCCATGGCGTTTCGGGCACCGGATGGTGGGATGACGCTCCAACTGATGAACAGCGGGAAGGATGAAGCGCGGGTGAATGTCTCCTGGCATGGACACCAAGCAAGCCTGAAGCTGCCAGCAATTTCGATCACGACAGCCTTGTGGAGAAACGAATGAGTCACCTCAACCGCGGACGTGTGTTTCGAGGATATTGGGAGCGGGCCATGAAAGGCCTTTACGCAAGCCTTGCCATTTTTCTCCTGGCATTTCCGGCGTTCGGTCAGACTTACGACCTTGTGATTCGGGGCGGGCGTGTGCTCGACCCGGAGACAGGCTTGGATGGCATTCGCGATGTTGGCATAAGCGGGTCGAAAATTGCCGCGGTCTCGGCGGAACCGCTTGCGGGTGCGCGCATCATCGATGCCCATGGTCTAGTCGTTGCGCCGGGGTTTATCGACCTGCACCAGCATGCCCAGGACGAGGACAGCCAACGTCTAAAGGCCTTTGACGGGGTAACGACGGCGCTCGAACTGGAGATCGGCTCACCTGACGTAGCAGCTTTTCTGCATAAACACGAGGGTCGATCGCTCATCAATTACGGGTCGTCGGCAAGCTATGTAGGGGCTCGAGCTGCCGCATTCAATGCGCCCTTGCCAGGGGAGGAGATCTTTCCGAAGTCTGGACCTGCAACTAATTCGGTGGCGAATCCAGGGCAAATAGGTTCCATCCAGGCACGCTTGGAGAAGGAAATTGCCGCGGGCGCTCTGGGCATCGGCGTGGGCTTGCAATACACGCCGGGCTCGACGCGCTCAGAGGTCATCCATGTTTTTCGCGTAGCAGCTCGGTATCACCTGCCGATTTATGTCCATGTACGCAGCGGCGGAAGAACCGAGCCCGGTTCCTCGGTAGAGTCTGTCAGTGAAGTCATCGCGGCAGCGGCGATCACCGGCGCGCCATTGCACATCGTTCACATCAACAGCACCTGCCTCAGGGATACGGTCGAGTGCCTGGATATGGTCGCCGGGGCGCGTGCGCGTGGATTGGATGTCTCGACTGAGGCATACCCTTACGCCGCAGGTATGACGTTCATCAATTCAGCCGTGTTTAACCCCGGATGGCAAGAGAAGCTCGAGATCAGCTACGGGCAGCTCATGCTGCCAACGACTGGCGAGCGGCTGACAAAAGAGCGTTTTGAGCAACTGCATAATTCCACCGAGCAGCACGAAGTGGTCATCTTCAACAACACCGAAGAGATGGATGACGCCGCCATCGTGAATCCGTTGGTTATGATTGCGAGCGATGGCCTGGCCGGACATCCTCGGAACGCGGGAACGTATTCGCGGGTGTTGGCACGCTACGTCGCTTCGCAGCATTCCTTGACCCTGATGGATGCTATTCGCAAGATGACGCTGATGCCCGCGCAACGCCTGGAAAAAGCGACGAGCCAGGCCCGCAGGCTCGGGCGGCTGCAGCAGGAAGCCGTGGCTGACATCGTGGTGTTTGACCCCGCCGAAATTCACGACCGGTCTACTTATAAAACTCCCAACCAGCCAAGCGCCGGGGTTCGTTACCTATTGGTAGGCGGGATGCTCGTGATCGACAACGGGACCCTCACTCCGAATCTGCACCCCGGGCGCGCCATTACCTCGGCGGAGGGAAATCGGTAGAAAAAATGGCCAACCTGTCCTAGGCAGGGGAAGATCATTGGCGAGGAAGATTCCGCAGTTCGGGGGAGATCGCGAATGCCTTCTCGAACTCAGCTCCGGACTCCGCCTCTTTTCCGTCCTGGTGGAACACCAACGCCAAGTTATAGTGTGCCTCCGCATAGTCCGGCTTCAGGCGCACAGCCTCGCTAAACTCCGCCTGTGCGCCGTGCAGGTCTCCCGCACGCAACTGAACCAACCCCAGATTGTTGTGAGCCTCGGCAAAGTTAGGCTCCCTGCGGATGAGCTCCCGAAATACGTTGGCGGCCCCCTGGACGTCACCCTTGTTATAGAGGGCCAGGCCCAGTTGCACACGGGCGTCGTTGTATTTGGGATTGAGACCGATGGCTTCTTTGAATTCAGAAACCGCTTCCTCCGGCTGTCCCGTTTGGGCCAGGGCAAGCCCAAGATCGTAGTGGGCCTCTGCCAGATCGGGATCGGACATCACGGCTTGCCGGAACTGTTCAATTGCCTGTGCCTGGTCATTTTGGCTCCAATCAAGAAGGCCGAGGCTTGCGTGCGCCTGAGCATAGTCTGGCTTCAAGCTTAGGGCTTTCTCAAACGCCGCCTTCGCACGCTCCGCATCCTGCTTGCGCTGCCAGGTCAGGCCCAAGTAGTAATGACCGGTAGGCAGATCTGGACTTTGCTCAATGGCCTGAGTGAAGAGCTCGAGCGCCGCATCGAGGCTCTGCTGTTTCAAAGCGTCCACCCCCTGCAAAGTGAGAAGCTTTGCCTGCGCCAGGCGCGAACGTGAATCGTGCAAGGCCTTGAGCTCGCCCAATTCTTTCTCGGCAGCGGTTCTTTGCCCCTGGCTGCGCAAGGCGATGCCTAGGTTGTAGTGTGCTTTCTCGAAATCCGGCTTCAGTTCAATGGCAGTGCGAAGCGCCGCGATTGCGCCTGGCAGGTCTCCGCCAGACTTGAGCTCCATGCCGAGGTTGTATTGCGCCTCAGGATCTTTGGGGTTGAGCTCCACGGCCTTCCGGAACTGAGCGAGCGCGCCATCGTGATTTCCCAACCGGCGCAAGCTCACTCCCAGCATCAGGTGCGCCAGAGCGGAGTTCGGATTCAGCTGAATGGATTGTCGCAAGGCGGAAACGGCAGCAGTCAAATTCCCCAGCTGTCCCCTCACCAACCCCAATTCAAAATACATTTCTGCCGACGGCTTCAGCTGGAGTGCACGCAAGAGTTCGCGCTCGGCACCAGAGGAATCGTTCTGCTGGGCATAGACCCGCGCCAGGAATCTATGCGCTGCGGCGTTCTGCGGATCCAGTTCCACGGCAACGCGCAGTTCTTTGAGCGCGGCCGGTAGATCTTGAAGATCGTACCAGGTCGCTCCCAGGCTGTAGTGGGCATCGGCCCACCTGGGCTTGAGCTTCAGCGCAGTCTGAAACTCTTCAGTCGCTTGGGCGGCGGCTCCTTTGTACTTGAGGGCAAGCGCCAGATTGTAGTGGGTGGCCGCATCGTTGGGCTCTAGAGCAGCGGCTTGCCGGTAGTTTGCAATCGCCTCGTCCCAAGCCTTCTTATTCGAGAACTCAATCGCGCGCTGGCGGTAACTCGCCGCATTCTGCCCGATCGCGGGCACGGCCAGAAGAAGGACCACAAACAGGCGGAACATCATTAACAAAGAGGGTAACAGAGCTCGGCGGGAAACGGGCTTGCAATAAGAAAAGGGGACAGGCGTAAAGGCCTGTCCCCCGAAGAGGAAACAACTCAGAAGATGAACTTGGCGCTGAACTGGCCGATGCGAGGATCCCTCGCCGAGCTCACCACTCCCATGTTGCCATTGAGATCACCGTCCGGGTTGTTGAACTGCGTATGGTTGAACACGTTGAAGAATTCGGCACGAATCTCGAACGACTTTGATTCGGTAATCTTGGTTGTCTTCATCAGACTTACGTCAAAGTTGTTGATCCCGGGGCCGTGGAAGAACTGGCGATTCGCATTGCCGAAGCCGCCGAGTGGGCCCGGAGCGAACGCATTTGGATCGAAGAACAAGTGGTCGCCGTTAGCGTTTACCTGGTGCCGCGGGTCGTATTTGACTACCTTTCCTACGAGATTAGGTTCGTCCGTATTCGAGCTTCCTGTCAGCGAAAAATCATCGGAGCTCTCGCTGATCGGGATGGGGAATCCTCCGGTGAAGCGAACGATGCCAGAGAAATTCCATCCTTGCGTGAGACGCTTGGGTGCGTTCGCGAAGGCTTTGTCGAATGGAAGCATCCAAGCATAGCTGAATACGAAGTTATGCGTGGTGTCGAACGAGGACAGGGACCGGGTGAGCCGCGGATTCTCCCAATTGACCCATTGCCCGAACCCCGAGGAATTGTCGATGGCTTTGGAGTAGGTGTAGGCTGCCAGGAAAGTCATCGTTCCCGTTTTGTGCTCCACCTGCACCTGTCCGGAGTTGTAGTTGGAATTTGCGAGATTCACGGTGAAGCTGTTGTTCTGGCTGAAATTGGGACCAAGGAAATCGCGTGTGCCATTTACGCAAACGCTACCGGCGGGCGTCCCGGTCGGACAGGCAGTGGTGAAGGCTTTTGCCGGAGCAGCCGTTCCGACGGGTAAGGCGTAGATATCCTGTTCGCCGAAAGGCGCGCAATTTCCTCCACTGCTCGTATCGACCGCCCCTAGATTGTTGAGCGTCTGACAAAGGCGCCTGTCACCTGGATTGGCGTCATATTGCGAAATCAGGCGGTGTCCTTGAGTGCCCACATACGAGAGTGTCAGCACCGTATCCCGGGACAGTTGCCGTTCAATCGATAGATCGTAATGCTCTGCGTACGGAAGCCGGTTGTGGATGTCGTAGCCGGGCGAATAGGACAGGGGTGTGTAGGTCGAATAGTCAAGGGTTGCATTTGCCGGATCGCCTGGTTTTGGGAAGGTGAATGGGAACCGTCCCTTTGTGGTGCTGCCACCCGGCGTCTGGAGAGTGCCATCGGAACGGGTGACAAAAGGCTGGTCGAAGAGCGTCGGTTGCGGCGAAACCCAATAAAGGCCGAACGGCGCGTCCCCAACCTCGTAGAAAAGGTTCAGGTCCTCGATCGAGGTGTAATAGACACCGTAGGCAGCACGGATACTGGTCTTGCCAGGGCCACCGAATATCTTCCCTGCGAGTCCATCACTAAACCCGGGCGAATACGCAATGCCGACCCGGGGCGCAAAATTGTTGTAGCGGGTTGGCGCCAACGTGCTGGGAATCCCGGGATCGCCGGGGACGACCCACCCGAGTGGTGCGGTCGGGAATTGGGTGGACTGCAGACCGGGCACGATGGTCTCAATCTTTCCCTGCGTGTCATACCAGGGCATGCTGACTTCCCAGCGCAGGCCGAGGTTCAAGGTCACATTCGGCCTTACCTTGTAGGTGTCTTGAACGTACGCGCCGCCATAGCGCGTGCGGGAATCCAGGAGTTGCCGACTGCATTGGTTGAATTCGTTGGGGGCTCCGATGAGGAAGTCCGCGAAATCTGAGCCGGTTTCGGCTCCATTGAAGGTGAAGTCCCCGTTCGGCGCGCAGGTGTTCCGTTCGTTGATCTGGAGATAACGGAACTCGCCTCCGAACTTCAGTGTGTGCGCCCCCATCGCTTTAGAGAAGCCATCGGAAAATTGGAAGGTGTTGTTCGGCTGAAAGGTAGTCAGCGTGTTGACGCCGATGTTGAAGTTATTGAAGAACAGGGGCGGAACGGTTTGGGGAAATCCCGCCGGGCCAGAGGGGTTTATGCCGGTCGGAGTACCCGTCTGAAACCCAAGATCGGAGAGTTGGGCAAAGCTCTGCTGCGGTTTGTCGGTGAGGGTCGAGACCCGGAAAAAGCTGGCGCGAAATTCATTGACCGCGGTCGGCCCGAAAGACTTGGTATTGCTTACTACAAATTGCTGCGCGCGGGAGGGAGTCACCGTCTCGAAACCAGGCACGCTCGCATTGTGACCAAACGCGCTGGTCACGGTTGAGTCGTCGAAGTGATAGTAGAAGTACCAATTCCCGGTCGTTTGATTAACGATATCGATGCGCTGCGCCGCCTTATCATCTCGAATGCGGTCCTTTTGGCTGTTGTCAGAGAACGTATTTCCATTGACGTTTGGGGTGGGGATGTAAGGAAGAATTCCTACAGCGGGAGCGGCAAAGGCCGATTGGGGAATGATCCCGCCGGGGAACACGCACTGGCTAGTGTTAGTGCAACTGGGAGTTGAGTAAACCTCGTTGTCATTGACCGTGTAGCCAAGGCGGGCGCTCAGAACCTGTGACCAAGAAGGATTGGGTGAGGTTCCCGTGGTTAGCGATTGTACGGTTGTTGGTTGCCCGTTGGAATCGACGAAAATGCTGGGGTCGAATACGCCACCTCGCTCTGCAACCGTCGGGACTTGGACGGCTCCGGTGCTGGCCCCCCGAACGATTCGCGTTCCTTGGTAGTCCGTAAACCAGAAAATTTTATTCTTCCATAGCGGACCTCCGACGGCGTAACCGAACTGGTTTTGGCGCAATTCGGCGATGCTGTCGTCAAAGTACCGGGTGGAGTCGAACTTGTCGTTGCGGAGGAATTCAAACGCGGTTCCATGAATGCTGTTGGTACCGGACTTGGTAATGGCGTTCATTACGCTACCGCTGAACTTTCCATATTCGGCGTCAAAGCTGTTCGTAATGAGCCGGAATTCCTCAACGGAATCGAGATTCGGGATCAACCCAGCGCCCATGTTGCGTCCTTCGCTAACGTCGCCCCCATTGACTAGAAATGCGTTTGCGGTTTCGCGCTGTCCATTTACGGAGAGGTTGCCGGGAGAATCAATGTATCCGGACACTGGACGGTCCTGCTGAATCGATCCAGATGTGACGGGCACAACTCCGGCTTGCAATCCGAGCAGGTCCAGATAACTCCGCCCATTGAGCGGCAGTGAAAGCATTTTTTGCGATTCGATCACATCGCCGAGCTGCGTGCTTTCGGTCTCCACCTGCACGCTGTTGGCCTCTACATTGACACTCTCTTGCGTGGTGCCGACCTGCAGCGTGATATCGAAGTGCAATTGGTCGTTCACCTTGACGTCGATCTCGGTCGTGGTGTAGGTGCGGAACCCTTTAGCCGTGGCGGTAAGCTTATAGGTGCCGACAGGTAAGGCGAGGATGTGGAATGAACCGTCCGAGCCCGAAGTAGTCTCCTGGCTGAGGTTGGTGTCCGCCTTGGTGACTTGCACCCGGGCGCCGGCAAGGACTGCCTGCGAGCTGTCCCTTACGACACCTGAGATAGCGCCGGTGACATCGGCCATAAGCATGGTTGAACTGAAAAGTGTGGCGAGAAGAACCAGCAGAGCGGACGGCACCACTCGGAACAGGCGTTTCATAATTCCTCCCACGAACCGGCGCGAATTCGCAAAACCATCTCACAAAAGCACGAGCTAAATCAAGCAAATACTTGCGATTTTCCCTCAAATCAAACGTTTTAATACAAGAACGATTTTTCCCACTTATTGACCGCGTGAGGCCGCCCTGACGGCGACAAACGACACCTGCTCAAGGTCGGGGTAGTGGCCCTCTTTGTCGGGGTTGCGATCCGCCGGGGCAATCTGCTCGACTACGGTTCGCGCCGGAAGCAAGGGCCCGATGTATTGGCCGTAGACCTCGTCAAACTCCGCGAGATCCCCCATGCGGTCCAAGTAAATATTCGTGGCGACAATGTCAGAGAACGTCATGTTTGCCTCCTCGAGATTGTCAAGGAGGTTCCGCATGGTTTGCCTGAGCTGATGCGCAGTGGTGGAGGCGTACACGCCGCCGTGCGCTCCCGGGATAAAGCCGCTCTTTGCGGAACAGTACAACAGGTTTCCGGCAAACACGCACGGACTCGCCGTTGGGCTGGGGGACATGTTCTTCGGGCGCACCGCCTTGCGTTGCCGCAAATCGCGAACCGCGACACCGCTGTACTCGATATGGGCGCCGCCAGGAAGACTGGAAACTTCAATTGTGGCTCTTGCCGGCGTGTTGCCGAACTCAAAGCGGCGGGCATAGCGCTCGTTCATGACCCGCATGGGGATTTCCGACGTCAGATAAGGATTTACGAAAACCATGTGGCTGAGGTCAAGGCCGGCCGCTTTTAGGACGGCCTGCAGGCGGTCAAGAGCGAGATCGACTTGCGCCGCAGGATCTTGCGGAACCTTGCCACTCTCAGGATCTGCCCCAGACATGCTAGAGACGAAGAAGAGATCGTGGGTCAGGACACCGGGTGAAGCAGTGCCTTCCGCGCGGTAGTTCTGGGGAGAGACGGCTCGCCGCTCGGCCAAATCCCGCACCGCAATTGCGCTGATTTGAATGGGCGATTCGGGAACACGGGCAACCCCAAGCACGGCACGGGCGGGCGGAGCCTTGGGAAAAAACTCGCCGAAGATGCGGTCCATTTCCCCGTAGGTACGGATGTCCTCGAGATAAACCTGTGTGTAAACCACATGTTGGGTGTTTAAACCAGCGGCCTCAACAACCGCCTTGACGTTATCGAGCGCCTGCCGGCATTGCTCGGCGAAGCTCGCGGGCATGCTGCCGTCCGGCCGGCGAGGTCCCTGGCCGGAGATGTAGAGGTAATCTCCGGCATACACACCGGGCGAGTACAAGTGATTTGGCTCGAAGTGTGCGGGCGCAACCGCGCGCACCTGTGCAGAAACTGAATGCAGCAATGAAACCAGGAACAGCATTCCAGTCACGAGGCATCGCATGGTGTGTCTGACTCCATCCTCCACTGAGGCACTGGAAACTACGCCGCGGTTTTGCCTTGCTGTGCCTCTCGCAAGATCGCCCGAAGTCTTTGTCCCACGATGATTTCTTCCCCAGGTTTGATGGTCATCGAAACCAGTTCAATGTGATCCGGTGCTTTGCGTTCTTTCGCCGTTGGCTTGGGATTTCCTTCCCGAACCGCCGTGACCAGGCTTGGATTGTCAGCCCCGAGCACTTCAATCACCGGATTACTCGCACGCAACTGCTGGATACAATCGGCAATCGTGAATTTCCAGGCTTCTTGGTCCCATGAGACCTTCAGCGTGGGATAGCGGTTACCGTCTTCCGGAACATAAACGTCGGTCTTCACGCCGGGAACCGTATCTACAAGCTTGCGTATGCGGGCGATCCGGGCATTCCATTCCGCATATAACTTCTTCTCATCGACTTTCAGCCAGGTCTCAAGCGCGGTGAGGCAGCCAATGATTTCTTCTTTGCCAACTTTCATCGGACGGCACACGGCGCCTTCGCGCGGACTGCAATTGAGCAGCGCCGCTTCAATCAAGTCTTTTCTTCCGAGAAGCAGACCGCTGCATTGCGGTCCACGAAGCCCCTTACCACCGGAGAAACAGTAAAGATCGATCCCCATCTTGGCGTACAGCTTTGCGTTGCTTGCGGGCGGAATTCCGGCGGCATCGTCGAGCAACATGGGGATGCGGCGGTCTTTCGCGATCGCCAACTGCTTTTCGAGCTTCTCGCCCAAATCGGTCGTGTAAATCATGGCCGTGTTTTCGTTGATGGCGTTCGAAACTTCTTCTGGCGAATAGGCGAGCACCAGTTTCGCGCCGGTTAATCGAATCGCACTGTCAAAGGCACTTCGGCCTCCAGCCATGATTACTTCGTGCTTCAATCCCGTTGTGTCCGGAAGTTGCCAGATGTTTTTGTCATCTGCCCCGGCGATGCAAGCGGCGGCTGAAGCAGCCAGAGCGCCGGCTGCCCCTGAGGTGACGATGCCGGACTCAGCTCCGGTCAATTCCGCCAGACGCCTCCCCACCGCGCGCTGCAAATCCAGCACGTTGACGAAATGCCCGGCGGCCTCAAGCTGGGCTTCGCGGACCTCGGGAAATTCGAGTGATCCGCTCAGGTACGTCCAGGTTCCGCGGCAGTTGATGATGGTCTTAACACCCAGGCGTGTGTAGATGTTTTGCCGGGGATCTTTCCCGATCGCGGTCGCTGCTTGGGCGTAAAGATCCCGAGCTTGTATCCTGCCGAGCAGCGGCGCAGCCGCTACCAATTTTATGAATGAACGACGACTAGCATTTTGCATGTGTGTCCCCGATCTCGTGCAGTTTTCCTTAATTCAATAAAAGATCAATCGAACTCCCCCGCGACCTAGTCTGCATCCTTCGGTAGCGGAACGTTGGACCTTACAGCCAGAATGTGGGCCGTGGCTCCGGGCTTGTTCTGGTTGTAAAACCCCACAGTGCAGTTCGGGCGAAAGTAATAAGCATCGCCTGCTTTGGCTGGAAAGCGGGCTTCGATCCCATCCATGCCGCTGCCGGCAACCATCTGGCCCTCGCCGTCAAGCACCAGATAGATTTCCTCGGCGATCTCGTGATGATGTGGGAAGTTTGTGCCTCCGGGCGCAAAATCCATGAGGAAAAAACTGGTGATGACATAGGCATCGTCGATCGCGTCGCGCTTTCCGGTTCGCGGTCCTGCGAGCAACTTGTACAGAACTGAGCTGGGATGCCCCGAGACGGTTTCTTCCCGAACCGCGTCGAGATTCACGATTTTTGGTTGCAGGGAGGGCTTGCCGATTGAAACCGTTGCCGGAATCTTGAAACCCATTACCAAGACCCGCAACGGTTCCTGGGCGGTATTCGCCAGAGAGTACTTCGTGCCCGGGGCGAGATAGGTAAAATCGTTGGCCCGCATTGGATGCTTTTCGTTTTCGTATGCCAGCGAGCCACTGCCTTGAAGAATGAAGTAGATCTCTTCTTCGCCCTGGTAATCGACAGCTGGGCAATTTCCGTTGGGATCAATCGTCACCTCCGCGAAACGGGTGACACTCTGCATAAGCTTGGCCTGAGGATCGCCTTCGCCAAAAACCGGAGTGAAATGGCAAGACCCCGAGGCCATCTTGCTCGCTCCCTCTTTCAGTTGAGGCAGATAGCGATGCAGCCAGGTAGGATCGACCGTCCGCTCCTGGGCCCAGGCCGGGAACGCCAGGATCAAAATCAGCAGTAAGAACTTCACATTCGGCCCCCCTGAGACCTGTCGACGCCAGTGGAAAAAGCTGGTATATCACAAAATCCTTGACGTG
>Ga0068856_100003489_pt1 | contig 15873 bp, 13 predicted proteins | sample KBSCornC62_FD_66595 | JGI IMG/M metagenome (GOLD analysis project Ga0068856, IMG submission 66595) | Corn rhizosphere microbial communities from Kellogg Biological Station, Michigan, USA - KBS Corn C6-2 | ecosystem: Host-associated > Plants > Roots > Rhizosphere > Soil ...
GTTGTGATCCCGGAGGGGCCGCGCGAGCGAGCGCGGGCGAAGACGTCCTCGAGCGTCAGCTGCTTGGAGACCTCTTCTAGGTCCCGCTTTATGTAGTCGGAGAGGGAGATGCCCTCTTCGGCGGCGCGTACCTTGAGCGTCCGGTGGACCTCGTCGGGGACGTTGCGGATCTGGATCATCTTGGACATGTGGAAGACATTAGGCCATGTGGCGGACATGTCTATAGCTGTGGCGTTGTTCATGGCAGCCATCCTGCAGGGGGCGGACGCAACCGTGGTGCGCGGATCGGCGCGGAGCCGGAGAGAAAGCGCTACAGAAGACGCGCGCTCAGAAGGGCAGCGTCTCGCCGACTTCGGCGAGGGTGGGAGCGGTCTCGTCGCGCTCGGAGAGGAGCGGATCGTCGACCGGCCACTCGACGCCGAGCCCGGGGTCGTCCCAGGCGATGCCCGACTCGGTCGCCGGGTCATACGTGCTCGAGCAGAGGTAGGTGACGTCGGCGGTCTCGCTGAGCACGGCGAAGCCGTGGCCGAAGCCGACAGGGATAAAGAGCTGCCGGTGCGCCTCGTCGTCGAGCTCGTAGCCCTCCCACTGGCCATAGGTGGGCGAGGCGCGGCGCAGGTCGACGGCGACGTCGAAGATCCTGCCGCGCGGGCAGCGGACCAGCTTCGCCTGGCCGGGCTCGGTCTGGAAGTGGAGGCCCCGCAGGGTGCCCTGGGAGGAGCGCGAGTGGTTGTGCTGGACGAACTCGACCTCGACCCCGTGCTCGGACCAGAGGTCGCGCCGGTAGGTCTCGACCATGAAGCCGCGCTCGTCGCCGTGGACGGTCGGCGCGAGCAGGACGACGCCGTCGAGCTTGGTCGGCAGGCGCTCCAGCACTAGCCGAGAGCCTTGCCGTACTGCTTTTCGTAGTACTCGCGGTACTCGCCGGAGCGGATCGGTCCCCACCAGTCCTCGTTGTCGCGGTACCAGGCGACGGTCTTCTCCAGCCCCTCGGCGAAGTGGACCTGCGCCTCCCAGCCCAGCTGCTCCTTCAGCTTGGCGGAGGAGAGCGAGTAGCGGCGATCGTGGCCGAGGCGGTCGGCGACGTACTCGATCAGCGACTCGTCTTTGCCGGTCAGCTCGATCACCCGCTTGATCACCTCGATGTTCTCGCACTCGTCGGGGCCGCCGACGTTGTAGGCCTCGCCGGCCTTGCCCTTGCTCAGCACGGTGTGGATGCCGCGGCAAAAGTCCTCGACGTAGAGCCAGTTGCGGACCTGCTTGCCGTCGCCGTAGACGGGCAGCGAGTCGCCATGCAGGGCGTTCAGCGTGATCAGCGGAATCAGCTTCTCCGGGTACTGGCGCGGGCCATAGTTATTGGAGCCGCGCACGATCGAGGCGTCGATGCCGTAGGTGTGGACGTGGGCGGTGACGAGGAGATCGCCGGCGGCCTTCGTCGCCGAGTAGGGCGATGAGGGATCGAGCGGCGAGGTCTCGGTGAAGGAGCCGGACTCGATCGAGCCGTAGACCTCGTCGGTGGAGACCTGCAGGTAGCGGCCGACGCCGAGCTCACGAGCGGCGTCGAGCAGGGTGCCGGTGCCGATCACGTGGGTGCGGGCGAAGGCGTCCTGGTCGTCGATCGAGCGGTCCACATGGGACTCGGCGGCGAAGTTGACGACCGCGTCACAGCCCTCCATCGCCTCGCGCACGACCTCGGGGTCCTCGATCGCGCCGACGACGAGCTCGATGCCCTCGGGCAGGTTCTCGCGGCGGCCGGCGTAGGTGAGCTTGTCGAGCACCCGCACCTCGTGCCCCTCGCCGGCAAGGCGCACATAGGTGGAGCCAATGAAGCCGGCGGCGCCGGTGACGAGCAGCTTCACGCCGCCGCCTCCTGCTCGGCCGCGCGCTGGGAGAGGTAGGCGGAGAGGCCGTCGCGCCAGGACGGCAGCTCGATCGCGTGTTCGCGCTGGCTGGCGAGGGCCGAGTAGGCGGGGCGGGGTGCGGGGCGTCCAAGCATGTCAGTGGTAGCGGAGAGAACGAGGCACTCGACCGTGGCCTGGTCGAAGATCTCGCGGGCGAAGTCGTACCAGGAACAGGAGCCGCCGGCAGCCATGTGGTGGATGCCGAACTCAACCCCCTCGATCAAGCGGACGATTCCGTAGGCGAGATGCCAGGTGTAGGTGGGCGAGCCGACCTGGTCGCGCACGACCAGGACCTCGTTCTGGGTCGACGCGAGGCGCAGCATCGTCTCGACGAAGTTGGAGCCGCCGACGCCGAAGAGCCACGAAGAGCGGACGACGAAGTGGCGCTTGTTGGCCGCCGCGGTGGCTTCCTCGCCGGCGAGCTTGGTGCGGCCGTAGGCGGAAAGCGGCGCGGTCTGGTCGGTTTCGACGTAGGGCGCCCCCTTGCTGCCGTCGAAGACGTAGTCGCTGGAGACGTAGACGACGCTGGCGCCGACCGCGGCGGCCGCGGCGGCGACGTTGCCGGCGGCGGTCCCGTTGACCGCAAGTGCTTCCTCCTCCGACTCCTCCGCCCCATCGACATCGGTCCAGGCGGCGCAGTTGATCACCACGTCGGGGCGCTCGAGCTCGAACTTGGCAGCGAGCGCCTCGGGTGCGGTGATGTCGAGCTCGGTGTGGCCGAAGCCGGCGACATCGTGGCCAGCGTTACCCGCCGCGAGGACGACATCGCGCCCGAGCATTCCGCCGGCGCCTGTGACCAGAACCTTCATCGCCGCACCCCCATCAGATGATCTTGATCTCGGACTTGTCGCCGACCAGCATCCGCAGCGTCTTCGGCATGCCGTCGCTGCGGGTGAGCTTGACTTCGCGGCCGAGCAGGCTCGCCTCCATGCGGGTGCCGAGATCCTCGACCACGGAGCCGGCGAGGATGATCGAGTGCTCGACTTCGGAGCGGCGCACGTGGACGTTCTCTCCGATCGAGGTATACGGGCCGACGTAAGCGTCCTCGATGCAGGCGCCGGCGCCGATCACAGCTGGGCCGCGGACGACCGAGCCTTTCAGCGAAGCCCCTGCCTCGAGTACGACCCGCCCCTCGACCCGGGATGCCCCGTCGACCTCGCCCTCCACCCTGGTCTCGATCTCCTCGAGCACGAGCCGGTTGGCCTCGAGCATGTCGGCGAGCTGGCCGGTGTCCTTCCACCAGCCGCTGACCACCTCGGACCTCACGGTCTTGCCGTCTTCGATCAGGCTCTGGATCGCCTCGGTGATCTCGAGCTCGCCACGCCAGGAGGGCTCGAGCGCGCGGGCGGCCTCGAAGATCGGCGGCGCGAAGAGGTAGACGCCCACCAGAGCCAGGTTGGAGGGCGGGTCTTTCGGCTTCTCGACCAGGCGCACGATCCGCTCCCCGTCGAGCTCGGCGACGCCATAGGACTGGGGGTCGTCGACCGGAGTGAGCAGGATCAGCGCGTCCGGCTCCTCGGCGCGGAAGGTCGAGACCAGGCCGCGCAGGCCATCGGCAAGCAGGTTGTCGCCGAGGTACATGACGAAGGGCGAGCCGCCGATGAACTCCTCCGCGGTGAGGACGGCGTGGGCGAGGCCGGCGGGCTTGTCCTGAACGATGTACGTGATCTCGGCGCCGAAGGCGGAGCCGTCGCCCGCTGCCTCGCGAATCTCGTCGCCAGTCTCCGGGGCGATGATGATCCCGATCTCACTGACGCCGGCATCGACCAGCGCCTCGATCCCGTAGAAGAGCACGGGCTTGTTGGCAACTGGAACCAGCTGCTTCGCCGAGGTGTGGGTGATCGGCCGCAGCCGCGTCCCGGCCCCGCCGGAGAGGATCAGGCCTTTGAGGTCTTGCACGTCGCGGGAAGGCTACCTGTCCAGAGAGGATTGCTAGCCTCCCGGCGAATAAAGCGACCCGCCGTTTACATCCCCAACTTCAACGGCGCTCGCCATCTGGAGCGCGTACTTACCAGCTTGCGTCGGCAGTCGGCCGAGACCGACGTAGTCGTCGTGGACAACGGATCGAAAGACGAGTCGATCGAGTTGCTGGGCGAGCGGTTTCCAGAGGTCGAGGTGATCGAGCTGGGCCGCAACATCGGCTTCGGGCCGGCATTGAACCGGGCGATCGACCAGCACATCGCCGACCCTTTGATTCTGCTCAACAACGACACCGAGTGCGAGCCGCGCTTCGTCGAGGCGCTACTCGACGGGCTCGGGGCCGGGGTGCAGTCGGTTGCCGGCGTGCTCTTGCAGGAGCGCTCCCCGGACAGGATCGACTCGGCGGGGGTGGTCGCCGATAGGACGCTGATGGGGTTCGACTACTTGCACGGTGAGTCGGCGGAAGCGGCGCTCACGGCGCCCGCCCCACTCGGTCCGTGCGGGGGGGCGGCGCTCTATCGACGCGACGCCTTCGAGGCGATCGGCGGCTTCGACGAGCGCATCTTCCTCTACTACGAGGACCTGGACCTGGCACTGCGGCTGGCTGCCGAAGGAGGGCGCTGCAGGCTTGCCGGCGATGCACGGGCCCTGCACACCTACTCGGCCAGCCTCGGCTCCCGCAGCGGTGAGAAGTTCGCCCTAACCGGATGGGGCCGCGGCTACCTGCTGCGCCGCTACGGGGTGATGTCGCGTCCAGGGCCTGCCCTGCGGGCACTGGCCTGCGAGGGCGCCATCTGCGGCGGCCAAATCGTCTTCAGCCACACCGTGAAGGGGGCGGGTGGGCGGCTGCGGGGATGGCGCGACGGAGGGGGTTTGCCCCGCCGCAGAGTCCCTGCCCAGGCACTTATCGATACCTCGATGGCCGAGGCGCTACGACGGCGGCGACAACGACGCTAGCCGGCCAAGTACTTGGCTGCGCCAACCTCGCCAACTCCCCCGCTATCGTGCGCGCGCATGGCCAGGGACTCGACCAGCGTGCCCGTCCGTCCGGGAAGACTTCAAGCATTCCGCGCACACCTGGATGAATCGCTGTTCAGAGCGCCATCAGCCAAGGCAACGGTCCTTGGAGGGCGGGGATGGGTGCTGGTCGTCGTCCTGTTGGTGCTGGCAATCGCACTCCAGCTCCTACGAGTGGGCATCGATGAGGCGCTCCATTCGCTTTGGGCTGAGGATGGGCCGATCTACCTCCAAGAAGCGCTTCTGCGGGGATTCGGCCATGCCGTTTTCATGAGCTATGCAGGGTATTTGGTGATCGTGCCTCGTTTGATCGGCGAGGCAGCCACGCTGGTGCCGCTGCGATACGCTCCCGCAGCGGTCACGATTCTCTCGGGGGGGATCGTCGCCCTCAGCGGCTTCGTTGTTTGGTGTGCCAGCGCGGCGTATATCCGCAACCCCTACCTACGCTGCACTCTCGTCGCACTCACGGTGCTTACTCCAGTAGCGGGCCTGGAGTCGGTTGCCTCTGCGGCTTACGTGCCCTGGTTCATGCTCTTCGCCACGTTTTGGGTGCTGCTCTGGCGTCCAGCGACACTAGGCGGAGCCGTCCTGGGATCGCTGTTCGTTCTTGCCACAGGCCTCAGCACCCCCGGAGTCTGGTTCTTCGCACCGCTCGCTGTGCTTCGTGCGCTAGTCATGCGAAGTCGGCGCGATGTCCTGATCCTCGGGTCGTTTGCCCTTGGAGGACTCGCGCAAGTGCCGGTCCTCGCGCTCAACAGCACACAGGCTGTCACTCCCGTGTGGTCCTCGGACATCTGGCCCGCCTACGCACAGCGAGTCGTCGACGGAGCTACGTTCGGCGAACACCTAGGCGGGGCCGCTTGGGCGCACCTTGGCTGGCCGTTCTTGATCGGACTGCTCGTCGCCGTCGCCGTCGGCCTGATCATCGGAGTCGTTTACTCGAATTCCGCCGGGCGCTACTTCGCTGTAATAGCCGTGTCCACCTCATTGGTCATGTTCGTAGTCTCTGCCTATCAGCGCGCCGTAGGCAGTCAAATGTTCTGGCCAATTGGGGGGCACTTTGGAGCCGCCAGCCGCTACACGATCGCGCCCGCGTTGCTGCTCGTCAGTGCGGCCCTAGTCCTTGCAGATCAGCATCTGGAGACCGTCGGCACTCGCCTGCGAGTGCCTTGGGGCGCCGCGGCCGTCGGAGCTGCAATATCGGCGTTCCTGCTGTTGGGTGCTGCAACCTCTTTCGACCTGAGCGATTCCGGCGTGCGAGGGACCCCGAGCTGGAACAATGTGCTGAAGGACGCAGAATTGGCCTGCGCGGCAGAAGGCTTGCCAGAAACGGCGGTCCCCACCTCCCCGCCGGGCTTCGGCATGCAGCTGCCATGCGATGAGGTAGCGAGAGAAGGTAGCCTGCGACCATGAGCTCCCTGCAGAAAAGCGTCGGCACAGGCACGGGGCTCGCCGACGCGCCGCCGCCGATCTACATCGATGCGCGACGCAACCTCGCCGAGCACTTCCTCTTCGGTCGGGGATTGGAGATCGGCCCATTGCACCAGCCACTACACCTTCCTCCGCATGTGACAGTCCGCTATGTCGACAGGATGAAGGAGGACGAGCTACGCGAGGAGTATCCCGAGCTAGCAGATTGGAACCTAACTCCGGTCGACGTCGTCGACGATGGGGAGACTCTCTCCACTATTCCGGCGGAATCACAGGATTTCATCGTTGCAAATCATTTCCTTGAGCACTGTGAAAATCCGATCGGGACCATTGAGACCCACTTCAGCAAGTTGAGGCCAGGTGGGCTCCTCTTTTACGCCGTTCCGGATAAGCGCTTCACCTTTGATTCGCTACGACCCCTGACCCCACTTGAGCATATGGTTGCCGACTACGAGCAAGGCCCTGAACGCTCACGAGCTGAACACTACGCTGAGTGGGTGAGGTTGGTGATCGATGAAGGCTCCGGCTTGGCTCCCACCGACCCCAAATATCGGTCGGAGGAATGGGAAGCAACCAAGACCAAGGAGCTGGAAGAAGAGAGCTACTCCATTCACATGCATGTGTGGACCCAGGTCGAGTTTCTGAAATTGATTCTCGAGTGCCGGCGGCGCCTTGACATCGCATTCGACATCGAAGCGACGGCCCGACAGGGGATCGAGTTCATGGTTGTCTTGCGGAGACAGGGAGCCTTCCCCAAACCAACTCCGCCGCCGCCGCCCGAGCCACCCCCACCACCACCCCCGCCACCACTCAGTCCAGAAGAGATCGCGGTCCGCAACCTCCTGCACCTAAGAGTCAGGCGCGCACTCGGAGCGGCGCGCAGAGAGTTTCGAAAGACCGAGGCGTAAGGCTAGGTGGCACGCCAGCGTTTTTTCTCGCGCACGCTGGGGCGCACGCTCTCCTTGCTCCGAGTCAACCGCTGATCCCAGTCGACCAGACCATCGCCAACCTCACAAACATCGAACAGCCGACTCGCCCGAGGCCGGATAGGCCGCTGGCGATCGAAGCGTGTGGGTTGGAGAAGGCGTTTCACATCCCCACCCAGCGCGTCGACTCGCTCAAGGAGCGCTTTGCCCACCCCTTTGCCTCGCGCGACTATCGCGTATTGCATGCGCTGCAGGGTGTCTCATTCGAGATTCGACAGGGAGAATTCTTCGGCATAGTCGGACGCAATGGCTCCGGCAAGAGCACTCTGTTGAAGCTACTGGCAAGCATTTACAGAGCTGACGCAGGAACCATTCGCATCGCTGGCCGGCTGGCCCCCTTTATCGAGCTGGGTGTGGGCTTCAACCTCGATCTCACCGCCCGGGAGAACGTGGTGCTCAACGGAGTCATGATGGGCCTGACTCCTGCAGAAACCCGTGGGCGCCTCGACGCCGTCGTCGAGTTTGCCGAGCTTGAGGAATTCGTCGACCTCAAGCTGAAGAATTATTCCTCAGGCATGCTCGTGCGACTCGCCTTTGCGACCATGCTGGAGGCTGATGCTGACATCCTGCTTATCGATGAGGTGCTCGCAGTGGGCGACGCCGCTTTCCAGCAAAAGTGCACAGATGCCTTTCATGAAATGAAAGCGCGCGGGAAGACGATCGTCCTCGTCACTCATTCCATGTCCACCGTAGAGGAGTACTGCGACCGAGCAATGCTGATCGACAGCGGAAAGGTGCAACACATCGGCGACCCGGTAGAGACCGGGGTGCAATATTTGCGACTCAATTTTGAACGCGGAGCTGAAATCTCTGGGATGGAGACCCCGACAAGTAGCGGCGACGTTCGGATGATTCAAGCCCAACTGGAGAGCGAGGCGGGCGACGGCCTGACGACCATCGAACAAGGTGAGGACATCCAGCTTCGCATCGAGCTCGAGATCCTCGAGGACGTGGCTGGCCTGGATGTCGGCTTCGTATTGGCTAATGCCGATGGCTTTGGTTTCTTTCAGTGGGCCGTCCCAGTCGAGGGAGTGGGCGAAAGCGACCTCGTCCGTGCAGGTAGCTATCTAACCGTGCGTTCCAAGCTCGAGAATCTACTAATTCCTGGTCGCCATTTTATCCACTGCGGGGTTGCCCGCAACCACACGCCAGGGGATACGGCCCTGTATGTGCATAACGCAATTGATTTCGTCGTTTTTGGTGCCGAAAAGCCACTTGGGATTGTTTCTCTTCCGCATGAGACAAGCGCAACGTTGAGACGGCGAGAACCGGCATGACCGCAGTCAAAGCGGTATTGCAGGAGGTACGAGGACCGGCCGCACTCGGCGGCGGAAGACGTCGCTTTTTCGACCTACTCTGGATGCTTGCGGTAACAGAGTTCAAGCGCACCTACTTCGGAACGGTACTCGGCTATGTATGGTCCCTGGTTCGGCCGCTCATCCTCTTTGGGACCTTGCTCTTCGTCTTTACCAAGGTCTTCAAAGTCGGTCATAACCTCTCGGCTTATCCAGTGCTACTTCTTCTCGGCATCGTGCTCTACAACTTCTTTCAGGAATCGACAACCGCCTCGGTCACCTCAGTGATAAACCAAGAGGGGGTGGTGAGAAAGACACAGTTCCCGCGCCTAGTCATTCCGCTGGCGACAACGCTAACCGGGGCCTTCAACCTGGGACTCAACCTAGTTATCGTCTTCATTTTTATCTTCGCCTGGGGTGTCGATCCGAATTGGACTTGGCTCCTCTTTCCGTTCGCGCTTCTTCTGCTTTTTGGCATAACTACTGCGATCAGCATGGCGTTGTCTGTTCTCTACGTGCGTTTCCGCGACGTAGCAATTATTTGGACAGTCAGTGCGCAGGTTCTCTTCTATGCGACTCCAGTGCTGTACCCCTTGGGTCCCAATGGGTACGAAAACGAAACCGTCTGGCACCTACTGATGATCAATCCCCTCGCGGTGATCTTCCAGCAAATTCGAGTATGGATGATCGAACCTTCCGCCCCAACCGCGGTTGAAACGGCGGGCGGCTGGCTGGGACTCCTTCCTGCACTCCTCATCTACGTAGCTACCTGCGTCTTCGGCCTTTGGATCTTCAACCGTGAAGCCCCTCGCATTGCCGAGGAGCTATAACGTTCAGTCGCCCATGCCGAGCACCGGTCCCACCGAGTTGCCATATCCTCCCCTGAGCCTCATCGGCCGAATAGGACCGATGGGGGACGAGGACCCGGTGGCGACATACCGGGAGACCGGTCAGCTCCACCGGGAGCTGCTCACCTCCGTGCTGCCCAGCGATTGGTCTTGGGGCGGCAAGCGCGTTCTTGACTTTGGCTGTGGCAGTGGCAGGATGCTGCGCCAGTTCACCCCAGAGGCATGCGATGCGGAGTTCTGGGGGTGCGACCTGGACGCCTCCAGTGTCGATTGGCTGCAAGCTAACTTCTGCCCCCCCTTCAATGTCTTCCATTCAAGCGAAGCGCCTGGCCTTCCCCAGGACGATGGCTTTTTCGACTTGATCTATGCCTTTAGCGTATACACGCATTTCACCGACAATTGGGCCGGATGGCTGCTTGAACACCATCGAGTACTTGCGGAGGGAGGCTTGCTCTTCGCCACCTTCCTCGGCGAGGGGATGCTCGAGCCTCTAACGGGAGAGCAATGGAACGAAGACACCATTGGGATGAATCCTCTCCTCCACGGTTATTCGTGGGACTTGGGTGGACCAATCGCGATCAACTCTCCCTGGTGGATACGCACCCATTGGGGCCGGGCTTTTGAGATCGTCGAGCTACGGCCCGTGATCGACGAGGGCGTCCCCAGCCACGGTCTCGTGCTTGCCCGCAAGAAGCCGGTTCAACTGACCGTCGGTGATCTGGCCCGACTTGAGCCTAACGAGCCACGCGAGATCCTCTCCCTGAAACATCATGCTAAGCAGCTTGCCGCTGAAACTGTTCGCCTGAGAGTCGCGCATGAGGCACAGTCCCACCAGAGTGCGCGGATAGATTCGCTAGAGCAAGAGCTCGGTCAAATTAGAAACTCGCTCTCCTGGCAACTCACGGCGCCGTTGCGAGCTGCGAAGCGGCACATGCAGCGCTCCCGCGAGGCCAGAGGAACGCGACAGCGACGAACCCTACAAGGCTGATAATCGTAAGAGGCACAGCAAGGGGTGAAAAGCTGGTGCCCTGAAGTGGCGTGAGTGCCGGTACATAAATAGCCAAACTCAGCAGGCTAGCCAGCGCAGAGAAGTAGATCGCAAATCGAGGAAAAACGGCGCGCAGGCCGCAGGTGGCGCCGACAAGTCCCAATACGGGAAGCAGGAAACTGCCCTGATGGAGAACGGCTCTTGAGGTTTCATTGCCGAACATCAACAACCCCCATGCAGTTGCCGCAATCCCGACGACTGCGAAGCAAATCAGCGAAAAACGCCATTCCGCAGGACGCTGGCTACGTCGCCGGCGAGCCAGCAACATCAGTAGTGGGGCGATCAGCAACAGGCTAAGCGAAGGCAAAAGATAGAAGAAGATCACGTTCCGCACTTCCGCCAAGGAAGTCGAAACGTGACCAGACTCGGCGGCGTTGATTGCAATCTCGATGCGATTGACCATCGGGCCGCCCCCCGCCATGGTCACGAAGTTCTCCGCCTTATTGTGGAGCACACCTCCAACGCCCGATTCCCCATAGGAATCGGCAAGCGTTTGCAGGGTGCCGCGGCTGTCGATTTCCGGAACTCCAGCCAGCTGATACTTGAGCAACCGGTTGCCGGGTGGCTCTCCATACTTCTGATACGCAGACCATGGTGCAAGCAGCACGAGCCCCGCGAGTAGAGCGACTGCAAGCCAGCGCCAGCCTGGCATCGCTCTGAATGCCGCCAGCAAACCCAGGGGGATGATTCCAAAAACACTTGACCCATGCCCCAACATGGCCAGCGCGAACAGTGCCCCGACCAGCCCGCCAGCGGCTATACGGCTACGCGTCTCTTCCCACATGGGCGTTATGAGCAGAGCCGCGGCAGCGAGCAACATCGCGGTGGGCAGCAGCTTCGGCCAGACGAAGAATCCATTAACGATTGCAACGCCGCTCAGTAGCACTGTAACAATCGTGAGTGCACGGGTGATGCGACCCACCCTCGCGGCAAGCAGAAGTGCCCAGAGTCCGACAATCCACATCTGCTGCAAAATCACGCCAATGATCTGATAGTGAAGCGCAGTCGTATCGTCACCAAAGACACGCTGTGAGAGTACATAGCCGACCTGCATCGGCGGACGATCGCTAGCCAGCCAATCAGGCGGGTAAACCGGTTGGCCACTGTGACTATGCAGGTAGAACCATTCTGAGAAGTAACGTGGAATATCGTTATCGGAAGGTAGCTGGCCGGAGAATCTGGACGAACTCATTGCGATCGCCGACTCCGACCCGCCGTGCATGAAACCGAGGCACACGAGAAAGACAGACCCGAGCGCCCACAAGGCCAATGGCGTTGCGAGCTGTCGCAGCAACCCCGGATCGATGCGCCCACCGCGCAGGGAGGAGCCGACAGTCAACGCCGAGCCACCGAATACCACGAAAGAGTACGTCTCCCCAAGCATGCGGCTTCCGTAGTACGACCAAAAGGCGACCATCGCGAGCACTCCGGTAGCCGCCATCCCGATCGCGAGCAAGACGGAGACGGACCTCACTCCCAGCCGGGCACCGAGCAGCGCTGCGGCAACTCCCGGAAGAGCCGTCAGCAGGAAGTGGCCCGCCAGAATGAGGCACAGGTGGACGCTCACTGCCGGGAATGCGTTTGCTGCCGCATGGGCCGGAGGTTGTCACAGGGCGGGCCTCCCGTGCCGCGAGAGATCGGGTCACTCGGTAAACTCGCGGTGGTGACGGAGCAGACGACGCCTGTGCAGCCGGCTTCAGGCACCGGCAGCCCAGTCGAGTACGGTGCCTACTATTACCAGCACGACTGCGGCATTCCCTATGAGCGCAACGAGCACTGGCTGAAGTTCTTCGGCGAGATCGCCGAAGGGATCATTCGGGACCTGCATCCGACCTCGGTGCTCGACGCCGGTTGCGCGATGGGATTCCTGGTCGAGGCACTGCGAACCCGGGGCGTCGAGGCCAAGGGCATCGACGTCTCCGACTACGCGATCTCCCAGGTCGACGAGTCGGTGCGCGACCACTGCAAGGTCGCCTCGCTGACTGAGCCGATCGAGGGTCGCTTCGACCTGATCGTCTGCATCGAGGTGCTCGAGCACGTCCCCCCCGCGGAGGCCGACAAGGCAATCGCCAACCTCTGTGCCGCTACCGACCGATTGCTGCTCTCCACCTCGCCGAACGACTTTGGCGAGGCGACGCACCTCAACGTGCAACCGCCCGAGACCTGGTCCGCCGCCCTCGCCCGCGAAGGCTTTCTCCGGGATCTCGACCACGACTTCATCTACCTGACACCCTGGGCGGGGCTTTACACCCGCCGCGACGAGCCTCTGACCGAGACCGTGCGGCGATACGATCGAGCTTGGTGGCGCCAGCGCCACGAGGCAACAGAGGTTCGTCAGGCGCTGCTCAAAATGCAGGCGCAGTTAGAAGAGCTCGAGGCCAATTCAGCCTCCCAGCAGCCAGCGCTGGTCGAGGAGATCGCCCAGGCAAACGAGGAGACCCTCCGTCTCCGTGACCTGCTGATTGGCAGGGATGCGGAACTTGGTATCGCGCGGGGGAGGATCGCCGAGCTTGAAGATCACTCGATGCGATTTGCCGACGCAGCCGCCCAGATCCAAGCTCGTATCCCGGGCGGGACGCGACTTGGCAACCTGCTCCTGCGCAGGTCCCAGCGCCGGTCGGACTAGGCCGTGGCAGCTGCTCCCCGCTTCTCGATTCTGACGCCGGTGTACGAGACGCCGCGCGCCGTGCTCTGGCGAATGCTGGAGTCGGTCCGCATCCAGAGCTTCGAGGACTGGGAGCTTCTGCTGGTCGACGACCACTCCACAGAGGCGCACGTCGACGAGATGCTCAAGAGCGCGGCCGCCGCAGATCCCCGTGTTCGCATTCAGCGCCGCGAGAGCAATGGCGGCATCGTCGCCGCCTCCAACGACGCATTGGAGGCCGCCGGGGGCGAGTTCGTGGTCCTCCTCGATCACGACGACGAGCTGCACCCGGACGCGCTGGCACACGTGCATGAGGCGCTGCTTGGCACACCAGACGCGGACTACGTCTACACCGACGAGGACACCATCGACGAGGCCGGGCGTCACTCGGGCGGCTTTTTCAAGCCGGACTGGTCGCCCGAGCGCATGCGGACCCAGATGTACACCTGTCACCTCAGCGTGCTCCGACGCGAGCTGGTTGAAGAGGTGGGCGGCTTCGACCAGGATTTCGAGGGCGCCCAGGATTGGGACTTGGTGCTGAAGGTGACCGAGCGCGCGCGAGCCGTGCTGCACGTGCCGCGCGTCCTCTACCACTGGCGGACGCTTCCCACCTCTGCGGCGGGCGGAGGCGAGGCTGCCAAGCCCTGGGCCTACGAAGCCGGCAAGCGAGCGGTGCAGGCGCACTGCAACCGCATTGGTCTCCCCGCGCGGGTCGAGCGCGACTCCTCCGACCCCGGGGTTTACCACTTGGAGCCGCAGCTGACCGAGCAGCCCCTGGTCAGCATCATCATCCCCACCCGCGGCCAAGTGCGCGAGATCCGCTACAAGCCCGAGGTCCTCGTCAGCCACTGCCTGCGCAGCATCGTGGAGGAGTCAACCTACGAGAACTACGAGGTGGTCGTCGTGGCCGACGCCGATACGCCCTCGAACGTCATCGACGACCTTCAGGAGATCGCCGGCGAGCGTCTGCGCTTGATCGAGTACGACCAGCCGTTCAACTTCTCGGCGAAGATCAACCTCGGCGCCGTCCACAGTGAAGGCGAGCACCTGCTGCTGCTCAACGACGACATGGAGGTCGTCACTCCGAACTGGCTCGAGCGCATGGTGATGTACTCCTCGGTGCCCGAGATCGGCGCTGTCGGCGGCAAGCTGCTCTGGGAGGACGGCCGGCTCCAGCACGTGGTCGTGCGATTCGAACACGGGCTCCCCGGCCATCTCTACCGAGGCTTCGCCGGTGACTACCCCGGATATGGGAACAGCGTCAAGGTTGCGCAGAACTGCCTGGCGGTCACCGGTGCCTGTCTGATGACGCGACGTGACGTCTTCGACGAAGCCGGCGGCCTCAGCACGGCCTTCCCCGTCAACTACAACGACATCGACTACTGCCTCAAGCAACGGGCCGCCGGCCGGCGGGTTCTCTATGACCCCGACCTCGTCCTCTTCCACTTCGAGTCCTCCTCGCGATCGACTGACGTCGAGGACTGGGAGAAGGACCGGCTCAAGGAACGGTGGTTGCCGATGACCGCCGTCGACCCATACTCGAACCCGAACTTGCGCACTGGCGCCCCCCGTATCAGCGCGCCGTTCCGCTGGATGCAGCGTCGCCGGCTGCGGCTGCGGCGGAAGCTCCCTGCTTGAATTCCGAGCCCGCAGCCCACGGCAGCCTCGATAGCCCGCGGGCGGGCGAGGCGCGGGAGAGGGGAGCGCTCACCGTCTCCGGTTGGGTCCACTTCCCGTCGGCCGCCACCTCCCGGGTAGAGGTCCACGCGGGCAAGCGCTTTCTGGGCCTGGCACAGGTGGGGGGGGCGAGATCCGATGTGGCGGAGCAGCTCGCGTGTCCGGGGGCGGCGCTGGCGGGGTTCACGCTCTCCGTCGACACGACCGCCTGGTCAGGGGACGACGGTCCGGTCGAGCTACGAATCGCGGCCGAAAGCGTGAATGGAGAAACGCTCGAGCTCCCACCGGCCACGTTCGAGCTGAGGGTGCCAGAGCCTGCGCCCGCGATCCTGCGCGCACCGGCGCGGCGGGGCCAGCCGGGGGCCGGCAGGCGCCTGCTCGTCTTCACCCATCAGCTATGCCTCGGCGGCGCTTCCAAGTTCCTCTTGGAACTGCTGCGGGAGCTGATTGCCCAGGGGGCCGCCGAGCCAGTTGTCGTCAGCGCGATCGGCGGACCGCTGCAGTCAGAGTTGGAAGAGGCTGGCATCGAAGTGCACGTAAACGGCGGCGCGCCGCTCGACGACGTGCGTGCCCACCGCAGCAGCGTGACAGAGACAACAGCGTGGGCCGCTCCACAGGGCTTTGAGCTGGCGCTGCTGAACACTGTTTCGCCGCTCGTCTTCTCCGGCGCCGCGGTCGCGGCCGAACTCGACATACCGGCGATCTGGGCCATACACGAGAGCTTTGAACCCAACGTGCTCTGGAGCAGCTGCGATCCGCAGGTCAGAGCGCTGGGCTGGGAAATGCTCGAATCGGCGCACCTCGCGGTTTTCGAGGCCGAGGCGACCCGAGCGATCTACGAGCCCTACCTCGGCGAGCGGGCGATCACGGTTCCCTACGGCCTTGATCTGACGCCGATCGACGCGCTCCGCGATGGTTTCGACCGGCAGGCGGAACGACGGCGGCTGGGCATTCCGGAGGAGACCCGCCTCATCGTCTGCGTGGGCACGATCGAGCCGCGCAAGGCGCAGGCACAGCTCGCCCAAGCGTTCGACCTCGTTGCCGATCACCACCCCAATGCCCAACTAGCCCTCCTGGGTGCAAGCGACGGGGTCGACTCACGAGCA
>Ga0068856_100003490_pt1 | contig 15873 bp, 10 predicted proteins | sample KBSCornC62_FD_66595 | JGI IMG/M metagenome (GOLD analysis project Ga0068856, IMG submission 66595) | Corn rhizosphere microbial communities from Kellogg Biological Station, Michigan, USA - KBS Corn C6-2 | ecosystem: Host-associated > Plants > Roots > Rhizosphere > Soil ...
TCGTAGGGGTGTTTCAAGAGTCGGTGGAGCAAAACGGGAACAGGCTGTGATTTCGGGTGATGTTTCTAAAGGCGCGCGGAATACTCGCCAGTTCCCGTTTTGGGTGTGGCTGGAGAGCCGCACAGGCGTGGGCGGAAGCATACGCAAGTTCCTGATGGAAGATATTCCTGCTTCCGCAGGGTGGCCGCAGGTGTTCGGCAGCGTAGCTTTGTTCCTGGTTTTGACCCAAGCGCTTACGGGCGTTCTTCTCGCAATTAATTACGCGCCTTCGCATGACGAGGCCTACCGGAGTGTTACGTACGTGATGCGCGAAGTAACGGCCGGCAAGATGATCCGGGGATTACACCATTGGGGCGCAAGTTTCATGGTGGTATGCGTCGTCCTTCACATGGCGCAGGTTTTTCTATATGGGGCGTATAAGAAACCGCGAGAAGTCACATGGATATTGGGCGTGCTGCTGCTACTGCTGACTCTCGCCTTTGGACTTACCGGGTATTTGCTGCCATGGGACAACCGGGCATATTGGGCGACGATGGTGACGGTGCGCATCGCCTCCCAGGCGCCGTGGGCCGGTCCTTACCTGGTGAAGCTGGCGGGAGCGAGCGAGCAGTTAGGAGCACTTACTTTGTCGCGTTTCTACGCGCTGCATGTGCTGATTTTGCCGGCCGCCACGGCGGTGCTGATCGGATTCCATTTGTATCTGGTTCGGCGGCATGGCGTTACGCCTGGAGCGGAACCGGTTGGACAGAGCAGCAAATTCTATCCACGGCAAGTTTTTCGAGATGTGCTGGCGATCTTTGTTACGTTCGTGATCCTGTTCGCGGCTGCGGCTTTGCTAGACGTGCCTATCGAACGAATGGCGGATCCGACGGATACCAGTTATGTACCTCGGCCGGATTGGTATTTCTTGTTTCTTTTCCAGATGTTGAAGGTGTTTCGCGGCTCGCTGGAGCCGATCGGGAGTATTGGGCTTCCTACCCTGGCGGTACTGGCGCTGTTCGTGGTTCCATTTGTGGACCGGACAAGGGTGCAACGTGTCCGGCAGCGGATTACCGCCATGGGGATTCTGGTGCTGGCGACGGCGCTCTGGGGCGCGCTCACAGCGGGGGCCATCGCCAGTTCCCCCCACCAAGCGGCGTCGGCGGCTCTCGAGGGAATTTCTACACAAGCTACGCAGTTCGCACCCGACGAGCTTGCGGGGTTGGGATTGTTCCGGCGTGAGAAGTGTGGGGATTGCCACAACCTAGTCAGCGGAGAGCCGAAAGAAGGCCCGAATCTGGCCGGAGCAGATTTGCAGAAGCCGCGAGAATGGCGGATTGTTCATTTCAATCAGTCGAACCGGGAAGCGAAGCACGAGAAAACTGGAGGCTCTCATCTTTCACTGGCGGAACTAAATGCGCTGTCGGTTTTGCTGGCAAAACTTACGGCTGAGCATGGAGGGGAACTCAAGCAAGCACCGCAACCCTTGATCGATGGGGCGGAGGTCTACACCACCCATGCCTGTGGGAGCTGCCATCGCGTAAACGGAAGCGGCGGCGAAATCGGGCCTTCGCTCAATGGCTTAGCAACGCGGCGGAGCAAAGATTGGATCCTCCGGCATTTTGCGGCGCCACAGGCGCTATCTCCGGGTTCGGTAATGCCTCCGTATCATTTTTCCAAAACTGAGGAAGACGCAATTATGACGTATCTGCTTTCGCTGCCGCAGTAATGTGTTTCGCTGCGAATTTGTAAAAGCACTGTAAAACCCGCTGGGAGGGTCTGGCTATCGCGGCTTCAGGAGGCCACAATGACTAACAGACGGATTTAGATGCTACGTCTTCTGTTGTTTCTGACGCTCACAACGGCCGCATACTCCCAGTTACTCGAACCATCTGCCGGCACTCTTTTTACGCCGCCATCGCAGCAGCAGCAGAAGCTTGCTTATTTTTGCAGTCTGCCGGAAAACGCCAACTCAACGGCGTGTCTTTCCGCCCAAGGCGTGGGGACGGGAATGGGAACCGGGATGGGAAACGCGCTGGGAATCCAGAGCATGCCGATGCAGCAGCCGGGCATGACACTCGATCAGGGGGCCGGATACGATTTTTCCTATCCGCAGCAGATCTATCCACAAGCCTATTCACAAACCTATCCACAAGGCCAGAACCTTTCCGCGGGCCCGGTCGCGCATAATCCGCTGATGCCGAATGGTAGAGCCTACCGCGTGAAAGAATTGCCCACGGAGTTTCAAAAGTATGTCGCCGAGAGTATAGGCCAGAGTTTGCCGATTTTCGGAGCTTTGCTCTTCGAGCATGTTCCCGAGACGTTCCTACCCACTAACCGGGCATTGGTTGGACCGGATTACGTGATCGGGCCGGACGATGAGCTGCAGGTCAACGTTTGGGGGCAACTCAATTTCGTGCGGCGGTTCGTTGTCGACGCGCGCGGCCAGATCGTGCTTCCCGACGTTGGACCGATTGCAGTGGCTGGATTGCCTTACGGCCAAGTTGCCTCCGTATTGAAGGCCGCAATGATGCGATCTTACAAGAATTTCGACCTAAGTGTAACGCTGGGGCGACTGAGGTCGATACAGATTTTCGTGGTGGGCGATGCACGGCAGCCGGGCAGCTACACGGTGAGCTCGTTAACGACGCTGGTCAATGCGGTATTTGCGTCCGGCGGTCCTACATCGCGCGGGTCGATGCGGAATATCCAGTTGCGGCGTGGCGATAAGACGATTTGCGACTTCGACCTTTACGACTTGCTGATGAGGGGCGATACCTCGAGGGACGAGCAATTACGGAGTGGCGACGTGATCCTGATCCCGCCCGCTGGCCCCAGAGTCGCGCTGGCGGGCAGCGTAGAACGGCCGGGAATCTATGAACTGAGAGACAGCACAACACTCGAGGACGTGCTGCAGATGGCGGGAGGACTTTCGGCAATAGCGGCGGCCCAGAATGCCGTACTGGAGCGGGTGGCGGATGGGACAGGCCTTCAGATCCGCCGCATTTCCACGACAGGCGTGGGCCTCAAGACGAAGCTCGATAACGGCGATATTATCCGGCTGCTGCCGATCGTGCCGCGTTTTGAAAATGCGGTGACACTGCGCGGGAACGTGGCCGATCCGGGGCGTTTCCCCTGGCACTCCGGAATGCGCATCAGCGACGTTATTCCGAATAAAGAATCGCTACTTACACGGGATTTTTGGAAAGAGCGCAATAACCTCACCGGGATAGAAAAGCCTGAGGAGCCGACGCCGCTGGCGAATGCCGAATCGGTCGAGAGTGGGAGCCCGCAACTGGTACCGGCAATGGCGATGAAGGCCAGCAGCGGTACCGCCGCAAGCAGGCCACGAATCTATCGGGAGAGCCAGCGTAATACGCAGGGCGATACCTCTTTAGGCGCGGCCACGGGTCTTGACGATGCACCGCCCCTGCGCGATTTTCTGCCGCGCAACACGATCCAGCCGGCCGGGCCCGAGATCAATTGGGAATACGCAGTTGTGGAGCGAACCGATAAGACAACTCTAGCGAGCCACATCATTCCTTTCCATTTGCAAGATGCCATTGTGAGGCGCGACGCGGCACAGGACGTGGTGCTGGAACCAGGCGACATTATTACAATTTTCTCTAAAGCGGATTTCTCCTTACCGGGCACGCAGCAGACCAAGCAGATTCGTTTGGAAGGCGAGGTGGCGAGGGCCGGCATGTACACCGCCCTGCTAGGCGAAACGCTGCGAGAGGCAGTAAAGCGAGCGGGCGGACTTACTTCGAACGCCTATCTCTATGGCGCGCAATTTACACGAGAGTCTACGCGCCGCGAGGAACAAAAGCGATTTGCTGATTTCCTCACGCAACTGGAGCGGGAAACAAATGAGAGCGCGGCCAATCTTTCGGGCCGGGTTACTTCGGCCGAGCAGGCAGCGACGGCGCAGGCGACACTTGCCAGCCAACGCGATTTAATCGCGCGTTTACGCGAGATTCCGGTGAATGGACGGATTGTGTTGGATCTGGATCCGAAGAGCCAGGGTGTGGACGCGCTGCCGGCGCTACCGCTCGAGAACGGCGATCGCCTCTATATTCCGAACCGGCCCTCGACGGTGAATGTGATCGGCACCGTGTTCCAGCAGGCTGCATTTCTCTACGGTGATGCTTTGCTTGCCGGCGACTATCTGAAAAAGGCGGGCGGACCGGCACGTTTCGCAGATAAAGCGCACATGGTGGTGGTGCGCGCCGACGGATCGGTAGTGAGCCACGGGAAGAATGGATTGCTCTTCAGCAAGAACCTCGAAACGGTGCCGATGTATCCGGGCGACACGCTGGTGGTTCCCAGCTATATCAATCACACAACGTTTCTGCGCGGCCTGATGGATTGGACTCAGATCTTCAGCAATCTCGCGCTGGGCGCCGCGGCGATCAATGTTTTGCACTAAGGAACAAGCCTGTTGACAAGCCTCGAAGCATCTTCCGACGTTTCGCTGGTAGAGCTTTTCCGGCTGCTTTACGGGCGCCGAATGCAAGTACTGCGCGTCTGTGGCATCACAGCGGCGGTAGCGACAATCGCGGTTTTTCTCTGGCCGGTAAGTTATACGGCGGAGGCGGTGATCCTTACTCCACAACAGGCGCAGTCGTCACTATCGTCGTTTCTTGGGCCATTGGCGGGACTTGCGCCGGCGGCAGGAATGTCCGGCTTGGGTTTGCTATCGGGACTGGGCTTGCGCAATCCGGCAGATCTTTATATAGGAGTTCTCGAAAGCCGGACGGTGGCGGACTCACTGATCACCAAGTTCAAGTTAAAAGACGTTTATAGCGTTGCTGATTATACGCGGGCGCGCAAGAAGCTCGCGCGGAACACGCGTATCGAGAGCGGGAAGGATTCCTTGATTCATATCAAGGTAGACGATCACAACGCCGCCCGCGCCGCGAAGCTCGCCAATGCGTATGTCGACGAACTGGCCGGCAGCAACTCGCGCTTGACGTTGAACGAAGCGGGACAGCGACGCTTGTTCTATGAAGCGCAATTGAAAAAAGAGAAAGAAGAACTGGCGGACGCCGAGCTCGGGCTGCGTAATACACAGCAAGCCACGGGATTAGTGGCGCCGGGGGGGCAGGCCGAAGCACTGCTGCGGGTAGGCGCACAGCTGCACGCGGAGATTCTTACCAGAGAGACGCAGTTGGCGGCGATGAAGACTTTTGCAGCGGACGACAATCCGCGTCTGCAAATTGTGAAGCGGGAATTGAGCGTATTGCAAGCTCAATTGAATGAGTTGGAACAGGGTGATTACAAGGCCGGTACACTCGAACTGCCGACAGGGCAGCTTCCTGAGGCGAGCCTGAAATATCTGCGGGCGGTACGGGAGTTGAAATATCACGAGACCTTGTTTGAGGTGCTGGCCAGGCAATACGAAGCGGCGAGATTGGATGAAGCAAAATCCGGCGCCTCGATCCAGATTGTGGACCGTGCTGTAACACCGGAACGGAAGAGTTGGCCGCCGAGAACGCTGCTGGTGTTAGCAGCAGCGACTGCCGCGTTTCTGATATTTGTTTTTTGGATGTTGCTCGAAGAGCGCGCACGGTAAGGCGACGTTTATTGCGACTGCAATCTGATGGCAGATGAAAACAATGGCCGAACGAGAGCGTGCAGAGCGATCGTGTGCCTCTGGGTCCTGGCTATTGCCCAATACGCTTATCGCTATATCCTTCAAGTTAACGACCCCAGAACATCGCATCTTTATTCTGCGACACCGCCGCTTTTGAGCGCCATCAAATATGGTCTGCTGGCTGCATTTGCAGTGTATGCTTTGACGCGCCGCCCTGTACTTCCGTGGCGTATCTATTGGCGGATTATCGCAGGGTGCTTTGCAACTCTGATTCTTGTGCTCTGCGTGCGAATTTACATTTCGCATGGAAACGTGAGCCGCGACACAATGGTTTGTGCATCCGAGTTTATTCCATGGATGTGTAGTGTCTTCTTAATACCAGCGGCTCTTGGCTCGCAGCATAGTATCGATCGGACCTTTTCAGCATTCGAGCGTGTGAGTTTTTGGGTTGTATGGCCATTCTGGTGCGTGACGGTTTTGCTAGCCATTACCGGCGTAAGATATCCAGCGCTAAGTTACCCAGGATTGTTGTTACGGTTTGGTGGAATAATCGACGATCCGAACGGATACGCTGTTTTGTGCTTACTTTGGTTGACGCTGAGCTGGAGATACCGCGCCGGCCATTGGCGATTACGCACGCTCTGGTACTTTGTCATGCTCCTGATGACGCTATCGATCAGCGGCTATGTGACAGCGTTCGTAATGTTGCTGTGTAGGCTCGCCGCGTGGACGGGAACGATAAAGCTACAAACGGTAAAAATCGGATTTGCATGCGCCCTCATCGCATGTGCAATTCCGTTTTACAGGATGGAGAACGCGGCTGAGAAGCTGCGTGCGCTCTACGAATCCAAGAACAACAGCGCTGAGACTCACTTCGTCGATTTGGTACCCAGACTTGATGAGGATCTAACAGATGCACTTTTTGGGCGAGGTGGATTCTCCGAGAATTTTTATTGGCGTATTATGGCAAACTTCGGACTGATCGGATTGATCGCCGTAGGCAGCACTGCCGTTATATGGGTGATGAAAGCCGGGTCACTTGCATCGTGGGCGGTAGCTCTGCTTATCGGATCGAACGGCATAGCGTATTTATTGGTATTTCCGGTGAATTTAATTTGGTGGTCGGCCATTGCCTGTAATCTGAGTCTGTCAACCGCAAAGCCGCTTGCTGACCCGCGCTGTTCCTCCGAGGTTTAGGCAGCTTCCTGAATTACGCGGTTAACTTTGGCGGCAACGGCGTCCCAGCTAAAGAGGCGGGCGCGGGCGAGGCCGGATTGACGCATGGCGGCGCGGAGTGCGGTGTCTTCGAGAACGCGCTCGATGCCTTGGCGAATGTCGCCGGCATCCAGCGGATCGACGAGTAGAGCGGCATCACCGACTACTTCGGGAATCGCGGCGCTGCGTGAAGCCACGACGGGGGTGCCGCAGGCCATTGCTTCGAGCGGCGGCAAGCCGAAGCCTTCCATCAAACTGGGGAAGACGAGGGCGATGGCGCCACGATACAAAGCCGGCAGTTCTTCTTCGCTGACCGGTCCGACGAAATGGACGCGTTTCTCGATTCTCTTTTCCGAAAGGCGCGGGATCCACTCGTGCGCTTTTGTGGCGGTGAGAATGAGATGGAGCCGTGGATCTTCGATTCGGGCGAAGGCGTCAAACAGCCTGCCCAGATTTTTATGCGGCTTGGCGCTCCCTACATGCAAGATGTACGGGAAGGTCGGATCATAGCACCGCCCTTCGGGGCGAAAGGTCGAATCCACACCGTTGCCGACGTTTGTGACACTGCTATCCGGGAGGTCGGTCCAGCGCAAGATTTCGCGGCGTGAGTATTCGGAAACGGTAATTACCCGGCGGGCGCGATTGGACGCAGGACGAACAAGGAATTCGTAGTAGAACCTTCGCGTATACGTCGAGAAGCAGGGCAATTGGATGTGGGCGAGATCGTGAATCGTGATCACCAAAGGCACGCGGCAAATAGCCGGCGGGTTGAAACCTGGAGAGAAAAAGACTGACGGGCGGCGAGCGGCGAGTTGGTAGCTCAGCCAGATGGGATCGAGCAGAGACAAGGGCCGGGGACCGCCGGTGAGACGGACATGATCGGGAAGGCGAGTTAAGACAGCGCTTGCGAAACGTCCGATGCCGTGCAGACCAACCCAACGGCCATCTACGAGCAGCCCCGCCCTTCCAATCGGGGCTCGATCGAACTCCATGGCCTCAGAAGCTCCAAAGAAGGCTGGTGTAGCCGGTATGGGCCAGGTAGTTTTGGCCGGAGGAGAACTCTTCGTGGTAGCCGAAGTATTGATAACCGGCGTTCCAGCGCAGCCGCTCCGATATGCGGACGGAGATACGCGCCTGCGGAGATTGAAACGTTAGCGGAAAAGTTTGGGCGGCACGGAAGGCGGGGAGATCGGGACCGGCGACGACTTGCGTGGGTGTGTTGCGGCCATCGCCCGCGTCCTGGACGCGGTTGTAACCGACATAGAAATCAAAGCGCCGCACGCTAAAGCGCGTGCTCAGCGTGCCGACATGCAGGTTACTCAGATAGTAAGAGATTTGATTCGCAAAGAGTACGTTATTCGCAAAGAAGTTGATTCCGCCCAGCGTTTCCAGGTGAAGCTTAGAGTAGCTGGCATCAAAGCCAAACCATTTTACCGGCGACCAGGCAGCGGATCCGGCATAGGTGCGGCTATGGGAATTGTAATCCGATAACAATACGGAATTATCGTTATAGTTGGCCTGCGACCAGGCGGATAACTGTAGTGTTTTCCACCGATAGTCGAGACGGCCCGTGAGCAGATTGTAATTGCTATCGCTTTTTGGAGTAAATGGCCGGCTGGCGCGGCCGAATTCGGCATTTACCGTGACAGTAAACCGGCTGAAGGGCCGGGCGCGGAAGCCGACCTTTCCGGCGTTCACCTCGTTGGTTTGCGAATAGAGAGGGCTGGATTGCAAAAACTGCGATGTGGCGGCAATTCGGCGATCGGAATATTCGTAGCCGCCGTGGACGTCGAACCAGTTTTTGAGTTTGTAGTCGAAATCAGTGTCGTTAGCAAAAGTCCGGATGCCCAAGAATTGATAGTACAAGAAATCGGCACGACCAGTAGTGTTATCGAGCTGCACATAGGTGCTATCGCCCTCGGTTCGGATGTTATAGAACGAAGTGTGATTGGCTATCGTGAGCTTAGTCGTCGGGAAAATGCTAACGGTTGCATTGCCGGTTGCCACGGGGCGGCGTGCGTCACCGAAAGTGAAGACTTGCTGATGGGCTTCCGCGGCGTTTTGATTGGTTAAGAAAGTACGCCGTCCAGCGGTGTATGTAAAGCGGCCGTTGATATCGATCCATTGAGAATTTCGAACGAGCGCGACCTGCCAGTAAGGGCTGGTTCCGTGGTTTACCTGGCCGGTTGAATCGTCTTTAAAATCCTGCCAGCCACGCAGCCAGTTAAGAGTCATGCCCCAGAAACGGAATTCGCCACCGACTCGGTATTCGTTTTGGACCTGCCGGATGTTTGTCAGAACAGGAACAAAGTCGCTGGAAGAAGTGGGTGAGAGCAGCGTTGAAATACCAGCGCCATCCTGCATGCTACGGCTGTAGCCCAGGAAGAATTTCACCTTCGATTGGGGGAAGAGAGTGAGATTGTTGTCCTGGAGCGTCGTGCTGGTGTCCTGCAGATGTTGCCCTTGACCGCCATCGGTGGTGAGGCCGGGATTGTAGTAGTCGTTTTTACGCCAGAGGAGACTGTATTCGTAGATTCGATTTTTTTGGACGCGCACACTGGCAGATTCGTATGGGTCGCCACCTAGGCCTTGCGTGCTGAAAATGAATTCATCAAACAGAAGGCCGTGACCTTCTTTCGAATTCACTCCGATAAAGCTACTGAGGAGACGGACGCCGTTGCCGAAGTTTACATCGCTGCGGTACTTGTTCTGGTTACCGCTGACGCTGAGGAAACGGTAGCCCGTCTCGAAGGAATTAATGAGGTTGTAGTTCTTCCAATCATCGCCGCGCGTGGGACCTACCGAATTGGGCGTGGGTGCGACGACCTGACCCGAGAGTGCGGCAGCCAACGAGAAGAAAACCAGGGCTAGAATGGTGAATCTCATCGCATGAATAGTGGGTCGGCGTTCGATCCGTGGATTCGCATGTGGCAGTTCGTACAGTTTTGGTAGCGCGGGTCGGCCATGTTGTGGGCTGGAGAGAGCATGGGGACGCCGGTGCCGGTGCGGCCAAATGCGCCCACTCCGTTGTGGCACTCCAGACACATGGTGAAGACAACGGGGCGAGTCAGCAAACGGGAATTGGTAGAACCGTGCGGGGAGTGGCACGCTTCGCAGCCTTCCACGCGCACAGGCGGATGCTCAAAGGCGAAAGGCCCGCGTTTATCGAAGTGGCATTTCAGACAAGCTTCTTCGTTGACGTCTTGTTTGACCATATGGGGCCGGGCCGCCATGCGCCAGGTGGGCGACGAAGTGCCGTGGGGGTTGTGGCAATCGCTGCAGACCATGAATCCTTCGTTAACGCGATGCTTGAAAGGCATAGAGAACTGCGCGCGAATATCGGTGTGGCAGCCGTAGCAAAGCTCCGGCTCGCGCTTGGCCAGCAGGAATTTGGGCGTCTCCGCTTTGTGAATGGAGTGGCATTGCGCGCAACCGACGTCGTTGAGCGTGTGGACGGAACGATGGATATTTGAGCGGGCGAGACTTTCGGAATGGCAACGCAAACAGGTTGTAGTGGCTTCTTTCGGAGACAACAGCGAGAATGCGCGGATGGTGGCCTTGCCGCCATGGGCTTTCACGTGGGCTTCGCCTGGGCCGTGGCAGCCTTCGCAGCCGGTGTTTTCGGGTTTTTCTTTTTCGCTCGCGATACTTTTGAAGTGGGCGTTCTTATAGAAGCGGAACCAAACGTCGGGGTGGCAGGCTTTGCAAACCGTGCTGCCGACGAATTTGCCGGAAGGGTTTTGGGCCAACGCGGGCGCCGCCAGGACTGCGAGGAACAAGGTTAATTTCGCAGTGCTATGCACGCCCGTAGGTTAGGGCGTTGAGCGGGCGAGTGTCGTTGGGGGCTTGTGAAGGTTTTGTAAAAGCCACATTGGAAAAAATCAGGCTGCGCATGGTGGATTCAAAGTGCGCAGTGGAAAAACGCGCGGCGGCGGCTTGAATGGCAGGCGCGGAGAGACGCACTTCCTCCCGCTCGAATTCGCTGAGCGCCTGAGCGAGATGTTCTTCTCCGGGCTGCCGATAGAAGAAGCCGGCGCGCGGGCTTCGCTCGGGGACACTCTCGAGAACTCCGCCCTGGCCGAGCGCGATGACGGGCTTGCCGCTGGCGATCGCCTCGACCGGTACGATGCCGAAATCTTCCACGCCAGGTACGACGACGGCGCGACAATGCGCGTAGAGGCTGCGCAGAGCGGCGCCGGACACGCGGCCGCAAAATTCGACGGCAGGCCCGGCCATTCCGCGGAGCGATTGATATTCCGGCCCTTGACCGACAATTTTTAAGCGGCGGTTGGTTTTCGAAAAACAACGAATCGCATCGGCGACACGTTTGTAGGCCACTAACTCGGAAACAATCAAGTAGTAATCGTCGGGCGTGCCGTTATAAAAAGTTTCGACCGGGACGGGCGGACAAACGATTTGCGAGTCGCGGCGGTAAGCACGCCAGATACGGTTTTGCACGTTAGCGCTGTTCGCGACAAAGTCGTCGACGCGAGAAGCGCTGGCGTAATCCCAGAGGCGCAGATAGTTTGTGAGCGGCATCATCAAAGTGCGTTTGAAGGCCGACCGTGTCCATTCGTGCAAGTATGCGGGGTAGAGGTCCCAGAGATAACGCATGGGCGAATGGCAGTAGCAGATATGGCGGGAATGGGAGGAGACGAGGACGCCTTTGGCCGGGCCGGATTCGCTGCTGACGACTAGATCGTATTCACGAAGGTCGAAGGCTTCTAACGCCAACGGCATTAGAGGAAGTAAGGAGCGATAGGCGCGACGGAGCGGGTTCAGGAACGATGCGTTGACGACGCGGGAGCGGAGGAAGGGTGAGACGCGCTCGGGATCGTAGAAGAGCGTGTAGATAGGAGCGTCAGGCAGCAGGCGCGCCAGGGATTCGACGACTGCTTCGCCGCCGCGCATACCTAGTAGCCAGTAATGAACGATGGCGGAGCGCATTATGGATTGGCATTTTGCGGGCGGGCGATTGCCAATCGCCTGCAGGTTGACAACCTGCCCCACACAAGTAGATCAGCCACTCGGCGGCGGTAGGCGTCCAGTGTGTAGTTTGTTTGCCAGGATTTGTAGGCTCGGTCCACTACAGCGGCCAAACGGGAATGGTCCATTGTTAGAACCTTTGCTATATAGGTTGCCAACGCGTCGGGTGGCGCCAGGAATCCATTGATGTTATCTTCCACGATTTCGGGAATGCCACCCGAAGCGGACGCGACCACTGGGACGCGCGCCGCGAACGCTTCGAGAATGACGCGGGGCGCAGCGTCGAGCGGAGTAGAGGGGACAACCAACAGATCGAGTTCGGCGAAAACATTGGCGATGTCGTGCCGCCAACCGGTAAAGGTGATAGGCAACCCAGCGCTGGCGCGAATGACTTCCTCGACGTATCGATGGTTTGAAAAGGAGGGCGCACCAACGATGAAGAATGTACAGCCAGGAAATTGACGAATAAGGGAATGCGCGGCTTCGATGAAGGCGAGTTGTCCTTTTTCCGGATCGATGCGGCCGATTACGCCGATGCGGTGCAGCTTGCACGCGGGAGTTTTGTGTGGAGGCGCCAAAGGCGCTACACCGTTATAAAGAACAGCCAACAATTCCGGATCGATATGCGGCTCGAGCGGCTCGGCGGCAAACCGGGAGCAGGCCAGAACGCGGGCGCGAGATAGGCGCAAGGCGCGGCCGGCGAGGGAAGCGGCCGAGGATTGCGCGATGCGATTGTGGCAGTGAAACAGCAGAGGCACGGACATCCGGCGCGCCACAAGAGAAGCGGCGGGCAGAAGACGCGGCCCATTCACATAGAGGAGATCGACGCGATGCATCGTAAGCAGGCGATGGATGGCGCGTTGCAAGCCCGGCAACTCGAGTGCGTAGCGCGCAGCATCGAGCAGCGTCTTGCGGCCATTCGAGTACAGGCTCAGCGAGAGTGCGTCGACGGCAAAATCCAGGTCCCGCAGTTTGCTCGCAAGGGGACCGTCGCCGCCCGGAAGTGCCACTCGCACGTTGGCGCCGCGCTCACGGAAGGCGGGCAGTAAATCGACGAGCGCCAGCTGGCCGCCGCCGAGGTTCGAGAACTGCTCCAGGCAGAGAATGCTACCAGGCATCTTTCCCTGTGAGAGTGCGAGGAATGGTTGCAAGTAACACCTTCAGGTAGAGACCGGGCGACCAGTGACGAATGAGAAACAGGTCCAGACGGCGGCGCTGCGAGTAAGTGAGCCGGCTGCGTCCTTTAATTTGCCAAAGGCCAGTGAGGCCGGGTCTTCTGGTGAGAAGCTCGATCGCGCTGGCGCCATAGTAAACGTGAATTTCGCTGGCGGTGAGAGGCCGAGGTCCGACGAGCGCCATTTCTCCGCGGAGGACATGCCAGAGTTGCGGGCATTCATCGATAGAGTATTTGCGGCACCAGGCAGCGAGGCGGCTGGTGATGCGGGCATCGGCGGAAGTTTTAGGTTCGGGCAAAGTGGCCGCGACCGAGAGTTTCTCCAGAAGCTGAAATTTTTCGGCCGGGCGCCGGTCCGGGGTCCACATGGTGCGTAATTTCACGACCCAGATGGAACGGCCGCCTTGCCCCACGCGGCTATGCGCGATCCAAGGGGAGCGCCGCGAGAGAACGGCAACGGCCAGCGCGCTTATTGCGAGCAGAGGGAGCAGAAGAACGAGCAGCAGCGCCGCGACGATGCGTTCTCCGGCGCCTGCGATTTTCCAGAGAAAATGTTCCGGCGGCGCCGATTCGCCTGCGATGCTGATTGTGTTAATGGAAGCGTTTTGCGCACCCACCCTCGCTCCTTGAATTTTTATGCGACCGGAGGAAATCTGCGCCCACGAGGTTGGCATGTGCAGCAGGCCTCCGGTCTCGCACGAACCAACTTTCGTTGGCTCGCTATGACAGTTAGGCTAAGACGGCGGGGTCAGGGGCGGTGTTCAGAAGCTGTAAAACTGTTGTAAATAGCCAAATAGCGGTCAGCTTTTAGCTATCTCCATCGTGTGATCGAAAGGCGTGAAGCCGGTTAGGTAGACGCTTCGACCGGGTAGTTTGGGAAGAGCGCCGCGGAGCTGGGTCCAGCGATGTTGGCCTATGCCGGGACCGAAGCGCAGCGCACCATTGGGCGTGGAGTAGGTAGCGTAGCCGCTGGCGAGAATTTCGTCGCAGCCTTCCAGTTTGCCGCCTTCGCGGAGATTGATTTCAATTGCGACGGGAACGTGATCCGTACCGCCGGCGCGAATGCGGAGGCGATAGCCGGCAGGGACTTGCGTCAACTCGGCGGATTGATTCAGCACGCAGGTTTCGGTCTGTTTGCGTTTGGCCCGAAGCTCGCTCCAATTGGCGGAGGTGATGCGCCGCGGCGGATCGAGCGGCTGGTAATAGCCGGCTTCGAGGCGCTGCCGGAGGATGTAGCGGCCATCCTGTTTTTCGAGCGCCGGCGCGACGAATTGCCCTTTGCCGAAAAACGCGCTGGCGAAGCGCACACCTTCAATTACGGCGGACCCATTACGAATCGAGAAGAGTCTGGGCTGGCCGGCGAGCCAAGTGGCGCTTTCGGCACCGCGGCGGAAACGAACGATTTGCACTGCGTTCATCTCGCGGGTGTAGGTATCGGGTGGGGAAACTGCCGCCGGAAGAGCCGCCAGCAGTTCGGGATATTCCATCAGGGTCGAGAGACTCGCGGCGGTATTGGTGTAGCGAGCGGCAAGCGCGGCAAAACGGCCATCTACATCATGAATGGCCAGATAGCGGAGCGGAAACCAGTAGCCGCTCATACTGCCGCGTACGTTTTGGTCCTGGCGCCGGGAGATTTCGGTGACCACTTCGAAATCGGGATGCAGAAGATAGAGCATCGATTCGAGATTTGCGCGCACAGGCGCGAGCAGCTCCGGGCGCTTCAGCTTCAGCGCCATGACAAGGAACGAGCGATCGCAGATGGGATTGTAGACGGTGGTAGAGCGCTCGGTGAACTGGCCGTCAGCGTCCAGATCGATGCCTTCGGCGAGCCATTGATCGATGCGGCGGACGTAGGATGGGTCCGGAAAGATTTCGTTGATTTGCGCGAGCGCGGAAGAGACGACCCAGCGGTGATTGGGCGTATGGATTCCGCCCGTAGCCATACCGGCAGCAGCTTTGCGGAGAAACGGTTCGATGAGGGCGAGTAATTCGCGTTCGCCGGCGCGCGACGCCAGGCAAGCGGCGGTGGCGGCGCTCCAGGCGGTGAAGGCCGCGTCGGGGGCGGAGTCGAAATTGGTATCGAGATAGTCGACAAGGCCATCCGGATGCTGGGTGCGCGTGAGAAAGCCGGCGGCGAGTTTGATCCGCTCGAACAGTAAGGAGGTTTTGTGAAAGCGCGAACCTGGATAGAGCCAGGCGGCGGTGCAGATTTCGATCCATCCGGCAGCGGGTTCCGGATTGAAAATGCCGTGGGCGTTCGGCACGCCGCCGAACCAGGGGCTGGCGGGATCGGTATTTTGAGCCGGAAGGCCACGATCGATGTAGTCGTCGTGGCGGCGAACGATGGCCGGATCGATTTCCGCCCTAGCGGCGGCTAGTGAGGCACCGGCGCCCATCAGCGCAAGGGCGCTTCTACGCGTAATCCGCATACTGACAGTGTCTCCAACAGCGCGGTTTAATAGTTTAGCGCGGTTTAATAGTTTATAGTTGAGTATCGCTTGACCAACCTGCCCAATTTGCTGACGCTGGTGCGGATATTTCTGGTTCCGCTGCTGGTGGCTGCGCTGGTGCAGCAGAATTTCCAGATTTATTGGGGCACGCGGGTTCTGGTAGCGAACGATTTCTTCGCGCTGATCGTTTTTTTGGCGGCGGCGCTGACCGATTTGCTCGATGGATATCTGGCGCGGCGGTGGAAGCAAGTTACTACGGTAGGAACGCTGCTCGATCCGGTGGCCGACAAGCTGCTTATTTCGGCGGCGTTGATTTCACTGGTGGAAATCCGGCTACTGCCGGGCTGGATGGTGATCCTGATCATCAGCCGGGAATTCGCGGTGTCGGGATTGCGGGGAATCGCGGCGGCGGAAGGCTATACGATCCGCGCCAGCGAACTCGGCAAATCGAAGATGCTGCTGCAGGTTATTGG
>Ga0068856_100003492_pt1 | contig 15871 bp, 11 predicted proteins | sample KBSCornC62_FD_66595 | JGI IMG/M metagenome (GOLD analysis project Ga0068856, IMG submission 66595) | Corn rhizosphere microbial communities from Kellogg Biological Station, Michigan, USA - KBS Corn C6-2 | ecosystem: Host-associated > Plants > Roots > Rhizosphere > Soil ...
CTGCCGGTCGGGCTCGACGGCGGGCGCCTGTCGTTCCTTGGCCAGGCGGTGTGGCAGCAGCCGCCCGCGACCTTCAACGGCCAGTCGATCTACTACCAGGCGCGCTCGCTGCTGGGCCGCATACAGTACAGCTATCCGATCGTGCGCCATCTCGGCTGGACGCTGATGGCGCTCGGCATGCTCGACGTGATCGACGTCGATTACAACATCGCCGGCATCGGCATTCCAGGCGATTCGCTGCGCGTGCTGCGCGGCGGGATGACGACCACGTTCAGGGACGGCTGGAAGGGCACCTGGGGCGCGGCGGCCCTCGCGAGCGTCGGCCTCGATCTCGCCGGAGCGGAAACCGCCAATCGGTTCTCGGCTGCGCCGTCGTTCTTCAAGCTCAACCTGGCCCTCGAGCGCGCACAGCCGTTGGGCAAACACTTCACCTTCGTCGCCCGCGCAGTCGGGCAGATGACGTCGGGCACGGTGCCGGCGGCCGAGGTCTTCAGCTACGGCGGCCGCGAGTTCGGTCGCGCCTTCAACCTTTCGGAATCGTTCGGGGATCGCGGCGCCGCGGTTTCGGCCGAGCTGCGCTACGCGATCGACTGGATCGACTTCCTGAAGGACAAGGCCGACCCGCACCTCTACGTGTTCGCCGACCATGGCTGGCTGTCGTCCGTCGATCCGCGCAACGCGCCCCTGTTCACGCAAGCCACGTCGGCGGGCGGCGGCATCCGCGTGATCGGCTTCAAGAAGTACACCGCCGAGCTCGAGTTCGCGAAGGCGCTCGACGCACCGCCGATCGATGTCGGCGCGTGGCCGTGGCGCGTATCAGTGCGGGTCGGGACGAAGTTCTGATCCGTCAGGGATTGCGACAGACCGTGTCGAAGCCCCAGGTGGTGCAGGCGAGCGCCGTGCCTCCGACCTGGTGATAGTGCACCGCACCGCGTTCGGCAGTGGAGGAAGACGGAGTCGTCGTTTCGCTGCTGCACGCCGCAACGGCGAGCGCCAGCAGGAGGACGAAGCGCTTCACGCCGCGCGCTGCTGCTCGGCGGCGTCCTGCATGATGGTGACGCGCCAGTGGATGCGCTGCTCCTCGATCGGATAGCCGCCGGTCGCCGAGTGGAGCGCGCAGCGATTGTCCCAGATCACGATGTCGCCGACCTGCCACTCATGGCGGTACTGCGCCGTGGTGTGGGTCATGTGGTCGGTGAGCTCGGCGATCAGCGCCTCGCTGTCGGCCTCGCTCACGCCCTGGATGCGGGTGATGTGATAGGGGTTGGCATAGAGCGAGGTGCGGCCGGTCTCCTCGTGCACCCGCACGATCGGATGCACCGCCGGCGGACGGTTGCGATCCTCGGGATCGAGCAGGTCGTTGCCGCGCCGGCCGCGGCCGCCATAGACGTGCTCGGCCTTCAGCCCCTGGACGCGCTGCTTGAGCTTCTCGGGCAGCGTCTCGTAGGCCTCGTACATGCTGGCGAACAGCGTGTCGCCGCCGTACGACGGGATGGCGATGCCGTAGAGCTGCGTGCCCTTGCAGATATCCTGGTCCCACGGCGAATCGGTATGCCAGCCGCCGCCGCGGTCGTAGATCGTCTTGTCGACCTTGCCGTCGGGCTTGCGCGTGCCGATGCCCATCACCGTGAGCTCGGGATACTCGGCGTGGCGCGTGCGCTTGACGCGATGCGGCTTCAGCCGGCCGAAGCGGCCGGAGTAGGCGAGGAATTCCGGGATGGTGAGGCTCTGGCCGCGCACCACCAGCACGATGCCGTCGAGCCAGGCGCGGTAGAGGGCGTTCCAGTCCGAGTCGGAGAGCGAACGGACATCGACATCGGTGGCGATCGCCCCGATGCGCGGGTCGGGCTTGTCGATCTTCATGGCGCGAGCTTAGCATCCTCCCGGAAAAAAGACCGGGAGGAACAATGCACCGCATCGCGGCTTTGTGTTTTGCGCTTTTGTTTGCGGTGTTTCCGGCCGCCGCACAGGACGCCTATCCCAGCAGGCCGATCACCCTGGTCGTGCCCTACGCGCCAGGCGGCGGCAGCGACTTGCTGGGCCGGGTGCTGGCCGAGGGCTTGCGGGCACGGCTGGGCGAGACGGTGGTGGTGCAGAACCTCCCCGGCGCGGGAAGCCTGGTCGGCTCCCAGCAGGTCGCCAAGGCCAAGCCGGACGGCTACACGCTGCTGATCAACCATATGGGCCTGTCGACCATCCCGGCGCTCTACAAGAAGGTCGCGTTCGATCCGCTTGCTTCGTTCGAATTCGTCGGGCTCTACGCCGAGGCGCCGATGATGATCATGGCGCGCAAGGAGTTTGCGCCCAAGACCTTCGCCGAGCTGGTCGCCTACGCGAAGGCCCATCCCGACAAGTTCACCATGGCCTCGGCAGGCATGGGCAGCGCGACCCATCTCTGCGCCATCCTGTTCCAGCAGGTCGTGGGGGTGCCGATCACCATCGTGCAATACAAGGGCGCGGGGCCGGCGGTGATCGACGTGCGCTCGGGCCAGGTCGACGCGATCTGCGACCTGCCGACCACGACCTCGAGCATGGTGCGCTCGGGCGAGTGGCGCGGCTACCTGCTGACCGCGCCGAAGCGCCTGGCGTCGCTGCCCGACGTGCCGACCTCGGCAGAGCTCGGCGTGCCGAGCCTCGACATTGCCGTGTGGTTCGCCCTCTATGCGCCGGTCGGCACACCGCAGCCGATCATTATGCAGCTCAACAAGGCGCTGCGCGAGATCGTGCAGGACAAGGCCGTGGCGGAGAAGCTCGCCACCATCGAGACCTACCTGCTGCCCCTCGACCAGGCGACGCCCGAGGCGCACCGCGCCAAGCTGGCGGCGCAGATCGCGCGCTGGACATCGATCCTCGAGAAGGCGGGCATCCAGGCGGATTGAAGCGTCTCCACCGGGCCATTGCCCGCCTGAACGCGCTCCCGTACGCTCCGGTCAACAGGGAAGCAGCGTAGCCGTCGTCCGCGCGTAACAAACGACAATCGCGACGAGAGTGACGCACCATGGCCGAGACGGTACTCGAGCTCGACGACCTGACCGTGCGCTTTCGCCTCAAGCGGGGCGATCTCACGGCGGTGAACGGCGTTTCCTTCGGCATCGAGCGCGGCGAGACCTTCGGGCTGGTGGGCGAGTCGGGTTCCGGCAAGTCGGTGACGGCGCGTGCGATCATGCGGCTGATCCCGCAGCCGCCGGGCGAGATCGAGCGCGGCCGCATCCTGTTCGAGGGCGAGAACGTGCTCGACAAGAGCGACGCCGAGATGCGCGCGCTGCGCGGCCGGCGGATCGCCATGGTGTTCCAGGAGCCGATGAGCGCGCTCAACCCGGTGTTCACGGTACACGACCAGATCTCCGACGCGCTGCGCTCCAACCTCAAGCTGTCGAAGGCCGAGGCGCGCGAGCGGGTGGTCGAGCTATTGTCGCTGGTCGGCATTCCCTCGCCGCACAAGCGGCTCGACTCCTATGTCCACGAGTTCTCCGGCGGCATGCGCCAGCGCGTCATGCTGGCGATGGCGCTGAGCTGCAGCCCGAGCCTGCTGATCGCCGACGAGCCGACCACCGCGCTCGACGTCACCATCCAGGCCACCATCCTCGAGCTGATCACCGGCATGATCGAGCGGCTCGGCATGTCGCTGCTGTTCATCACGCACAATCTCGGCGTCGTCGCCCATGCCTGCGACAAGATCGGCGTGATGTACGCCTCGCACGTGGTCGAGCTCGGCGACAAGCGCGAGATCTTCGCCAACCCGCAGCACCCCTACACGGTCGGCCTGCTGAACTCGATCCCGCGGCTCGATACGCAGGCCAGGTACCTGACGCCGATCGAGGGCACGGTCTGCAACATGATGACGCCGCCCGGCGGCTGCAAGTTCCACCCGCGCTGCGCTCACGCCATGCCGCGCTGCCGCGAGCAGGCGCCGACCTTGAAGGAGGTGGCGCCGGGCCACTTCGCGGCCTGCCACCTGCACGACGGGAGCTGAAGCGATGACGCCTGCCGCCGACACGCTGCTCGACGTCCGGGGGCTGACCAAGCACTTCACCCTCCACGGCGACGTCTATTCGAAGCTGGCCGGCGAGAAGGCGCAGGTGTTGAAGGCGGTCGACGGCATCGACTTTCACATCCGCAAGGGCGAGACGCTGGGCCTGGTGGGCGAGAGCGGCTGCGGCAAGTCGACGACGGCGCGGCTGGTGTCGCGGCTGATCGATCCGACCGCCGGCCGCATCACGCTGCACGACGAGGACCTGCTGGCGTTCTCGTCGGCGCGGCTGAAGGCCGCCCGCAAGCAGATCCAGCTGGTTTTCCAGGACCCCTACAGCTCCCTCAATCCGCGCAAGACGGTCATGCACATCCTGAGCCGGCCGATGGAAGTCCACGGCCTCGCCCAATCGTGGGCGGACAAGCGCAGGAAGGTGCTCGACCTGCTGGAGCGGGTCGGCCTCGGTATCGAGCACATCGATCGCTACCCGCACGAATTTTCCGGCGGCCAGCGCCAGCGCATCGCCATCGCCCGCGCGCTGGCGGTCGATCCCGAGCTGGTGATCGGCGACGAGCCGGTGTCGGCGCTCGACGTGTCGATCCAGGCGCAGACGCTCAACCTGTTCCGCGACCTGCAGGAGCAGTTCGGGCTGACCTACCTGTTCATCGCCCACGATCTCAGCGTGATCCGCCACATCAGCGACCGCGTCGCGGTGATGTATGTCGGCAAGATCGTCGAAAGCGGGCCGGCGGCAGCGCTGTTCGAGGCGCCGCTGCACCCCTACACCCAGGCGCTGCTCGCGGCCGTGCCCGAGGCCGATCCGGACAAGCCGCCGCCCCGGCTCACGCTCAAGGGTGAGGTATCGACGCCGATCGATCCGCCGCCCGGCTGCCGGCTGTGCGGCCGCTGTCCGCGCGAAACCAAGGTTTGCGCCGAAGTCGAGCCGCCGCTGGTCGAGGTCGGCGACGGCCGCGCCGTCGCCTGCCACAATCTCTGAGCGGAGCCGAGGCATGTACCCATAGGCTTCGGTCGCCCTGTGAGCAGGGCCCAATGCTGGCAACACACTGGGTCTTGGCACTACGACGTCGCGAATTGGCTCTTACCGTGCCCTTGGCGACCGCGGGCCCCGACGCCGGCGCAAAAGGGCTTGCCTCTCGCCGGCTCTGTGAGACGATTGTATCGAGGCCAATGCATTGGTGGCATCGATGCAGGCATGGATCATCGACGCGAGCGAGATGGATGCCGAAGACATTCTCAGTTTTCGGTCCAATCTTCTGCATCCCAATCCGGAAATAAGGTCGTTCCTCAAGCCGGATAACAAGGGCACCACCATCGTCATCGCCCCCAAGGGCTTCGGGAAAACGCTTCTTCTCAAGGCGAAGCGGCTCTCGATCCAGGATAAATATGCCCACCTCCTGCCGAGTGGCGCCCTGGTCGAGAAGCCCAGCGGGCTTCCCAGTGTCATACCAACCAGCGACTACGGCGACCTTCGTGATAGCGAAGGCTACTGGCGATCGGTGTGGCTGCTGTCGTTTACCATCGCCGTACTCAAGGCTGCCGAGCATCTGCCCGGACGGTGCAGCCGATCCCTGAAGGCCATTTTCCAGGACGACAATCTTCTGTCCGTCTGGGAGATCTTCGATCACATCCTGTCGGCGTCGGTGAACACCTATCATCAGCTCAACAACGACTACAATGACGCCTTGCTGCCGGGCTTCAGGCGTCTCCACGAATCGACGGCGATATTCGTCGACAATATCGACGAATACTATGAAGGCGTCTTGCGCGAGATGAATGCCGAGCGTGATCGCCCCAGCGGTGCCAAGGTGCAAAGAAGCTTCTGGCACCTGGCGCAGTACGGCATCGCCGCGGCCGCTCGCGAGCTCAGCCACATCAATACGCATGTGAAGATCTACGTGTCGATCCGCAAGGAAGTCCTGCAGGGCATCATCGGCGATACCCACTTCGGTCAGCAGCTGCGCAGCAAATCGTTGATCGTCAGCTACACCGACAGCGATCTCCTGGAGATCATCCACAAGAACATTTCCCACTCCGATGCCGAAGACTTGGCCGACCCCCAGGCCAATGAGCCTGTATCGGCGTTCTTTGGGCCGCTGTCGCGCGTCACCCATCCGATAACCGGCGATGAGGAAGAGGTTCTGGCCTTCTGGCTGCGCCATACCCTCGGACGTCCGCGCGACGTGGTGTCCATCGGAAAAGCCATTGCCAGCATCCCGCCTGTCAGTCGCAGCGAACGCAAGATCCGCGAGGTCGTCCGGTCGGAAGCCAAGACCATCGCGACGGCCTACTTTGCCGAAATGGCGCCTCACCTCGATGGTTTCGACGCCGACATCCTCCTGCGCCTCATCGACCGGAATGTGCTCACTCCAGACGATTTGAGGCGGATCTCCGAAGCCTATGCATACGCTTGGCTGGAAGCGTTCCACGCAGCCGCACCGCACACGGAACATCCATTCTGTGCCTTGTTCAAGCTGGGCCTGCTTGGCTATGTCGGTCGCGATGCCGAGACGGGCGAGGACGTGCAGATGTTCCGCCTACCCGGCGAGCATCCGCTCGACAACGTCCGGATCCTGCCGCCGGCGCGGATCTATCTCGTTCATCCGGCGCTCGATGACCTGATCGCCGAACGCAACCCGAAGTATTTCGAGAACCTGAACAGCCGCAATGTCATCGGCAGAGGGCGGCGATGGCTGCGTGAACGATCTATCCGATATGTCCTGAAAGGCGATGTGAAAGGCCTCTCGGCGATCATGCGGGACGGGCTGCGCAACAAGGCGTTCGTTTCGCTCTTCGATTCGATCGTGTCCGAGTTCGGCGCGAGATTGGATCATGCTGAAAGATCGCAAGGCGATTCGCTTCTGCTGATCGATGCCAATCCGATCAAGCTCCTCCAGGCAGCGCGGAATATCCAACGTGACCTCGCCCGGTCAGAATTCGGGTCACAGCTCAGATTTGCCGGCGACGCCGGCTTCGTCGAGATTGCAGTCGGGGCAAGACAGAGCGAACCGTACGGCATGGCCATTCAGAACGCGGCCCGCCTGGAACCTCATGTCTCTTCAGGGGAAGTTTACGTCACCGAGCAATTCGTTCGTCACGTCGAGGAAGACCGGGGCAAACACCTGCCGGTCGATTTTGTCCGTCTGGGCCCTGAAGATCTCAAGGGTCTCACGTGGATGGACGGTCTCTTCGATATAGCCAAGGGCGGTGGTGAGGATCCGATTCTTACGGCGGTTCATCGCGTCGATTTTCGCTGAGTCGCGCGCACGGGGTCGCTATCCCCATGAGTTTTCCGGCGGCCAGCGCCAGCGCATCGCCATCGCCCGCGCGCTGGCGGCGCTGTTCGAGGCGCCGCTGCATCCCTTTCGGTAGAAGCACTACGGTAAGGAATGGACGATCACCGGTCCGGCCGTCGCGGTGGCAGGCCCAACCAGTAGCGGCCCAAGATTCTTCTCTATCCAAGCCACCGCCAGCCTGTTCGATTCGTCAGCGCTGGCGACGTTGTTGAAGACGCTGATCGCAGTCACGGTGTCGTCCGGCGCATATATGACGTAGTACCCCATGAAACCCTGGACGCTACTGATGATCGGAATTAGTTCCTTGATCCGGCTGGCAAGCTGATCGGCCATACCGGCCTTTGCCTTCGCCTGACGAATTGCGGCGTACATGACACCCTCCGTCGATGGTGATCGGGCAATTGGCAGGCTGTAGAGAATGAACCAGGACAGATGGCATCCACGGTTCTTTCAAGCCTCCACAAACGTACCACAGCGCCTTTTCGGCCGCCGCCGCAAGCAGCGCAAACCGGCGAGCGGCTGAGATACGGCCCGATCGCCAATCCCGGAGTTGGCCCTTAGAACATATTCCGTCCAGCCGGAATCGGCTGGACGGAATATGCCTGCTGCAACAGCCATCGCCAGTGTGCGCATTTCCGCTCAGATGGAACCGGCCCATAGGCCGATGGGACAAGTGACGACCGGGCGGGCGCGGTTCCATCTGAACGGAAATCGCTCTAGCGGGCCTCGGGGCGCTGCCGGCGGACGTCCACCTGGAGGAAACCAGGGGACGCCCATCAAGCAAGTCTTCTCGCCCTCATCCAAACGCGTAAGAAGCTTCGCGACCAGCTTCCAGGGACTTGGGGGGCAAGCAACTTCTGCTTCGGACGTCGAGGTAATTTGGCGGGTCGCCTGGAACACTTCCGGCCACACTCTTTATGAGGTAGTGTTTGCATAGTTCGGCCAGGCACTCGAGGGAACAGAATGCCTGCAGAAGCGAAAGCCGAGCCTTCGCTAAGTGTTTCCGAGCTCCAGCTCCGAGTGAACGAGCTGGCTGATCAGCTGCGATCCAAGAGTGAAGAGTGCGAGGAGGGGCTGCAACGCGAAGCCGCGATGGCCGAGATCCTGCGCGCGATCAGCGACCCGACCGCTGACCTTGCAAGCGTGTTTGACGTGCTGGTCGAAAAGGCTGCGAAACTCTGCACGGCTTCGTACGGATATGTCTGGCTCTACGACGGCACGCGGGCGCGTGCCATCGCCGCCTTTGTCGAGCAGCCGTTCAGGGACTGGTTGCGCGACCGGGAACCATTCGTCCCGGCCGAAGCGAGTGCTTTGGGTCAGGCGATTCTCCACAAGCGCCTGGTTCATGTCGTCGACGCGGTGGAGCATCAGGGCTACCAGGCTTTTCCAATCTTCCGTGAAGTCATCGACAAAGGGGGAGTACGAACGCTGCTGCACGTTCCGTTGTGCAGGGGCGGCGACGTGCTCGGTGTCATCACCGTCTTTCGCCAGGAGCGGCGGCCGTTTTCCGACCGGCAGATTGCCTTGCTTGAAAGCTTCGCCGCGCAGGCGGCGATCGCCCTGGAGGATGCACGGCTGCTCGGTGACTTGCGCGAAAGAACGGGCGAGCTGGCGCGCTCGGTCGATGAGCTCACCGCGACCAGCAATGTGCTGAAGATCATCAGCCGGTCGTCGATCGAACTCATCACGGTGCTCGATACGCTGGTCGAGACGGCCTCACGTCTCTGCGGCGCCGATCACGCCACGATGTTTCGCTGGCGCGACGGCCTCTTTCACATGGTGGCGTCGCACGGCCTTACGGATGAAGCGAAGCACACCTATGTCACCCATCCCATCGCGCCGGATCGCGGGACCGTCGTCGGACGCGTAGCGCTGGAGCGCCGGCCGGTCCACGTCCACGACGTATTGAAGGACCCGCACTACACCTATTGGGAAGCGCAGACGCTCATCGGCTTTCGCACCATGCTCGGCATTCCTCTGCTGCGCGAGGAGCAGCTCATCGGCGTCTTCGTCATCAACCGCATCCGCGCCGAACCTTTCACCGGCAAGGACATCGAACTCGTCACCACTTTCGCGGACCAGGCGGTGATTGCGATCGAGAATGCCCGGTTGTTCGAGGAGCTGCACGACCGGCAGGCCGAGTTGCGGGTCACAATCGACAACATGGGCGGCGGCGTCGCGATGTTCGACGCCGACCTGCGGCTCACGGCCTGGAACCGCAACATCCAGCAGATCCTCGACCTCTCCGACGAGGATCTCGCCGCACGGCCGACGTATGACGAATATCTGCGAATGCTCGCGGACCGCGGCGAGTATGGGACTGAGAACGTCGAAGCGACGCTGTCCGGATTTCTCGAGGATCCCGGCAAAGAGTTGCGACTCGAGCGCGTCCGGCCTGATGGCACCGTGGTCGAGGTGCGGCGCAATCCGGTGCCCGGCGGCGGCTTCGTGGTGATCTACATCGACATCACCGAGCATAAACAATCGCAGGAGAAGATCCGCGCGGCCCGCGACGCCGCTGAGGCGGCCTTGGAGCGGCAAACCGCCACCGCCGACATCCTGAGGGTCATCGCCGGTTCGCCGACCGACGTGCGGCCGGTACTCGATGCAGTGGCGAAAGCGGCGGTGCGGTTTTGCGGTGCGGCCGACGCGCTTGTCCACCTAAGGGATGGCGACGAAATGATCGTTGCGGCCCACGAAGGTCCCCTTACCTACAAGGCCGGTGACCGCCGTCCGCTGGAGCGGAGTGCAACTGGCGCCCGCGCCATCGTCGATGCGCAGATATGCCACCACCCGGACATCGAGACACTCGATCCGGTCGAGTTCGCGACCACCCGCAGGTTCGCGGCGCTGCACGGTTATCGCGCCATTGTCGCTGCGCCACTGATGCGAGAGGACGTCGCCATCGGCGCTGTCACCCTCCGCAAGGTCGAGCCGGGTCCCTACATGCCGCATCAGATCGCGCTTCTCGAAACCTTCGCCGCCCAGGCGGTGATCGCCATCGAGAACGTGCGGTTGTTTTCGGAGTTGCGGGAGTCCCTTGAGCAGCAGACCGCGACCGGCGAGGTGCTGCAGGTGATTAATTCGTCACCGGGCAACCTTACGCCTGTGTTCGAGACCATTCTGGAGAAGGCGCGTGCGCTTTGCGGGGCCGCCTACGGCAGCCTGCTCCTTTACGATGGCGTCAAGTTCCGCGCGATGGCTGTGCACGGTCAGCCGGAGCCGCTGGTGACTCTACTGCGAGAAGGCTACGCGCCTGAGCCGAACCACCCGTCCAAAGGATTGCTCGCGGGCGACGATTACGTCCATATCCGCGACATCGCGGATGTCGACCATGCGATCGCACGTGCTTCAGTCGAAGCGGGGATAAGGACCATACTCTATGTCGCGCTGCGCAAGCACAGCAGGCTGCTCGGCCAGGTCGTCGTCTCCCGCAAGGAAGTGCGGCCGTTCGCCGACAAGGAAATCTCTCTGCTCAGGAACTTTGCCGCGCAGGCTGTGATCGCAATGGAGAACGCGCGGCTGCTCGGTGAACTGCGCGAGCGCACCGATCAAGTAGCGGAGCTTAATCGGGGCCTCGAAGCACGGGTCGCCGAGCAAGTCGAGGAATTGGGCCGGGTCGGACGTCTCAAGCGCTTTCTCGCGCCGCAACTGGCCGAACTGATCGTCTCGCAGGGCGACGAGAAGATCCTCGAAAGCCACCGCCGCGAGATCGTCGTCGTGTTCTGCGATTTGCGCGGCTATACCGCCTTCACCGAGGCCGCCGAGCCCGAGGAGGTTTTGGATTTTCTGCGCGCGTATCACGGCGCGCTGGGGCCGCTGGTCAGCCAGTTCGAGGGGACGCTCGACCAGTTCTCCGGTGATGGGATCATGGTGTTCTTCAACGACCCCGTACCGATCCCCGACCCGGCCGAGCGCGCGGTCAAGATGGCCGTTGCGATGCGCGAGGCCGCGTCGATACTGATCGCCGCGTGGCGCGAGCGAGGTCGCGAGTTGGGCTTCGGAGTCGGCGTCGCCCAAGGCTACGCAACTTTGGGCCAGATCGGCTTTTCCGAGCGCTCTGGGTACACCGCGATTGGCACGGTGTGCAATGTTGCGGCACGACTCTGCGGCGAGGCCAAGGACGGCCAAATTTTGCTGGGTCAGCGCGTGAACGTGGCGCTCAAAGGGAGCGTAGCGACCGAGCTGGTTGGCGCGCTCACCTTGAAGGGGCTCACCCAGCCGGTCATCGCCTACAACGTACCCGTCGCGGCGGGCCAACCGGTTCTCCGCGTTATAGACAGCGATAGTCGTTGAACGGTCGGTCAGCGGATGGAGTCCGCCCCTGGCCCGCGTGCGCCAGCGCGCAACCGGCCGTCTCAGCCAGGGCGAAGGTGCGGATAGGACCGGCCGCCACTGGTCGAGGTCGGCGGCGGCCGAGCCGTCGCCTGGCACAATCTCTGACGGCTGGAAGTGTATGGCCCACGCCGCTGGTGATTGTGCTTTAATCGACCAACCATTCGCGAAACATCGCCAGGGGAGGACATCGCATCCTTCCTCAGCCTTCGCTCCTACAGGAGGTTAAGTCATGGGACCACTGGCCGGTATCCGCATCATCGATCTCACATCGATGCTGTCGGGCCCCTGGGCGACGATGATCCTGGGTGATCAGGGCGCCGACGTGATCAAGGTCGAGATGCCGGGCCAAGGTGACCACACGCGGACGGGCCGCAATCGCAGCAACGGCATGGCCGCGTCGTTTCTCAATTTGAACCGCAACAAGCGCTCGATCGCAATCGATTTGAAGACGGCTGACGGCGTCGCGCTCGTGAAACGCCTCGCCGCGAGCGCGGATGTGCTGGTCCAGAATTTCCGCCCCGGCGTCGTTGAACGGCTCGGTCTTGCCGAGGACGATATCCGCAAGGCTGCGCCCGGCATCATCTATGTCTCGATCAGCGGCTTCGGCGAGCGCGGGCCGTGGATTCACAAGGGTGTATACGACCCGATCATCCAGGCGCTCTCCGGCCTCACCACCGTGCAGGCCGGCTCGGATGCCGAGCGGCCACGGCTCGTTCGCACCGTCCTCCCCGACAAGCTGACTGCCGTCACCGCCGCGCAGGCGATCAGCGCGGCCCTCGTGGCCAAGCTCAAGACAGGTAGGGGCCAACATGTCCGGCTGTCGATGCTCGATGCCATGCTCGCCTTCCTCTGGGCGTCGGACATGGGCGGACAGACCTATGTCGGCCGTCCGGTCTCGGAGGCGGCCGCCGCGAGCTTCATCGACCTGATCTATGAGACCAGCGACGGGCACATGACGGTCGCCGTCATGAGCGACAAGGAATGGGCCAATCTGACCCGCGCCTTCGAGCGCCCGGAATGGCTCGAGGATCCGCGCTTCAAGACGCCGGCGCTGCGCGACCACAACATCAATGCGCGTCTCGCCATGATTCAAGAGGTGCTCAGGACCCGTACGACGGCCGACTGGATGGCGCGCCTCGAGGCCGCCGACGTCCCGTGTGCGCCGGCCCTGACACGCAACAAGGTGATCGAACATCCGCAAGTGCTGGCGAGTGAGATCCTGCTGGAAAGCGACCACCCCGTCGCCGGGCGCCTTCGGCAGACCCGCGCGGCCGCCCGCTACTCGGAGACCCCGCCCGAACTCAGCCGCGGCGCGCCGCAGCTGGGCGAGCATAGCGACGAAATCCTGCGCGAACTGGGCCTGTCGCGCGAGGAGATCAGCGACCTGCGGCAACGCGAGGTGGTGGGAAAGGAGAGCGGGATGAGTGAGGCGGCATAGGGGGCGACGCATATGAAGTCGGTACAATCGCACCCATCAGCGGCGCTGCTTGGCGTCGCGAACAAGCCGCCGCTCACATGGGACCTGCCGCAGCCCAAGCGGCCGATCGCTCTCAAGGCCGCCACCCTGCTCGACGGCAAAGGCGGGACGCTACGGGACACCGTGGTCGTCGTCTCCGGCGACAAGATCGAACGCATTGGCGGGCCGATTCCGGAAGGGGCCCAGGTCTACGATCTCGGCGGCCTGACCGCGGCGCCGGGATTGATCGACACCCACGTTCATGTGACCTACCACTTCAGCCACGACGATCGCTTCGTCGACAACCGGCTCGTCGGACAGGACGAGCCGGTGCCCGACTCGGTCCTGTTCGGCGTGGAAAACGGCGTGCGCATCCTCGAGGCCGGCTTCACGACGGTGCAGAGCCTGGGGCCGGGCACCGCGTGGGATCTCCCTTTGCGCGAGGCCTGGCAGCGCAACCTGGTGCCGGGGCCGCGACTGCTGACCTCGCTGCAATGGTTCCGCTACGATCAGCCCGGACAGATCGTGGAGCCTGAGTCGGAGCTCCGGGCCATGGTGCGCGACCTCAAGGCGCGCGGCGCCGACGCCATCAAGATCTTCGCCTCGACGAGCGTGCGCGAAGGGTCGCGACCCACGCTGACGCAAGCCCAGCTCGACGTCATTTGCGGCGAATGCAATAGCCAGGGCCTGCGCAGCGTCGTTCACGCCTACACGTCGGCCGTGAAGATGGCGGTCCAGGCGGGATGCACGGCGATCGAGCACGGCACCGGCGGCATGACCGATGAGGCCCTGGCCCTGATGGCGGCCAAAGGCACCTTCTTCGATCCGACGGTTGGCGTGGTCACCGAGAACTATGTCGCCAACAAGGACAAGTACCTGGGCGTCGGCAACTACACATCGGAAGCGTTTGCGATGATGGAAAAGCTGATCGCCAATCCGAAGCCGCCGGAGGAATTCATCCGATCCCTCAATGTACCGGGCCTGAAGATCGTCTATGGCAGCGATGCCACCGCGGGCGCGCACGGTCACAATGCCGAAGGACTGCTGTACCGCATCAAGTTCGGCGGCCAGGATGCGATGCAAGCGCTCGTCTCGGCGACGTCGCTCGCAGCGGAATCGCTCGATCTCGGCAGCGAGATCGGCACGATTGCGCCCGGCATGACGGCCGACATCGTGGCGATGCGCGGCGACTACCTTGCCGATCCGACGGCGTTGCGCCGGATGGCCTTCGTGATGAAGGGCGGCAGGGTCTTCAAATACCAACCCTGATCGCCGTCGTTGGATGGAGGACGAGGCGCTTGGCTTCACCGTCATCCTCCGCAAGCCGTCAGAGTTCCAAATCCACGGAAATCCTCGCCGCCCCTGTCACCAATCCTGCACCGACCCATCCCGTCCGATCGGTGGCTCGGTCACGACCTCGCGCAGCCTGAGCCGCGCCAGGGCGGTGTCGTTCAACTCGATGCCGAGGCCCGGCGCATCCGGTACCTCGAGGTAACCATCCTTCAACACCAGGGGCTGCACGACCATGTCGCGCTTTGGCGGAGCCGATTCGCCCGTGTATTCCTGCAGCGCGAAGTTCGGGATGCAGGCGTCGAGCTGCACGCAGGCCGCCGTCGAGATCGGCGACAGGGGATTGTGCGGGATCACCTTGACGTGGTGCGCCTCGGCCATCGCCGCGACCTTCTTGCTGCCGGTGAGCCCCATGCAGAGGCAGACGTCGGGCCGGACATAGGCGCAGCCGTTGTTCGCCAGAAGCTCCTGGAACTGGAAGATCGACGAGAAGCGCTCGCCCGTCGCCACCGGCAACCCGCTGCGCGCCTGCACGTCGCCCATCATCGCCGGACTGTCGGGCAGCATGGGGTCTTCATAGAAGTACGGATGGAATTTTTGCAGGCGCTGTCCGAGCGCGATCGATTCGGCCGGGCTCATCTGCCGGTGCAGCTCGATGCAGAGGTCGGCGTCGCCCTCGAGCGCCTCGTGCACCGCGCCGACGCGGCGCTCGGCCTCGCCCACCCATTCCTCGAAGGATTTGCGCTGATGATAGTCGGGCGCAAAGGGCGAGAAGCGGATGGCGGTGAAGCCCTGGCGCTTCTTGGCGACGGCATCGGCCACCAGCTCGTCGAGCGTGTTGCCTTTCGCGTGCATGTAGCAGCGCACGCGGTCGCGCGTCTTGCCGCCCATCAGCTCGTAGATCGGCACGCCGTAGCGCTTGGCCTTGATGTCCCAGAGCGCGATGTCGATCGCCGAAATGGCGCCGCCGACCAGCGCGCCCATGAAGTGCGAGTGCCGCTGCAGCGCCTGCGCGTGATGCTCGATCGTCGAAGGGTCGCGCCCCACGAGATAGGACTTCATCTCGTCGATCATGGCGGCGGCCGGCCGTGGCCAGCCGTGCACGCCCGCCTCGCCGGTGCCGACCGTGCCGTCCTCGCAATGGATGCGCAGCAGGCACCAGCGCTCGATCAGGAATGTCTCGAGCTTTTCGATCCTGGTCGGGGCCAAGTTGCTGAGGCGCGCGGTCATAACTCGACTATAGCAGGGCGCTCGCCTCCGCCAGAAGGTACGTCCTAGCGCTCAGCCAACCTTGGATCGAGGATGTCGCGCAGGCCGTCGCCGAACAGGTTGAAGGCCAGCACCGTGTAGCAGATCGCCAGGCCCGGGAAGGCGGCCATTAGTGGATGGGTTTCCATGTAGTCGCGCGCGGCGCTGAGGTCGGAGCCCCAGTCGGGCGTCGGCGGCGGCGTGCCGAGACCGAGGAAGGAAAGGGCCGCGACGATCAGGATGACGAAGCCCAGC
>Ga0068856_100003494_pt1 | contig 15867 bp, 15 predicted proteins | sample KBSCornC62_FD_66595 | JGI IMG/M metagenome (GOLD analysis project Ga0068856, IMG submission 66595) | Corn rhizosphere microbial communities from Kellogg Biological Station, Michigan, USA - KBS Corn C6-2 | ecosystem: Host-associated > Plants > Roots > Rhizosphere > Soil ...
GAACGACCCGCTAAAGAAAGCCGAGAGATCAGAAGCAAGAGCGAATAAGCCGAAAGAGCCAAAAACCCCGCCGACGGGGTCAAGCAACGGAACTTCCCCGTCAACGGGGTCGAAAGCCGAGATCAGGCGCCAAGTCTGGAAGCGCGATCAAGCTCAGTGCACATTCATAGATCCAAGAACTGGCGAGAGATGCGGCGCAAAGCATTTCGTCGAAGAAGATCACATCGTTCCGAAGGCGATGGGCGGCGTGTATGCGGCGGAGAACATCAGACTGCGGTGTCGCGCGCACAATCAGCGGCACGCATTTGAAACGTATGGAATGGCGAAGATGCGGCGCCATATGAATGCGATTCAGCGATAATAGCTATGAAGCTAGCGCCAACAAAACTGGGCCCCAAGCCCTTCATCCGCGATGGCCAGCGCTTACGAAGCTGGGCGACAAAAGCCTTCAGCCGCGGTGGCCAGCTTCTATCCTGGCGACCTAGTAGGCTTTTACCCCGCGACACGGTATTTTCGGCGCTTTACACTAATTTTGAACGACGAACGTCTTTAACAGTGTGAGCGAAGTGATGAGTCAGGACCAGGTCTTCGAAGCCGAGCGCGGGCGCCTTTTGGCGTTCATTCGCAGTGCGCTTCGCGACCGCGACGAAGCCGAAGACGTTTTACAAGACGTCTTTGAGGAGTACGCGCAGGTGTACGACGAAGGCATCGATTCCCTAGGTGCCTGGCTAATTCGCGTCGCGCGCAACAAGATCATCGATCGGTTCCGACGAAAGAAAACTCGGGCGGAGTATGAATCCCAAGTCCCTCGAGACGCGACTACCGAGCCTGACGACCGCGGGTATTTGCGCGAGGCTCTGATCGAAGCGATCGACGAACTTCCGCAAGAACAACGCGATGTTTTTATTTGGAACGAAATCGAAGGAAAAACGTTTGAAGAGATCGCGGCCGCGACCGGCACAAGCATCAACACGTTGCTAGCCCGCAAACGCTATGCGATCAAATTTTTGAGAGACTATTTAAAGGAGATTCACGATGAATAGGCATCACTGCCACCGAGGCAAAAAGAAGCTGGTTCTTATCCCGGTATTTATGATTGCGTTTGTCGCCGTCAAATCGGCTGCGGTCATGGCACTTTGGAATTATTTGGTTCCTGATTTGTTCCACGGCCCTGAAGTCACTTATGTTCAAGCTCTTGCACTCGTTGTCCTGGCGAAACTGCTCGTCGGTTTCAGCGGCCCGCGCGGCTTCCGTGGCGGCGGCCCCTGGAGACGCTGGGATCGTTGGGAAAAAATGAGCGACGAAGAGAAAGAAAAGCTCCGCGCAAAAATGCGTGAGAGATTCGGTGACGAAAAGTAAAATCCGGCTCTAGTCCACAGGAATGACGTCGAGATCTTTTCGGCGCAGCTTACGCACCTCGGGCGGGATCGATTCGAGAATCGACTCGCCCAAAGCTTCAATCATCTTTTGTTTGTAATGTTCGCGTCGATAAACCAAACCGATTTCGCGCGCGGGAATCGGTCGCTCGAACGGAACGGTCACCGTACCCGGCTTCAAACCCGTCGTCGCAAGCTGCGGCAACAAAGTATAACCGCCATACGATGCGACCAGCGATTTCAAAGTTTCCAAACTTCCGCTTTCAAATTTAAACCGGCGCGTTTCATCGCTGGCTCCGCGGATCGCACAGACATCGAGAACCTGGTGACGAAGGCAGTGACCTTCCTCAAGAAGCCAAATGTCATCGAATGTGAGCGCCGAATATTTTACGCGGGCTTTTTTCGCGATCTCGTGATCTTTGCGCGCGTAAACATAGAATGGCTCGTAGAAAAGCGGATACTCGAAAACCTTCGGAATTTTGATCGGCGTCGCGAGCAACCCTACGTCAATTTCATCGGTTCCGAGCGCTTCGATGATTCGGTGAGTTTGTAACTCGAGAATTTTCAATCGCATCTCTGGATATTTTTTTTCCAAGACCGGAAGAAGCGCTGGCAACACATAGGGCGCTATCGTCGGAATCACGCCTAGAACGAGATCACCGCGAATCGCCTCAAGCGTATCTTTTGAAACGAGCTCATCGAGCCGCTTCGCTTCGAACAACACCGTTTGAATTTGCTCGATGATTTTTGCGCCGGCGCTTGTAAGTAGAATCGGCTTTTTTGAGCGATCGAAGATCACCACGCCCAAGTCTTCCTCGAGCTTTTGAATCTGCATCGAGAGCGTGGGTTGAGTGACGCCGCACTGCTCGGCGGCTTTCGCAAAATGACCTGTCTTATAGACCGCGACGATGTACTCAAGCTGCGTCAAAGAAAAGCGAGACCGTAAGTTCATTTGGCAATCCTCTCCGCGAATATATTCGAGCTGAAACCGCGGATGCCCGGTAAATTAGCTATCGAGAAACTCTATTAGCAATTAGATAATATCAATTTTCCCTTTGGCCGACTTTGCCCTATTCTTTGATCGTTCGCAACACACGTGTTTTGTACCAACCTATTAGGAGCATCAAAAATGCAGACGCAAATCAATTCAGAGATCCCAGATTTCAAAGTTCAGGCTTACGTAAACAACGATTTCAAAACGATTTCGAAAGCGGACTTGAAAGGCAAATGGTCGATCTTCTTCTTCTACCCGGCTGACTTCACATTCGTTTGCCCGACAGAACTCGGCGACATGGCTGACAAGTACGCTGAATTCCAAAAAATGGGCGTCGAAGTTTACTCGGTTTCGACGGACACTCACTTCACGCACAAGGCTTGGCACGACACTTCGGACACGATCAAAAAAATTAAGTACCCGATGCTTGCTGACCCGACCGGCGCTCTCTCGCGCGGGTTCGGTGTTTACATCGAAGAAGAAGGTCTCGCATACCGCGGTACTTTCGTCGTTTCGCCTGATTTGAAAATCAAAGTCTCGGAAGTTCACGACAACGGCATCGGCCGCGACGCAAGCGAACTCATGCGCAAAGTTCAAGCGGCTCAGTATATCGCGAAGAACCCGAACGAAGTTTGCCCGGCGAAATGGACTCCAGGTAAAGAGACGTTGAAACCGTCACTCGACCTCGTCGGCAAAATCTAATCGGTAAAATTTAATCCACCCGCGCGTCCCGCTAAAGACGTGCATCGCGAGTTAAGTTCATCCGCGGGCCTCAGCTTGGAAACAAGCCGACCGCCCGCGGATTTTTTTATCTCGAATCAGCTCTTAACCGGAGGTTCCTATGCTCGACCAAGCCATTCACGACCAACTTCAATCCGTCTTCGCGAAACTCGATGGCACCGTCGATTTCGTTTACGAGCCGAGTGAGCATACGAATCAAGGCGAGCTGATCGAATTCCTAACCGACATTGCGGCGACGTCGCCGAAAATGTCGGCACGCATGAGTACAGGTGCGAAACGAACAACACCGCACTTCACGATTCATCACAACGGAAAGCCGACGTCGATTTCGTTTACCGGCATTCCGTCAGGCCATGAGTTCACTTCGTTGATTGTCGCGATCTTACAAGCCGACGGCAAAGGCAAATGGCCCGACGATTCGATTAAAGCCCGCATCGCAAGATTGAAAGGTCCGATCTCGCTGAAGACTTATATGTCTCTCACGTGCGAGAACTGCCCTGATGTTGTTCAAGCTCTGAATATGATGTCGCTCATTCATCAGGATTTCAAACATGAGACGATTGACGGCGGTTACGTTCAAGACGAGATCAACACGCTCGGTATCCAGGGCGTTCCATCGGTTGTCACGGGCGAACTCTTAATTCACTCGGGCCGCATCACGTTGATCGATCTTCTCGCTAAACTCGAAGAGCATTTCGGCGCCACCGAAGGAGCGCAGGCCCAAGCGGATCTCGGTGAGTTCGACGTGGCGGTTATTGGCGGAGGGCCTGCGGGCGCTTCGGCTGCGATCTACTCCGTCAGAAAAGGTCTCAAAACGGTTTTGATCGCGGAGAAAATGGGCGGTCAAGTTCAAGAAACGAAGGGGATTGAAAACATGATTTCGATTCCTTACACCGAAGGCCTTCACCTCACAGCCCAACTCAACCAGCACTTAGGCGCGTATCCGGTGAAAGTTCTCGAGCACCGCCGCGTGAAGAACATCGACGGAAAAAAGATCCTGCTTGAAAGCGGCGAACACTTAAACGCATCGCAAATCATCATCGCGACCGGCGCGAAGTGGCGCGAACTCAATATCCCGGGAGAGAAAGAATATCTCGGGCGCGGAGTCGCGTTTTGCCCGCATTGCGATGGCCCTTATTATAAAGGAAAGGACATCGCGGTCATCGGCGGAGGAAACTCCGGCGTCGAAGCGGCGATCGATTTGGCCGGCATCGTGAAATCGGTCGTGCTCTTCGAATATAATGACAGCTTAAAGGCCGACAAAGTTCTCGTCGATAAATTGTGCGCACTCCCTAACGCCCGCATTATCACGAGCGCACGCACCAAAGCGGTTGTCGGCGACGGCGCAAAAGTGAATGGACTCATCTACACCGATCAGAAAACAAAAGAGGACGTGCGAGTCGATCTCGACGGCGTCTTCGTCCAGATCGGATTGTTACCGAATTCTCACTTTGTTCGCGGACTCGTCGAAACAAACCAGTTTGGCGAAATCGTGGTTGATTCTAAAGGCCATACATCGGTGAAGCACATCTATGCGGCGGGCGATGTAACGACCGTTCCATTTAAGCAAATTGTGATTGCGATGGGAGAGGGTGCGAAGGTTGCGTTAACGGCTTTTGAAGACCGAATGCACTCTTAAATGTCAGGCCTGTCGATTCGTTCGACAGGCCTCCTGCCGTTGTTAAGCATTAATGTACTACAGTTTCCATGTGAGCCTGGTACGCAGGCTGCAATTGCTCACGGCCATGAAAACAATGAGCTTTGTCACCGCCCTGTTGATTGGCCTTTCAACCGCATTCGCCAGCCCCAAGTGGACTGACCTGGCGAGCGGTCACCACTCATTTAAAACCCTCGGCGAGGACTTCTACGTCGATGTTCCGGTTCGCCGCATTCCCGACGCCCGCATCACGTTGTCATTCGTTAACCGAAATCTGGTGAAGAGCCTCGGCCTCGATCTTCCTGATGATCCGAAGAAAGTCGAAGAGATGCTTCTCGACTTATTCGCGTGGGAAGTCGACCCGACAAAGCAGAGCCCGAAGAAATGGTTCGCGACTCATTATCAAGATTCAAACGGGAAAGGTCCCGGCGAAGCGCAAGGCGATGGCCGCGCCCTTTGGACTGGAGAGTTGAAGCTTGAGCGTCCAGACGGAAAAACTCTGTACGTCGACGGCGTTCAAAAAGGCGTGGGCCCGACTCCCTACGCTTGGACGAATAACAAAACTCACAAAGACGGAAAGCAGATTACCTCTGAGCTCATCATTTCGGGCATCCGCTCGATGGCCGATCTTGAGAACAATCTTGATTCGACCGGCGACATCATGGGTTTCACGATCCATGACGCCAATGGCGATGTTCGCTCGATGACGTTGCGCGTGGGCCGCCAAACCCGCCCGGCGCACATTCGATATCACGACGATAATCCGAGAAACGAAAAGAAGATGATGGATTACATCGTCACTCGCGATCTCGGCCTTCCGATCGGCACTCAAGTCACCGATGAAATGTTCCTCGATTGGGAAAAGGCATTTACCGTCAACAACGCTGAAGACACCGCCCGTGTTTTTGCGCTGAACGGTTTTTATGAGCATCCAACGATGGGTAACAAAACAACGACCGGCGGAAGCATCGACTTAAACGGTCGCCAATACCTTGATGCGTATCACACAAACATGCATCACTTGTATGGCCGTCTCTTCGTTCGCGATCAAGTTCAGCTTCAAAAAGCCTACTTAAATCATATCAACGGCTACCTCTCCAACGCGCACTATCGCGATAACCTCAACTTGCGAAATCTGACCGCGCGCATGGATAAACTCTTTCAGCACACGTTCGTCGATGTCGCTTCAAAACTTTTCTTGAATAGCTTGGGTCTCTCGGAGCGCGAAATCGAGAAAGTTCCCGAAGACGTTCGTTTGAAATTCTACGATGCAATGAATGCTCTCATGCGTGCGCAAGGGCACGAGAAGCGCGATCTCATTATGTTGAACGAAGGCGTTGTTCCGGCGGCTTTCGACACCCGTAAAATCTTGCGCGGAACGATGGCGGCTTTTGCGAAGCCGGGCTCCGCTCGCGATGCCGAAATGGAAAAGCTCTACAAAGTCGATTACAAGTGGAATGCGACTCAAGACTGGGATCACAAAGAGATCAAGACTGAGTACGAAGAAGCCGTCAGCGCCGTCATCAATTCGCTGGGTGGCCACGTGAAATTGATGTGGGTTGCCAATGCCGCAAACCGAAACAAAGACACACGCTTCGACTCTACGTCTGACGGAATCTGGGACGAGTACGCGCACCCGATCCGTGAACAGGCCGAACAAGGTGTCAGCTGGGTTTCGGTTTCCGACCAAATGGAAAAGGCCGCACGCCGCTTCGTCGACGCCGACCGTCCAGCCCGCCCGAATGCGATGCTGCGTCCGAAGCTTCGCTTGACCGCACCGGTCTGCCGCGATCTCTTTGCTACTGCGGGATAATGAAGCCGCAGGAGTGCTATGAAAATCGCGCCGATCTTAATAGGAACTCTCATGGGAACAGCCCTCGCATCTTCCGGATGCTCGGGCTCTTCGCCGTCCGCTCCTCCTGACAGCTTTGTTCACTCACTCACCGAAACTGCAAGCGCGGGCCGCCTCACCTCGCGCCCTGTGGCAACTCCAACCGAGTCGATCGGGACGGGGCTTCACCATCTCTATTTGGGCGTCGATACCGGTCGAGATGGTTCGATTTACGTTCCGCAATCGTATCGCCCTGGCCATCCCGCCCCGCTTCTTTTGTTCTTTCACGGAAATCGCGGCGATAAGACGCAAGTTTTAGAATTGTGGCAAGCCTACTCCGAACACACGGGCACCATTTTGCTCTTGCCGGAATCTCGCAAACGCTCGTGGGACCGCATTTTGGATAAAGCGTTTGGGCCGGATTTGGTTTTCGTCGACCAAGCGCTCAAACTCACCTTCGCTGCTTTGTCGATTGATACGAAGCACATGGCGGTTGCGGGGTTCTCCGATGGCGCCAGCTACGCTCTCAGCTTGGGCCAGACCAATGGCGATCTCTTCACTCACATCGCGGCGTTTTCCCCAGGCGAATCGGCACCGATGACTCGCGTGGGCCATCCGCCCGTCTTCATCATGCATGGAATTGAAGACGACATCTTGGACATCAACGAGACGTCACGAAAGATTGTTCCCGAGCTCAGTGCGGATGGGTACAACGTGACTTACGGCGAATTCCACGGGCAGCACTTGGTCATCGACGAAGAAAAAGATAAATTCTTTAAGTGGTTTCTCAACTGAGACTCTTAAAGGACAGCCCCGACGATGATCAAAAAACTTCTTGCGACTCGCCTTTCTCCAGCCTCAACCGATGCCGCTCTTCTTTTCATTCGTTTCGTCATGGGTGTCGCGTTCATGATCCACGGTTGGGGTAAAATTCAAACTCCGTTCGGTTGGATGCCAGTTGGCGCTCCGGTGCCTGCCTTCTTTCAGTTCTTAGCGGCTCTCTCAGAATTTGGTGGGGGTCTTTCGCTGATCCTAGGGCTTCTCTCAAGATTCGGTTCGCTCGGAATCTTATTTACGATGCTCGTTGCGACTTGCACGCACGCCTTCATGTTTCATGACCCGTTTGTGAACACGACAGGACAAGGCGGATCGTTCGAGCCTGCACTCGTGTATTTCGCGCTCGCATTGTTCTTTGTGATTAACGGCTCAGGTCGCTATTCGCTCGACGCGAAACTCTTTGGTCCGCGTTGATGTTTCGCAAAATCCCACGCAAGTATCATCCCCGCGGCTTTGAGTTGTTGTATGAAGACAATGACATCATCGTCGGCAACAAAGCGCCGGGCCTTTTAACGGTCGCGGCGAAATGGAACCGTGACGTCACTGTTGAATCGGCACTGAATCAGTACATTCGTAAAGGAAATGCCCGATCGACAAAGTCGGTCTTCGTGGTTCACCGGCTCGATCAAGCAACGAGCGGACTTCTTGTTTTTGCGAAAACCGAAGCCGCTTTGAAGTACTTGAAAGCGAACTGGCCAGCCGTTTCAAAAACTTATCTCGCCATTGTTCATCGGCAATTGCCGCAAAAATCAGGGGTCGTTTCGTCTTACCTATCCGAAGACGAAGACTATCACGTCCACTCCTCGACGACTCCGGAACCGGTGGAAGGCGCCGTTCATGATTCACGCTTGGCTGAAACTCACTACGAAGTGATCCGCGAAACGCCGAAGTATTCGTTAATTCGCATCTCACTTGTAACAGGTCGAAAAAACCAGATCCGCGTTCATATGGCTGATCTTGGCCATCCCATCGTCGGTGATTCCAAATACGGCCCACGTGAACCCGCAAACCGAAACCTCATGCTTCATGCGTGGCGCCTCGAACTCACTCATCCGTTCACGAAGAAACCACTGATGTTCGAAGCGCCACCGCCTCGGTATTTCGAAGCGCTCCTCGGAACGGCATTATAAACAGGGATAGTTTTGCAAGTTAAGACACGTTAATCTCAATCCTTGATTTGCACTTTCCGCGCTAGTAGCTTGGGCTCCCGACTCGAGGGCGAAAAGTGTGCGCAATCTGATCGATTATATTACCGATGTTCCCTATGCACGAACCGAGGCCGAACGCCAAAAATTTTCGGTGCTTCGGTTATTCATGTTTGTCGTTTCGATTCTTCACTCGATCGTTTTCGTCTTGATTCATTACTTTATTCATATGCCGAACTTTCAAGGCAGGACTGAGCTCATCGCCTGGTTCGTCGGGCAAATCAGCTATTCCGCACCGTGGCTGCTTTTAGCAACACGCTTCTACGATTGGGCCGTTCGTTGTTGGGCGCTCGTTTTTTCAGTGCTCGTGATCTTTACGATCGCAGCCATCGGCACGCCAGAAATCTTGCCAACGCTTCAAGTCGTCTCGGTCATTATGCTAATCATCTTTTCAGTTTTTCTGCGGAAAAACGAACTCTATGTCATTGCTGCACTCATCTACGCGAGCGGAATCATCGGTGCGCAGTTTGCACATGTCTTGAATGCCTCGAATTTTTTCAGCTACACCAGCGAATACGGTTTTTGTTTGGCCGCTTTCGAGCTTGTTCATCAAGTGCGAACCATCAATGCCCGGTCGCTCGAACAGAAGCGAATCCAGGCGCTCCAGGCCTCTCGACTTTCGATGCTCGGAGAAACTCTCGCTTATCTTGTTCATGAGGTTACAACACCCCTCACTGTCATGCGCGCGCATCTTGAAATGCTCGCGCGAGGAGATAACCCGCAGGATCACATCGAACAAATGAACAACGCCTTAAACCGCGCTGTCGACTTCATGACATCGGTGAGGCGAACCGTTCGATCTAATCAGCCGGGTCGATTTGAGACCGTACGGTTGTCTGAAATTTTAAAAACAGTTTCGGATTTGGTTTCGCTGACTTTTCGCCGAAAGCAAATCGCGCTCGACTTTGAGTTCGCCGTGGATGTTGAGCTCCGTTGTCTCCCCGCTGAAGTGGCGCAAGCGCTAATTATCCTAATCAACAACTCCGCCGACGCCATTGACGACCGCCCGGAGCGTTGGGTTCGCGTGCGGTGCCACATCGAGGGCGAATACCTGGATATCGAAGTTAGCGATTCGGGAGCGGGTATAGACAAAGCCGTAGCGAACAAGGTGCTTGAGCCTTTTTATACAACAAAAGCCAAGGGCTCGGGGATCGGCCTGTCGCTCGCCCAACAAGTCGCCAGCCACCATGGCGGAACGCTCGACATCGTCAACTTACACAACCCAACGACCGTTCGTCTTCGCTTAGCTCTTCAACCCGAAACGATTTCGCCCGATCCTTACCTCACGCCTCAGCCGTTTCATTGAAGCGATAGACATGTTATGTTGCGAAGTCGATGTATACGCTTCGCCCCTATCAACAAGATGCCGTGAAAGCGACACTTGCGCACTTTCGCACGGAGCGAACGCCAGCGGTCATTGTGCTGCCGACGGGCGCGGGGAAGTCATTGGTCATCGCGGAACTAGTGCGCGTGGCAAAGGGCCGGGTGTTGGTTCTCGCGCACGTAAGAGAACTCGTCGAGCAAAACCACGGCAAGTACGTAGCGCTGGGACTCGATGCCGGCATTTATTCGGCGGGCCTCGACCGGAAAGAGTCGCACCAAAAAGTGATCTTCGGGAGTATTCAATCGATCGCCCGAGCGAACGATGAATTCTTCGGCGACTTCTCGCTTTTGGTGATCGACGAATGTCACCGCGTTTCGATGGAAGGCGAAACGCAGTACTTTCAAGTGATCCAAAAACTCCAGCGCGCAAATCCCGACATCTGCATCTTAGGTTTAACCGCCACTCCTTACCGCCTGGGTTTTGGGTGGATTTACGAGTACAACCAAGTAAAGAAAATCCGGCACGGAAAATCGGATCGCTTCTTTAAGAAGTGCATTTTCGATTTGCCAACTCGTTACATGATCACGAACGGTTACTTAACACCTCCGGTGAAAATCGATTCGCCGGTCGCTTGCTATGACTTTTCCTCTTTAAAAATAAACGGAACCGCGTACGTCCAAAAGCAGATCGAAGCGCTTTTGAAAGACCAAAAGCGCATCACCCCGCTTATTATCAAAAACATCGTCGCGATGTCTGAAGAGCGTCACGGCGTGATGATTTTTACTTCGAGTGTGGCGCATGCCAAAGAAATCATGCAGTCGCTTCCGCCAAGAATTTCGGCGCTCGTCGTCGGCGATACGGATGATCAAGAACGCGACGATATTATTCAGGCGTTTAAAGAACGAAAGCTGAAGTTTCTAGTAAACGTGAGTGTGTTGACGACGGGCTTCGATGCCCCGCACGTCGATGTGATTGCGCTTTTGCGTCCAACCGAATCCGCCTCTCTCTACCAACAAATTATCGGACGCGGCTTGAGGCTTGCGCCCGGCAAAACGGATTGCCTCATTCTCGATTACACCGGTCAAGGCCACGATCTTTATTCGCCCGACATTGAAGACGACAAACCCGCATCAAATGCGCAAATCGTCGATGTCGTGTGTCCGAAGTGCGGCGTCACGAATAATTTTTGGGGCATCGTGCATGACGACGGATTTATCGAAGAGCACTTCGGTCGCAAATGCCAAGGGGCCGAAGTCAACAAGGCGACGGGCGAAATCGTTGAGTGCGGATTCTTGTTTCGATTTAAGCGCTGCGATCAATGCGGCCTTGAGAACGATATCTCGGCGCGAAACTGTCAGCACTGCTCACATGTCTTAATCGACGCCGATACTCGCCTAAAAGAAGCGATGATGCTGAAGGACGCACACGTAATGCGCGTGGATTCGATGGCGCTGACTCATTCGCGGGATAAGAAAGGCAACGATCGCCTTGAAGTTTGCTACTACGACGCCGACGCGAATGTTTTAAAAGAGTACTTTTATCTGGATTCGCGTGAAGCGCGCAGCGCTTTTCACTTTAACTTCGTTCGCTTTCACAATCGAACGCCCGAGCAGAAAATTGAGATCGCCGAGATTCAAGACGCCGTTCAAGCGGCAGAGAGATTCCGCACACCCCTCTTCGTGATCGCGCGAAAGCAAAAACACTGGTGGGCCATTCGCGAAAAGATTTTCGACAAGTAACGCCAGAAAAGCAAAAGGCCGCGGAGCGTTTTCAGCTCGCGGCCCTTAGCATTAGGAATTCCTAAATGCGCTTAGCGAACGCCCGCGACATGCGAGTGCGAAGGCGCCATTTTTTGATCTGGAACACGCGCTGTCAGAGCGAAACCGAAGTAAGCGCCGAGGATCGCGAAGACCGCCGAAGTTACAATGTTCCAACCGTAAAGCGGCATGTAGCCAAAGAGAGTGTTCGTTTGCGGGAACAAACCGAGGATCGCGAGAATGCCCGAAAGCACAAACAAGACACGCGACCAACGAATTGAGCCCGGAAGCGACGTCGCTGGCGCATAAGCGACCGCGATACCAACCGCACCCATCGCGATCGAAAGAATTTTGTTAAGAGCGTTCATCGGGATGAATCCCAAGAATAAGCCGTAAGAGCTATCAACATTCAGAGCTGGCATTCCTTCAGCTGGAACGGTGTTCAAGCCTGGAATGAAAGCCAAAATCCCTACGACAACCATTACAATACCGGCGATAAGTGCAAACTGTCTTGGACGCATAACCTCTCCTTTGTTCCGCAAAACAAGTGCGGACGTCTATTTAAGAAGCGGCTACAGAGGCCGCGTTAAAGACGAGAATACGCCGATAAGTTTGAATGAGTTTCTCGAGAGGGTGATGTTCGCGACACAGGTGCGAGACTTGATGTCACAAAAAGAAAACGCGGCCTCAATGGGGCCGCGCTCAAGGCAGAAATGCCAGGTTCGAACGGATTACTTCTTCGCTGCAGCTGCTGCCGCTTGCTGAGCTTTCTTTTCTTTCTTCTGTTCTTCAGAGAGTCCCCACGGCGACTCTTTTGGTCCACGGTTTCCGCCGCCACCTTTACCGCCGCGTCCACCGCGACCGCCCTTTTCGTCTTTCGCCGGTGCCGCCGCTTTTTTCGGATCGACGTGGAAGTCAGGTGTGTAGTGATGCTCTTCGACTTTCATCGACTTCGCCGGCGTGTTTTCGCCTTCGCCGTACGATTGAACGAGAATACGTTTCAAGTTGTCTTTGTGTTGAGCCGCGACGTCGAGCGCATTCCAGAAGTGCTTGAGTTTATCGCCTTCCATTTTGAACTTCTCACCGAGGCCGGCTTGAATTTCTTCAGGCGATTTCCCTTCAGCAGCCAAAGCTTCTTTAGCTTTTTGACCCTGGGTCAATGTGACGTTTGCGAACTCGGTAACTGATTTCATGGCGGACTCCTGTTTTTGAAGCACCCATAATGAGGGCGCGGGCCGAGAGGGTCAATGACTAGTCGAGCGCGAGATGCACATACTTCAAATAGCGCAGCTCAAGATTCGCGTGAGGAAACGGATGGTCAGGACCTTGGCCGGAGACACGCAGAATCTGGCCCGTGCGACGCGCCTGCGAAAGCGCTTCCTCGATGATTTCGAGGAAGTCGTCGAAGGTAATGTGGGACGAGCAAGACGACAGCGATAGCTCACCTTGAGCCGTCACACGCTTAGCCGCCGCGGCAAAGACCTCGATGTACTTTTGCTTCGCGGTTTCTTTTCCCGCTTCCGAATGCGACATGCTTGGTGGATCGACGATGATGTGATCCCACATTTCGGTATCGCCACGTAAGTATTCGAAGACGTCGACACACAAGCCTTGGTGCCCGCCCGCGGGCAAGCCGTTCAATCGCCAGTTCTCTTCGGCGAGATCGATTGCACCTTGGGCGATATCGAGCGAGGCCACGCGGCGCGCTCCGCCCAAGCCTGCATAAATCGAAAAACCGCCGGAGTACGAGAAGAGATTTAAAACCGATTTGCCGCGATTGTTCTGACGAACGTACAAACGGTTTTCACGTTGATCGAGGAAAAACCCCGTCTTCTGGCCTTTTTCGATATTCACTTTAAAAAGCGCACCGTGCTCGCGCACGACGACTTCGCTTGCCGCCGGTTCGCCGGCGAGCAATTCCATCGAACGCTCGGTCGATCGGCGCGTTTTCTCAACGACGCTTGTGACGCCCGCGTTGGCGAGTAGCCAAGTTGCGATCATCTTCTTATCCCAGAATTCGCCGGGCCCCTGCCCGTCGAATTGCACGACCGCGATCTTGTCGTAAACGTCGCACACGAGACCGGGAAGCAAGTCGCCTTCACCGTTGAACAATCGAAACGCATTCGTCTCCGCGCTGCGAACGTTCGCGCGCAGCTTCAGCGCCCGCGCAAAGCGGGCGGCGAAGAAGTCAGCTGAAGGAGCCTGTTTTCCCGTCGAGAGAATTCGAAGCGCGAAAGTTCCGTGCGGATCGTAAAGTCCCCAACCCAAATCGCCCTTGGCATCGATCACGCGCGCAAGTTGCGCACGGTCTATCCCGCGAGGCACTTCGACGGCCTCACGGAAAACCCAAGGGTGCCCGCGCATAATGTTGCGGCGAAGATTGCGGGTGATCTTGACCTTAAGCAAGCGTCTCTCCCGCTGGCAGATTCGCGAGGAGTTTCATTTTGCGAACATCGGGAATGGATTCGATCAACGCCTCAAGTTGGCGGCGCGCCGCTGGATTTGCGCGCTGAATTTTCTCGGCCAAGATCAATTCGTTTTTCATCGAATGCTCCCACCCGATGAGTTCGGTTACGCGAACTTTGTAACCGAGAGATTCAAGGTAGAGCGAGCGAACGACGTTCGTGAGGTGCGAACCAAACTCGCGGCGGTGAAGACCATGCCGCCAGAGATTGTCGATCGCGCCGCCTTTACCTAGAAGACGAGCGACTTCAGCTTGGCAACAAGGAACGAGCGCGATGAACTTCGCGTTTTTCTTAAGCGCGAATGCGATGGCATCGTCAGTTGCGGTGTCACACGCATGAAGAGCCGTGACGGCGTCGATCTCTGCCGGCAACTCGGCCGACGCTGACGCGTCTTCAATCGACGAAGCCACGAAGGTGATGCGATCAAACGACGATGAAAATGCAATTCGCTTTGTCGCATCGACGAGTTCACGTCTCTGCTCAATCGCGTACAAGCGCATCTCTTCATGCGAACGAAGATAAAGATCGTAGAGCATGAGACCCAAATACGATTTACCGGCGCCGAGATCGGCGATCGTTTGCAAGCCTTCGAGATGCGGCGTGATCAGCTGAACAAGATGTTGAACTTGTTTGAGCTTACGGCGCGAATCTTGGTTGAGCGTGCCTTGCGGAGTGAGAATGTGCAGCGACTTCAAAAGCGCTTGCGATTGGCCAGGCCAGAGGTCCTTGAGATCGTTTGTTGTCATGACCCGCGGAAACTATCACCGCTGGGGTCTTCCGCCAAGGTCAGTCGACGATGACTGCCTTTTCTTCAGACTCAAACAGCGTCCAAACCCAAGCAATTCCAACCGTGAGATCGAGCTTGGTGCGAACGAGAGGGCTGTCTTCGTTCGTGGCGCCCGCAAGCGAGCCGATTTGGGTGCTGAAAACGAACTTATGCTTCCCGCTCAACGTTCGGTACGAGAGACCGGCTTGAAGAACCGATTCGAGATAACCGCCGTGGGAAACGTATTCACGGCGCACGGGGGTCACTTCGCCTGCGCGAACGCCGTAAAGGTAATCCATGTAATTTGAGGTCGCGAAGGTCGCGCTCAGGGCCGAGAAAAGATCAAAGCGCTCGGCGAAGGCGTCGGGCTTTTGGTAGACGATCTCGGGCTCGAAAACATAACCGCGGGCCGTGATATCGGAAGGTTCATTGGCGGAGAAGGCCGCGCGCGCCGAAAGACCCGCACGAAGAATCGCGCCGTCGTTCCATTCTTTTAGTCCCAGGCGAAGCTTGGGGCCGAGTTGGAGCATCCATCCCAAATCTTCCATTCCCCGTCGGGCGTCGTCGTCACTGGACCGGACGGGAAAAGCGCCCGTTCCGCTCAAACTGACGTCGAAGCCTTTCGCGGTCCAAAGTCGAGCCCGCGTTCCGCGCCGGTCCGATTGCAGAATGCGGCCGCGGTAAACTCCGAACGGAAAAGGTAAAACAATGACCTGACTTTGGTCGGATCCGGGGTAGTGCGGATCAAAGGCTCCGCCCAGGCCAATTCCCAATTCGAAAAGGGAAGGACCCGAAGCGTTCACGTGAATGCTCGGCGTGAGATCGGCTGGCTCAACCGATGCGACGGTTCGACCCGGCTTCAATGAAGCCAAATCGTCATCGAGAGATTTACTAAAAGACTGACTTGAGATGAG
>Ga0068856_100003498_pt1 | contig 15861 bp, 11 predicted proteins | sample KBSCornC62_FD_66595 | JGI IMG/M metagenome (GOLD analysis project Ga0068856, IMG submission 66595) | Corn rhizosphere microbial communities from Kellogg Biological Station, Michigan, USA - KBS Corn C6-2 | ecosystem: Host-associated > Plants > Roots > Rhizosphere > Soil ...
GATTTGATGAGGCCTTTCCTCGCGGAACTCGCAGAGAAATCCAACACCGCCATCTCGTGTTATCCGAACGCTGGCCTGCCGAATCCGCTCTCGCCGACTGGCTTTGATCTGAAGCCGGAAGACATGGGTAACTTCCTCGGCGAATTTGCGAACAGCGGTTTGCTCAACATCGCTGGCGGCTGCTGCGGCAACACGCCGGAACACATCGCCGCGATCGCGAAGGCGCTTGAAAACAAACCGCCGCGTCAGCCGCAGGTCGAGACGAAATTTTCAACTGGTGCAGCGATTCCCTTGCGCCTCTCCGGCTCACAGCCGTTCACGCAGCAGATCGGGCAGTTTATCATGATCGGCGAACGCACAAACGTCGCCGGCTCGCCCAAGTTCGCCAAGCTCATCAAGGAAAACAAATACGAGGAAGCCGTCGCCGTTGCTCGCCAGCAGGTCGAGAACGGCGCCAACATCATAGACATCTGCATGGACGAAGGAATGATTGACGGCGTCGCCGCGATGAGCCGCTTCCTGCAACTACTCGGGAGCGAACCCGAGGTCGCCAAGGTCCCCTTCATGGTGGACTCGTCGAAGTGGGAAGTAATCGAAGCCGGCCTGAAATGCCTCCAGGGCAAAGGCATCGTGAATTCCATTTCAATGAAGGAAGGCGAAGCTAAGTTCCGCGAGCAGGCGCACAAGGTTTTGAAATACGGCGCAGCAGTCGTGGTAATGGCGTTTGACGAGCAAGGCCAGGCCGCGACTTACGCTGATAAAATCCGCATTTGCGAGCGAGCCTATCGCATCTTGGTGGACGAAGTGGGATTCCCGCCGGAGGACATCATTTTCGATCCGAACATTCTCACCGTTGGCACCGGCATCGAGGAACACAACAACTACGCCGTGGACTTCATCGAAGCCACGCGCTGGATCAAACAGAATTTGCCGCACGCGAAGGTCAGCGGCGGCTTGTCGAACGTGTCGTTCAGCTTCCGCGGCAACAATCCCGTGCGCGAGGCGATGCACAGCGCGTTCCTGTTCCACGCCATCAAGGCAGGCATGGACATGGCCATCGTGAACGCGGGCATGTTGGAAGTCTATGAAGAGATTGAGCCGGAGCTGAAAGAGCTCGTCGAAGATGTGTTGTTGAATCGCAAGCCCGATGCGACCGAGCGTCTCGTCATGTTTGGGGAAAAACTCAAGGCCGCCAGCAGCGGCACGACTGCCGCCGACAAAAAAGTCGAAGAGGAATGGCGCAAGGGCACGGTTGAGGAACGCCTCTCGCACTCGCTCGTGAAGGGCATTGATCTACACATTGACGCCGATACCGCCGAAGCGCTCGCCAAATATGGCAAGCCGCTCACGGTGATCGAAGGGCCGTTGATGGCCGGCATGAGCGTCGTCGGCGATCTGTTCGGCGCGGGCAAAATGTTCTTGCCGCAGGTCGTTAAGTCGGCGCGCGTGATGAAGAAGTCCGTCGCCTATCTCACGCCGTTCATGGAAGCCGAGAAGGCGGCCATGGTCGCGCGCGGTGAAGTCGTGAAGGCGCAGGGCAAAGTCGTGCTCGCCACCGTCAAGGGCGACGTGCATGACATCGGCAAAAACATCGTCGGCGTCGTGCTCGCCTGCAACAACTACGAGGTCATAGACATGGGCGTGATGGTGCCTTGCGAGAAAATTCTGGAGCGCGCCAAGCAGGAAAACGCCGACATCATCGGCTTGAGCGGCCTTATCACGCCGTCGCTGGACGAGATGGTTCACGTTGCCAAGGAAATGGAGCGCACGGGGTTCAAGGTTCCCCTGCTCATCGGCGGCGCGACCACCAGCCGCGCACATACCGCCGTGAAAGTGGCGCAGCACTATAGCGAGCCCGTGGTCCACGTTCTCGACGCCTCGCGCGCCGTGCCCGTGACGAGCAGCCTCTTGAGCAAAGACGGCAAGGCCGCTTTCGTAAAACAGCTTCGCGACGACTACGAGAAGCTCCGGTCGCAGCACGCCGGCTCGGCGGTAAAGCTGCTTTCGCTCGAAGCCGCCCGCGCCAATGCACCGAAGCTGAAATACGACGACCTGCCAAAGCCTGAGTTCACCGGTGTGCGCACGCTGTCGTCAGAAAAATTCAATCCCGGCAAATGCGACTGCGGTTCGTCGCATGGTCACGCGGGCGCGTTCGGTGTTTCGTTGGAGGAGGTCGTGCCGTTTATTGACTGGACGCCCTTCTTCCACACTTGGGAATTGCGCGGTGTTTACCCGAAGATTCTCCAGCACGAAAAACACGGCGAAGAAGCGACGAAACTGTTCGTCGACGCCCAAAAGCTGCTGGCGGAATTTGTCGCGAACAAATCGCTGCAACTTCGCGCAACCTACGGGTTGTTTCCTGCCAATGCCGTTGGCGACGACGTGGAAGTTTATACGAACGGCTCACGCAAGCATCTGCGGACTAAGCTCCATTTCCTGCGCCAGCAGATCGAGAAAGGCGACGGCACGCCGAATTATTGCCTGGCAGATTTCATTGCGCCAAAACCTCAGAACCCAGACGCCAAAACCAATTCCCCACCAGATCATATCGGTGCCTTCGCCGTCACGAGCGGACACGGCTTGAAGGAGATTGTCGAGAAGTTCAAAGCCGATCACGACGACTACAACGCCATCATGGCTGAAGCGATTGCGGACCGGCTAGCCGAGGCGTTCGCCGAGTATCTGCACAAGCGCGTCCGTGACGAGTGGGGCTTTGGCAAACTCGAAACGCTCACCACCGCCGACCTCATCGAAGAAAAATATCGCGGCATTCGCCCGGCAGCAGGTTATCCCGCCAGCCCTGATCATACTGAGAAGGAAATTATTTGGGATTTGCTCGACGTGGAGCAGCACACCGGCATCAAGCTCACCGAGAGTTTCGCCATGTGGCCGGGTAGTTCGGTAAGTGGACTCTATTTCGCACATCCGGACTCGAAATACTTTGCCGTTGGCAAACTCGGCAAAGACCAAGTCGCCGACCTCGCAAACCGCAAAGGCAAGCCGCTGGCCGAAATGGAGCGCTGGCTGGGACCGTGGCTGAATTATTCGGTATAGCCCAATGGGCTTGCGCAGGTTGACTATCCATTCGGTAAAAGGGTAAATAGATGGTCGCATGAGCGACGCATCGCCAAAGCCCTCACTTGCCTATCTGGCACAAGGCAACATCCGCCTCAAAAAAGGCGATGCACCACCGCAGACCGTGGATAGCGCTTACGGCAACTCCATCCGCGAAAAAGCAGTGCGGGCGCAGCAAAAGCATTCGTGGAAGGCGGCGGGAAGCGACGGTTCTCCGTTCGGCGGCGCCGTGTTGTGGGGCAAGGCAGCCATGAGCCAAGAGGTTCCCCTCGCGGTCACGAGCATTTGCGGCGGCAAAGATTCCGGTGGCCTGGTTTACTCTCTGGAAAGCGGCAGCTTGTGCGCATTACTCGAGGTGGCGCAGGCTGGCACCGAGGAGAAACGCCTGTGGAACGACAACCGCACCCGCATCCGGCACGTCACAGTTTCCCGGCAGACCGGCGACATGGCCTTCAGCATCCTGCATCAAAACGGCACGGCGAACATCGGCGTCAAACTGAATGGCGAAGGCGGGGTGAAAGAGCTGACCGAAGGCGATTCCTTTGACACCGCTCCCCGCTGGCGGATGGACGATGGCAGTAAAATTATTTTTCAATCCGCCGGCATTGGCCGGAATCGCGAAGGCTATTTTCTGGCGCTCGGACCTTTCAGCCTGCAGCAACTGGATCCGGCGGCGGGCGAATTGACAACTGTGCTGGAAGACCCGGCGTATGATTATCTCGCGCCACAATGCCTGCCCGACGGCAGCCTCCTTTACATCCGGCGGGAATACGCAAAACAGGATCAGATGCACCCGCTCCGGGTTTTGAAAGACGGCCTGCTGTTTCCGTTTCGCCTGCTCTACGCGGTCTTTCAATTTCTCAATTTCTTTTCCGCGCTGTTCACCGGCCGCAAACTAACGTCTGCCGGCGGAGCCAAGGCGCGCGAAATGGACATGAAACAGATGATGATCTGGGGCAATCTCGTCCGCGCCCAGAAACCCGCCAAAATGGAGGACGAAAGCGCCGATCTGGTGCCCAAGACGTGGGAACTCCGCCACCAACAACCGGATGGCAAAAGCAAATTGCTGGCCAGCGGTGTGCTGGCCTACGACGCCGACCCGAGTGGGAAAATTGTCTATACCAACGGCAACGCCATTTTCATCGTCAGCCCCGACGGCAAGCGGGAACACGTTTTGAGCGAACGCATGATCGAGCAGGTATTCTTCGTTCCGGAGTAAACGCTTACCCAACACCCGCTGCATCGCCAACCGCCCAGCAGGAACGAGGCTTGTTTTTCGCACGGCGTGGCGTAGATTTTCTGCATGAAGAACGAAGTCGTGCCGGTTCAGATCCGCGGCATCCTCCCAGCAAACAGTGGCTGCGCGCTGTTCGTCGGCAACGACAACAAGGTTTTCGTCATCAACGTCGAGCCGCAGATGGGCTCGGTCATCGGCATGTTTCTGCGCGACACGCCGAAGGAACGCCCGCTTACGCACGACCTCATCAACCGGATTTTTCAAGGCTTCAGCATCAACGTCGAGCGTGTCGTGATCACGGACTTGAAAAACTCCACCTATTTCGCCCGCATCATCCTCCAGCAGCAAAACGAAGTGGCGCGCAAGATTGTGGAACTCGACGCGCGTCCGAGTGATTGCCTGGCGCTGGCGGCGGCACAGAAGAAACCCATTTTCGTTTCGGCGGCATTGTTCGAGCAAGTCGAGGACATGAGCGAAGTTCTCGAAAAGATGAACGAGTCCGGCGGTGAATCCGAGACTGACTGAAATGGCTGCCGCATCGTCCAAGCCCCTCGCGCTCATCTGCGGCGATGATGATTTCGCCGTCAAGCAACGCGCCCGCCAACTCTTCCAGCAATGGTCCGCCGAACTGGGCGGCATGGATCACGAGACCATCGAAGCGAGCGTCGGCAATAGCGGCGATGCGCTCACCGTGATCGGCAAACTCCGCGAAGCCCTGCAAACCCTGCCCTTCTTTGGCGGCGGCAAGGTCGTCTGGCTGCGCGACTGTAATTTTCTTGGCGAAGAACGCACCGCCTCGTCCGCCGCCGTGACCGAGACCCTGGCTTCACTGGCTGACGAACTCAAAAATTTCTCCTGGCAAAACGTCCGGCTGCTCATCAGCGCCGGCAAAGTGGACAAGCGCAAGGTCTTTTTCAAAACGCTCGACAAGCTGGGCGACGTTGAAATTTTTTCCGCCTGGTCCGTGGAAGATCGAGATTGGGCCGAGCGCGCGGACGCGGCGGCGCGCAGCGCGGTTCGCCAGCGGGGGAAGGAAATTTCCGAGGATGCCCTGGCCGAACTCATCAGCCGTGTCGGCCCGAATGCACGCCAGTTGGAAACGGAAGTGGAAAAGCTCTGCCTGTTCGTCGGTGACCGGGGGAAGATTGGATTGCCCGACGTGGCGGCAATTTGTTCCCGCAATAAGACGGCACGCGCCTTTGCGCTCGGCGATGCGCTGGGCGACCGGGATCTGCCGCGCCTGCTCAAGCGGCTGGATGAGGAACTTTGGGAAACAAAGTTCGACAAGGATAAATCCGAGATCGGCCTGCTCTACGGCCTTATCAGCAAAGTCCGCGCGATGCTGTTCCTGAAAGAGATGCTGCGCGAAGGCTGGATCAAGGAGGCGCGGGATTACAATTCCTTCAAAGCCCAGCTTGAGGGCGTTCCCGCCGACAAACTGCCGGCCGACCGCAAACTGAATCCACTAGCTTTGAATCCTTATGTGCTTTACAAAGCGCTGCCCCAAGCCAGAAAATACTCCTCGGGCGAGTTGGTGCGCGCGATGGAAGTATTATTGCGCTGCAATCAGCGGTTGGTGTCCAGCGGGCTGGACGAGGCACTGGTGCTGCAACAAGCACTGGTGCAAATTGTGACGCCGCAGATGACTGCGGCCTGAAAAACTATTTAAGACGCCATGGCCTCTGCAAATATATCCGTGATGGTTGGCAAGAGTTTTGCCTGCATTAAAATTGCGGGCCGCGCGAATTTTTCGTGCAGCCCGGACTTCAAGACGCTGTTGAATGAACTCGCGCAAAAAGGCTACGGCCATTTCATCATTGACCTGTCGGAATGCGTGCTGATGGACAGCACCTTCCTCGGAGTGCTGGCCGGTTTCGGCATGAAGCTGAATCCCAATGGCGCGCCAGCCGAACGCGGCATAGAACTCCACAACACCACCACCCGCGTCAGTGAACTGCTGGAAAATCTCGGGGCGGTTCACCTGTTCAAGCTGACCAGCGGCCCGATGACCTTGCCCGAAGAAATGAAGCCCTGCACGCCGGAATCCATCCAGCCGTCGCATGAACAAATCACGCGAACCTGCTTGGAAGCCCACCAAACCTTGATGGCCATGAATCCCGAAAACGTGGCGCGCTTCAAGGACGTCACCCAGTTTCTCGCTGAAGATTTGAAGAGCCTGGAAAAATCCTCTTGAGCCGGTCTTCGACGAAATTTGAAACAAAAAAAGCGGCGGTCAATTGACCGCCGCTTTTGTGTTTAAAAATTTCAACCAGCCGGTGCCGGTGCCGGTGTTCCCAGTCCGGGCAGCTTCGGCGGCGCGGGCTTGGCCGTGGTTTCCGGCAAGGTCGTTCCCGCCGGCGCGCCCATCATCGGGGCCATGTCCAGCGGCGGCTTCGGCGGCGGCGTGAAATTTCCCGTGCGGACGATCTCATCCACCTGCGCGCCATCGAGGGTTTCGTATTCAAGCAACGCCTTCGCAATCAGCTCAAGTTTGTCGCGATGGGTTTCAATGATGGTTTTGGCCGTGTTGTAACCTTCGTCAATGATGCGCTTGATCTCGGCATCAATTTGCTCGGCGGTCACTTCGCTGTATTCCTTGGAACGCATCATGTCGCGACCGAGGAAAACATATTCGTTGGCTTCACCGTATAGCACCATGCCCAGCTTGTCGCTCATGCCATAGTGCATCACCATCGCCTTGGCCATGCTCGTGGCCTGCTGAATGTCACCGGCGGCTCCGGTCGAGATGTCATCGGAAACAATCTGTTCCGCGATGCGTCCGGCCATCGTCACGGCGATCGTATCAAGCATCTCCTTGCGGCGGCGGCTCAAAACGTCGTCCTTCGGCAGATACATCGTCGCCCCCAACGCCTGTCCGCGCGGGATGATCGTGACTTTGTGCAGCGGATGCGTGTGCTTGAGCACCACATTCACCAGCGCGTGGCCGGCTTCGTGCCAGGCGGTGTATTTCTTTTCCTCGTCCGTCATGGCCAGACTGCGGCGTTCGCGGCCCCAGCGCACCTTGTCGCGGGCTTCTTCGAGTTCTTTTTGCTCCACGGCTTTCTTGCCCGTGCGGGCGGCAAGCAACGCAGCTTCATTCAGCAAATTCGCCAACTCCGCGCCGGAATAACCCGGCGTGCCGCGCGCGATGACCGACAAATCCACATTGGGTGCAAGCTTCACGTTCTTGGCATGGACTTTCAAAATGGCCTCACGGCCGCGCACGTCGGGAAGATTCACCGTGACTTGACGGTCAAAACGGCCGGGGCGCAAAAGTGCCGGATCCAGCACGTCGGGACGATTCGTCGCCGCGATGATGATGATGCCCTCCTGTGTGTCGAAGCCGTCCATCTCCACGAGCAACGCATTCAAAGTCTGCTCGCGCTCGTCGTTCCCGCCGCCGAGGCCATGACCACGGCTGCGACCAACGGCGTCAATTTCATCAATGAAGATCAAGCACGGCGTGCTCTTGCGAGCCTGTTCAAACATGTCGCGCACGCGGCTCGCGCCGACGCCGACGAACATTTCCACGAAATCCGAACCGCTGATGCTGAAGAACGCGGCGTCAGCTTCGCCCGCGATAGCCTTGGCCAGAAGCGTCTTGCCGGTGCCCGGAGGTCCGATCATCAAAACGCCTTTGGGGATGCGTCCGCCGAGGCGCTGAAATTTCTTCGGGTCTTTCAAAAATTCAACGAGCTCGGAAACTTCTTCCATCGCTTCTTCGACACCTGCCACGTCTTTAAACGTCGTCTTGTTGCGTTCCTTGGCAAGCATCCGCGCCTTGCTTTTGCCAAAGCTCAACGCACCACGACCGGCGGCCTTGATTTGCCGGATGAAGAAAAACCAAAAGAGAATTCCCAAGATCAGGAACGGAGCCAAACCCCAGACAACATTCATCAACATGGCGTTGGGCGCGCCCGCCTCGACCTTGTCGGAAACCAGCAGTTGATCGAGCATCTTCTGTGTGAGCATCGCGTTCGGGGAAACGAACGCCACTTTCACCGGCTTACCATCCTTGACGTCATTATATTCGCCGGAAATCGGCGTCAGCGGCGAGGACTGGCCGCTGAAATTGATCGTCGCATGGACGATTTGATTCGATTGAAACTTATTGAAAAATTCCGACTGCGACAGCACCACGGAAGGCGCGGTGTAGCGGTTTTTCATCATAAAAAGCCCCACAGTCGCCGCGATGATGCCCGCCCACGCCAGCAACGTGAAAGTGGGAATCTTGCTAAAGCCATTGCCCGGCGGCTTTTTCTGGCCGCCACCGTCTTTTGATTTGGAGTCGTCGTCTAACATTTTGGTTGGGCAGCTTAACACGCCGTTCGGCCTTTCGCAATGAACGACTTTGGCCTAATCTGACCGGGTGCAATTCGGTTCGCTGACGCTCAATTCCAACCTGTTTCTCTCGCCGCTGGCGGGCTACACCAACCTGCCCTTCCGCCTCGTCGTGCGCGAAGTCGGCGGTGTGGGTCTATGCACCACCGACCTGGTCAACGCCCGCTCGCTCATCGAAAAACGCGAGAAAGCCTTCAAGCTGATCGAAACGCGTCCCGCCGATTCACCGCTGGCGGTGCAATTGTTCGGCTCCGTGCCGGAGGAAATGCGCGATGCAGCGCTCGTCCTCGAGGCGCGCGGGGCGGTTTCCGTTGATATCAACATGGGTTGCCCCGTCAAAAAAGTCGTCAAGATCGGCGGAGGTTCGGCAATGATGACGGAACTCGATAAGACCGCCGCGCTCGTTCGCGGCATGGTCAACGCCGTGAAAATCCCCGTCACCGCCAAGATGCGACTCGGTTGGGACGACGACAACCTGACCGCGCCCGATCTGGCCCGCGCGCTGGAGGACGCCGGCGTCGCGGCGATTTTCGTCCACGGCCGGACGCGCGAACAAGGCTTTGGCGGAACGGTGAAGCTGGCTGGCATCCGCAAGGTGGTGGAAGCCGTGAAAAACATTCCCGTCATTGGCAACGGCGACATCGTGACGCCGGAGTCGGCGAAGAAGATGCTGGATGAAACCGGCTGCGCCGGCGTGAGCATCGGACGCGGCGCGTTTTATGATCCGTGGATTTTCAAGCGGACCTTGCATCTACTGAAAACGGGCGAGTTACTGCCGGAAGAAAGTTTCTCCGAACGCGTCCGCGTGATGCGGCGGCATTTGGATTTGATGATCGAAGTGTTTGGCGAGGAACTTGGCTGCCGGATGTTCCGCAAGGTCGCACCGTGGTATGCCAAGCGTTTCGGCCCGTGCCACGAGTTCAACAAGAAGGTGGTGCAGGTCCACACCCGGGCGCATTTCAACGAGATCCTGGAAAACTACATTCGCTGGCGGCAGCAATTTCTGGATGAGCATGGCGAATTGCACATCCGCTTCCAACCCGCACCGTTGGTGGCGTCGTTCATGCGCGAGCCGGAGTCAACCACGCGCCAGCACATTCCTGTTCCCAAGGGGCCGGTGGAAGTTTGGTAAAATCTGAAAAAATCAAACCAACAAACACATGAAGCGAATCGAAGTCATAGCCAATTTAATTCTGCAATTTGTGCTAACAGCGATTTGCTTGGGGATGTTTGCAGTATTGAAATACTGCGATGCTCACACCAATTCAGGCGACGCTCCTTATTTAGTGTCAGCCATGTTTCTTATTCCAATCGTCTTTCTCACTTCACTGATATTGAGTCTTATTGGGTTAAAAATCTTGCTGAGTTTAAAAACAAGCGGCATCGGAATATTTGTTCTCAGCCTATTTCTGACTATTTGCTGTATTTTCCCGTTTCTTTTCCTCGGCCTAAATCTGCTGCTGGTGGTATCAGGAAATAAACCTGTTTGGCTATATCACGGCCGAATTTAGAATGGAGCAAGCTTTGACCAAAGTTCAACTTGGTTAAAAACGAATCAAAAAAGTTTAACTTCCAGGCGAGAAGTTCTTGGCTTGCAGTATTTAGCTTCAGTAAACCTTCCGCAGATTCGACGGCAAGATGCCCAGTTCATCGCGATATTTGGCCACCGTGCGGCGGGCGATGTTGATGCCTTTTTCCGTCAGCATCTTCACGACTTCCTGATCGGACAACGGCTTGGAGGTGTTTTCGTTTTTGAAGATTTCGGCGATCATGTCCTTCACGCTGGTGTTGGAAACGTCGCTGCCGCTGGCCGTCTGCAGGCCGGCGGTGAAGAAAAATTTCATCTCAAACGTGCCCTGCGGCGTCTGGATGTATTTGGCGGAAACGGCGCGGCTAACCGTGGTCTCATGCACGCCAACCACTTCGGCCACCTGCGCCATGGTCATCGGTTTAAGAAAAGCGACGCCCTTGTCCATGAACTCGCGCTGACGCTTGACGATTTCCTTACCAATGTTGGCAATGGTCGCCTGCCGCTGATGGAGACTCTTGATGAGAAATTTTCCGGCGCGGATTTTTTCGCGGATGTAGTTCTTCACCTCGGCGTCATTGCCGCCGCCGGACATCAGATCTTTATAGACGTTGCTAATGCGAAGATGGGGGATCTGCTCGTCGTTTGTCGTGACCAGATAATCCTCGCCATTCTTCACGACGAAAACTTCCGGCGCAACGTATTGGTCCACGGCGGGCAGGAAAGCGCGTCCAGGCCGTGGGTCGAGGCGGCCAATCCGGGCCAGCGCATCTTGAACATCGTCCAAGGATTGTCCGGTGCCGCGCGCGATTTCCGGAATGCGCCGCTTGCCAAGCGCATCCATGTAATCGCGGATGATGCGGTATTCCAATGTTTCCTGTTTCCCGGCGCGCTCAAGCTGGAGCATCAGACATTCGCGCAAATCGCGCGCCCCAACGCCGGCAGGATCGAAGGCCTGAATGATTTTAAGGACGTTCAGGATTTGGTCGGCGGGAACATTCGTGGTAGCAGAAAGCTCCTCGACGGTGGCCATGAGATAGCCGTAATCGTCAATGTTCCCAATAAGCAGCTCGGCGATGCCGCGCTCGTCGTCGTTCAGATTCGTGTCGCGCACCTGCCCCATCAAGTGCTGCGAGAGCGAGGTCTCGGCCGTGATCGAGTTGAACATGAACTCGCGGCGTTCTTCATCTTCAGCCGTGGCGCGGGTGACGACGTTCGTCTGCGTGAAATGATCACGCCAGTCCTGGTCCATCTGGACGAGCTTTTCAAATTCGGCTTGGAAATCGTCCACCGGCTCGTTGGAAATTTTTTCGGTGGCGGAATCGAACTTCACATCCTCCGGCGGCTCGGCGAAATCAACTGGAGCGGAATTTTCACCATCATCATCGGACGGGGATTTTTCGCGCAGGTCCATGTCCTGTTCCGGCACTTCTTCGAGGACAGGGTTTTGCTCCAGCTCCTGGGCAACCAGCGCCTTGAGTTCGAGCGTGGGTGCCTGAAGCAGGGCCAGCGACTGCTGGAGCTGGGGGGCCAGCACCAGTGACTGCGACAGTCGTTGGGAAAGTTGTAATCCGGGTCCCATTTGCGCGGCAACATAACTGAAACCGCCGGAATCTCAAGCGATTTTGGCATGAATCTCGCTGTTACAATTTTCGTAAAAGGAATTACTGGATTTTCCCGCGCAACGGGCGCATTCTTTTTTTATGAAACTCATTCTCTCAACGCACAATGTAACGCTCACCAAGGCGATTGAAGATCACGTTCTCGGCCGGCTCGACAAGCTGGAACACCTGGACCGCTGGGCCATTGATGCCCGCGTCACCCTCGAACACGACAAGACCCGCGTGCCGGAAAAGCAGTTCAGCTGCTCCATGCGCCTCGGCGTTCGCGGACCCGATTTGTTTGCCAAAGATATTGAAAGCGACCTTTACGCGGCCATTGACGCTGTGACCAAAAAAATCGAGCAGCAGATCCGCAAGCGCCACAGCCGCCACAAAGCCGCCAAGCACAAGGACGCCGCCAAGCTCAAGCATGCCCGCCGCGCCAGTGACGAAAAATGATCCTGCGCGCCCGAATTATTCTCCCTGTCACCGCGCCGCCCATCGAGGACGGCGCGGTTTTCGTTCAGGGCAACAAAATCCGCGCCGTGGCACCGTGGAAAAACCTGAAGCCCCATCTCCGCGAAAAAGCCCTCGATCTCGGCGAAGTCATTTTACTCCCAGGCCTCGTCAACGCCCACTGCCACCTCGACTACACCGACATGGCCGGCGAACTGTCGCCGCCAAAGACCTTCACCGACTGGATCGGCGCCATCACCGCGCACAAGACGGGCTGGAGTTATTCAGACTACGCGCGCTCCTGGTTGCGTGGCGCGCACCAATTGTTGAAAACCGGCACCACTACCGTTGCCGACATCGAGGCCATGCCGGATTTGCTGCCTGAAGCCTGGGACGCGACGCCGCTGCGGATTTTCTCGTTTCTCGAAATGACCGGCATCAAATCCCGCCGGCATCCCAAGGAGATTTTGCGCGAAGCCATCCAACAAATTGACTCGCTCAAACATCCCCGGCATTGCGCCATGCTTTCGCCGCACGCGCCCTACTCCACTTTGCCAGAGTTGCTGCGCCTCACCTCCCGCATCTCAAAAAAGCGGAAATGGCGCGTCAGCATCCACGTGGCCGAATCCGAACAGGAATTCGAGATGTTTTCCGAAGCCACCGGCAAAATGCACGACTGGCTCGCCCGCAATGAGCGTGACAACTCCGACTGCGGCCTCGGCTCGCCCGTCGCCCACCTGGAACGCCAGAAACTGCTCGGCGAAAACGTCCTCGCCATTCACGTCAATTGCCTCGCCCGCGGCGACGCCACGTTGCTCGCCAAAACGAAAACGCACGTCGTTCACTGCCCGCGCAGCCACGACTATTTCAAGCATCCCAAGTTCGAGCGCGAACGCCTGGCCAACGCCGGCGTAAACCTTTGTCTCGGCACCGACAGCCTCGCCACCACCCGCCGGATCGGAAAACAAAAGCCCGAACTCGATATGTTCGCTGAAATGCGCGCGCTGGCCGACAAGGACAAAGCCATCTCGCCGGAGGAAATTTTGCAGATGGCCACCACCAACGGCGCCCGCGCCCTCGGTCTGGCGGGAAAGATCGGTGAAATTTCCAAGAACGCTTTTCCCGATCTCATCACCCTGCCCTTCACCGGGAAATTTTCCCGCGCCGCCGAAGCCGTCATCGCGCACTCCGGCAACGTCAATTCCAGCATGATCGAGGGCCGCTGGGTGATTCCGCCGCACGTTTGAGGCGTCACGCCCGTCTTTTCATCCGCCCGCGTCTGTGTTTAGCTATGGTCGAGAATGAACCCGTTCGATGACGAACTCAACCGCCGACTCGCCACGCTGCTCGAACAAAATCTGTTCCGCGAACTGCGCCGCGTGGATTCCGCGCCCGGCCCACGCATCGAAATTAGCGGCCAATCCTTCCTGAATTTTTCCTCCAATGATTACCTCGGTTTGGCGAATCATCCCGCGCTGAAAGCTGCCGCCATCAAAGCCGTCGAGAAATTCGGAGCCGGTGCCGCCGCCTCGCGCCTCATATGCGGCTCGCTCGCCCCGTTTCACGAACTCGAAGCCGCGCTCGCCGCCTTCAAGAAAACCGAATCCGCGCTGACGTTTTCCACCGGCTACGCTGCCGCCCTCGGCACCATCACCGCCCTTGCCGGCAAGGACGATGTCATCATCCTCGACAAGCTCGTCCACGCCTGCATCGTGGACGCTGCCAAACTTTCCGGCGCCAAACTTCGCATCTTCGATCACAACGACCTGAACGACCTCGAAGATAAATTGCGCTGGGCAACTGAAAACCCCAGACGCCAGAACCCAGACGCCAGAACCTTGGTCGTCACCGAATCCATCTTCAGCATGGACGGCGACTGCGCCCCGCTCCGCGAGATCGTTGCGCTCAAAGAAAAATACGGCGCCTGGCTCATGGTGGATGAGGCCCACGCCACGGGTATCCTTGGTCAAAACGGACGCGGCCTTGCCGACGAGCTTGGAGTGAGCGGCCAGATTGAAATCCAGATGGGCACGCTCGGCAAAGCCGTCGGCGCGAGCGGCGGCTACATCTGCGGCAGCCGCGCGTTGATTGATTTTCTCATCAACCGCGCCCGCAGTTTCATTTTCAGCACCGCACCCGTGCCCGCCGCTGCCGCCGCCGCGACGGCGGGGCTTCATTTGATTCAATCCGCCGAAGGGGAGCGACGGCGAATGCACCTCAAGCAACGCCTTGAGGAATTGAATTCAAAATTCAAAATTCAAAATTCAAAACTTGGCAGCGCGATCATCCCGCTAATTATTGGCGATGAAAACCAGGCCCTCGCCGCCGCCGCCAAGCTGCGCGAGCAAAACATTTTCGTTCCCGCCATCCGCTATCCCACCGTCGCCCGCGGCGCGGCACGGCTCCGGATTACCCTGACCGCGGAGCATTCAGCCAATGACGTCGTAACGCTGACAGATACACTGAAACAAATTGGCGTTTGAAGAAACTTGCAAACCAAAAATGAATCCGCTCGCCAAGCTCGACCAAAAATTCGTCTGGCATCCGTTCACGCAGATGTGCGACTGGCTCAAGCGCGAGCCAATCGTCATCACCGAGGGACAAGGCGCCATCTTGCGCGATGTGAAGGGCAAAGAATATCTCGACGCCAATTCCTCCATCTGGACGAACCTCCACGGTCATCAACATCCGAAAATCAACGCCGCCATCACGCGCCAGTTAAAAAAAATTTCGCACAGCTCCGCCTTGGGGTTTGCCAATGAACCGGCCTCGCTGCTCGCAGAAAAACTTGTGAGCGTTGCCAACTCGAAGCTGGTGGGGCGCGCGTCCTCACGAGCCGGACTTGGCGAAGAGAAAGGGAACCGCTCGTCAGTAGCCTCGCCCCAGCTGGATAAAGTTTTTTATAGCGACGACGGCTCCACCGCGCTCGAAGTCGCGCTGAAACTGGCTTATCAGTTCACGCTGCGCACGCGGGGGAAAAAGGTGAAGCCCCGCTTCCTCTCCCTTGATGGCGCGTATCACGGCGACACCATCGGCGCGGTTTCACTCGGCCATATTGATCTGTTTCACAAAGCTTACGGCGGGATGCTGTTCGCGACCGACAAGGTGATGTCGCCCTATTGCTACCGTTGCCCCTTCAATCGCGCCAAGCCGGAGCGCACCGATGCGCGAAAATCTCGCAAGTGCCATTGGGAATGTGTCGGCAAGGTGGAACAAAAGTTTTCCGCGCAGAAGAAAAAGGGTAATCCTTACGCCGCGTTCATCTTCGAGCCGTTGATGCAGGGCGCGGCGGGAATGATTCCGCAGCCGAGCGGCTGGCTGGGACAAGTTACCGACATCGCCCGCGCCCACGGCGCGTTGTTGATTGCGGATGAAGTGATGACCGGCTTTGGCCGCACCGGCGTGACGTGCCATGTGGATGACAAAATTATCACTGACATTGCGAAGCGACCCGCTAGCGCCAAGTTGTTCGCCACCGGGCGCGTCGGCATCACGCCGGATTTCCTCTGCGTGGCCAAAGGTCTGACCGGTGGTTATCTGCCGATGGCGGCGACATTGACCACGCAACGCGTGTTTGACGCCTTCCTGGGAGAATACGAGGAATTCAAAACCTTCTTCCACGG
>Ga0068856_100003501_pt1 | contig 15851 bp, 12 predicted proteins | sample KBSCornC62_FD_66595 | JGI IMG/M metagenome (GOLD analysis project Ga0068856, IMG submission 66595) | Corn rhizosphere microbial communities from Kellogg Biological Station, Michigan, USA - KBS Corn C6-2 | ecosystem: Host-associated > Plants > Roots > Rhizosphere > Soil ...
TCCGGCCCGCATCACGCTCGGGACGGTCGATGACGGGCCGGCCAAGTTGCCGACGCAGGTGCTGGTGACCACCGACGCGGGAACCACATCGCAGGCGGTGCTACCACTCGCCGGTGCCCCGCAGGAACTTCGATTGCCGACCACACCTATCACCCACCTGCGCATCACGATCGCGGCGGTCGCGGGCGGGGGCGCGGGAGCGTCGGTCGCCATCGCCTCGCTCACGGTTCCGGGTATCGAACCGGTGCGCACGCTCGTGGTTCCGTCCGATCCGCGAAGCGACGTGTTCGCCTTCGACGCGGCCGCCGGATATCGCAGCGAGTGCCTGGAACTGTCCGTGGGCACGACCTGCGATCCGCTCTACGGCCGGCAGGGCCAGGAGGACTCGGGGATCGATCGGACGTTCACGACACGGGGCGGCGACTTCGTTCCGGAGGCGACGGTCCGCCTCGCCGGTGGGCCGGCACTCGACGCGATGCTCGACGCCGGAAATCCGGTGCAGGCCACCGCGTCATCGGTGTACTCGACAGACCCGCGCCAGCGCGCGGGCGCCGCGGTCGACGGCGACGCGGCCACTGTGTGGGAGGCGGCCCCCGGGGACATCAAGCCGGTGCTGAGCCTGGCGTTGTCCCGCCCCCGACTGATCTCCGCCGTCACGATCACCACGCCGGCGACGGCACCGGTCGCCGCGCCGTTGGCCGTCACCATCGACGTGAGCGGCCCGGACGGGACCGTGCACTGGCACGCCGACCTGCCGGCCGACGGACGGGTCCTGCTCCCGCGTGCGGTGCGGGCCGCGCGGATGGCCGTCCGCATCGATCGGGCGACCATTCGCACCTCCGTCTCGACCGTCGGCGGCCGGTCCCGTTTGCTGCCGGTCGGCGTCGGTGACATCCGGATCGACGGGGCGGATCCGGTGAGGGTGACCGGACGCATACGCCTCTCGTGCCTGCAGGCGCCGAGCCTGGCCGTCGACGACACGACGGTGACGATGCAGATCGACGCCGACCGGGCCGACGTACTCGCCGGCCGGCCGGTGCGGGCCACCGCCTGCAGCGACCTGCCCGTGCACCTCGACGCCGGCCAGCATCGGGTCGCGCTGGTCGCCGGACCACCATGGTCGCCCGTTTCGATCACCTTGACGCGGTCGGGGATAGGGCTCGCCCGCGACGCGCCGGCCGGCAACCTCCGGATCTCCCGGTGGGACGCGACGGAGCGGGCCGTGCGGGTGGACAGCGACCGGGCTGCCCTGCTCGTCGTGCACGAGAACGCGAACGCCGGGTGGCAGGCCACGCTCGGTGGTCATCGGCTGCGAGCGGTGCGGGTCGACGGATGGGAGCAGGGGTTCGTGGTCCCGGCCAGGAGTCACGGGACGGCGCAGTTGAGGTACGCGCCCCAGCGCGGGTTCGAACTCGGCCTCGCCGGCGGGTTGGCGGCGGCCCTGGCGCTGATCCTGCTCGCGACGATGCGGCCGCGCCGATCGGCCCGGTTCGTCCCGGGTCGCCTCCACGATGCCCAGCCGCGTCGCGTCCTGCCGGCCGTCGGGGTCCTCATGGCCGCTGGGCTGCTGGCCGGATGGACCGGCGCCGTCGCTGCCGCCGCCGTCGGCATCGCCGGGTTGATCACCGCGCGATCGATGCGCCCGCTATTCAGCGCCGCACTCTGTGGTGGGGTGCTGGTCGTAGCCGGTCTTGTCGTCGCTCGCTCCGAACCGGCCCGGTTGTTCGCCCAGCAGAACTCCGGCCAGGTTCAGCTGCTCTGCGTCACCGGGCTCGCGATCGGAGCCTTCTCGGCATTGTGGCGCGGGCGAAGCCAGCGCGACGAGTAGGCCAAGATCGGTTTCTCGACCACGTACCAGGAGATGGCGGCGACCAGCAACGACGAACCGAGCGTCAGGCCGAGCACGGGCAGGAAATGGCCCTTGAACGGGGTCAGCCCGAACTCACGTTGGAACCACTGCATCAACTGCGGATGCCAGAGGTACACGCTGTAGGAAAGGCTCCCGAGCAGTGTCGCCGTCGGTGAGCCGAGGACGCCGGCCACCCGCCCGGGGTGCCCGAGCACGAGGGGCAGCAAAAGGAAGAACGCGCAGCCGAGGAACAGGTAGTGCTCGGCCGTCCATTGCCAGAACAGGCCGGGGGCCAGGTTGCGCGGCATGCCGAGGGGGAGCAGGCACAGCGCCATCAGCACGGCCGCGACCGCCGCGCAGCTGCGGCCGCTGCCGGCCCAGATCCGGATCGATCGCCGCAGGCGGCTCAACGCGCGTGTCTCCGCCGGGACGCAGGTCAGGACGGCCAGGGCCATGCCGCCGGCGAACCAGTCGAGGTAGTTCGGCAACCAGAGCACCGACTGGAGATTGGTGATCACCCGGTGGTAGAACGCGAGGTTGTACAGCTGGGTCGCCACGACCATCGCGCCGAGCACGGCCGCATGCCGGCGCAGCACCGCGTCGGGCCCCCGCTGCGGGCCGCCGACGAGCTTCGCGAGGAGCGGCAGGAGCGCGTAGAACGAGACCTCGACGACCAGCGTCCACAACTGGCCGAGGTTGCCGTCGTAGTCGTGGTGGTTGTACGTCTGGATGAGCAGGAAGTAGCTGGCCCAGTTGGTCCAGTTGCTCGGGAACGTGCTGATGAAAGCGAGCGTGACCGCGACTGCCACCCAGAGCGCCGGGAAGATCCGCGCGGCCCGCCGGACGAAGTAGTCCCGCAATCGTGGTTCGCGCCGGAGGCCGAAGCTGTAGGCGGCGAACGGCCGGTACAGCAGGAAGCCGGAGAGCAGGAAGAAGACGGTCACGCCGAAGTTTCCGCGGGCGAGTAGCGGGCCCACCGGGTCATCGGCCAGGCTGCGCCCGGTCGCGTACCCGACGTGGGTGAAGACGACGGCGAATGACGCGAGCGCGCGCATACCGTCGAGGGCGGGGAACCGGTCGCCGCGTTGCGCGGTCATGACGCGGTGACCGGGAACGGCGCCCCGACCTGGATGGACGTCAGGCAAAGGGCCGTGCTGGGATCCTTGACGGTGAAGCGGATCTTTGTCGGTGCGAACGCCGGCAGCCGCAGGCTGAACGATGCGAGCTGCGGCAAGTGCTGCGGGCCACCGCCCACCGGCGTCGCGACGCGGCCGGCAGCATCGACCAGTTCCACCGTGACCGTGCTCGCGGACTGCTGGTAGAGCGTCAGGTGCAGGTACCACTCGGCGCGCTGGACGGGCCGGTTGAGGGGGAAGGTGAACGTCCCGGCGCCATGCACCGCGGTGCCGCACGGCGGGGCGGCCGGTACGGCGCTCGCCGGGACGAAGACGGAGCGGACGAGCTGACCGCTGCCGTTCGCGATCAACGGCGGCGATGACGGATCGTTCACCTTGGCCGGCAGGCCGAGCAGCCGCAGCAGGTCGGTGACGCGATGGTGTGGTTCGACCGGAGAGATCAGCCAGCCGGGGACCGGGGTGTCGTACACGTTCACGTTGCGCCCCGAGGCGCGGGCCGTGAACGCCAAGGCATCGACGTAGCTCTCGGCGCGAAGCTTGCCGAAGATTCGCGCGAACCGCTCTCCGGAGACGAGGCTTGCCGCGACGACCACGGCAACGAGTACCGCGGCCGCAACCCGATGGGGCTGCCAGTGCCCGCTGATACGCGCGCCGCCGCGTATCGCGTGCTGGCCGGTCGGCGACTCGGCCGGGCGCGGTGTGCCCTCTTGCGCGACGCCTCCCGGCGCCAGCGCCAAGGCGGCGCCGATCGCGAAGAGTGGGACGAATGCGCAGACGTAGCGCGGGGTGATGGCGACGAGGTCCTGTAGCTGCGCGAAGCCGCGATAGCCGACGAGCAGCATCGTGACGACCCAGACACTGACCGGCAGCAGCCACCCGGCGAGGGAAGCCCAACCGTTGCGTTGCACGCCGGCGAGCACGACGACCCCGGCGGCGATCTGCCCGAGGAGCACCATCAGATCCGTCGGTGCCGACGTCGGGATGAACGTCGAGGCGTCGGCGTACCAGTGCAGCGGGCCCCCGGCGAACGACGGCCCGAGCGAGTACAGCCACGAGTTGCGAAGGATGCGGTAGGAGGCGGTCAGGCTCGGTGCGGAGGCGCCGGACGCTTCCGCGAAGACCACCGACCCCAGCCCGACGACGAAGACCGGGGCCGTGAGCAGGACCCAGGTCCGCCACGACCGGATCAGGTAAGCCAGGCGGGCGCGCAGCGGCCCGGCGACGAAGTGCACCGCCGAGAGGACCGGGAAGGCCAGCGCGGCGAGCGCCCACTGCTCGGAGCACAGGGTTGCCACGGCCAGCCACCCGCCGGCGGCCATGGCAGCGCGCACGTGGCCGGTGCTTTCGCGCCGCACGTGGGCGTGCAGGGCGAGCAGGAAGAAGATCTCGCCCAGCCCGAGCGCGATACCGGGTGTGAACATGGCGGTGCCGGCGAGCAGGAACGGGTTGAACGCATACACCGCGACGATCGCCAGGCAGAGGAACTCGCGCTCGACCAGCCTCATCAGCAGCTTGTAGAGCAGGACGGTGACCACGGCCTGGCACACGACCCGCGCGGCGACCGTGAGGCCATAGTCGAGCGGGGAAAGCCGATCGAGTACCCAGTAGACGAGGCGGCCTACTGGCCCGAAGTGACCGCCCACCGGTGAGGTCAGGTAATGCCAGCTGAGGCTCTGGCCCAGGCCGTCCACCAGGTTGGACAGGTCGGCCTGGAGGAACCAACCTTGCGCGTAGGCCCACCAGAGCCACGCGGCCTGCAGGCCGACGAGGACGTTTATCGGTCGCGTGAGCAGGGTTGGCGCCCGGGACGCGCCCGGGGTGCCGGGTGAGAGACCCAATTCGCTGGCCGGCGCAGCGCTGGCCTCAGCCGTCACCCTGAACTCCCCACTCGCCTGCCCTGCACAACTCTCTCCAACCGGACACCGGATCCAAGAGCCGAAGGTCCTCGCAGCCCTGGGACACATGCAGGGTACGGGTGAGCCCGATCACCGGTACGGTGCTCCTAACACTGACGCAATGTCGAGTTGACATGGGAGCACGAATATGCGCAAAACGTCGGGGGTCGTGCTCGTCGGCGTTGGGGTGTTTGCGATCGTGCTGGCGATACTGCTGCCCACCATCGTCGTTCACAAATCGAAGAAGACCCCGCTCGATCTCAACATCACGCAGCGGGCGATCGCGACGAACGCCAAGGTGTTCGACGCGACGTCCGGCACGCTCAAGACGGTGACACTGCGGGCGACGCGCGTCGTGCGAACGGATTCGCACGACTCCGACAGCAAGAACACCACGGTGGTCGAAAGCCTGTGCGTGGTGATCGTGAACGGCAACACCCCGGATTGCCCCCGCTCGCCGGACCCGCGGCTGCTGAGCATCACGACCGACCGCGTGACCGCCGACCGTGTCTCGGCCGAGTCGGTGCACGTTCCGAAGTACCGCGAGTACGTCAACGCCGACACGAGCGTCCGGCACAAGGGCGTCACGTACAAGTGGCCGATCGACACGAAGAAGAAGACCTACCAGTTCTACATGCCCGACCTGCTCAAGGCATTCCCGGCGAAGTACGAGGGCACCGACCGTATCGCCGGCCTCACCAACTACAAGTTCGTGGCCTACAGCGGCGTCCAGCCGTACAAGGTCCTCGGCCTCGTCGACGGCACCTATGAGGACACCACGATCGCGTGGGTGGAGCCGAAGACCGGCGCCGTGATCTACGGCGAGGAGCACCAGATCCAGCGGACGAACGAGCCCCTGAACCCCACCGACCCGACGAGCACACTGGCCCTGGACGCGACGTTCAAGTTCGACAAGGCGTCCGTCGACTACCAGGCCAACTACTCGAAGGACGCGATCAAGAAGCTCGACGCGGCCAGCACGTGGGGCCCGATCGTCCTCGCCGTGGTCGCGATCGGGGCATTCGTCGGCGCGTTCTTCCTGCTGCGCCCGCGGCGCAGCGCGGGCGGCCCGGACTCCGAAGAGCCGGGGCGGCACACCGGCCCGAACCCGGACGACGACCCGGCCGAGGCCGAACCGCCGGTGTGGGCCGGCAGCCCAGGCGCCTAGCCCGGCGCGGCGAAGGTCTGCCACTCGCGGTCGACGCGTAGCCCTACCCCGACATAGAGCCGCAGGGCCGACGCATTCTCGGCCAGCACGCCGAGGCCGAGCCTGGTCGCTCCGCCGCGGGCCAGCCGATCGAACGCGGTGAGCAGCAGCGCCCGACCGAGGCCGCGGCCGCGCTCGCTGCGGGCGACGGCCAGTTGCGAGATCCAGCCGGACTCGTCGGAGTAGAGCCGCGGGAGCACCACGCCGATCGGCTGGTCGCCCCGCACTGCCATCAGCGGGCGATCCTCCGCTCGGTCGCCCTTGAGGAAGATCGACCGCCACTCGTCGAACTCGCGGTCGTGGTGCCCACGGACCTCCGCCCAGGCCGCGTCGCGGAAGATCAACTCGTGCACCCGGCGTTCGTCGGCCGGTTCCATCGCGCGGACGGTCACGCCGTCCGGCCAGGATGGTCGCGGTCGTTCCCACGACGATTCGACGGCGCGGTAGAGGTCGAAGGTCGAGTAGGAGTACGCCCACCCTGAGGCCAGCAGGACCTCCCGCAGCTGTTCATCCCGACTCAGTACCTCGGTCGTAGGGGCGGCCACGTTGCGCAACCAATCCACGGCCACGGCGGCGACGGCCCGCCCGTCCGTCATGGGGTCGATCACGACCGACGATCCGGTACGCCACGCGTTGCCGGTGGCGACGGCTCGATCGCCGTCGCGCACGATGCACTGCGTATGGCCGAGCTCGAGGAATTCGCGGACCTCGTCGGCGTCGTTCTCGGGTTCGCCGAACCAGTGCTCGTCGTACCGGCGTTGGAGAGCAGTGATCTCGGAAAGCTGGTCGAGCCCGGCCGGTTCGACGATCACGACAGTTCGCAGACGTAGATGGCGGTACCGGGAAGCAGGGCGCCGCGCAGCGGAGACCACTGGCCCCACTCCTGGTCGTGCCCGGCCGGCCACTCCGGCTCGACCAGGTCGACGAGCCGGAAGCCGGCCGCGACGATCTCGCGCACCCGGTCACCGATGGTGCGGTGGTGCTCGACGTAGGTCGGCGTGCCGTCGTCGGCGTACTCGACGTACGGCCGGCGGTCGAAGTACGACATCGTGACGGTCAGCCCGCCGGGCCCCGGGTCGTCCGGGAAGGCCCAGCGGGTCGGGTGGTTGGTGGCGAACACCCAGCGCCCACCCGGCCGCAGCACCCGCGCGACCTCGCGCATGACGCGGGCGCTGTCGGCGACGAACGGGACGGCCCCGAACGCGGTGAACGCGACGTCGAAGCAGCCGTCGGTGAAGGGCAGGTACTCGGCCTCGGCCTGCACGAGCGGCAGCTCGATGCCGGTGCGCTCGGCGCCGGATCGGGCGTGCCGCAACATGCCGGCCGACAGGTCGAACGCGACCGGGCGAGCGCCCTGCCCGACCAGCCACCGCGAGCACATCGCCGACCCGGCGCCGACCTCGAGCACCCGCCGGCCGCGGACGTCCCCCAGCAGGCGGACGTCCTCCTCGCGCAGGTTCTCCGGACACCACACGAAGTCGGCCACACCGAGGAACTGGCCGTGCTCGGCGTGGTAGTCGTCGGCGTCGACGTCCCACCAGTGCCGGTTGGCGCGGGCCGACGCCGCCGAACCGGTCGCGATACGGCCGATGGCGGACGGCGTGTAGCGGTCCTCGCTGGTCACGGCACCGAGGCTAACCGCGCACCGCACCCCGGTTAGTGGACGGTGATCTCCCCGTGCGTCTGGTCGCCGCCGAGCTCGGCCGGCAACTGGGCCTCGATGCGGTGCGTGCCGTGCTGAACCTGACCGTGGATGCCGGTGTACTGGAAGAAGAAGTACTCGCCCGACTGCGCCGGGTGGCCGGTGGCGGTGGCCGACTCGAGGTAATGGGTGAGCTGGGGTCCGGCCTCGCCGCTGATGGTGAAGCTTGCGAAGAACTGCTGCGGCGCGATCGGATCCGAGCCGGTGTTGACCGCCTGGATGCGCAACGTGTCGCTGGACGAGTCGAAGTAGATGGAGTCGTCGGCGGCGTGCCAGCGCGCCTCGAGGTGCTGCTCGTGGAAGGTGTGCGCCGCGAGCCCGTCGGTGCTGGGCGGGACGGGCGTCTCGTCGCGCAGCGCGGCCCAGGTCTGGTTGCCTACGGTGCCGTCGACCATCAGCCCGCGATGCTGCTGGAAATGCGTGACCGCGTAGTAGGTGCGGTCGCCGAACGCACCGTCGACGCCGATCGGGCCGGCGCCGCGCTCGTTGAGCAGCTGTTGCAGGTACGCCACCCAGCCGTGCACGTCGTGGTCGCCGTGGCGCAGCGTGGGCTCGTGCGGGTGCTCGGCCGGGTGCTCCCCGTGCGGGTGTTCGCCGCCGGGGTGCTGCCCGCCGGGATGCTGGCCACCCGGGTGGTCTCCGCCGGGGTGCTGACCGCCGGGGTGCTCGCCCCCCGGGTGCTGACCTCCGGGGTGTTCGCCGCCGGGGTGTTCGCCGCCGGGGTGTTCGCCGCCGGGGTGTTCGCCACCCGGGTGCTGGCCACCCGGGTGCTCGTTCCCCGGCTGGTTCTGGTTGCTCGGGTGCTGCCCGCCCGGATGCTCACCCGGCGTCGGGGTCGGCGTCGGTGCCGCGCCGCCACTGAGGTGGAAGCGGAAGTGGATGTCGGTCGAGCCGTTGGTCGGGGTGTCGGCGAGGGCGTGGAAGGTGCCCGCGCCCGTCCCGGAGACCGCGCAGTCGGACGTGTTCTCCCCGATGAACGGACCGTTCCAGTGCACGACCAGGAAGGTGTGCCCCTCGCCGCCCACGTCGTAGGTGACCCGGCCCTCGACGCCGGTCGCGATGCTGTTGCTCGAGCTCCGCACGCCGAAGTTGTCCGTGGCCCCGGGCGGGATCTCGACTGCACGATCGGTGGCGAAGCCGCCGTGGTCGAGGTGTTCCTGGGCGCGCAGGAGCGTCTTGCCGGTGCGGTTCTCGATCCCGACGATGCCGCTGACCGGCGGGTTGATCTCGTGCAGGATCTGCTTCACCGCGTCGATCGTCGTGATCACGGCGGTCGCTACCCCAGGAACGTCCATCGTCTGCCTCCCGCGTCGGTCTCGCCGAGTGTCGAGGCATTTGCCCAGACCCGCACCCCTGCTGCGGGTGGTTGCGCAGCCGAGCCCAGCCGCCCCGACGGGCCACGCGCGCTGCCCCTAAGGGCAGGTCACGAACTCCCGCCGCCGCACCCGCCGCCGCCACCGCATCCGCCGCCCCCGCCGCAGGACGAGCCGCCGCCGCAGCCCGAATGCCCTCCACCGCCGCAGCCTGAGTGCCCGCCGTGGTGACCGGTCGAGCCGCTGTCGCCGCCGCCGGCGACCCACCCGCCGTTGGCGGCGTCCCAGGTGCGACGCCGGCGGCGCTTCTTGGCGTTGCCGCCCTTCGCGATCGAGCTGAGCACGCCGATGACGATGAAGACGATGGCCACGGCGAAGACGGCGGCGCCCGGATTCATGGCTGCACCCTAAGGCCGCGGACGGCCGTCGTCGCGGTGCAGCGTCGTCGCCGTAAGGTGCGCGAGTGCGAAGAGGACGGGTCGACCTCGAGCGGGTCAACCGGGCAGTCGACGCGCTCGAGCTGCCGGACGCGATCTGGAAGACCTGCCCGTGGCAGCCGCGTGAGCTGGTGGCGACCGGCCTGCGCCAGTGGCTGCGCTGCTGCGGCGCGGCACTGCGGGACGATCAGGTCATCGGCATGCCCTCGCACGCGGTCGACGAGGCGTGGCACGGGTTCATCCTCTGCACGGCCCGGTATGCGCGCTTCTGCGACGAGGCGTACGCCCGGTTCCTGCACCACCATCCCGAAGGCGGCGCGCCGGCCGGGGCCGACCACGGCGCCATGGCCGAGCAGCTGCGGCGCACCGTCGTCGCGTGGTCGCTGGTCGCCCGGCCGGGGGAGCGGTGCGTCCTCTGGGACCTCGACGCCCGGGTGGGTGTCGACCAGCCGTGGGGCGTGCCGGACGAGGTCGTCCGGGCCGTGGAGTCTGCGGTTACCACCCAGTAACATCGGGGTGTGCCCATCCCGCTGCGCACCACCGCGTTCTGGTCCGTCTACCGGCTGCTCGACCGTGCCCCGGTGATGCAGCAGCCGGTCGAGAAGGTGCGGGCGGCCAGCGAGCTGCGCAAGCGCCTGTTCCGGCTCCCGCCGGCCGCGCTCATCGCCGGCCGGACCCACCGGGGGGTCGAGGTGGAAGAGACCGTGGCCCGCGCGGCCGACGGGACGTCCCTGCCGCTGCGGGTGCACCGGCCGCTGGGTTCGCGCGGGTCGGCGCGGCCGGCCGTCCTGAACTTCCACGGCGGCGGCTGGGTCTCCGGCGACGTCCGGCAGTCGGAGTGGTGGGCCAGCTCGGTCGCGGCGCAGGCCGGCGTGGTCGTGGTGTCGGTCGAGTACCGCCTCGCGCCCGAGCACCCGTTCCCGGGCCCACCGGAGGACTGCTACGACGCCACGCTCTGGGTCGCCGAGCACGCGGACGAGCTGGGGATCGACCCGTCCCGGCTGGCGGTGATGGGCGACAGCGCGGGCGGCAACCTGGCCGCCGTGGTGGCCATGATGGCCCGCGACCGCGGCGCGCCCCGCATCGCCGCCCAGGTGCTCGTCTACCCGTCGGTCGACCTGGCCGACGAGCTGCCCTCGGAACGCGAGAACGCCACGGCGCCGATCCTCACCGGCAAGGACATCGCCAACGCCGGGCGGCTGTACTTCGTCGGCTCGCCGGGCGAGCGGGCCGACCCGTACGCCTCGCCGCTGCGGGGCAAGCACGAGGAGCTGCCGCCGGCACTGATCCAAACGGCGCAGTTCGACCCGCTGCGCGACCACGGTCCGGCTTACGCGGCCGCGCTGCGCGCCGCCGGCGTCGAGGTGCGGTTGACGAACTACGTGGACGCCGTGCACGGGTACCTGTCGTTGCCGGGACTCGTGCCGTCCTCGCGCCAGGCGCTGGCCGAGGCGGTTGCGTTCCTGCGGGAGCGGCTGGCGCCCTGAGCAGGCCCGGATTACCGCCATCCCCGTGCGGGCGAGTAGTCTTCATAGTGCGGACAAGTCTGTGACCTCGACATGGAGTAGGTCGCTCCCACGCTCGATCTTGGTGGGACCCGGGCGTGCCCGCACCCGCACGACACCCTGTCAGGATCCATCCACTCAATGACGTCCACTGCCGAAGCCCCGGTCAACACCACGCCGCAAGTAGCGATCAACGACATCGGAACCGTCGAAGAGCTTCTCGCCGCCGTCGACGGAACCATCAAGCCCTTCAACGACGGAGACATCGTCGAGGGCACCATCGTGAAGGTCGACCGGGACGAGGTCCTGCTCGACATCGGCTACAAGACCGAGGGCGTCATCCCCTCGCGCGAGCTCTCCATCAAGCACGACGTCGACCCCAACGAGGTCGTCACCGTCGGCGACCACATCGAGGCCCTCGTCCTTCAGAAGGAGGACAAGGAAGGCCGCCTCATCCTGTCCAAGAAGCGCGCGCAGTACGAGCGCGCCTGGGGCACGATCGAGGAGAAGAAGGAGCGCGACGAGGTCGTCGAGGGCACCGTCATCGAGGTCGTCAAGGGTGGCCTGATCCTCGACATCGGCCTGCGCGGCTTCCTGCCCGCGTCGCTGGTCGAGATGCGCCGCGTGCGCGACCTGCAGCCGTACGTCGGCAAGACGCTCGAGGCCAAGATCATCGAGCTCGATAAGAACCGCAACAACGTCGTCCTCTCCCGGCGCGCGTGGCTCGAGCAGACCCAGTCCGAGGTCCGCAGCGAGTTCCTCAACAAGCTGGCCAAGGGCCAGGTGCGCACCGGCGTCGTGAGCTCGATCGTCAACTTCGGTGCGTTCGTCGACCTCGGCGGGGTGGACGGCTTGGTGCACGTCTCCGAGCTGTCGTGGAAGCACATCGACCACCCGTCCGAGGTCGTCGAGGTGGGCCAGGAGGTCACCGTCGAGGTGCTCGACATCGACCTCGACCGCGAGCGCGTCTCCCTGTCGCTGAAGGCGACGCAGGAGGACCCGTGGCGGCACTTCGCCCGCACCCACCAGATCGGTCAGGTCGTGCCCGGCAAGGTCACGAAGCTGGTTCCGTTCGGTGCGTTCGTGCGCGTGCAGGACGGCATCGAAGGCCTCGTCCACATCTCGGAGCTGGCCGAGCGGCACGTCGAGATCCCGGAGCAGGTCGTCAACGTGGGCGACGAGCTGCTGGTCAAGGTCATCGACATCGACCTCGAGCGGCGCCGGATTTCCCTGTCGCTGAAGCAGGCGAACGAGGGTCAGCTGACCGACGACTCGTTCGACCCGGCGCAGTACGGCATGGAGGCCCAGTACGACGACAAGGGCAACTACATCTACCCCGAGGGCTTCGACCCGGAGACGCAGGAGTGGCTCGAGGGTTACGACAAGCAGCGCGAGGAGTGGGAGGCCCGCTACGCGGCCGCCCGCGAGCGCTTCGAGGCGCACAAGAAGCAGCTGGAGGAGGCCCAGAAGGCCGACGCCGCTGCTGCCACCGAGTCGGGCGAGGCGACCTCGTACAGCTCGGACGCCCCGGCCGAGGGCGGCGGCACGCTCGCCTCGGACGAGGCGCTCGCCGCGCTGCGGGAGAAGCTCGCCGGCCGGTAAGCACCGGCCTGACGCAGGGGCCCGGCACCGTTCTACGGTGCCGGGCCCTTTCGCATCCACCCGCTAGCGTGCTGGGCATGCGAGTGGGGTTGACCGGGGGCGTGGGTGCCGGCAAGAGCACCGTGGCCAAGCTGCTGGCCGAGCACGGCGCAGTGATCATCGACGCCGACGCGATCGCCCGCGAGGTCGTCGAGCCCGGCACGCCCGGGTTCGCCGCGGTGGTCGACGCGTTCGGCGCGAAGGTCGTCGGTGCGGACGGCGCGCTCGACCGGCCCAAGCTGGCGAGCATCGTCTTCGCCGACGAAGGGCAGCGCAGCCGGCTCAACGCGATCGTCCACCCGCTAGTGGGGGAGCGCACCGCCGAGCTGATGAGCGCCGCCCCCGAGGGTGCGGTCGTGGTCTACGACGTGCCCCTGTTGGTCGAGAGCGGCCTGGCCGAGGGCTTTGACTTCGTCCTCGTCGTGGAGGCGAGCGTGCCCACCCGACTCGCCCGGCTCGCGGGCCGCGGCATGCCCGAGGACGACGCCCGCAACCGCATCGCCGCCCAGGCCAGTGACGAGCAACGCCGCGCCGTCGCCGACGCCGTGGTGCGCAACGACGGCTCGCTCGAGGATCTTCGGACGCAGGTCGACGACGTATGGCGGCGTATCGCCGCGCGGTAGGGCCGGTTTGGAACGCCTGGTGGGCATCCGATAAAGTTCTACCTCGGCGGTCGGCCGCAAGTCCGGCCCGCAATCGCGGACGTAGCGCAGCTGGTAGCGCATCACCTTGCCAAGGTGAGGGTCGCGGGTTCGAATCCCGTCGTCCGCTCGAGGTACCGCTGTTCGGTAGCCCGGCGGGCGCCGGCACCGAACGCAGGCATAGGGCGGCGTGGCCGAGTGGCTTAGGCAAGGGCCTGCAAAGCCCTGTACGCGGGTTCGATTCCCGCCGCCGCCTCGCAGGGAAACAACGCCGCGTCACGCGGTCGCATAAGGGCGATTAGCTCAGTGGGAGAGCACTACCTTGACACGGTAGGGGTCACTGGTTCAATCCCAGTATCGCCCACCCTTGGAGGCCCCGGATTCCGGGGCCTCTGCCGTTAGATAGCCCTTGACTCAAGATCATTTGTCCGTGATTTGTCCGTCGAACGAGCAAGCACGAGACGGCGCTTACAGGCGAGACGTGACACGAAGCGGCACCACAGCGGCCGCTCGGCATGCCGAAATGGTCGCCCGGCAAGCTGCTAGATCAACTCGCGGGCGCGCTTTGGCTGAGGTGTCGCGCGGGGCGGTCGGTGGGCTGACAGCAACGACCCATGGGTCAGAGTACGAACCCCTCCCCGCCGATACATCGGCAGAACACCCCGGCGCCTGATCACGTCCGAAGTGTCGCGGATGCGTCGCGTCGTCGCCAGACGTCCCCCAGGACGGCCGCGTTATTTCCGGGGCAGGACCTTCGCCCTATGTCTGCGGTGGCGCCGAGCCCTAGCGTCGCTGGGGCGCGGTCCCCGGACCCCGTCAGGTTGGGGGGAGCCCGGGCAGCGCGACCCAGGCGTTAGGGGGCCGCGCCGTCGATGGGCAGTCGACGGTGCGGCCGGGCCTCCCGTCGCCCACCCGATACTGGGACGACGCAGAGGCTGGGGGATGCCGGGTCATCCGCGTTAGTTCGGGCCCCGGACAAACTACAAGCCGCGGCAGATCGGGAGCTAGGGCCGTTCGTACCTCGATGATCGCCGCGGCGCTAGCTGCGACGCTCACGCCATCGGGCGCCGGTGACCAGTTCGGCGCCGGGCGGGGTTGCCACGGGACCTTCGAGCCAGACGCCGGCGTACCAGGACGGCCAGCCGGGCGGCGCCGGCCAGGTGCACCGTTCGGTGGGCAGGCGGATCTGGGCGACGCGGACGGGGGTGGTGTACCGGGGTCGGGTGACGGAGCCGGCGGGCACCCAGGCGGCGAAGGCGATCTCGGCCGCATCGCCCTGGGCGCGGACGCGTTGGCGCCAGGTGACGCAGGCCCACCAGCCGTCGTCCGCGCGGCCCCAGACGACGAGGCGCACGTTGTGGGGCGGCCGGTTCAGGTAGACCGCCATCGACTCCATCCGACGATTAGAACACGGAGGCTAATACTGGCCGCGAGTCGCGTGTAACGATCTTGGGCCGCCGATCGTTTCCTTGATCAGGAACGGTGCCCGGGCGGGACCGGGACCGACTAGGCGCCGTTCCGGCGGGTGCGCTCTCAGTGGGTTCCCGCAGACGTCGCAGGGCGCGCCGCGCCCACCGTGTAACGAACTCGGTCGTCCGCGACGCTGAGTGGGTCAGGAGCGTCACCCGGCCGAAATCGGGGGACCGACCGGCACGTCGCCCCGCTAGGCGCGGCGCGCGGGCCGCTCCCGCAGATGACTCGGGCGCCGCGCCGCATCACGCCCAACGTTGGACGGGGCGACCACACTGCGGCCTCACGAGACAGAGGTTGAGTCACGATCTAGTTGGTCGTGATGCCGCTCGCGAACGCGCCGCGAAGCGCGTCGGGCTGCGAGCGAAGCGCTCCGCGTCGGGAAGGTCGGACGATCACCCTCGCCGGGCACTGCGGCGAACGTCGTACTGCCTCCGCACTGACATGGACGCGGGCGTCAGCGTCGATCCGGGTCCACCCGACGTAGGCAGGCTCGTCGGTGTAGGCAGAATGACGCAACCGGCGGCCGGCGATGCGCCTGCCGGCGCACCTACGTCGTACTGCAGGCGCGTGCGGCCGTTCACGACGGTTACTTCTCGAATGCTCGCACAGCCCGCGACCGACCGGTGGCCCCACAGGCCGATGACGGACCATGAGGCGCCCGCATGGGGCTGGCTCGGGCCGCGCGCAGCTAGTTCGCACACGGCATTTGTCTCGAGCGGGTCAACAGGGGCAAAGGGAACAGGAGCAGAAACGCATTGGGGATCCACCATGCGAATTCGAAGTCGCCTCGCACGGTCCAAAACGCGAGGGCCATTCCGCCGGCTGCCGAGGTGAGCGTCAAGGACACGATCAACAGCGGGAGAGCGTTCGCACGGCGGCTACGCAGTGAGCGGACGGCTGTCAGACCAACGATGGACGCACATAGGTCCAGGGGCAGGAACGACCAATTCCAAGCGGCGACGGCCGAGTCGTCGTAGCCGTTGAACATGATGTTCGCGGGCAGGATCTTCGACGCCACGACGAGCCAATACAGGATGAAGCCGATATCCGTC
>Ga0068856_100003502_pt1 | contig 15850 bp, 14 predicted proteins | sample KBSCornC62_FD_66595 | JGI IMG/M metagenome (GOLD analysis project Ga0068856, IMG submission 66595) | Corn rhizosphere microbial communities from Kellogg Biological Station, Michigan, USA - KBS Corn C6-2 | ecosystem: Host-associated > Plants > Roots > Rhizosphere > Soil ...
GAATGATCGAGCAAGATCGCGTCGTACAGCGGCGGCGAGCCGTGCAGTGCGGCCGACGCCTCCGCGAACGAGCCGGCCAGATCGACGGCGAAGCCGTCGTCTTCGAGCAACGCCGAGAGCGTCACGCGATTACTCTCATCGTCGTCTACCAACAATAGGTGTTTCATGGTCCCTCTCCTCCCGCCGAAGTGCGCGTACCCGCCAAGGGCAACGTGAGACGAACCTCCACCCCCGGCGCGCCACTCGAAATCGATAATTTTCCGCCGTGCCGCGCGGCGATGCGCTGCGCCATGCACAGTCCCAGCCCGAGTTGCCCGGGCTTCGTGGTCTCGAAGCGCTCGAGCGACCGCGCCGCGTCCGAGATCCCCGGGCCGTGATCCACGACCCGGATTTGGCACTCCCCGCCGGCCGACTCGATACAAACCTGCACCGTGCCCGAAGCCAGCGCTTCGGCCGCGTTCTCGAGCAAACAGCGAATGGCGAAGGCCAGTGCCTGCAGATCTCCTTCCACGCACGGAATTTCGGCGGGGGTGGCGATGGCGACGCTCGCGGGCTGGCGCGCCGAATCGACGGCCATGCGCACGCTGTCCAGCACCGAAAAGGTGCTTCGCTCGGTTTCGCGCCGGCTCTGCAGCTTTTCCGACCAAGCCTCGATCAGCGCGTCGCTGCGCTCCACCTCGTCCTCGATTTTGAGCAGAAACTCGGTGACACGCGGGTCGCGTTCGACATCGGTCTCTGCGACGAGCTTGCGGCGCACGAAGAACGCCAGATTCCTCACCGAGGCCAGCCGGTTGCGCACGTCGTGCCGCAGCGGTGCGCTGGCTTCTTCGAGCAACGCCAAGAGCTCGATCGTACGCAGTGGGTCCGCGAGAGTCATTTCTTCACCGGGGCGGCCGCGCGCACCCGCGCGATGGCCGTCAGTAAATCCTGCACGTCGAAGGGCTTGCGCAGGCAGGTCGCGATGCCTCGGCGGGTGATGCCGCGCACCTGCTCGTTACTGGCAAGTCCGGTAATCGCGATGATGTCCATGTGCGCGTCGACCGCCTGCAATGCTTCACAGGTTTTGAGGCCGTCGAGCGGCTCCATCACCAGGTCCAAGACGCACACGTCGACGCCGTTTTTGCGGGCGTAGTCGACCGCACTTTTGCCGTCCACACAGGCCTCGACGCGCATCCCCACCGAGCGTAGCGCCTCGGCCAACGACGAAACGAAGGAGTGCGTATCGTCGACCAGCAGCACGGCCCGTTGCTGCAGCGCGCGGGCCACGACCGCCAGGATTCGCTCCATTGCGAACGGTTTGTACAGCATGGCGAACAGCCCTTCGCTCAGCGCACGCGTCACGAGTTCCTCGGACACGAACGCCGAAATCAGGATGAACGGGGCCTCGATCTGCCGTTTTCGAACCGCGGAGAGCACGTCCACCCCGGTCGCGATCGGCATGACCACGTCCGAGATGATGAGATCGAACGTCTGCTGCTCGAGCAGGGCGATCGCTTGACCGCCGTCACGCGCTTCGACGATTTCGTAGCCCTCGATCTCGAGGTTTGCGACCAAGCCCGCGCGCACTCCGTCGTCGTCCTCGGCGACCAAAATGCGAGCGGGGGCGCGGGCGGGCAACCCGCGGCTCGACTCGGCTGCGCTCATCGCGCGCTCGGCCCAGGCTGAAGGCCGGTCACTTGCGCTCCCCGAGCGTCGCGTTGAGCACCGCGCTCGAGCGCTTCAATTGCGCGACCCGCGCGAACTGCTTCACGCGCTCGATCAGCTGCTCGGGGCTGAATGGCTTTCGCAGCATGCCGAGCAACTTGCGGTCTTCGTACGGCACGCTCTCCAAGAGCTCACTCGTGTGAGCCGTGACTAGAATCAAGCACGGGGTCAGCTCGAGCTCTTTTTGGGCGATCTCGCGAAAGAACTCGACCCCGCTCATGCCCGGCATTTGCCAATCTGCGCAGATCACGTGAAAGCTTTCGCGCTCGAGCAAGCGCAGGGCCTGATAGCCAGAGGTGGCCGAGCGCACGACGAAGTCGTCCGCCAACACCGCCGTCATGCTTTCCAGCAGGCGAATGTCGTCGTCGACCAAGAGAACTCGAAAGGATTCCGCGTGCGGCATGAACAGGTGCCGCGGCCGCGAAAACGAAGCGGATGCGGCCCTCCCAGGAACTCTCAATCCTACCGCTCATGGAAATGGCCGTCGACGCGCGAAATGCCCTCTTCGACGCGGCGATTCGCAACGGGATCGAAAGCCACGCCCCGAAAGCTCGAGGATTTCGAACTTCGAGGCTTGCGGTAGCGGTGAGTGGCGAAAATCGCCAGAGGAGAAGCGGCAGCAAAGCGCTCGGTCCACGGGCGAAACTCGTGCGCGGTACCTGTGGGGGCAGGCGCGGCTGCCGCGTCGGAGATGCGCCCGGACGCGGTGCCGAGCGCCGAGCCGTACGAGCAGCGCGCCCGTTCCTTCGTGGCCCCCGAAACCCAAATCCAATCGACGGACACGTTCGGGGCGGCGCCCCAAAAGACGTCGCGACGCAGGCCCGAGCGCTTGGTCGAGCGACGAGTCGCGCTCGAGCGTAACGGATGTGTGTCAGCGAGGAGACATGCTCGCGAACGCGGTGGAGCGCGATGGAGCAGGTGCGGCTTGTCTGCTACGGAGCGAGCCATCTGGCACGAGCCACCCCATGAGCACCCCTCGCCCACTGCCTTTTCGCCTGGCGTTCGCGGCATTGATTTTGTTGGGCTGCACCAAGCTCGAAGATCCGAATCAGTGGTTCGGCGATGCGGTCGCGGGCGGCTCCGGCGGAGCGAGCGGTGACAGCGACGGCTCGGGAGGCCACGCCGGCGCGCTCGCAAACGGAAGCGCAGGCGACGGTGGCGCGCGCGCGACGGCGGTAACGGGCGGTGCGACCGGGTTCGCCGGCGGGAGCGCGGGCGGCGGCGCAGCCGGTGGGGGCGGGCAGAGCTGCCAGGATCCGAGCGGCTTTCATGGGCTCGGTTGTTATCGCTGCGCGGCGAGCGACATCACCACTTTGGAAAACGCGTGCACGACCGCCGCTTGCACGCCGTTCTCGAGCGCCCAACGCTTGACCCTGCTCGGCAAGGACGGGCAATTGCCCGAGCTGCCCACGCCCGGAGCGGGCGGCGCGACGGGCGCGGGCGGCACCGCGGGTGCAAGCGGAACGTCGGCGACGGGCGGAGCGGGCGGAAGCGCCGGCACGGGTCGCGAGTGCGCCGATTTGGCGAGCAAGGGTACGCTCGTCTACGTCACCGGTTCGTCCGCGGCCAAGCCGTTCTTACAACAGATCGCGCAGCAGCTCGCGGGCAGCGGCATCTATCTGATCTACACGTCGACCGGCTCGTGCGTGGGCGTGGATGCGATTGTGAACGGCACGCCCATGACGACCGGGCCGAGCCCCGCGCCCGCCGCCGCTGCGACGTATTGGGAGAGCTCGTCGAGCCCCGGCGTGAGCTGCGATTTGCCGGCAGGCGGGGTAACAGCGGACATCGGCGCATCCGACGTGTTCGTGCAATCGTGTACCGGCTTCGAGCTCACCGATCTCGATTCACGGCAGATCCGCGACGCACACGGCCCGATTCAGACGATGACGTTCGTGGTGCCGGCAAACTCGGCGTACTCCGAGATCAGCGCGCAGGCGGCCTATTTCGTGTTCGGTTTCGGCAAGGACGGCGGAGTGCTCGACCCGAGCGGCGGGGCGCCGATTTGGAACGACGAGAGCCAAATCTTCGTGCGCAGCCCGAGCTCCGGCACACAGGCCATGTTGGCGGCCGCGATCGGAGTACCCGCCGCGGCCTGGCGCGGAAAACCCCACAAGAGCTCGGATGACGTCGCGGCCGACCTGCAGGCAGCCGGGCAAAATCAGGCCAGCGCCAACCAAGCTCTCGGCATTTTGGCGGCGGACTACATCGACAGTAAGAACTTGCGTGCGCAGCTGCGCGTGCTCGCCTTCCAAGACAGCGCCCAGAGTTGCGCCGTGTATCCGGATTCCACGGCCAGCGCGCACGACAAGCAGAACGTGCGTGACGGGCACTATCCGATCTGGGGGCCCTTGCATCTCTTGCTCAAGGTCGATCAACTCGGCAATCCGGTGAACGCGAGCAATCGCCAAGCCGTGACCGACATCGTCGGCTATTTGTCGGGCACCAAGGTCTTGCCGAACGGCGTGCAGTTGCTCGACGTGTACGCGCAAAGTGGCCTTATCCCCGAATGCGCGATGCGTGTGACGCGCACCAAAGACGGCGGCAACATCCTGCCCAATCTGCCGGCGAGCCCGTGTGCGTGCGTGTTCGAAGCCAAAGCCACCGGTCGCACGAGCTGCACGCCGTGCAAGGTGCAAGGTGACTGCAAGAGCAGCGAGACCTGTTCCCAAGGTTATTGCGAAGAGTGAGAACGCCGCCGAGCGCCTGCGGGCCGGTGCAATCGGACCGAGTCCGGCCGCAGACGGCCGTGGAGCGGGCCGAAGTGCGCAGTCGTATGAAAAGCTGCGCTTTTTCCGGCGGGCGTTTACATAAGCGCTTACCGAAGGGCGGGCCGGTGGCTCGTCATTGTCGCCACACAAACGTTGCAGCAATTTCTTCGCGTCTTGCTCAAGCGTTGACGGAAAGATCTTAGCTTCCAATCGTGTCTCCTTCTCAGTCAGCACTCGAGATCCCCTTCCCCGACGAGGGCAGTGACTCGGGCCTCACGCCGGTCGTTCCGACCTTTACCGGGCTCGCCTCGCAGTCCGGACCGCACGAACTGCTCGAAGCGCTCGAACGCTACAAGTTGGTCGCCCGCCTGGGGCACGGCGGCATGGCCGAAGTCTTCCTGGCCGCTTGGGAAGTGGCGCCGTTCGTGCACCGACCGGTGGTGATCAAGCGCCTGCACGAGCACTTCACCGAAGATCAAAACCTCGTGCAAATGTTCTTGGACGAGGCGCGCTTGCTCTGCCTGCTCGAGCACCCGAACATCGTCAAGACGCTCGAGGCTGGCGTGATCGAGGGGCGTTGCTGCATCGCCATGGAGTACCTCGAAGGCCAACCGCTGCACCGGGTGCTGCGGCGCGCGTATCAGCGCGGAAAATTGCCGATCGAGCTCGCGGTGCAGATCGGAATTTCGATGCTGGCCGCGCTCGACTACGCGCACAACGCTCGGGACGCGAGCGGTCAGGCGCTCGAAATCGTGCATCGCGATGTCTCGCCGCACAACGTGTTCGTGACCAACGACGGGCAAGTCAAAGTGCTCGATTTCGGGATCGCCAAAGCCAAAACTCAAGAGGGACGCACGGCGACCGGCATCGTCAAAGGCAAGGTCGGCTACATTGCGCCCGAGCAAGCCGCGGCCGAAGTCGTGGATCGCCGCGCGGATTTGTGGAGCGCGGGCGTGGTGCTGTGGGAGGCGCTCAGCGGCACGCGCTTGTTCAAGGCGGATACGGATCTGGCAACGCTGAACCTGACCTTGAAGGGCGAAATCCCGACCGCCAGCGCCCGGCGCGCCGAGCTGCCCGTGCAGCTCGATGTCGTGCTCGCGCGCGCGCTGCAGCGGGCGCCGGCCCTCCGCTATCGGACGGCCGGGGCGATGCAGCGCGATCTCGAGGAGTGGCTCGCTAGTTCGGGGCCTGCGCGCGACCCGCAGGCCTTGGCGGCGTTGATGCGCGAGCTGTTCGCGAGCGAGATCACCGAGCAGCGGCGCCTGGTCTCGGTGCTGATGGCGCGCAGCGACTGCACGCCGCCGAGCCCGAACCCGAGTTCACTGCGCACACCGGGCGCGCCCAACAGTACGAGCGCGCTGATCGTTTCGAGCCCGACCTCGGCGGATTTGAGCAACGTGAACGAGCGCGTGGACGAGTTGAATCAGCGACACCGGCGCGCCTATCGCTCGCTGTTCGCGCTCTTACTGGTGTTTGCGGCCTTGGCCTTCGGCATCGCCTACTTCGCGGTGGCCAAGTTGAATCCAGCGGCAAACGCCGCGCGAAGCGGCGCGACGCTCGCCGCGCCCACGCTCACCGCGCTGCCTCACGGGGAGACGGCCAAAGCCGCGCCGCGTGCCGTTGAAGCCGAGGGCGTGCCCGCGCTGAAACCCTCTGAAACGCGGCCGGCAGCTCACGCCGCGCCCGCGCGCGCGGTGCGTGCCTCGGCCGCGCCGGTCAGGGCCGAGGTATCCGCGCCGATCAGCACGCCCAGTGAGCCGGCAGCGCCGAGCACGCCTGCGCCAACGAGCTTCGGATTTCTGACCATCGATACGAGCCCCTGGTCGATGGTGAGCGTGAACGGGAAGCTGCTCGGGCAAACGCCACTGGTCGGCGTCAAGCTGCCGAGCGGCACTCAAGTGCTCTCGCTAAAAAATCCGGAGCTCGGTATTCAGACCACTTACACCGTGACGATCGAAGCCGGCAAGACCGCCGCGCGCCGAATTGGGATCGAATGAACAAGCCCGCGTGTGCGCTGCTCGCCCTCAGCCTATTCTTTTCTGCCTCCGCATTTGCGGAACCGGGGACGCTTCCTACGGCGCTTGCCGCCGCCGAGCGCGCCTATCAGGACGTCGATTTTCCGAGCACGCGCGAGCAGGCCGAGCGCGCCCTCGTGGCCGGCGGAGGCAGCCCCGAAGAGACCGCGCGCCTACACGTGTTGCTCGGCATCTCGGCGGCGGCGCTCGGCGACGCGGAGGCGGCCAAGCCGCACTTCATCGCGGCTCTGGCCATCGATCCGACGCTGCGCCTGGACAAGAGTCTGTCGCCCAAGATCCGCGACCCGTACCTCGAAGCGCAGGGCTTTTGGAGCGCGGCCAGCGAGCGGCTCACTTTGCGCGCGGCGCCCTCGGCTGACCGGGCCCACATCGCGGTGCGGCTGCAAGATCCCGCGTCATTGGTGAGCAAGCTCGAGCTCCAGGTGGCCGCCGCGGGCGCGCACGAGCGCACGCAGTTTTCGCGCGATCCCGCGCCGGAGACGCGCTTTTCCCTGCCCTCGCGGCTGGCCGAGCGCGACTACGAATACGTGCTGCGCGCGCTCGATCGCTTCGGCAACGTGCTCAGCGAACGCGGCTCGGACGCAGATCCGGTGCTCGTGCGCGGGCGCACGCGCGACACGCCGAGCGCCCGCGCGCCCCAAGGCCGATCGTACCTGTTACCGGCGAGCCTCGCGCTGGCCGGCCTCGGCGCGACCGCGGTGGGGGTGGTGTTTCACGTCAAGCGCGAGCAGGCCGCGCACGAATGGAATGGCCCCGAGTGCGAGAACCCCGGCTCGACTCGAGGTGCGCAGTGTCAGAGCGTGAACTCACGCATTCAAAGCGACGAACGATTCGCGATTGGTTTTTACGCGGGCGGCGGCGCGTTGCTCGCGGGCAGCGTGATTTCGCTATTGATCGCGCGCCCGAGCGCAGCTCCCAGCGAGCGCACGAGCGCCCTCGGCTGCAGTGTGCTCGGCACGGGTGTCTCGTGCTTGGGCCACTTCTGAGCGGCCTCAGCTCGGCGCGGAGCCGCGGCACAAGGACAGCCAGCTCGCGAGCCCGGCGCTGATGTATTTCTGCTTGCGCAGCACGAACGAAAAATAGCGACGAAAATCGCGCTGCGGCACGGCACAAGGCACGAGGCTGCCGTGCCGAAACGCGTCCTCGAGCGCGATGCGCGACACGCAACCGACCCCGAGCCCGGCTTTCACCGCGCTCTTGATGCCCTCGGTGTGCTGCAGCTCGAGCTCCAGGCGCAGCTCCGGCAAGATGCCATGCATGGCGTGCTCGAAGGCTTGGCGCGTGCCCGAGCCGCGCTCGCGCACGATCCAGTCCGCTTTTTTCAGGTCCTCGTCGGTGAGTCGCTTCTTTTTCGCGAATGGGTGATTGGGCGAGCAAAACACGACCAACTCATCGGGCCGCCAGCGCGTGACCTCGAGCTCCGAATCTTGCAGCTCGCCTTCGATCAGGCCCACATCGAGCTCGAAATTGCCGACTTTGCGCGCAATCTCGGCCGTGTTGGCCACGTCGAGCGCCACCTTGGACGACGGGTGCTCGCGCATGAAGCGCGCGATCAGCGGCGCCATCAAATAGTTGCCGATGCTCATCGTCGCTCCGACGCGCAGCTCGGCGACTTGGCCGTGACCGGCGAGGCCCTGTTCCAGATCGCGCGCCTGCTCCTGAAGTGCCTCGGCCCGCGCGCGCAGCGAGCGCCCGAGCCCACTCAGCTGCAGCCGCTTGCCCACGCGCTCGAACAGCTGAATCTCGAATTGCCCCTCGAGATCGGCGAGCGCGCCGCTCGCGGCCGACTGCGACATCGACAGCTCCTTCGCCGCGCGGCTAACGCTCTCACTCCGAGCGATGGCGAGGAACACTTCGAGCTGGCGGAGGGTGAAACGCATATCTAAATTTCCGAATAGTATCTGCGGAATATCCCGTTTTACCGATTAGTCAATCGGACTTACATCCAGCCCATGAGCCACTTGCACCAGGAAACCGTGCTCCAAGTCCGGCACTGGAACGACAGCCTGTTCAGCTTCACGACCACGCGCGATCGCGGATTACGCTTTAAGAACGGCCACTTCCTGATGATCGGCCTCGAGGTCGAAGGTCGACCGCTGCTGCGGGCGTACAGCGTGGCCAGCGCCAATTACGAAGAGCACCTCGAGTTTTACAGCATCAAGGTCCCGAACGGGCCCCTCACCTCCCGGCTTCAGCATTTGAAGCCCGGCGACCAGGTGATCGTCAGCCGTAAGCCGACGGGCACGTTGGTGCTGAGCCACCTCCGGCCGGGCAAGCGCCTGTATTTGCTGGCCACCGGCACCGGGCTCGCGCCGTTCATGAGCATGATTCGCGACCCCGACGTGTACGAGCAGTTCGAGCACGTGATCTTGGTCCACGGCGTGCGCTATCAGAGTGAGCTCGGTTACTCCGAGTACATCCGACACGAGCTGCCGCAGCACGAGTACCTGGGCGAGCAAGTGCAGAAGCAGCTTCGCTACTACCCGACCGTCACGCGCGAGGCGTTCCAGAACCAAGGGCGCATCACCGATCTCTTGCGGAGCGGCAAGCTGTGTGAAGATCTCGGCTTACCCGAGTTCGATCCGGACGCGGATCGCGTGATGATCTGCGGCAACCCCAGCATGCTGAACGAACTCGTGCAGGAGCTCGATGGGCGCGGCTTTGGCGAGGGGTCGAGCCACGAGCCCGGCGAGTACGTGATCGAGCGCGCATTCGTCGAAAAATGAGCGGAGCTCGCGCAAAGCGGCTCAGGTCGGCGGCTTGCTGGGCCGCTTGAGTTCGAGCTTGCGCAGGCGATGGCGCAGCGTATTCGGGTGTAAACCGAGCGCTTTGGCAGCGCCGCGGTTGCCTTCGATCACCCAGCGACAGCGCTCGAGCGTGGCCGAGATGTGCCGGCGCTCGAGCTCGAACAGCGAGTCGCTCGCGGGCAGAGCGCTGTGCGCTTCGCCGGGCGCATGACCGCCGCTCCCTTGCAGGCGTTCGATCGCGCGCACGTTGGCCGCTGCGAGCGCGAGCTGCGCCGCCACTTGCTCGAAGAAGTGCGAATCTTCCGCGCTGTATTTGGCCGGCTCGAGACTGCCCACGCCGAGCACGCCGATGGGCTCACCGCGGGCGATCAGGGGCGCCGTGAGCTGCGAACGCAGCCCATCGCGCCTCAGCACGGGCTCGGGCGGCCGAGCCGGCTCAGTGCCGGGCGCGAAGAATGAGAGCCCAGCATCATCGCAAGGAATGAGGCGCCGCACGACGGCAGTCGCGGCCTCCTGCAATTGAGCTTGGCTCAGACAGTTGATGACCGCGTTGTTGATTTCCAGCAGGGTGCGATACGTGTCCATCGGTTGCTCGCGCTCGCTGACGATGGCGGGATCGAGTGTGAGCGAGCACTCTTCAGTTACGCCACACCAGCAGAACGGTTACGGACCGAATTCGTTCCGCGATCCGCCCAGAAATCGCCCGGCAACGCGGAGGTTACCGGCAGGGCGCCCGCCGCGAGGCCCGATTGGCGAGCGAGTCAGCCGGTAGCAGGCCGCACCCCGCTCGCGCGGGGCACGCGCAGGACCCGCTGCAGCGTCTCGATGCCGATGGGCTTGACCAGGTGCGCCTCGAAGCCGGCACGCCGGCTCTGTTTGCGATCCGCGGCGTCGTCATAGCCCGTGATGGCCACGAATCGACAAGCTGCTAGCCCTGGCAATGCGCGCAGCGCCGCCGCGAGCTGAAAGCCATCCATCAGCGGTAAACCGATGTCGAGGAACGCGACCTCCGGTTGAAACTCCGCTGCCAAGCGAATTGCCTCCTGCGGATTATGCGCGGAGCGCACGTGATGACCTTCGAGCTCGAGCAAGCCGCTCACGAGCTCCGCCGCATCGGGATGGTCGTCGACGACCAGAATTCGCAAACCTCTCGGCGCGTTCCGCACGCGTGAACTGATCTCGGACATTGGACCCACACCGTGACGCTGAAATCAGTATGGGCAAGCGCAAATCGCCCTGGAAACTCAGCGTCATAGACCGCCAAGTGTGACGCTATTGAGCAGCCGGCGGCGCTTCCGACTCGAACCAACCGCTCCCGTGGCGAGGTGACACGGGCGCAGCTTCGAGCGGACGTGAATGGGTGGTGCAATCGCCGTTGCCGCGCCCGCCTTCCGCCGCGCGTTCGGCGCGCTCGAGCGCGGCCTCTCGCTCTTCGGCTTGGCTGCGCAGCTCGGCCAGCTCGCGCCGGGTTTGTTCGCGTAGCACGTCGTAGCTCGCGGCGACATTGCGCTCTTCGGCTCGGCAGTCCTCGTCCTCTTCGAGGCAATGTTGCGCGCTTGCTAACGCTTGCTCGTAAACCAGATCACACGCTTCGAAGCTGTCACAGTCCGCGCTCACGAGCGTGGGCGGTTCGCCGAGGCGCGCGCCGACTCCGGCGCCCGCGCTGACCGCGCAACCAGAAATTGCGAGCACACCCATCGCGATCGAGCAAACGAAGCGCATGCCCGAGGTTTCAGCATGCTTTCGAGCCTCTGACCAGCGCCGACACGGCGAGGCGTTTTTCCGCTGGAGGAATGCGACGGCCGAGGCGATCACTCGCGCCGCCGCCATTCCTGCACCGCCGTCACGCCCACGATCATGAGCGGCGTGGCAAACGTCAGGCCCATTGGGCCGATCAGCGCGCTGAACACGGCTTGCGACGCGAGCGTGCTGGCCGGCGGGAAGCGCACCGCGGTCTTGGCCAGGAGCGGCGTGAGCACATAGCCTTCGACGACGTGGAGCACGCCGAACACCAATGCCACCCACAAGGCATGAGCGGGACTGTGACTGAACGCGAGCAACACTGGAGGCACCGCTGACGCGAAGGCGCCGACGTATTCGACGAACGTCATCAGACCCGCGAACACCGCGAGCGGCAGCGCGAGCGGTACTTTCAAGACCACGAAGGCGATGCCACTCGCGACACCGACGAACAACATCGCCACGAGCCGCCCCAATAGCCAGCGCTCGAGATTTTGCATGCTGCGGCTCAAGATCCGCTGTGTGCGGCGTTTTTGCGGCCCTGGGACACACCAGAGCACGATCCGAGCGTAGCTGTCCGGATCGAGCGCGCCGTACACGCCGACGAAAAAGAACACCACGAGTCCACCCAGCAGCTCGAATGACGTGCCGAGCGCGGCCAGAGCGTGGCTCGACAATTTTTCGATTTGGCTGCCCCAGTCGAGGGCTTTTCCGCCCGGGCCCATGAGCGGCGAAAGGTGCAGCGCCTGCCGCAAATGGTCGATCGACTGCGGCAACTTGGTGCCCAAATCGCGCAGCTGAGCGCTCAGCGCGGGCACTGAAAAGTAGACCCCCAGCACCGTGACGACGACGAGCGCGAGCACGGAAGCCGCGACCGCCGCCTTATACGGCACATGCACGCGGCGCTCGAGGGCCGTGGAGATGCCGTGGAGCACCACCGCAAACAACAAGCCTGCGAATAGCACCAGCACGATGCGCGCGGTGAGCACCAACGCGGCAGCGCATGCGGCGAGCACAAAGCCAAATAGGATCGCCGACCGCGCGGCGTGGCGTTCCGCCAATTCTCGAGCCCCGTCACCATCAGGCATGCGCTCGCCACTTCAAAAAACGTGCCACAGAGCCCAAGCGCCGCGCCCTGGACAGGCGTGCCGCAGGACTCTTGGTCATGCCGCAAACGGTGCGCTGCCTGGTCTCGACGATCGCGGGCTCAACGCCCGTGTATGCGAGTTTGGGCCTTTTCGGGCTGAGGTTCGCCACGCCGCGCTGAAGGCATGGGACGTGCACTCGTGGAACGCTCGGATCGGCAAGCTTTGGAAAACCGGGAACATGGCAGAACGACCGCAAATCGCTGAGCGAGACCAGTTGCGCGCGGACCTGCGGGCGGCCCTCGGCACTGAAGTGGAATCGGCGCGGGCGGTCGTCGCCGACAGCGCCAAAGATCCGGCCGAGCGCGTGCATTCGGCGCGCAAATACTTGAAACGGTGGCGCGCACTCGAGCGCCTGCTGCCGCCCCAAACGCGTCGCAAACTCTGGCGCGAAGCCCGCACCGTGCGCTTGGTTTCGCGCAGCTTAGGCCGGGTGCGCGATCCGGTGGCACAAGCGGAGAGCTGGGCCGAGTTCGCGAGCAGCAGCGCCTTGAGTGACGGCGCGCCCGCCATCACGCAACTGCTCGACGCGCGGATCGCCCAAGGCGCGGAGCCGGGCCGCGTGCAACGGCGCTTGCGCCGCGCGGCGCAACTGCTGGCCCGAGCCGCGGCCCGTTCCGCAGAGCTGCTCGCGGCGGATGCTCATGGTGAGAGCCGCGCACGGAGCGCCCTGCTGCGCGGGCTCAGGCGAAGCTACCGCAAAGCGCGGAGTCAGCTGCAGGCTGCGCTGGCTTGCCCCAGCGCCGAGCAGCTGCACGCACTGCGCCGCGCGACCAAAGCGCACCAGTATCAGCTGCAATTCGTGGAACCCATCTGGAAGAAGCCGCTCAAGGCCCAGCGTAAACAAGCCGAGCGCGTCAGCGACCAGCTTGGCACCGAGCGCGATCTGGCGGCCATCACGCGCTTGCTTCAGACAGACGCCGACGCTCACCCCTACGCCTGGTTCGGCTTGCTCCGCCACTTGGAGCAGGAACAAGCACACTTGGCGGAGCAAGCCTTCGGCATCGCGCGCCTGCTGTTTGCCGAACGACCGCGCGCGTTCCAAGAGCGCGTGGACAATTACCTTCGAGCAAGCGACCGAACTCAATCGGCGGTGACCGCGGAGTAGCCATGTCAGCGGAACGAAGCCTGGCCCGCGCCCTGCTGCCCTACGTTCACCCGTTTTCCTCGTCGATGTCCGACTTCGACCCGTTGCTCGAGCTCGTCGGCGACGCCAGCTGCGTGCTGATCGGTGAAGCAAGCCACGGCACTCACGATTTTTACCGGCAGCGCGCGCAGCTGACGAAGCGGCTGATCATCGAAAGAGGGTTCACGGCCGTGGCCGTCGAGGCAGATTGGCCGGACGCTTATCGAGTAAACCGCTACGTGCGCGGGCTCGGCCCGGACCAGAGCGCCCATGAAGCGCTGAGCGAGTTCCAGCGCTTTCCAAGCTGGATGTGGCGTAACGCGGATGTGCTCGACTTCGTCGGCTGGTTACGCGATTACAACGACGCGCTCGCCGCCCCCGAGCGAACCGGCTTCTACGGGCTCGACCTATACAGCTTGCGCAGCTCGATCGCGGCGGTGCTGGCCTACCTCGACCAGACCGACGCGGCCGCGGCCGCCCGCGCGCGAACGCGTTACGCCTGCTTCGACCGCTTCGGCGAAGATCCACAGAGCTACGGTTTTGCGGCCGGGCTCGGCCTGAGCGGTGATTGCGAAGCAAACGTCGTGGCACAATTACGCGATTTGCACGAGCAGCGACAGCGACGGCTCGAGCGGGTCGACGGCGAAGAGCGGTTCTTCGCCGAACAGAACGCGCGGGTGGTCAAAGACGCCGAAGAGTACTACCGGGCGATGTTTCGCAGCCCGGTCGTCAGTTGGAACGTGCGCGATCAGCACATGGCCAGCACGCTCGACGCGCTGCTCGAACATCTGCGAGCGCGCGCCCGCGCCGCAAAACTGGTGGTCTGGGCCCACAATTCACACGTGGGCGACGCGCGCGCGACGGAGCTCGCCGCCGATGGTGAGCTCAACATCGGTCAGCTGGCACGCGAGCGCTACGGCGAACGCGTGCGACTGATTGGCTTCAGCACGTACGAGGGCACGGTGACCGCGGCCTCGGCTTGGGACGAGCCGGCGCAGCGAATGCAAACGCGGCCGGGCTTGCCCGGCAGTTGCGAAGCACTCTTCCACTCGCTCGAGCTGCCTGCCTTCTTGCTACGCTTCGGGGATTTGACGGGCGAGTTGCGTGAGCGACTTCAGGAGCCGCGCCTACAGCGCGCCATCGGCGTCGTGTACCAACCCGAGACGGAACGTCGCAGCCACTACTATCATGCAGCGCTCGGCCAACAATTCGACGCCGTGATCCACATCGATCACACGCGCGCGCTCGAACCGCTCGAACGCATGCCGCTCGCGACGGAGCGAGAAGCTCCCGAGACGTTTCCGAGCGGACTCTAGGCCGCCGTTTCGTCGCGCGAGGTCAATTCGCCTCGGCGTGACAAAACGCCGTCCGACGGCATTGCCTCATCTTTCAGCGCTGGGCGTATTTCGAGCCGGTGCGCGCGCGCGCACCGCGAGTCGCCGCGTTTTTGCTCCAGATCGCGCGCGGCATCGCTCTTGCTACGCCATGGTCAGTCACTGAGTTCAGCGCGCGAGCGCCGCAGTTCGTTCGAGCGCAGCTCGAAAAAAGGCGCCACTTCCATGTCCCCCGCAACCGATGAAGCAGCTTCGAGCTCGCAAGCGGGTCTTCCGCTAGGCAGCGTGATCGCGGACAAATACCGCATCGATGGCGTGCTCGGCGCGGGCGGCATGGGCGTGGTGCTCAGCGCCACGAACCTCGATCTAGATGCGACCGTTGCCATCAAGGTGGTGCGAGAAGAGTTCCTCAGTAACGAGGAAGTGGTCTCGCGCATGGTGCAAGAGGCACGCTCTGCTGCAAAAATGCACGGCGCGCACTCGGTGCGCGTGTTCGACGTGGCGCGACTGGACAGCGGCGCCCCGTACATCGTGATGGAGTGCCTGGTCGGCCGAGATCTCGCCACTTACCTGGCCGAACGCGGCGCGCTACCAGTCCAGGAGGCGGTGAGCTACCTCCTGCAGGCTTGCGAAGGCCTAGCCGAGGCCCACGCGCTCGGCATCATCCACCGCGATTTGAAGCCCGAGAACTTGTTCTTGGCGGAGACCCCGGAAGGGCCCGTGCTCAAGATTTTGGATTTCGGGATCTCCAAAGACACCGGGCGCTCGGGTCGCGGTGGGCCGCGCGTCGAGCTGACGCACATCGGCTGCGCGGTGGGCTCGCCGTATTACATGTCACCGGAGCAGATGCGCGCCTCGCCAGACGTCGACGAGCGCACCGACATCTGGTCGCTGGGCGCGGTCTTGTTCGAGCTCCTGACCGGCCAGTGCGCGTTCGACGGAGAGTCGGTGCAGGTCGTGTGCAGCAACGTGCTGAACTGCGATCCGCCGTCACTCCGCGGCTTCTCCGAACAAGCCCCGGAGGAGCTCGACGAGATCGTGCGCCGTTGCTTGGAAAAGGATCCGAGCCGGCGCTACGCAAACGTGGGCGAGCTGGCAGCGGCGCTGCGCAGCTTTGCCGACTCCGAACGGGGGCGCGCCGCCGATCGCCGCCTGGCTTCCGGCATCAGCCTGATCCCCAAAGCCGCGCCGGAAACGTCTGAAAAGCTCGTCACCCGCCCTTCTTCGACCTTGCCTTCGCTGATCGATACGGGCTCCGCGCCGGCTCTGCCCGCGCCCACGGTCGCGGCACGGCCGCGGCCGCGTGG
>Ga0068856_100003504_pt1 | contig 15842 bp, 10 predicted proteins | sample KBSCornC62_FD_66595 | JGI IMG/M metagenome (GOLD analysis project Ga0068856, IMG submission 66595) | Corn rhizosphere microbial communities from Kellogg Biological Station, Michigan, USA - KBS Corn C6-2 | ecosystem: Host-associated > Plants > Roots > Rhizosphere > Soil ...
ACATTCGCCTCGAATCGAGCACCTCAGCCATGAGTAGTGCGCACGGCCGAAATGTAGTGCATTCGGCGCTTTTTGCGCAGGCCCGGCCACATCTTTCGACGCGAAACACTAGCCCGCGCGGCTGCACAATCCGTGTAGTGTTTGCACAATGCGGTGTCCGTCGTGTGCAAACTCTCGCTTCGTCAAGCGCACGGGGCAAACCCTTCGAGCAACCGAGCAACCTGGTTTCGGCCCGGTGGAGAACCGGCGAGGCGATGATTGAAAACTGAACGCACGCTAGCCATCTCGAATTTCGAGGTCATCGTTTATACCCGCAAGCAGTCGAACGCGTTTCGTCTGCACACCGGCGTCGTCACCGTTGGTCGCGCCACCAGCAACGATATTTGCATCGACGATGCGTCGGTGTCCCGCTGCCATTTGCGACTGCACGTCGGCGACGACGTCAAGGCGGAGGATTTGGGCAGCGCCAACGGCACCAGCATTCTGCATGAAAATGACGGCTTGCGAGAGGAAACCAGCTCCGAGACACAACGCCGGCTCGTGCCCAACGTGCCCACGCGGATCGATCCTGGCAACGTGCTGCGAGTCGGCGGAGTTCCCATGGTCCTCGAGAGCAAGCGCCCTTCCACGCTCGGCACGTTGAAAATGGTGGGTCCGCAAAAGGGGCCGCTCTTACTCGACCCCGAGATGCAGCGCGCCTACGATCTCGCCGTGCGCACCGCGGCGAGCGACATCTCGGTGCTGATTTTGGGTGAGACCGGCGTCGGCAAAGAGGTGATGGCCGAGACCATCCACCGCAAATCGCTCCGCAAAGATCGCCCTTTTTTGAAGCTGAATTGCGCGGCGCTGCCCGAGGCTTTGCTCGAAAGCGAGCTGTTCGGCCATGAGCGCGGTGCCTTCACCGGCGCGCACGCCTCGAAGGCCGGCTTGATCGAGTCCACCGAGGGCGGGACGGTATTTTTGGACGAGCTCGGTGAGCTCCCGCTCGGAACCCAAGCCAAGCTCTTGCGGGTGCTGGAGGAGCGGGTGCTGCTCCGCCTGGGCGCCAACAAGCCGCGCGAGATCAACGTGCGCTTCGTGACCGCCACCAATCGCGATTTGTACAAGGAAGCGCGAGCCGGGCGTTTTCGCGAAGATTTGTACTATCGCGTGAGCGGCATGGTGCTCCGCATCCCACCCTTGCGCGAGCGGCCGAGCGAGATCGAGCCCCTCGCTCGTCACTTCCTGCAGGCCTTCTGTGCGCGCACCGGCTCTCCACAACCGGAGCTGACGGCGGGTGCGGTCCGAATGTTGCTTGGCTACTCATGGCCCGGCAATGTGCGCGAGCTCCGCAACGTGACGGAGCGGGCCGTGCTGCTGACCGAAGACGGAGTGATCGACGAGTCGCATATTCTGCTGGAACCGAAGCCGATGCTGTCCGAAGAGCAGCTCGAGCCGCTCAACTACGTGGACGAGCTCGAGGCGCCCACGGGCGTCTTCAACACGCCACTTCCGAGCGCCGGGTCGGGCAGCCGTGAGGACGAACGGCAACGCATCTTACGAGCCCTGGAGCTGTGCGGTGGCAATCAGACCCGCGCCGCCGAATCGCTCAACGTGTCCCGTCGTACGTTGATCAATCGAATGATAGAGTTTGGGCTTCCCCGGCCACGGAAAAACTAGACTCATGACTCGTTCAACTCGCTTTTCGATCGCCTGGCTTTCGCCAGTGCTGGCGCTTTCACTTTTCGGCTGTTCGTTCTTCAAGGATTTGAACGCCGATCAGTGCGAGGCGGATAGTGACTGCAAACGCTTCGGTGCCTACGTGTGCAGCTCGGACAAGGTCTGCGTGGCGAGTGACGTCGCGATGGCCGGCAGCGGCGGCACGGGCGACGGCGGCAGCGGCGGCAGCACTGCCGGCAGCGGCGGCATGACGGTCGCGCCGGAGTGCGAATCGAACGCGGATTGCATCGCTTCGCATTCGGGCGCGCCCTACATTTGTCAGAGCGGCGCTTGTGTGTCGCTCACAATTCCCGGCCAATGCCCGTTCGCGATCGCGGGCACCGATAGCGAGCCCACCTCCTATCTCACGCAGCCCGGAAAGCCGATCATCATCGGCGCCTACGTGCCGATCAGCGTCTCCGCTCCGAAGACGCACCCGTACACGCTGACCTATCAATTCGCGCTCGAAGAGTTCATGAGCGGAACGCTCGGTGGCCCCGGTTCGCCGCACCGTCCGATCGTGATGGTGCTCTGCCAATCGCTGGAGCCGGATTTGAAGGCGAGCGTGGATCACCTCGTCAATACCCTGGACGTCCCGGCAATTTTGGCGACGCTGCCGTCGACGGATCTGGCGACCGCTTACGATCTGGTCACGGCCACCAAGCACAAGGTGTTCTTGCTCGGCCCGTTCGAAGCCGACAACGGCTTGATCATTCAGGACGAAGGCGTGGGCCTGATGTGGCACATGCTCGGGCCGACCTCCGATCTGATCCCGGCTTACGTTCCCCTGATGGAAAAGAGTGAGGCGTACATGCGCCACATCCTCGGGATCGAAAAGGGCACCGATCCGACGCCCTATGCGGGTCCGCTGAAAGTGGCGGTCGTCAACACCGACCTGTCTTGGTCGAAGGATCTGGCCGCGGGTTTACCGGCTGCCGTCAAGGTCAACGGCTACGCGCTGAGCGCGCCCGAGAATGCCGCGAACTATCAACGCTTCCAAGTCGCCGCCAAAGGCATCGAGACGCCGGACGTGAGCGCGGTCGTGAACAAGCTCGGCCCGAAGGGTTCGGCGGACATCATCGTGTCGCTCGGCGGGTCCGAGTTCATGAACGCGATCTTGCCGAAGATTCAAGCGAAGCGAAAGGCCGACGGCGAGCTCGGCTACGGGCCGTTTTACATCCTGTCGCCGGACAACGCGTTCGATTCCTCGTTCACGATGGCGTCGTACTACATGCCCGATTACATGAGTACGAGCGTGACGTTCACGGCCGGCGTCAACTACGCCTCCGTGCAAGACGACCGCCTCTACAAGAGCTACTTGGCCGCGATCCAGGCCCGCTTCCCCAACGTGACCGGGCTCGAGAGCCGCGAGAATCTGTACGACGCCGCGTACTACATGTTTTATTCGCTCGCGGCCGCTTCCTTCGGTAGCGCCGATTTCGACGGCACGCAGGTGGCGGCCGGCATGACCCACTTGATTAATCCGGGCGGAATCCCCGCCAACGTCGGTCCCGCGCTCGATGGAACGGACATGTTCGCCAGAGTGCAGGTCACATTGAAGCAGGGCTCCGATGTCGACCTCGTGGGCACGATGGGCCCGCCCACGTTCAATCTCGGCACGGGGGCACGCCAATCGGAAGGCAGCGTCTGGTGCGTGAACTACAAGCCGCCAGACCCGCCGTCGGTGAAGTTCGACGCCATGCGTTTGAGCTCCACGGACATGAGCATGCTCGAGCTTCCAGCCACTGGAGATAAGTTTTGCTTTCCGATCGACGCACCCTTCAAATGAAATTCCTCGGATTCTCGCTGCTCTTGGGCGTGTGCGCGTGCTCGGCTCAACCCAGCGAGCCCGCGGCCCGCGTGCAAGGGCAGCGCATCATCGGTGGCTTGGATTCGGCTCCATCCGACGACGCGGTGATGTTGATCTTGACCCAGCGCAACATCACCAGCGTCTGCTCGTCGGTGCTGATCGCGCCGAATTTATTGCTCACCGCGCGCCACTGCATCTCGGCCGAGTACCCCTCCGACGGCATTCACTGTAACCCCGATGGCTCCTTGATTTTGCCGAGCGGCGGTCAGCTCGGTGCGCCCGTGAGCCCGGACAAGGTCAGCGTGTTCGTCGGCGCGCGGGTGCCGTCACAGGGTTCATTTCCCGGCGGCCCGGTGGCGGCCAAAGGCCAGCAAATCATCACTGGAGACGGCCCGTCCGTGTGCAAGGACGACATCGCGCTCGTGGTTTTGGATCGCGCGCTCGATCAACCTCCGGCGCGCCTTGGTCTGGGCCTGGTGGTGGCGCAAGACGCGCATCTGTCGGTCGTGGGCTACGGCTTGACCGAGAGCACGGATCCGAACTCGCTCTACTCGACGCGCCACCGCCGGGACGACGTGCCCGTCGAATTCGTCGGGATTTTGCCGGACACCTTCACGCTCGGGCGCTCGGTGTGCAAAGGCGACAGCGGTGGTCCCGCGTTCGACCCCAGCACCGGCGCGGTGGTGGGCGCGTATTCGCTCGGCTTTCTCGGCGCCAATGCCGCCGACTGCAGCTCCGAAGAAGCAGTCAACTACTTCGTCGACGTCACGCACTACGAGGCGCTGCTGCGCACGGCATTCACCGCCGCCGGCCAACCGTTTCCCGACCCAATCACGCCCGACGCCGGGATCGATTCTGGCTCGAGCGCTGCGGGCGCCCCCGCCAGCGACGGGGGCAGCGGGGATGACGCGGACGCAGGCGATTTGGGCGGCACTGGCGGCACTGCTGGCAACGGCGGCAGCGCACAGGCCGGTACGAGCGCGGTGTCCGGCTCGGGCGGCTCCAAGGCTTGCCAAGTGAGCAACGTCGGCGGTGGCGCTTCCCGGGCCGCGGCGCTGTTCGGCGCGCTGTGCGCGGCGCTGGTCGCCATGCGCCGCCGTTCACGCGCTCTCTGAGCGCACGGCGCACGGCGCACGGCGTCTCTGAAGCCGAGCGAGCGCTTTCGCTCGGCGTCGATCAGGCTTCGAGCGGAACGCCGTCGATCAGGATTTCCGGGCTGGTCGTGCTGCGAAAGCTCTTCCGCGGGGCGATCGCAGCCGGAGCTGGCTTGAGCGTGATTCGCTCGCGATCAGCGTCGTCGCTTGGCGCGTCCGGGCGCGTTTCGGCCTGAGTTCGAGCTTGCAGGCCCAGCTGCGCGATCTCGCGGCCCAGCGTTTCCACGGCGCCGAGCACGCCCAGCAAGCGGGAGCGCTCGGCGCTGGCGTGCGCGAGTTCGCCCTGAGTGCTGATCAGCTGTTCGTAGCGCCCGGCGAGCGCGATCTCCAAATCCAGGGCCCGGCTCAGCGCCAAGTCGCGCTCGCCTTCGAGCTCCTGGGCGCGCGCGGTCAGCCCTTGCTCGCGCACGCGGGCCTCCGCGAGCTCTTGCTCGAGCGCACGGCGGGCTGCGTCGGCGGCTTGCTGCGCGGCGAGCGCGGCTTGTTCGCGCTCCTCGGCCGCCTTCAGGCTGTCGCACAAGCGCGCACACTCGGCCGTGCCCGCGGAGGAATCCTGACTCAAGGCTTCCGCCAGCTCGCGCAGCGCGGCTTCTTGGGCGTGGGCGCGGGCCTCTGCCTCGTTCGCTTCGCGGAGCTCCTCGCGCAGGCGGCTCAGCTCGGCCTCTTGCAGCTCGAGCCCGGCGGATGCGCGCGCGAGGGCCTCGCGGGTGAGCTCGAGCTCGGCGCCCTGTTCGGCGCTGCCGGTGCGGAGTGCCTGCTCTTTGGCGGCTTCAGCCTCACTCAGGCGCAGCGTCAGCTGCTGGATGTGGGCTTCGGACTTGGCCAGGCGCTCCTCGGCATCGCTGAGCCGCGCCTTGGCCTGGCCCAAGGCGCGCTCGCTGTGCGACAGGCGCGCGATCGCCTGCTGAAAGCTCGCGGCGTCCTGGTCGAACTCCTGCCGCTGCCGAGCGAGCGCGTCGCGCGCGGAGACGAGCTCCTGCTCCAGCTCCGCGACGCGCCAATGCGGGGCGACCGCGCGCGCCTGCACCACGCTCCGTTCGTCACCGCTCTGGCCCGCGCTCGCCGCCGAGTCGTCGGAGCGCTCACCGTGGCCGTGGCTGTCGAGATCGCTACGCGAATTGTTTGCTCGTTGAATGCCGAATGCCTGCTGACTCATGACTTCGCGTCCGATCGACGCGCCTCGCAAACACTCTAGACGGCCATTATCTTCGGTGGGGTAACGCCGCGCCGAGCTTTTTTACGCACGTTTTTCAGGTGCGCGCTGGCGCGTCGAGTCAATGAGCGCCCACCCGGACTGTGGTCGCGCGTCGGACAAACGCACACCGACCGAGCGCCGCGCTCACCCCGTCAGGTAGCGCGTGTCCGGGTTCTCGCGGCGCCAGAGCACGTTATCCATGAAGTAGTGGTGGATATTCACGAACGCGAAGAAGCCGGCAAAGTACGGCGTCGGCCCGAGCTCACCGAGCCGCTCGTGAGCGCGGCGATGCGCCGTGAGCCGCACGCTGTCCAGCAAATCCGGCGAGCCGTGGAAGAGCAGCCAGCCGAGCGCGATCGACGATGCGGCCAAAAACAGCAAGCGCTGGCTGACGCTCGGTCCGAAAAACGGCGGCCCTTCGCTGGCGCGCGCTCTATTGCGCGTGAGCAGCCACACGAAATACAGGTACTGCAGCGAGTGCAGCGCTGGAATCACGTACACCATCAGCGGATCGGCGCTCGAATACACCGACCAAAGCCAAATCGAAGCCAGGAGCCCGGTGAGCGGCGCGAGTGGCGGCAAGCGCCGCTCGCGTCGCCATTTGCGATGCAGCACGAGGAGTAATCCGAGCGCGCTGAGCAGAAACAACGCGCGCGTGATCTGCTCGAGCAACGGCGGATGGGCGAGCGAAAGATAGAGCACGCCCTTTTCCTCGGCCTCGCCGGCAGGGCTCGCGGGGCTCGCCCACGCGTACGCCCAACCCGCGAAGCAATGCGCCAAAATCGCGCGCCGCTCGCCGCCGCTGAAGCGCACGCCGCGGCGCGCGGAAAGCACGGTGAGCACGCCAAAGCCTTGTTTTACGTAGTGCCAACCAACGAGCAAAAACATCAACTGAATCAACGCGCCGAGTGAGCGCGCCGAGTCACTCGCGAGCGCAACCCCGAGCCACGCGGCAAGGCCAAGTGGCACGAGCAAGCCGGCGAAGACGTAACGCGCGCGTTGCCGCGGCGCGAACACGTCGCCGAACGCGCGCTCTTTCACGCGCTTGTAAAAGAGCAGGTAAGTGACCGCAAAATGCGGGTCATTGATCACGTGCGCGGCGTGGAACATGACGAAGCCCACCGCGAGCTCCGCCGCATCGAGCCCGAACGCGCGGCGCGCGAGCCAGAGCACCGGAAACAGCAACACTCCGGCGCCACCGACGGCCAAGAACTCGGCAACGCGCGAGACGCGATTCGGTGCCGCGGGCGCCGCGGGTGCTTCGGGCAGCGTCACGAGCGCGCTCGTCATCGCGCCCGAGCATACCACCGCGCACGGCGCGCGGGCTCGCGGTTGATTTGGGTTGGGGGGCGTGGGCGCGGACGCCGCTCGCAACTGCGCGCTGCGGCGCGGGCAAGCTCGCCCTCAGCCGTCGCTCTCGGCGAGCGCACGGCCGAGCGCGCGCGCGACGCGCTCGCCGTCCTCGCGGCTCGGGCCTCGGGCGCCCGCGCACGAGCCCGCGGCGTACACGTTCACCGCGGCGAGCCCGCTTGCACCGAGCTCCGGCACGAACCCGCGGCGGGCGTCGAAATGAACTCGCGCGCCGAGTTGCCCCAAAAGTTCCACCGCGGGCGCGCTCGCGCCGTCGACCGCGATCGCCGAGACCACGAGCTCGCGCGCTTTTCCGGCTTCCTCGTAGACCAAGCGCGTGACCGCGTGCTGCCCCTTGGCCCGCAACGCACGCTCCGGCGCAAATCGAAACACGCCCACCTGCTTGCGCGCATCGGCGAAGGCCCGCGCGAAGCGCCCGTCTCCAACCAGCGCCACGCGCTTGCCGATCGAGACGCCGGCTTGCCACAACCTGAGCGCCGCGCGCGCCGAAAAAATTCCGGGCAGATCATTGTTGCCGAAGCTCGGCTGCGCATCGTGCGCGCCGCTCGCCACGAGCACGGCTCGGCAACGCAGGTAGCTCGCTCGCTCGGGACCCTCCAGCACGGCCGTGATGCGCCGCGTGTCGCCCTCCGGCTCGCGCGACAAGAGCAGCGCGGTCGTGGCATGGCGGAGCTCGGCGCCCGCGTCGCGCGCTCGCTGCACGAGCTCTACGGCGCGCCTCGGCTCGAGCAACGACAGCGAGCCGCCGAGCGCGAGCCCATCGTCGACCAGTAGCGCGCGCCGGCCGAGCGCGGCCGCCGCCGCCAAGCCGGCCGCGCCGCCGCCCACGATCAACACATCGACTTCGCGCTGCTCCGCGGCCACCGTCGGCTGCACGCGCACCGGCAATTTGCCAAGTCCGCTCATGCGCCGCGCAAAGCTGGTCAACAGCCGGGACGTGCCGGCCCCCGCAAGCAAGCGGTGATGGTCGAAGCCCTGCGGAAACAGCAGATCGGTCGCCTGATACAGGTCGACTTCGCGCGAGCCGAGCACGTTCTGCGTTTCCACTTCATCGCCCGACTCGGCGCGCACCAGGCACGTCATCACGTTCGGCACGCCGTTCACGCGCGCGGTGCAACCGTCACACGCGCCGCGAAAACAATACGGACCGCGCGCGCGATGCAGCTTCGGGCTGCGCGCGAGCAGCACTCGGCCGGCGGCGACCAGGCCCGCCGCCAGCACCTCGCCGCGCTCGACGGTGACCGGCTGTCCATCGTGGCTGATCTGCACGGGGTCGCTGAGGGCTTTGGTTCTGGACGCGTCGGTCACGATGCGATAGCCCGAGCCTAACGTGGGCGCGGCCCGAGAAACACTATAGACTCGAGGCCGTCGAATGCGAAAAGCGGTTGCAATTTACGGTGGCAGCTTCGACCCGCCGCACATCTCGCACGTGCTGGCCGCGGTCTACGCGCTGAAGGTGGGCGGGTTCGAGCAGGTGCTCGTGGTGCCGGTGTACGAGCACGCATTCCAAAAGCGGTTGAGCTCGTTCGAGCATCGAACGCGTCTGTGCGAGCTGTCATTTGCCGGCATCGCCGGGGTGGTCGTGTCCACCGTCGAGCGTGAGCTGCAACGTCCGAGCTTGACCCTGCACACGCTCGAGCACTTGGCGGAGGAGCACCCGGATTGGGCAATGCGGCTATTGGTCGGCTCGGACGTCTTGTCGGACACCGCGAAGTGGCACGCCTTTCCGCGCATCGCCGAGCTTGCACCGCCGTACATCGTCGCGCGCCCCGGCTATGAGCACCCCGCGGCCGTGAGCGCGCTCTTGCCGGATGTTTCCTCGACCCGTGTGCGGCAAGCCTTGGCGAGCCGAAGCGCCCCGGAGAGCCAGGCGCTGCTCGCGGCCGCGCTGCCCCGCGCCGTGCTCGCGTACATCGACGAGCACGGGCTGTATCGGCCGTGAATCGAGCGTGCGCGCTGGTTTGGTCATGCTCGTGCGGCTCGGCAGCTTGTCCGGCCGCGCGGTCGCGGTAAGGTAGCTTCCATGGGCGGTATGGACCTCCGAACGCGCACCTCGCTCTTCTGCGGGGTGCTGGCGTTGGCGATCGCCGTGTCCGTGTTGCTGAAGGGCAAACCCCGGCTGCCGCAGCTGATTTTCACGGGCTTGGCGGGAGACATCGGGCTTTGGTACCTGGCTCAGTGGCTGTACCACGTCGGCCGCAGCGATCTCTGGGCACGCTGGACGGCGGTGCTGGCCGTGCTCTTGCCACAATTCGCGGTGCACCTGTTCGAGTCGATCGTACCCGAGCCCGATCGGCCGTCGCCGCTGAAGCGCATTGCCGGCATCCTGATGATCCCGATGCTCGTGCTCGTGCTGACCGAGCGCCAGCACGGCCTCGTGCGCGGCGCGGTGATCTTGTACGTGTTCGGCTTGATCGCGGCCGCGCTGTCGACGCTGGTGATGCGCGGTGAGCGCAGCGGCTCGCGCGCGGTACAGCGCCGGGTGCGCTTCCTCGTCTTCATCGGCGCGCTGGCCGCCACCTTCAGCTTGGCGGATTTTTTGTGGTTCATCGGCGCGCCGTTGCCGCCGGTCAGCGCCGTGCTCTCGATCGTCTTCCTGTTCGTGCTCTCGGAGTCGCTGACCCGCGAACGCCTGGTCGATCTGTACGACATCCTCGGCCAGCTCTTGGTCTCGACCGCGCTCGCCTTCGCGCTCGCCGGCATCTTTTACGTGTTCGTGGTCTTGTTCGGTGGCTTCGAGACCATGTATCTCGGCGCAATTTTGGCGGCGATCGTGATTTTGGTGCTGTTCGAGCCGCTCCGCACCAAAGCCGAAAATTACACGCACAAAGTGTTCTTCCGTGAACGCGTGGATTTGGAGCGGGCCATCGGGCGTGCGCGCGCCGAGCTCGTGCACGTGCTGCAAGTCTCCGAGCTGCAAAGCGTCGTCATCTCGGCGATCGAGGCCTCGCGTCGCGCCACGGGCGCCGCGCTGTACCTGCCCGATCCGCTGGGCTCGGATTTCGCGCTGGCATCGTCGTTCGGTCCGGCCGCCCCCGCGCGCATCGACGTCGCCACGGCCCGGCCCCTGATCGAGCGTCTCAGTAAGAGCTCCTCGATCGTGCTCGAAGAGGTGAGCTACAAGTTCATCGAGAGCCGCCGCACGGGCTGGACTCGCGAGGCCGAGGCCGATGAGCGGCTGCTGACCGCGGCCGAGGTGCTCGGCCCGTTCAAACAAGCCGTATGCTTGGGCGTGCACGGTGAGCGGCAAGATTTGCTGGGCATTCTGCTGTTGGTCGACGATCGCGTGCGCGATGCGTTCTCGCCCGACGAGGTCGCGCTGCTCGAATCACTGGCCGTGCAGGTCGGCGTGGTGATCGAAAATTCCCGACAATATCGGCGCATGCAGGAGCGCGATCGTCTGGCCGCGCTCGGCCAAATGGCGGCCGGCCTGGCCCACGAAGTAAAAAATCCACTCGGCGCCATCAAGGGCGCGGCGCAGCTGCTCGGCGATCCGAGCCATGACACCAAGCTCGGGCACGCCGACATGGAATTCGTGGGCATCATTTTGGAAGAGGTCGAACGCCTCGACCGCGTGGTGGGCTCCGTGCTCGACTACGCGCGGCCCTCGAAAGGCGACGCGGGCGCAGTCGACGTGAACGCGGTCGTCAAGCGCACGCTCACCGTGCTCGCGTCGGACCGGACCGAGGAATGCGAGCTCAGCACCGAGCTGACCGAGAGCTTGCCCGCGGTACGCGCAGACGCCGAGCAGCTGCGGCAAGTGTTGATCAACCTGATCCGCAACGCGGTGCAAGCCATGGGCGGTCAGGGTACGGTCAAGGTCACCACCCGAAGGCGGAGCGAGCGCGCCTCCACCGTGATCGGGCGCGACGCGGTCGCCAGTCATACAGATTGGGTCGAGATCGCCGTCCGCGACGAAGGTCCCGGGATCGCGCCCCAAGTTCAGAAGAATCTGTTCGTGCCATTTTTCACGACCAAGGACCGCGGCACCGGTTTGGGCCTCGCCATCAGCCAGCGCGTGGTCGAGGAGATGGGCGGCCGGATCGAGGTCGTGTCCCGGCCGGGCGCCGGTTCGACATTCTCCCTGGTCCTGCCCGCAGTGACCGAAGTGCACACTTCCCCGCGTCCCGGCCCGGGACATCCCCGGGACGAGACCCCAACTTCGGCGCGGCTTCGGGTCGGCCCGGTGCTGTCTGCGCCCTCTGGCCAGGGCCGAGCTTGACCGGTTCTTCCCTGGGGACCTATGATTTTTCCCTCCAATGTCCGGCGCTTGCCGGCGGCGGACCCCGAGCCTGTCTACGCCCTCGAACATGACTAAGCGTTTCGCGCCGAAACCGAGCGGCACCGAGCCCGGCTCCCCCGAGCTCCGCTACGGCCTGCGGTTCATCTCCGGAAAATATCAGGGTGGGGAATTTCCGCTCGGTGAGGGACAAGAAATCGTGATCGGGCGCTCCAGTGAGCTCGACATGGTGCTCGTCGAGGAGATGGTGTCGCGCAAGCACGCGCGCATCGCGCTCACCGACGGCGTGATCAACATCGAAGATCTCGGCTCCACCAACGGCACGTTCGTGAACGGCGAGAAGGTCGATCGCGGCACGCTGAAGGAGGGCGATCGCGTGCTGATCGGCACGAACATCCTGAAGGTGATCGCCACCGCGCAGGACGCCGAGCAAAAGCTCGATCTCAAGTCGGTGGCCGCCGGCCGCGTGACGGCGCGCCAGCGCATGAGCCGCGCGGCGGAAGAGGCGCCGCGCATGTCGGGCAGCTTGGAAGAGATCCCGCTTCCGGATTTGCTGCAGCTCTTCGGCACGTCGCGCAAAAATGGCGTGCTCGTTCTGCGCACCGAAACGCGCGAGGGCCGCATCTACCTGGCCGAAGGCAAAGTGCGTTTCGCGACCATCGACGGCTCCGAGAACGTGCGGCCGCTGAAGGCCGTGTACCGCATGCTCGAGTGGTCGACCGGCATGTTTGCGCTCGACCCGCCGGACACGCGCGAATTCGAAAATCCGGTCGATGCGAGCGCGCAAGAGATCCTGATGGAGGGCTTTCGGCAGCAGGATGAATTCAACGCGCTCCGAGGTCGTCTGCCGGCTTTGGAGCTGCGTCTGGGCCTGAAGCTGCCACTCGAGCCCAAGCTCACCGCCCTGAGCCCGAGTGAGCTCGAGCTCGTGCAGTCGGCGATCAACGCGCCTTCGCTGGAGGTCGTGCTCGACAGCGCGGTGGAGACCGATCTCGAGGCTGGGCAGGCGATCTTGTCGTTGATCCAGCGCGGCTACTTGGAGCCCGTGGGCTGATCGGGCCGCGCGCCTCGCGGAAACGTGAGGTCTGCGAGCTGATCGAGATCTCGCTTCAACGGGGGGTCGTTCTCGAGCACGGCGGCTTCGCGCAGCACGTGTCCGAGGCCCGACCAGCTCGGGTGCTCGGCGCGCAGCGCCTTGGCCCGCTCGAAAGCGGAGCGCCGCACCGGCAGCGGCGCATACTCGAGATAGGCGGCAAAGTGTCGCAGCGCCTCGTGCTCGAGCCGATCCGCGTCGCGTAAGAGCCGCGAGCGCGGGCTGTCCGCGAGCTTGAGCGTGCGCCGCGCGCGGAGCTCGCGCAGCAGCGTGCGTTGCCGCGTCTGCGGGTCGAGAGCGGCGGCCGCGTTCGGCGCGGGTTCGCTCGACTCAGCCGTGGCCGGTGGGCCCGCGTCGCCGCTCACTCGCACGTTGCTCAGATCTTCCAAGCTCAAGTAGCGGACGCGTTCGACCAGCCGAGTGAGCGCCAAAGAAGCCACTGCGAGCGCCTCAATGGCCGCGGCCGGCGGCGTCGCCGCGTCGAGCTGCGCTACCGGCGAGAGCGCGCTCGTCGCCTTCGAGCACAGCTCGGTATCGGCTTTTTCCTTCAGTAATTCGGCACAATTGCCGAGATTTGGGGCGTCGTGCCAGAAAGCGTGCGAGCGCTCGAGCTCGCTCGTGAAGCGCGCTTGGCGCGCACCTTCGTCGACGCTGGCCGCCGGCCTCGGCGCGGCGGACGCGCTCGGTGTGGGCGCGGTCTGCTCGTGCTTACACGCCGTGAGCGCACCCGAAAGCGCGCTCACGGCGAGGGCGTAGGCCGCGATGGAGTGAGCGCGCCGTCGGCGCGCGCTGCGGGCGTGGGTCAATAGACGCCGCGCCACTGGGGACCGTAGAAGCCGAATTGTGCCGCCGTCTCGTGCATGTAGTCGATCACGCTCTTGTAGTTCGTGACGCGCAGGGCGAATTGGGGGCTGCGCTGGATGGGTTGACCCTTGCACACCTCGATGCCGGGCGGACAGGCCGTGTTGTCGGGGTACTTTTCGATGACCAGCGCGCCGCTGGGATTGTTCATCGCGTCTGCGGTGGCGACTTCGTCGACCACATAGGCTTGACGGGTGAGTGTGTTCATCCACTCGAGCACGCGCGCGGCGATGCCGCGTTCCACTGTCTTGCCGTCGATCACCTCCTTGCCGTAGCTGTGGGACTCGAAAAGATCACCGCTCAACGGATCGCGCCAGGCTACCGTCTCGTTCGGATCGAAGGAGGGCGATGAATCGCTGCCGATCTCCCAGATGCGCATCATGTCCACCCAATCCTGCTTCCAACTCTCGGGCAGGTTCAGCATCGCGAAGAACACCGCGAACTTTTGGACCTCGAACCCGGACTCTGAATCGAGCGCGATCGATTCCTTGGGTACCGCATTGGCTACCGTCGTATCCGACGGGAATTCTTGGCAAATCAGCCGGCCTCCAGTGGGCCAGCAGACCTGGGGCGCGTTCTTCGTCCACCAGGCGCGAAAGCCCATCGGCTGCGTGGGGCTGCCCTGTGCGTCCAGGTTGGGCGCGCCCTTCGTGCTCGCGACGCGCCAGCCCTTGATGTCGTCGTCCTCGGTCAAGGTGTTGGCGAGCAAGCGCCGGAAGCCGTCCGGGAAGAGCGTGGCAAAGCTCGTGTTGCGATAGCGTCCGTCTTGGAAATCATCCCGTGACTCGCTGACGAAGCGATCTTGTGAATCGCTCATCAAGTACATGGCTAAGGTTTTGTCGTAGTACGAGCCGAGCGCGAGATCGTACTGCACGACGTAGTAGCCCTTCGATTGGTCGAGCGTGTTGTTGAGCAATCGGCCGCCCCACGCCACGTCCCCGCCGATCCCGGTCGAGCCGTCCGGGACGATCAAATTCATGCCCGCGCTGCCGGGCGCGCTGCGCGGCATGTTCACGTTCGGCAGCTGATCGGTGGAGCGCAGGATGCTCGTGCCCAGCGGATGCAGCGCGTTGTCTAGGAAATGTTCGCCCGAATTCGGTCGAGTGAGGATGCGCGCAAAGTGATCGAAGGCCATCGAAGCCGCGAGCGCGCTGGCCTTGAACTGGCCATCGTTTGCGCTGAACACCTCGAATGCGCCCGTGCCCTGGAAGACTTCGTTCTCGAGCCCGAAGCCTTTGGTGATCTCCATCAGCTTCGCGTTTTGGCGCTGAAAGCTGTACATGAACGACTTCTTCAGACTGAAATCGCTGCGATTTCTGCGGTAATCCTGGAAAACGTGCCGATCTTCGTACTGGCTGATCAAATAATGGGTGACCTCGAAGGCGTCCGCGCCGTTGTCGTGGCGCAGCACCGCCAAGTTGCCGATGTCCGCGTAGTCGTCCGAGCCGAACATGTACGGCCGGCGCACGCGCCCCAGCGCGTCGATGTTGCGCTGAATGCCGTTGGTCACCGTCGGCTGTTGCACGAAACCGCCGCTGTCCGGCTGTAGCTCGCGATACGGAACGTAGTCGGTGGGCACCGCGTCGCAGGCGGTGTCGGCCACGATGTGACCGTCGAAAGCGGGGCTATACACGCCGTCTTTCGCTTCATCCCAATCCGCAGGCGGACTCGTGTTCGCAGGCTGGCAGTTGCGGATCAGCTTCAGCCGCTTGTTGAGCTCGGAGTAGTGGAACTGAGTCGTGTTGTCCGCATAAAGCGGCCCGACGATGCCACCGAAGCCGTCCAAGAGCCCGTGCACGGTAGCGCCGTTGGTCGTGCAATTGGCCGTGCCACTGGCCGAACCCTTGCAACGCACCGTCGCGTCGTCCCAAACATCGGCCACGTCGGCGTAGGCCATGCGGATCGCGGCGCGGTCATAGGCCCCGATATCGAGCGTGTCTTGCGTCAGATCGCCCGGATAATCCATGACCGACGTCTGTTGCCAGCGCCAGATCAGGCCGTCTCGTTCCGCCTGAGTGATCGGATCGGACCAACGCGGGCCGACGCAGTTCGAGCCGTCGGCGGTGGTGGCGGTGCAGGCCTGGGTCACCGAGCCGTTCTGAGTGCGAAGCTGCCAATACTGAGGCCGGAAGTTCATGGCGTCGAAGGACGACGTGAAGTTGTGCTCGAGCCCCATTGAATGTCCGAGCTCATGCTCGATCACGCCGACCGTGATGTGCTTGCGGATGTAATCGCGCCACTTGTCGTTGCGGGCCGCGATCGCTGCCGGCGATGCTTGCACGCCGGGCGTGCTCGGATCCTCGTCCGCGAGCGGGAACTTCTGGTTCATGATCACCGCCCAATCGACGACGCTGCTCGGCTCGGGCGCCGCGGCGATGCAACTGCCCAAGGCGGCCAGGCGTGATTGGCGCTGACGCTCG
>Ga0068856_100003510_pt1 | contig 15816 bp, 15 predicted proteins | sample KBSCornC62_FD_66595 | JGI IMG/M metagenome (GOLD analysis project Ga0068856, IMG submission 66595) | Corn rhizosphere microbial communities from Kellogg Biological Station, Michigan, USA - KBS Corn C6-2 | ecosystem: Host-associated > Plants > Roots > Rhizosphere > Soil ...
ACAGCGCTCGATGTGGCGGAGAAAACGATGACCCAAACCGCGGTTGTCGCTCGCGCCCTCGATCAAGCCGGGCACGTCTGCGAGCAAAAGCCGATCAAAGCCTTCGGCCTGGGCATATTCAATCACACCGACCTGGGGATGCAGTGTGGTAAAAGGATAGGCGGCAGTCTTCGGGTGCGCCTTGGTGATCCGAGTGGTTAACGACGATTTTCCGGCGTTCGGAAAGCCGACCAAACCGACGTCTGCAATCGTTTTGAGAACCAGTCGGTAGCTCCCGCGTTCACCATCTAAACCGGCATTGGCCTTATTCGGTGCGCGATTGGTCGACGTCTTGAAATGTGTGTTACCCCAGCCGCCGTTGCCGCCTTTGCAGAGAACAAGCCGTTCGCCGTCGGCCACGACTTCCGCGACCACTTTTTCTGTGGCTTCGTCGATCACGACCGTCCCAAGCGGCATCTTCATCTCGCAGGGCTGTCCATCGCGGCCATTACAATCGGCCCCTTGCCCGTGCTCGCCGCGTTCGGCTTTCCAGTGCGGCTTGTATTTGTAGTCGACGAGATTGTTGATGTCGTGACTGCCGATCAGAACGACGTCGCCTCCGCGGCCGCCATCGCCGCCATTAGGGCCGCCCCACGGCTCGTATTTTTCGCGTCGGAAACTGACGCAGCCACGGCCGCCGTCGCCGGCTTGAACTTTAACAACGCATTCGTCGATGAACATGGGAAGAGATCGGCTGCCCGGCTTAAACGGCGAAGCAGCGCAAAACGTTATGGTTATGCGGTGGGCTCTTTCTCTTGTGCAAGGAAAACGCGGACAGTTTTAACATATCGGCACAACGAGGACCTAGGTTTAACCCACTAGGCAGGCAGGGGTTATTGGGTTTGAGCTGGCGGCTGCGTTCCCCTACACCTGCGGAGGAACATCTCATCACCCCCGCGTTCCAGTTGAGGCCCTTCATGGCTTGGTCTTACTTTATCGATCTGCCGCAGCGGCTCGTTTTCACCCAAATCACGGGGGTGGTCACACCTGCTGACATTCAAGCGGAGAGGGAGGCAGTGAAGGCCGATCCGAACTTCGATCCGAGTTTTAATCATCTCGTGGACGCATTCGATAGTAAGCCGGCGCCGGATTTTCCGACAGAAAAAATCCGCGAATTGGGTTCGAGCACCATTTTCAATAAAAACGTTCGCCGCGCGATCGTGGTCAGCGGGGATCTCGCGTTCGGGCTCGCGCGAATGTTTGCGACCTATCGCGAAATTCACGGCGAGGCGAACCTGCAGGTCTTTCGGAGTCGGGAAGCGGCCCTCAACTGGCTTGGCGTCACTCAGCCAATTCCTCCCAAAAAAGGAACGTGAAGCGATCAATGAGTGGGCGTGTCGTTTGACTTGGTCGCGCGCGGCAAGTTAACCTACTCTCTTTAATGGCTGATTTTCTCGATTCCAAACAGGACGCTAACCTTGAACGCGCTTTTCTAATCGGCGTACAAAACTCGGAGATGCCTGTCGGCGAAGGTGCCGAGCTGCTGGCCGAACTGAAGGAGTTGGTGGAGAATCTTCGGCTCACCGTGGTGAACACGACGCTCGTCAATTTGCGAGCGCCGACCCCCGCCCTCTTGCTTGGGAGCGGCAAGGCCAAGGAACTCGCGGAACAAGCCAAGGCGGAGGGGGCCGACGTGATCGTTTTCGACGAAGCCCTTTCTCCCGCGCAACAACGCAACTGGGAAGAACTCTCCGGCCTCGCCGTGATCGATCGACAGGAAGTGATTTTGGAGGTGTTCGCTGATCGCGCGCACACCCGCGAGGCCGTCCTACAAGTCGCGTTGGCGCGAATGGAATATTCGCTGCCTCGCCTCACTCGCGCATGGACCCACTTGTCGCGTCAACGCGGCAAAGGCGCTCTCGGTGGCGAAGGCGAAACCCAGTTGGAACAAGATCGCCGAATCGTGCGCGACCGCATCACGCACCTGAAGCACGAGTTGATCGAAGTCGTTAAACAGCGCGACGTGCAACGCCGCCGACGCCTGCGCGTGCCCGTGCCGACAACCTCGATCGTCGGCTACACCAACGCCGGTAAATCCTCCCTGCTCAACCGTCTGACCGGCTCGCAGGTTTTGGCGGAAAACAAACTTTTCGCGACGCTCGATCCGACGACGCGCCAGATGGTGTTGTCCAATCACCAGAAACTACTCGTGACGGACACCGTCGGCTTTATTCGGCGTTTGCCTCACAGCTTGGTCGAAGCGTTCAAGGCGACTCTCGAAGAAGTCATTGTAGCGGATTTTCTGATACATGTGCTCGACGTAACCAATCCGAACTTGGAAAAGCATCACGCCACCACGTTGAGCGTGCTCGCTGAACTCGGGGCGGATCAGAAAACCATCGTGACCGTTTTCAACAAGGTCGACACGGCCAATGACGAAATGAAAGCGAGAGCGCGGCAATTGGCGCGCGATGGTCTTTTTGTGAGCGCCCTCACGGGCGAGGGTCTGGAGTCCCTCGATCAGCGCTGCGCCGAACTGATCGCGGACGCATTGGGCAACACGGAGCTGTTAATCCCCCATTCGCGTTACGATGTCGTCGCGAAACTGCATTCGATCGGGCACGTGCAAAGCGAAGAGCAGCGCGATGATGGAGTCCTGATCCACGGCCGATTCCCCTCCTCGCAAAATGCGCTCTTCGGACCGTTTGTGCAGGCGAAGAAAGACGCAAAGTAATCGTCCCTGCCTCCTTCGCCGCACCACCGATTTGGAGTGCGGCGATTCATCGCCGCCTTGGACGGGCAAATCCATTTGCCCGCAAATCCGAGCTCCCAAAAAGGCTTCAGAGAGAAGCCGCGAGCGAACCTCGCAGAAGGGGAAATGAATTTCGCCTTGGAAGGCGGCGATGAATCGCCGCACTCCAAATCGCAAAACACGGGCCGGCGTTTCGAACGGTCGAACTGCCTCTTACTCCGAGTCGTAAACCTGCACGCGATTCCAGTATTTCTGGCAATTCTTCACAAAGTCCTCGTGCACCTTGTGAACCTGATAAGCGTCGTGCGCCGTCACGTCCTTGAAGACGATGGTGAGGCTGAAAGTGAACGACTTTTCGGTCACAGCGCGTGCCGGAGTCTTGGCGGGCTCACCGATATAAACCGCAGTGACACTGGGCACTGTTTTGAGTGATTCGAGCCCGGCGCGGAAGGCAGCGCGATCATCGGCTGTGAGAGTCGGCGGAGACCAAAAGAAAACAGTATGAACGAGCATAGTTTCATCATTTCGCGCTTCGCTAAAGCTGAAAGCAAGCCCCTTACCTTGGCCGGCTTACTCAATGAGTAGATTAGCTCCGGCAGCCCCGCGTGGAGGGAAAACGCGCCCAAAGAAAGCAGGCGGTCTGAAAGATTGGAGCCTTGACGCACCGTTCAATAGGCCCATTTTGCCAAATCCTTTGCCTGATGGTGTAATGGTAGCACAGGTGACTTTGACTCACCTAGTCATGGTTCGAATCCATGTCGGGCAGCCAGTTTCGCGCCTGCGGAACAACGACCGAGCTCTCCTGGCGCGTTCGACGCCCGCACGCTGCCGCTACTCTATCGGATCAGTTCGCTCGCCGGTCGATAGCGTCCCTCGATGGGGGATCTAGGATCTACAGTGCTACACGCAAGGGATGGATCTACGCATCCACACCAGACTTTGGAGATCCTCACCAAATTTTTGGGACAGCCATTTTCGTTTCTAGTGGCCTCGCTGCACTGGACGATGACGCACGGGCCATGGTGGTTATGACGCGTTTCACCCATGGTAGCTGATTCTGTAAGAATGAAGCGCGTTCGACGGGGCGGTGATGCGTCGAGCTGATTTGATGAAAAAGCTGCTGCCCAGTTTAGGCCGGTTAATCTGTCGCTAGCTATTTCCCTGTTTCCTCGTTCCTTGCGGCATGAAAGCCATTCGCGTCGCGTCCTTTGGTGGTCCTGAAGTCTTGCAGTACGTCGAAGTTCCTTCGCCCCAACCGGCTCATGGCGAAGTGCTGATCCGCGTTCGGGCCGTCGGCGTGAATCCGGTCGACACTTACATCCGCGCCGGGGTCTACGCCGCGAAACCCGAACTGCCTTACACCCCCGGTACCGACGCTGCTGGCGAAGTGATCGCGATCGGTGATGGCGTGCACCATGTCAAAGTCGGCGATCGCGTTTATACGACGGGCACGATGAGCGGCGCGTATGCCGAACTCGCCCTGTGTTCGGCAGATCAAGTTTGGCCTTTGCCGTTGGAAGTGACGTTCGCGCAGGGAGCCGCTTTGTCCGTCCCCTACTCCACCGCCTACAAGTCGCTTTTCGTGCGCGCTCGCGCCCGTGCGGGCGAGACGGTTCTCGTGCACGGCGCGACGGGCGGTGTAGGGCTGGCGGCACTACAGTTTGCTCGCGCCGCGGGACTACGCGTATTCGGCACAGGCGGCACGCCGGAGGGGCTGCGCGCCCTTTCGGTCGAAGGCGCTCATCTTATTTTCGACCACACGTCTTCCGGCTACGCGGACAAAATCATGGCGGCGACCGAAGGCCGCGGCGTTGACGTGGTCATTGAAATGTTGGCCAACGTCAATCTGCAGCGCGATCTGGCCTTGCTGGCAAAATTTGGCCGCATCGTCGTCGTCGGCAGCCGTGGCAAAATCGAAATTGATCCGCGGGCGCTTATGCGCAGCGAAGGCCAAATCCTGGCGACGATGTCCGCCACGCCAGAAGAACGCGCAGAAGCGCAAGCCGCAATTCGCGCAGGCCTCCAAGCGCGCACATTACACCCCTTGATCTCCCGCGAATTTCCTTTGAGCCAAGCGTCCGCCGCGCACCAAGCGGTCCTGTCGTCCAAAGCCCCTGGAAAAATCATCCTCGATCCGACGAAACAGTAAGCGGAGTCTGCCGAAGGTTTCGTTCAACCGTTTAGCCAGGGACCAAGTTCGCTTATGGCCGAGCGCGCTGTCCGCGTTCTGGTGCACGATCTGCTACAGGCCCGGCGTGGCTGCTGTCGCCATCGCACGCCCTAATCCCAAACTTGCTTTGCCCCGAGCCTGGCGGCCTCGCCTGCCCTGGTCCCGGCACCTCCGCTATTTATCGGAAATCATTATCCTCCTCGGCGGGGTGACAGCCATGGGGCAAGCGCTGCCATTAGATTATCGTCCGCTCGGACATCTTTATTTGTTGGCTGTCATCGTGATCAGCCTGCGGACGCCTCTGCGTTATGCGATCTCAACCGCCCTGTTGAGCGCGATTGCTTGGGATTACATCTTCATCCCGCCAAAAATGTCTTTCGCGGTCGTGGACTTGGACGGGTCTCTTCTTCTCGGCACCTACCTCTTTAGCGCGGTCCTCGGCAGTCAATTGACGGCGAGAATCCAGGAAGAGCGGCACTCCCAGGAAAATCGAGAGCAGCAAGCCCGCAGCCTGTTAGACCTAGCAGAGGCCTTGAGCCAAGCGCATGCGCTCGAGGACATCGTAAAAACCACAGTCAAAAAAACGGATGATCTTTTCAGCGCGCGGTCCGCACTTTTTCTTTCGGACGGAAAAGGGCTTCGCTGGCAGGCAGGCAGCAGTTTGGACATCGACGAAAAGACGAGCGTGGCTGTGCTACGAGAGCATCCGTTCGCGTTCGCGCCTTATTTTCGTGAGCAATACGCGTACGTGAACCTCAACAGCAGCGGGGAGTCCGCGGGCGTGTTGGTGCTGATGATTCGAAAACCGCCTTCGAGTTTTCGTACGATTGACCAAGCCTTCATGCAAGGCGTCGCCGCGCAGATCGCGTTGGCGCTCGAGCGTGAGCGGGTTCAGCGCCAGACGCATCGGGAGGCACTGTTTGCCGAATCGGAAAAAATGCACCGCGTGTTGCTCAATAGCGTTTCCCACGAGCTGAAGACTCCGCTCGCCGTGCTCCGGACTGCCGCAGAGAAGCTGCCCAACTCGGATGCCGCGCGCAGCGATGTTCTGCATCGCGAAATCCGCGTGGCCATGACGCGGCTCGATGGCTTGGTCGCAAATCTTTTGACGCAGAGTCGAATCCAGTCCGGACGTCTGGAAGCTGAGTTCGATTGGTGCGATCTGCGCGACGTGGTCTTCGCCGTCCGCCGATCCGTGGAACCATTCCTTTCGCAGCATACGCTGATCGCGGAGATTCCGGAAAATTTTCCCTTCGTGTTCGCTGACTGCCATCTGCTGCAAGAAGCGATTTATAATTTGGTCAACAACGCCATGCGGCACACGCCACCCGGAAGCCGGGTTCGTCTAAAAGCATGGGAAAGCGGCGAGCGTGTCGGGATCACCGTGGAGGATAATGGTCCCGGACTGGAGGCAGACTATGCCCGCGACGTATTCCTCCCGTTCCGGCGCGGCAAAGCCGCAGGAGCTGGCGGAGTCGGATTAGGGCTCTCGATCGTTCATGGGCTGATGCTTTCTCAACGAGGCGGCGCCGAATACACGCATGCGCCGGGAGGCGGCGCCATATTCAAACTCTGGATACCCCGAAAACCGTTCGAACCCCTTCCGCCCGATGAATCGTGACAGCCACAAAGTTCTGATCATCGACGACGAACATCAAATTCGCCGCTTGCTCCGCATGACCCTCGAAGATGTCGACTGCTGCGTGATCGAAGCTTCGGACGGAGAAACCGGCCTCAGTCAAATCGTGGTCGAACAGCCAAACCTCGTGATCCTCGATCTCGGTCTGCCCGGAATGAGCGGACTGGATGTGATCAACGATCTTCGCCGGTGGTCGGATACCCCTGTTCTCATTCTGTCCATTTTCGCGGAGGAGAAGAACAAAATCGAAGCGCTCGACGCCGGCGCCGATGACTACCTGACCAAGCCGTTTGGCACAGGGGAACTGCTCGCTCGCATGCGCGCGCTGCAGCGGCGGATCAAAGCGGTCAGCACCAATTTATATCACTTCGGTTCGGTTGAGGTCGATTTGCCCAACCGTCGAGTCTCCAAAAACAAAGTGCTCGTGAAATTAACGGCGACCGAGTTTTCCTTGCTGGAAATCTTCATCGCTCACCGAGGAAAAATGCTCACTCACCGGTTTATTTTGACCACCTTGTGGGGAGCTCGCGCCGTGATGAAGACCCACTATTTGCGGACCTACGTCCTGAGGTTGCGACGCAAACTGGAGGAGAATCCCGAAACGCCGAAATTCTTTCTCACCGAGTCAGGCATCGGGTATCGCTTCATCCCCGAGGACGCCAGTTAGCAGGCGCTGTTTATATTTTATACACGCCGAAGCCGGGCGAAACAACGCTTTGTATAGATGCGGTGGAACCGAAGCTGCATCAGGTCAGGCGAGTTATCAATGAGCGATCGGTGTTCTCGTACGCGTCGAGTCCGCCAAGCGCTTTTTGAACTCACATAGACGTTATAAGGTCCAAACGGGAAGCGACTCCCTCAAGGGGTCGCTTCTTCGTTTCCTCAATGCAGAAATGCGATCAGCCCGATCACGACCAAAATCGGGAGCAAAACGGGCAAGCTGTAACGGATGATATACTGCACGAAGTTCGGGCAGTGCACCCCGCTGTCATGCGCAATCGCTTTAACCATAAAGTTTGGGCCATTGCCGATATAGGTCATGGCGCCAAAGAAGACCGAGCCCAGGCTCACGGCAGCGACGAACGACGGCCGATTGGCCAAGAATATCTTTGCGCTCTCCGACGCTCCACTCGGGATGTTGGCGTATAACTCCGGCGTTAGGCTTCGGCTCGTGCTATGGGCGAGTTCGAAAAAGTTCAGGTAGGTCGGGGCGTTGTCCAAGACGGACGAGAAGATCCCGCTCGAAAAGTAGTACTGCCACGGATACACAAACCCGAGCGCGGAGGCATGCTCCGAAAGGTAGGCGAGCACGGGAAGCATGGTGCCGAAAATGCCGACGAATAAAATCGCCACTTCTTTGATCGGCCCAAAAGAAAAGCGGTTCTGCTCCCAGATCCTGCGATGAGTGAATTTGATGCTCAGCCAGGCGGCCAGAGCCATCACCCCTTCGCGCAACCAAGGGATGGACGGCAGAAAAACCGCGACAACGATCAAAGCGAGCAGCCCGAGGTTGAGCGTTCCATCGACCTGCCATTGGTCGGACGTCTCCTGAATGTCGTGCTGCACTTTAGAAGAGGCGTGGCGAAAACTACGGCGATCGAAAAGATAGAAGGCGGCTAGGACCAGCGCCATGGTCAGGAGCCATTGCCACCAGACATGCTGAATCAGCCAAAAGAAGGGCACCCCGAGCAGGTAGCCAAGAAACAGCGGAGGGTCACCGATCGGAGTGAGCGCACCGCCGATGTTCGATACGATAAAGATAAAGAAAACGACGTGAAACGCGCTGACCCGGATCTTGTTCATGCGAATCCACGGTCGAATCAAGACCATCGACGCCCCGGTTGTCCCTATCAGGTTGGCGAAAACCGCGCCGGCGAGGAGAAAGAAAACATTTTCCCGCGGAGTCGCTTCACCGCGCACGGCGATATGGATGCCTCCGGCGGTGATATAGAGGGAGCCGATCAAAACGATAAACGAAATATACTCGTGGAAGGTGTGCAGGACCTCTTTTCCGCCTCCCGGAATAAACGAACTATACCAACCGGCGACGAGCGCAGCCAAACCCAGCGACACGAGCGGATAATACTTTTCCCAAGCATGTTTGAGCGGGGCTGGAGTCAGCGGCATCACTGCAATCAGCAGGAGCAGCAAGGCGAACGGAACCAGGAGCAACGGAGTTGGCACGAAAAGAATGACGGCGAACAGTGAGTAAGGTGGCAATAATAAGCCGGCGGTGCAGGCACCGCCGGCTCAACGCCCCTGTGGAGCGGGTTAAATCGCGGTGTCGTCGGTTTCGCCCGTGCGAATCCGGAGCACGCTGTCGAGCGGAAGCACAAAGACCTTTCCGTCGCCGATCTTTCCCGTTTTGGCCCCGTTGGAGATCGCCGCGACCGCTTTGGCCGCCAATTCCTCGGTCACCGCAACCTCAATCTTAACCTTAGGCACGAAGTCCACCGTGTATTCGCTTCCGCGATACACTTCGGTGTGACCTTTTTGCCGACCGAACCCTTTGACTTCCGTGACCGTCATCCCCTCGACGCCCGCCTCGGCGAGCGCCGACTTCACATCTTCGAGCTTAAAGGGCTTAATAATCGCAATAATGAGTTTCATAGCACTGCGTGTGTTTTAGTTTTTTTCGCGGAGCCGCTCCCGGAGCTGGCTCCACATTGGAGTCGCGTAGCCAACCAACAACCCGCCGGAGACGACCCACTGAATGCCGTTCCGAAAAAGCAGCGGACAAGCCAACTGCACCGCCAGGAGCGAGAGCAGCAGGTAAGCAACTCTCCGCCCCGTGCCAGGAAGCTGTTGTACTCCGAGCTTGAAGTCGCCCTTGGATTGAAGCCGAGCGTTGCGGCGGCGCGCGTTTTCCTGAAGCAAACCGAAGCCGTAGCCCACGCCAAAGCCGATGAGGACGGCGAGGACGCTTCTGAGAAGTTCGAGTATCATAATTTTCCTGCGAGCTGAGATTGGAGTGGTGCGAATTAGCGCGACATGGGAGTTTCCGACGCGCGGTCCGGTACGAAACCGCCGTAGCCGAGAGATCCCATTTCGGGAATATCCAGACCTTCGATTTCCACTTCCGCACTAACGCGGTTTCCGACAATCGCCTCGGTGATCTTGTAGACGATGATCGAGAGGATGGACAGGGTCACGAAGCAGGTTACCACACCGACGAGTTCAGCCCAGAACTGGCTGAGACCGCCGCCGTAGAACAAACCGGTCACCGTGCCACTGACGCCGTTCCAACCGTCGCCATAAGTGCCATCCGCGAAGAGGCCGATGGACAAGCAACCCCAGCAACCGTTAACACCGTGGACAGAAATCGCGCCGACAGGATCGTCGATTTTGCGCTTATCGAAGAAGAAGACCGACTCGACGACGAGCAGACCCGCAACCAAACCGATGATCGCTGCGCCGCCCGCACTGACGAACGCGCAAGGCGCTGTGATCGCGACCAGCCCGGCAAGAAGTCCATTACACATCATGGAAGGATCCGGTTTCTTGGTCCGAACCCACCACATCCACAGGGTGGCCGCGAGCGCTCCGGTCGAACCGGCAATCATTGTGTTAACCGCCACGACAGCAATGCGCAGATCGGTGCCTGCCAGCGTCGAACCCGGATTGAAACCGAACCAGCCGAAGGCCAGGATAAACGTGCCGGCCATCACCATCGGAATATTATGCGCCGGGATCGGATTGATACTGCCGTCTTTATTATATTTTCCGAGGCGCGGACCAATCAACCATGCGTAGATCAGAGCAATGACCCCGCCTTGCATGTGCACCACCGACGAGCCGGCGAAGTCGACGTGGCCGTGACCGAGCCCGAAATTCGAGCCGAGCTGCGCGAGCCAGCCTCCGCCCCACACCCAGTTACCAAAAAGTGGATACATGATCGTGCCGATGGCGCAGCCGTAGATCATGAACGCAGAGAACTTCCACCGCTCAGCCGCCGCGCCAGTCGGAATCGTCGCGGTCGTGTCCATGAAGACCATCTGGAAAAGGAAAAGCGCAAAAGCCGCCGTATCGTAGCCCGCGCCCTGGAGCATGAATCCTTTCCATCCGAGGATGCCGAATGGCTTGCCGAAAAGCGTCCAGGTAATCTCGTGATTAAGCCCGGCGTAGTTGCCCATCGTGGTCAGCGCGCCGAGGCCGCCGAACATGAAGGCAAAACCGCAAAGGTAAAAGCCGAGCATACCCATCGGGTAGACCATGAAATTCATCGACATGGTATGGCCCGCGTTCTTGGCGCGGCAGAGGCCGGTTTCCACCATCGCGAATCCCGCCTGCATGAACATGACGAGGAAGCCCGTGATCAGCGTCCACATGAAGTTAATGGCAACGCGGTTGTGGCCCACGTTATCGGCCAACTTCACTGCCAGAGGTTCGGCCTTCGCTTGCGCCGCGTAGTCATCAGCGCTTTTCTTCGCCTCGGCATAAGCCTTCACCTTTGCAGGATCGGCTTTGTCTTCCGTGCTCAGATCGGCGGGCGGCGAAACAATGAAGTTAGGGACGTCGCTGGCAACGCCGGTGGCGGTTCCTGCAGGATCAGGCTTTGGGTCGTCCGCCCGTGCTGGGGGGACAAAATGACAGACAATCGCAAAGCCGAGTGCGGCGATACGCAGCCATTTCAGGCTCAAGTGCTTTGATATCATGGGAGGTTTGAGCGCTGAGTCCATCAGCGCCAGGAGGTGTGGGTTGAACCGAACCGGATCCAACTCGGTTCCGGTGACCGACCGACGACGAGTTAACGGTCAGGCACGATCCGTTTAGCAACGCCGATGCCACCCAACGCCCCCTTCTCCCAGCCTCCCAGCTCCTCTGAAAATCGCTCGCTGTATATTTTCTATATATACGGAAACGAGCGATCTCAGCGAATCTGTCACGTCGCCGCTGCCAATGCGCCGGCCTGCCGAACGCCGGGCGCAACCTTCGATCCCAGGAGTTCGATCGCGCGCATCATCTTCGCATGCGGTACCGTCGCCACCGTCATCTGAAACGTCACTCGCGAAAGTCCACCGAGCGCTTCACTCACATAAAGAATTTTATCCACGACTTTATTAACGTCGCCGATGAGCAAGGCCCCCATGTCGCCACGCTGCGCGTCGTAGTGCGCCCGCGTGACCGGCGGCCAACCGCGCTCGCGTCCGATATCGGTGAACGCCTTCGCATAACCCGGATAAAAATCATCCGCCGCTTTTTGCGTCGTGTCGCCGACGAACCCAAGCGAGTGAATCCCCACTTTCAGATCTTCGGCGCGGTGCCCAGCACGCAAGCCCGCCTCGCGATAGTGATCAACCAGCGGGCGAAATCGATGCGGCTGCCCCCCGATGATGGCGACCATCAACGGCAGTCCCAAGGTGCCCGCGCGAGCGAAGGATTCCGGCGTGCCACCAACGCCCACCCAAATCGGGATCTTTTTCTGCAAAGGCCGCGGATAAACCGCCTGACCGGTCAGCGCCGGCCGATGCCGACCCGACCAATGCACGTTGGTGTTCTCGCGGATCTTCAACAGCAAATCGAGTTTCTCTTTGAAAAGGGAATCGTAGTCTTCGAGCTCTAATCCAAAAAGTGGATACGCTTCGACGAAGGAGCCGCGGCCGACGATCATTTCAGCGCGGCCCTTCGACAGAAGATCGAGCGTGGCGAATTCTTGAAAAACGCGCACCGGGTCCGCCGCGCTCAGCACCGTGACGGCGCTGGTCAGCCGAATCCTTTTCGTGCGCGCCGCCGCCGCGGCGAGAATCATCGTCGGCGCCGAATCCAAGTACTCGACGCGGTGATGTTCGCCCACGCCGAAGATGTCCACGCCGGCCTGATCGGCGAGCGTGATCTCTTCGACCAAGTTGCCCAGACGCTCCTCCGGACTGATCTTCATGCCGGTTTCAGGATCGGCAATTGCGGCTGCGAAACTATCGATTCCGATTTGCATAATTTAGCTTTCCACCCGCGCAGCAAACAGGGGCGCGAAAGCCCGACGTACGCGCGCGAAAACGATGAACCAGAGAACCGCAGCAACGATGGCCAGCGGCAGACCTTCCGGTGCCATCAAAATGTGGAACAAGAGAATATTGATGATGATTCCAGCGAGTATCGTCAGGGCCAGCGGCACGAATCGGTTGATCAACAGGAGCACCCCGCCCAGGAGCTGAAGTCCTGAGATCGCATAAAGATACTTGGTCGTGAACAGCAGCGTGAGGAACGCCCCTGCATTGCCCGGAGGCATGACCATGGGCAAAAAATGCAGAAACGCATTCGAACCAAAAACGGCAAACATGAGCCCGAGGAGAAGACGCGCGATGAGAGCTACAATTTTCATAGGATGGAGTGATTGACGAAAACGCCTACGAGCGGGGGAAGGCCTGAAAGGCTAACCCAACTGGCACCTCGAGGCGAATCGAGCAGCGCCTTTTCGCCGTCGACTGGAACGCCACCACGAAGCTCAGCGCCCCTCCTCGACAGCGAGGCCCGGGGAACTTTAGCGCGGCTAGCATTAGGCGACGTATGACGCATAAACAACATATGTCGCTTACAGGCTAAACGTCAACTGTCGCTTTTCTTTTCTTTGCGTTGCCGTTCGGGCGAGAGTGCGTATCAAAAGGGGGTGCCCATCTCTGACTGCGAGGTTCGCGATCCCCGGATGAGGCGTACCCGGCAGTTGCTGCAAGGTGCGCTCTGCACGCTGCTACAGAAAAAGAGCTTCGATGAGGTGTCGGTCCAAGATATAACCGAAGCGGCAACGGTTAACCGCGCCACGTTCTACGATCATTACACCGACAAGTTTTCTCTGCTCGACGCTCTGGTCGGATCCGGTTTTCACCAATTGATCGACGAACGCGCCGTCCGCTACGAAGGCAACTGCCGCAGTGCGGCGCAGGGAATCATTCGAGCCGCCTGCGATTACGTCACGGCGAGTCGCGAAAAGTATTTGATCCATCAGAGTGCTTTTCAACCGCTCGTGGACGCAGCGATCATCAGTGCCATCCGGCGCGTGCTCCTGGAAGGCATGGCCAAAAGTTCGGCGAAAACGTCGCCCTCGGCGGAAATGATCGCGACGGCTGCAAGCGGGGCGATCTACGGCGCGGTCAAGGAGTGGTCCCAGGCGTCCCACCGCGCCAAGGTCGAAAAGATCGTGCCCCAGATCCAGCAACTCGTTCTGCCCCTGCTAGAACAAGCGGCGATGGCGACGGAATCTGCTTCAATGCGCCATTGAACGGCCTAAAAAATTCCATCGACAACTCATTTCTGCTTTCTACGGTGTGTCCTCCACTCGCCCGGATGGCGGAATTGGCAGACGCGCTGGACTCAAAATCCAGTTCCGAAAGGAGTGTCGGTTCGACCCCGACTCTGGGCACCAATCTTCGATCGCGCGCGGCGCGATCGAGTGATGAGTGATGAATGCAGAGTGAAGAATTCGCATTCTCTCACGGTGAATTGTAACCGTAAGACAAGTCATTGGTTCTCCAATTCTCAATGAACCTGCGGCATGCGCGAAACCTTCTCTGGGAGCGCGGACATTCTGTCCGCCGACTGTTTAGAGTGAGCGAAGCTCACGCTCTCCCGATTCTAGCCACGAGCTTCCTCGACCACGACGTTGGCGGACAGGAGCGGCGCTGCCAGGGGAAGCGCCCCAGAGCGGGCACGTCTCTGCTTAAAATGCTCCAGCACCGACCTGCAGTTCATAATTCGTTATGCTCATCGCGTACACGGCGGCGGTTTCGCAACGCAGGACCAACGGCCCAAGCGTGATCGGCGCAAAGCCGTGAGTTTTGGCTAAGGCTAACTCCGCCGGGCTGAGATCGCCTTCCGGTCCGATCAACCAGAGCACCCGACGAGGGCCCTGAACGTTTTCGGCTCGAAAGCCTTTCAGCACGCTCTGCAGCGATCGGGCTCCGGGCTCCAGACTTGCGACCAACTTCAAATCAAAATCACCCGCCCTTTCGATCAACGTTCTCGTGGTCTCTATCCGAGCGATATCCGGCACGAAAGGATTGCCGCACTGCTTCGCCGCTTCCAGCGCGGCGTGCTGCCACTTCTCGATCTTTTTTTCCTGCCTGTCCCCTTCAAGGTGAACCTCCGTGCGATCACTCTCGAGCGGGATTACCCGGCGCGCTCCGAGTTCGGTCGCCTTGCGCACAATCGCGTCAAACAGCGCCCCCTTCGGTAACGCTTGTCCAAGGGTCAACTCATACGTCAGGGGTGGCGCCTGACGCGTCGAATGAACCCGCAAGACCGCGGCCGATTTCGAATCCTGAACGAGTTCTGTTTGCCATTCTCGCCCGCGTCCATCGAACGCAACCACTGCCGACCCGCGCCTCGCGCGATTGACCGTGACCAAGTGGTGCGACTCTTCCGCCGACAACGTCAACTCGGTCGGCTCAGTCTCGGTCGAACGGCAAAAAACCCGGAAGTCGGACATGGCTTGGTTAACGTAAAAGTAACGCAGCGTTTCAAGCGCGGAGGAACCACACCGAGCGCGAGTGAGTTTTCATCCCCGCAGCGGCGACCTTCGCTCGCTCTCTCTCCACGGCAGAAAAGAATATCCACGCGCCCAAAAGAGCGGCCCCAAACCTCCCTCTCCCGCCCTTCTGAAACAGTAAGGGCGCCAGAGGTGAATCCAGCGCCCTTGCCGACTTTGAACTACAAACTATGACTACAAAAAGAACGGGTAACGCAGAGGACAGACGCACCCGTGCCTTTCGCGTTCAAAACTCGCGATATTTTTTTGGGAAATTCCTCCTCGGCCGCGTCTATAAAGACGAGAAACCGGCTTTCGGTCCCCTCGCCGTCTCACCAAACCAGCAAACCGTGCGCGAACGTTAATCCTGCGCCGACGCTGCAGAAGATAATTTTATCACCGGGGTGGAAAATTTCCTCTTCCGCGGCCCACCCCAGGGCCATCGAAACGCTCGCGGCGCTGGTGTTGCCGTACTTACCGATCGTGACCACGAATCGGTCGTAGGGGATGTTCACACGCTTACCTACCGCGCGCAAAATCCGTTCGTTGGCTTGATGCGGCACGATCCAAGCGACGTCATCTGGCTTCAACTTGTGACGCGCCAAAGTTGCTTCGATCTGATTAGCAAACGCGATCACGGCGTGCTTGAACACCGCGGCCCCGTTCATCTGCAGGAAGAAATCATCGCGATCGATGCCCTCGGGATGCGGAAACGGACGGCTCGCGCCACCGCCAGGTCGCTGAATCGCGTCGAATTGGTCGGCGTCTCCAGAGAGCGTCATTCGGCCCAATCGATGGCCATCCGGCGCATCGGTTAA